>Ga0209673_1000029_pt1 | contig 351978 bp, 329 predicted proteins | sample AraplaCol_mMS_r2_2_FD_184274 | JGI IMG/M metagenome (GOLD analysis project Ga0209673, IMG submission 184274) | Arabidopsis root microbial communities from North Carolina, USA - plate scrape MF_Col_mMS_r2 (SPAdes) (version 3) | ecosystem: Host-associated > Plants > Roots > Endosphere | place... | reverse complement strand
TGATCAACAACATCGCTAAAGCGCACTCGGGTCTGTCCGTGTTCGCCGGTGTTGGTGAGCGTACCCGTGAAGGTAACGACTTCTACCACGAAATGGCTGACGCCAAAGTGGTTGACCTGGAAAACCCGGCCAACTCCAAAGTGGCCATGGTTTACGGTCAGATGAACGAACCACCTGGCAACCGTCTGCGCGTGGCGCTGACCGGTCTGACCATCGCCGAGTCCTTCCGTGACGAAGGCCGTGACGTTCTGTTCTTCGTGGATAACATCTACCGCTTCACCCTGGCCGGTACCGAAGTGTCCGCACTGCTGGGCCGTATGCCTTCCGCCGTGGGCTATCAGCCGACTCTGGCTGAAGAAATGGGCCGTCTGCAAGAGCGTATTACCTCCACCAAGACCGGTTCGATCACCTCGATCCAGGCCGTGTACGTTCCAGCGGATGACTTGACCGACCCGTCGCCAGCGACCACCTTCGGTCACCTGGATTCGACCGTGGTTCTGTCCCGTGACATCGCTGCTCTGGGTATCTACCCTGCAGTGGACCCACTGGATTCGACCTCCCGTCAGCTGGACCCGCTGGTCGTTGGCCAAGAGCACTACGACACCGCGCGCGCCGTGCAGGGCACCCTGCAGCGCTACAAGGAACTGCGTGACATCATCGCAATTCTGGGTATGGACGAACTGGCTCCGGAAGACAAGCTGCTGGTGGCGCGTGCTCGTAAGATGCAGCGTTTCCTGTCCCAGCCGTTCCACGTTGCTGAAGTGTTCACCGGCTCCCCAGGCAAGTACGTTTCGCTGAAAGACACCATCAAGGGCTTCAAGATGATCTCTTCCGGCGAACTGGACCACCTGCCAGAGCAGGCCTTCTACATGGTTGGTACCATCGAAGAAGCCATCGAAAAAGCCAAGAAGCTGGGCTGATCGATTGACGTAGCGGCCTCCTGATCGAGGCCGCTATCACCGAGGATAAACATGGCAAACACTATTCACGTTGATGTGGTTTCGGCCGAAGAGCAGATCTTCTCGGGCGAAGCGACTTTCGTGGCGTTGCCGGGCGAGCAGGGTGAGCTGGGTATCTACCCGAAGCACACGCCGCTGATCACCCGTATCCGTCCGGGCGCGGTGCGCATCCAGGTTCCTGGCCAGGCTGAAGAAGAGTTCGTCTTCGTCGCCGGCGGCCTGCTGGAAGTGCAGCCGAACTCCGTGACGGTCCTGGCCGACACCGCAATCCGCGGCCACGATCTGGACGAAGCCAAGGCAACTGCCGCCAAGAAACTGGCGGAAGAAAACCTGGCCAACAACAAGACCGGTATCGACTACGCGAAAGCACAGGCGGAACTGGCAGCGGCCATCGGCCAGCTGGCAGCTATCGCCAAACTGCGTCAGACCAAGCACTAATCCGGTTTGCGCATCACAAAAAGGCAGCTTCGGCTGCCTTTTTTTATTGTGTTAGCATTTCCCTTTTTGCAATGAGGGGTCTATGCGTCGCATTCTTCTGGCTGCACTTGGCCTGCTGTTCAGCGGCACGGTCGCCGCAGCGGAATTCCGTGATCTGACCGCCACCTTCACCGCGACCTGGGACGCGACCCAGCAGCTGCCCGAGCCGCAGCGTGTGGCAGCCATGAAGCAGGCATTGATGGCGCAGTATCCCGAGTTCTATGGCCGCGGCGAAGCGGCCCAGCAGGACGCACGCATCAGCCGTGCCATCAAGCGCTTTCCTGCGATTCGCGCTGCGTATCTGGAACAGGCGCAGCGCTTCTCCGCTGCCATGCAGCAGCATCTGCAAACCTTTAACGCGGTCTTTCCCGACTTCCGCCTGACTGTGCCGACCGAACTGGTGCACTCGCTGGGCGAAATGAATGGCGGCACGCGCGAGCTGAACGGCAAGACGCACCTGATCTTCGGCGCCGACATGATTGCGGCGCTGGACCCGAAAGGCGATGCGGCGCCGCTCTTCCATCATGAGCTGTTCCATGTTCTGCATCAGCAGCATTTCACCTGCTCCGAAGATATCGTCTGGTCACATATGTGGATTGAAGGCTTGGCGACATATGTGTCGGCAGTCATGAATCCGCAAGCGAATGAAAAGGAACTTCTGCTGGACTATCCCGCTGGGATGGCCAGTGCGACACGCGCGCAGTTGCCTGACGCCTGGGCGCAATTGAACACGGTGCTCGACAGTGCAGATGAAAAGGTGAATGAGGATTTGTTCTCCATGGGCGACAAGACGGACAAGCTGCCGCCGCGCCGCGCATACTATCTGGGCTACCTGATCGCAAAAGACGCCGCGAAGACGCACGATCTGCCGGCGCTGGCAAAGCTCGACTGCAAACAGGTGCGCGCGCTGGTCGGCGCCACGGTGGCCAGATTTGCGAAGGAGTCCGCACAATGAAGACCGTTCTGATCACAGGTGCGGCAGGTGTCCTCGGCCGCGCAGTAGTGGCGGCGTTCCGCGCCGCCGGCGATAACGTCGTCGCTTTGGCGCGCGACCGCGCGCAGCTGGAGCAGGCGTTTGGGCCGCAGGCGGATGGCGTGCTCTACGTTGCAGTCGACCTGCGCGATGCGGCCCAGGTGGTGTCTGCCGCTGCGGCCGCCAGGCAGTGCTTTGGCGGCATCGATGTGCTGGTGAATGTCGCGGGCGCCTTCCGCATGGGCACGCCCGCGCACGCGGCGCCGGATGAGCAATGGGACCAGATGCTGGATGTGAACTTCCGCAGCGCGCTGAACGCAGTGCGGGCGGTGGTGCCGCATATGCTGGAGGCGGGCGGCGGCAGGATCGTCAGCGTGGCCTCGGCAGCCGCGCGGCAGGGACAGGCCAATATGGCGCCTTATGTCATCAGCAAGGACGCGGTGATCAGGCTGACGGAATCGATGTCCGCCGAGCTGCGCGGCAAGGGCATCAACGTCAACTGCGTGCTGCCGGGGATGATCGACACGCCGCAGAACCGCGCCGATATGCCGAACGCCGACCGTAGCAAGTGGACGGCGCCGGAAGCGTTGGCGGACGTAATCGTCTTCCTCTCCAGCGAAGACGCCCGCGCCATCCACGGCGCGGCGATTCCCTGCACCTGAGCCGCGAAGGCGGGTCAATGACCCGCCCTACGTACCTCCGTCGATGACCCACCATACGCGGGGCGGTCAATGATTCGCCGTGCCTACCGGCACATCGAATACGACTTCTTCTCTTCGACCCAGCGGAAGGTGAAGGTGCGCGACTCGTAACGGGTCTGCCCGACCATCACGTCCGGCGTGACGAGGTCGAAGCGCTGCGGCAGCTTGCCCTTCAGGCGCAGGCGGTAGCGGAACTGGGTGTCGTCGCTGGTTGCCACCGCTACCAGGGCAAGCGGCACGCCATTGACGATTTCCACAATCTCCGGCTTCTGATTGGTGGGCCGCTGATAGACGCTGATCACCTGCGCTTTTTCGATCAAGGCGCCTTTCGGCTGCGTGGCCAGGAAACCATCTGTCTTGAACTGCAGCTGCGTGGAACGCGGCAGCATGTAGTTCAGGCCGATGTCGATGCCACCGTCCGGCGCGGCCGTCGGCGTGGTTGCCGAAACTGTGATGCCGCGCGGGAGCGGGAAGGTGTCGCCGTCCAGCAGCGTGCCGCAGTCGGCCGACGTGGCCTGATACAGCGGCGGAGGATTGTAGGCTTCGCCACAAGCGGCGAGAGCGAGAAGCAGGGCAAATGGCGCGTAGCGGCGCATGATGTGAGGTCTTGTTGTTCTTGAGTCCCGCAAGTTTACCTGACTTCGCGGAACTCCAGCCAGAGTCCATGTGCCGAGGAGGGCGGCAGGAAGATGCTGCGGCCGTGTGGCGTCATCACCGGCTCTGGCGGCGGCAGCCCGCTCGCCTTCATCGCAGCCTGAAGCGCAGCCAGATCGTGCGTTTTCAGCACCGCGCCGATAATTCGCCGTCCCGGTACGAGCTGCCGTGCGGCAGGCAGGAAGACGACCTCGCCTTCAGCGAGCCGCGCGACCGTCGCGGTGCCCGGCTCCGGCGTGTTGACCGGCTGGTTCGCGGCCAGGTCCGTGCCGAGCATGGCCAGCAAGGGCTGGTCGTCATCCGGGCCGGCGAGCCAGACGCCTATCAATCCATACGCGCCGTTGGCATGCGTGAAGTAGCTCTCGTTATCGGTCGGCGATGCGAGCCGCGATGAAAAGAAGAGGTGTTGGGGTGACTCCAATGCGACGGTCGCCCAATCACGGCGGAACGGCAGGCTCAGCGCCTTGAGCCGCATGCCGAGCGCATCGAAATCCGGTGCGTAGAAGGCTACAAAAGCCGGGCCGTCGCCATCCCGTAGGTGGTGGACATACTGGCCGCTCAACTCGTCGCGCGCAGCAGGCGCGGTAATCAGCTCTATTTCTGTGCGATCGGGGAATTTCAGATGCAGGTTGCGGATGCCATTCTCATGCGGCCGGCCTGGCTTGACCGTGAAGCCGAGGCGAGCGAAATCCCTGGCCGCCTGCTCCAGGTCGCGCACCGCCAGCGGAATATGGTCGAGCCCCAAAATCACAGGGGCCGGCGCTGCGAGCGCCAAGCCGGCTGTCAGAATGGAAGCGAGCAAAAGTAGTAACAACCTTCGCATTACTATCGGTGCGCCATTGAGTTTCGCGGAATGATACGCTGGGATACCGGCGGTTCCTTTAATTGGAGGTCCTATGATCAACCATTTTGGCCTGGTCGTGACAGATTTTGTGCGCAGCGCTGCGTTGTACGATGCCTGCCTCGCACCGTTGGGCTTCCATCGTCTGGAAACTGATTTAGATTGGGCAATTTATGCACCTGCCAGCGGTGAGCCATTCCTTTGGGTTGGATCGGAAATACCCAGCTATTGGCGATCGGATCATGAAGCTGGACGCTCTCCATTTCATGTAGCATTCAATGCACCCGATCGCGCTGCGATTGAAGCATTTTATTCTGCCGCCTTGGCTCACGGCGCCAAGGATAATGGTCCGCCGGGGCCGCGCGTCAGCTGGGCGAATTTTTACTCCGCTTATATCCTTGACCTCGACGGCAATAATATCGAAGCCACCATACGCGAACCTTAGTTTTTCTTCTCTTCCATCAGGGCCAGCAAATGGCCGTCGGGGTCACGGAAAAAAGTCATCCACAAATCGTGGTCAGGCATTTTTGCGACAAGATGGGGCTCGTCTTCAAAAGCAACCTGTTTGGATTTTAAATCGGCAGCCACCGCTTCTATATTTTCCACCATGAAGTAATGGCAAGCACCAGATCTAGGTGAAACGGATTTGGGTGAACCTTCCAGCATCAGCCGTACACCAGCGCAGTCGAAAAATACCAATTCGCCAAAACGGAAGAGTTTTTTCAATCCGAGCGCTTCGCCATAAAAGGCTTCGGCGCGGTTGGCGTCGGAAACGGGGAGTGCGATCTGGCCGATGCGGGAGAGGCTCATGTTGGCTCCTTATGTTGTTGATTTACATGGTAGCACCACATGGCCTGAATGCTAATGTTTGGTGCATTCATGCCAAAAACTAGCATAACGATAACTAACTTCGCTTCTCGCGTGCCCGAGCGAGCGCCGCTTTGCCGAGAGATTTCCACTTGGCACGCTCGGCGATCCGGTCCAGCGGCGTCTGTTGCGTGCGGCGGACTTCGCGCAGGAGTTTCTGGTAATTCTGTAAGCGGTCCGGATCAATTGCGCCGCGAACCGCACAACCGGGTTCAGATTCGTGATGGCAATCGCGGAATTGGCAATTTGCGGACAGCAATTCGATATCGTCGAACGTCGCGGCAATTGCCGATTCATCCGCGTCCGGACTCCAGCTTCTTAATCCTGGCGTATCGATAATGCAGGCGCCGGTTTGGCAGAAATGCATAGAACGGGCTGTCGTCGTGTGGCGGCCGCGATTATCGCCATGCCGTACGCCACCGGTTTCCTGATTTGTGCCGGTCAGCGTATTGGTTAATGTTGATTTACCGGCGCCGGACGCGCCTAATAGGCAAACCGTCTGACCTGCTGCGAGCCAGGGACTTAATTGCGCAGCCGAGGTTGGGTCAGTGCCGTTAATTTGAAAAACCGGAATGTGAGCGGGCAAGCGAGTGGAAATATCACGCGGCACGGCGATATCGAATTTTGTAAATACGATGATTGGCGAAATATCCGCAGCACTGACGATTGCAATATAACGCTCAAGGCGGCGCAAATTGAAATCACGATCAAGACCCATAAGTAATAAGGCGGTGTCGATATTGCTGGCCAATAACTGACGCTGGCCAGATGAATTGCGCCGGGCGATTTGATTGGCTGGGGATATCTGTTGAATTATCCACAGCTCGCCGAGAGAGTTAGTCTCAGCAATAAGCCAGTCGCCGACAGCCAATTCGGCGTGTAGCGATGGATGGGCGCGCGCGGCGAGTTCGAAACAACCGTCGTGAACAGTCATCCATTCACGCTGGATTTCGGTGAGCCGTACCAGGCGAGAAGTTGGCCCGGCAGGCGGTAGCGTCGCGAGACGCGAAACGATCGGATTATTCAGGCCGAGACGGCGCAATGCTTCGAAATCGAAGTCGATCATGATGAGTTGGTTTTCCCAAAAAAATAGATCACGGCGCTCGCGAAGGCGAGCGAACGAAGAAAAGGGAAAGTCGGCGCGCGGTCAGCCGCGGCTCAGCACCAGCTCAGAGAAAGCTAATCGGGGAAGATCGCGGAGATCAGGCGGCCGACAGGAGGGCAATATCCGGCTTACGCATAGTTTTGTCTCCTGTGGGTTGAAAGTTCGCCAAGTGTGGCACTCGGCCCGCTGCCTGTCAACGCGGTGGAATGCGGCGGATCGTCGTGATCGCGCAGCCGGAAGGTTGCAAGGCCTCGCGCAGCAGCGACAGCGCCCGTTGCGGATCGGTCCTGCCGCACATGAAGATGTCTGCCGCCGCAAAGCCGGTTTCCGGCCATGTGTGGATTGAAATATGGGACTCGGCGAGCAGCACGACACCGGTTACGCCCTGGCCGTCGCCAAAGCCATGGAAATGGCTGTGCAGCACATGCGCACCCGCCGCCGTGGCTGCATCGCGCAGTAGCTGCTCAATTTTCGAGCAATCGGTCAGTAGCTCAGCCGCAATGCCGGACATATCCGCCAGCAGATGAATGCCCGCCGGCTGATAAATCTGTTGAACGTGAGCGCTCACTTATGTCCACCTCCGCCACCACCGCCGCTGCCACCGTAATAGCCGCCACCGCCCCAGCTGCCGGAACTGGACGACCAGCTGCTGCCGCCGCCCGTTGCGGACGGGCCGGAGAACATGCGTACCCAGCTGGTGCCCGAGCTGAACAGGGTGACAAATAGGGCGTAGGCCAGAAATTTATTCATTGCTTGTCGATCGAATCAAGGAAGATCGCGGGCAGGTAGATCGCCAGCGCGCCGAGCATACTGTACGCAAACTGAGCACCGAAGCCGCCATTGTCCATGCTCGCCAGCAGCGGAATGGCATTCAGCACCAGCATCACAATGATGAAATTTTTGGCAGAGCGCTTGTAGCGGCCGGCCTGCTCGGCCAGTTTGGGACCGGACACCGGCGCCGAGCCGCGCACCGAGGTGCCGAACCAGGCCTTGAGCTGGTCGAAAGCCAGCGGCGTCGAGCGCGACCAGGTCAATTCCTCATCTGTCAGCTCCGCTGCCAGCGAAACCTGCTGGCGCTTGAATTCGGCCACGCGGGTGCGATCGCCCGCTTTCACGCGCCAGTTGAAGGCGCCCGCCGCGTAGGTCACAACCGAGCCGTAGGTGTAGAGCTTCTCGAATTCGGCCTTGTCCAGCGTCGCGGTGTTACCGCCATCCCAGGTTGGCCAAACATCCAGCACGTTGGCGCGCGACCAGCCTTCGTCCGTCTCCACCAGCCAGGTAAAGCCGGCGCGGGGGCCATACAGCAGATATTCGGTCCACTGCGTGCCCTCGTCGTCCGCGCGGCGCATGGCGCCAATCACGGTGAACTCCTGATTGCCCAATTTTCCGGATGCGCCCAGATCGAGGGTGAAGCGTTGCCGCTCCACGCTTTCTCCGGCTGCCAGCACCTCCACCTTCGGACTGGATGCGTCGATCTGCGTGTGGCAGGCCTGGCAGACCAGATTGGCGGTCATGCCGGGCAGATACTGGATAGGACTGCCGCAGGTGGGGCAGTCCAGCTTATCCAGCTTGCCACGGTAACGTCCCGCACTCTGTTTGATCTGCTCATCGTCGCGCAGCAGCTGGCATTGCATCGATTCCAGCGTGACCGGCACGCCGGTGTATAGCGCTGGCGGACCTTCGTCGGAATAATCCAGCGTGACAAAGCTGGAGCCGCGGCGGAAGTCCGCCACCCTGGCTTGCCAGCCGTCGCCGGCTTTGAAAGGGAGCTCGCCCTGACCGCCAATGCAATCGGCCGTGCGCACATCGGCCGCTGTGTAGTGCTCGTTGTTGATCTTATACTGCTGTCCTGCGCGCAGCGATTCGAAGGCAGGCAATGCGCTTTCAGGCTGGCGCAAGGTTGTGATCATGTACTGGCCGGACGCGTCGCCCAGCCAGCCGGTAGTGGCATCGTCGAACATCAGGTACCACTCGTTCCACATGCCCGCGTCGTAGCGCAGCTGGATGCGGCCCACCACGTTGAAGGGGCGGCCACCAAGTACGCCGCTGGTGCCGATCTGGATCGGCGAATAGTCCTCCAGCACGGACGAGATTTTGCCCAGGTCCCGCACCGCGTCTGCTTCTTTGAGCACGCGCGTATTGCAGTACTCGCACACGGCCATGACCGATGCGGCCGAGCGGAACTTGACCTCCGCGCCGCAGCTGGGGCAGGAAACGATTTGCATGCGGGCGGATTATCCGATCAGTTTCTTCAGCAGTTCCGCCTTGGTGCTGTCGTAATCGGCAGCGGAGATCAGGCCCTTGTCCAGCAAGCCTTTCAGCTTGGACAGACGATCTTCGATCGATTCCTGCGCTGGTGCTGCCGCCGCTGCCGGCGCTGCAGCCGCAGGCGCTGGCTGTCCCATCGTCTGGCCCATGGCCTGGCCGATTGCCTGGCCGACTGCGACGCCGGTACCCAGGCCCGCGCCGAGGCCAGCCAGACCGCCTTCGTTCTGCGCTGCCAGCGGAATCGCCTGCGCAGTCTGGAACTTGGTGTAGCCGGCCATCTTGTCGGCGCCCAGGCCGCCTTTCATGCCGGCGGAGATACGCTCATCCAGTGCTGCCTGCAGTTCCTCCGGCAGGCTCACGCTGGCGACATTGAATTCATCCAGTCCGATACCGTAACGGGCGAAGGCATCGGCCAGGCCGCCTTTGACTTCCTGCGCCATCAGGGCCTGATTGGCCGCCATATCGAGGAAGGCGATCTGTGATGCGCCCAGCGAGCTGGCCATCGACGCCATCAGAATACCGCGCAGCTGGTCTTCCACCTGGTCGCGCGTGTAAGTGTCGCGCGTGCCGCTCAATTCGGTGAAGAACTTGCGCGCGTCAGCGACGCGATAGGAATACATGCCGAAGGCACGTACGCGGATCATGTCGAAGTCCTTGTCGCGGATCGTGATCGGCTGCTGCGTGCCCCACTTGCGGCCGGTCTGCACGCGGGTGCTGAAGAAATACACGTCCGACTTGAACGGGGAGGCGAACAGCTTGTCCCAGTTTTTCAGGTTGGTCAGCACGGGCAGGGTCTGCGTGGTGAGCTTGTGCGTGCCCGGACCGAACACGTCGGCGATCTGGCCTTCGTTGACGAACACGGCCACCTGCGACTCGCGCACGATCAGCACGCCGCCGTTCTGGATTTCGAAGTCCTGCATCGGATAACGCCAGGACAGCACGCCTTCCGTGTCTTCATTCCATTGCAGTACATCGATAAACTGCTTCTTGATAAAGCTGCCGATACTCATGATGGACCTCGTTCGAAAATCAGGAAATGCAGGCGGCGTTGATACCACCGATGGAAATGGAAATGGTGCCAAGCAGTGCACCAAAGGCGCTGTTATTGGCTTCGATCTGGTCTTGCGCCATTTTCAGGCAGCGCGTTACTACAGCATAGCTGATGGCTTGCACCACCATGGCGCCAGCGGCCCAGGCAAAGAACTCCTGGTAGTTAGAGGTGTGCAGCAGGCTTGAACCGATGGTCAGCGAGAAGCCGATCATGGCGCCGCCCAGCGACAGCGCGGCGGCGTGATTGCCCTGGCGGATCAGCATCACTTCATCATAGGGGGTGAACCAGGTGTAGGCTTTGAAGAACACAGCGAGCAGTACGGCGGCCAAAAATAGATGGATCAGATAATTTGCGATGGCGTACACGTCGATCCCCGGTTAAAGTGACAAGCTTGCTAACATAGAAACATATTAGAGCAAAAGCAGCCAAATGACCAAAAAGATTCTGATCCTGTCCGTATTCGTTGTGGCGTCCTGCGGGCTGGCCTACGAACTGATTGCCGGCGCTTTGTCCAGCTATCTTCTGGGCGATTCGATCCTTCAGTTTTCCACCATTATCGGCTGTTATTTGTTCGCGATGGGCGTCGGCGCCCACCTCTCGAAATATGTGAAGGACGACGATGTGCTGGCGCGTTTCGTCGACATCGAATTGGCCGTGGGCTTGATTGGCGGCGTGTCGGCGGCGATGCTGTTCATGACTTTTTCGTGGATGGCGGCGCCGTTCCGCACCGTGCTGTATGTGGTGGTGTTTCTGATCGGCGCACTGGTTGGCATGGAAGTGCCGCTGGTGATGCGCGCGCTGAATTCACGGCAGACGCAGTTCAGTGAGCTGGTGAGCCGCGTACTGACCTTCGACTATCTGGGCGCGCTGGCCGTGTCGCTGCTGTTTCCGCTGGTGCTGGCGCCGCATCTGGGCCTGGTGCGCACCGGTTTCCTGTTCGGGATGCTGAATATCGGCGTCGCCCTGTGGACAATTCTCGTGTTTCGCACAGAGCTTGCGAATGTTACGGGCCGCATGCTGCGCGCTTGTGCAGTGCTGCTGGCGCTGTGTGTCGGTTTCGCCAGCGCGGACCGGCTGACCAGCTGGGGCGAGCATGGCTTGTTCGGCGACGAGATCGTGTATTCGACCACCACGCCGTATCAGCGACTGGTGATTACGAAGTGGAAGGACGATATCCGCCTCTACATCAACGGCAATCTGCAGTTCTCCTCGCGCGATGAGTACCGCTATCACGAAGCGCTGGTGCATCCGCTGATGGAAGCGCTGCCGTGGGCGCGGCGCGTACTGATTCTTGGCGGCGGGGATGGCCTGGCCATGCGTGAAGTGCTGCGCTATCCGAATGTGCAGCAGGCCACGCTGGTCGACCTTGATCCGGCAATGACGGCGGCGTTCAGCAAGCGTGAAGAGCTGGTGGCGCTGAATAAGGGATCGTTGACCGACAAGCGGGCGCGCGTGATCAATGCGGATGCGGCGTTGTGGCTGCAACAGAACGAGGAAATGTTCGATGCCGTCATCATCGACTTCCCAGATCCATCCAGTTTCGCGTTGGGCAAGCTGTATTCGGTGCCGTTCTACGGCATGGTGAAGAAGCATCTGGCTGCGAACGGACTGGTGGTAGTGCAGTCCACGTCGCCGTTCTTTGCGCCGCATGCTTTCTGGACCATCGACTCGACCTTGCGGGAAGTGGGACTGCGCACCTGGCCTTATCACCTTTACGTGCCATCGTTTGGCGAGTGGGGCTTTGTCATGGCTTCACAGCAGGCGAACTACAAGGCGCCTGAATCGTATCGTCTGCCGATGCGCTATCTGAATGCGCAGACCACGCAGGAGATGTTCACCTTCCCGCCGGATATGAAGCCGTTGGCGATGGAACCTAACCGGCTCAATACGCAATCGCTGGTGCATGAATTCGAAGAGGATTGGCGGAGGGTGATCCGCTGATGCTGCGCCGTTCGTTTTTGGTGTGGGCTGGCGCCGGTGGTCTTGCCGCTGCAACGGCCGTCACGGGCTTTGAACGCTGGCGCGAGATTACGCCGCGCATACTGGCTCCCGGCCGCGAAGAGGGGCATTTCCTGCGCGATCGCCAGGCCTTGCCGCCTTCTACGCAGACCATCGACACCGATGTACTGATTCTCGGATCAGGCATCGCCGCGATGACGGCAGCATGGAAGCTGCGCAAGGACGGGCACGGAAACTTTCTGATGCTGGATGGTCCGGAACGCTATGGCAACGCGGCAGGCGGACGTTTCGGCGATCTGGCGTTCCCGACTGGCGCACATTATTTGCCGCTGCCGACCCAGGATTGCTTCCATGTGCGCGAGATTCTGGCCGACCTGGGTGTGATTCAGCGTGATCCGCAGGGGCCGAAGCCGTACTACGATGAACGTTTTCTGTTGCATGCACCGGAGGAGCGCGTGCTGTACAAGGGCGCCTGGCAGGAAGGCGTGCTGCCGCGCGAGGGTGTTCCGGCGGCGGAGGTGAAGGAGCATCAGCGCTTCTTTACGCAGGTGGCCTCCTTGCGCGATGCGCGGGGGAGCGATGGCAAGCGCGTGTTTACCTTTCCGACCGCGCAGTGCTCGACGGACCCGGAGTGGTTGAAGCTCGATGCGCTGACGTTTGCGGCATGGCTCGATCGCGAGGGCTACCGTTCGCCATCGCTGCGCTGGTATATGGACTACTGCTGCCGCGATGATTACGGCGCGGGCAGTGATCAGGTGTCCGCCTGGGCGGGGCTGCACTATTTCTGCGGACGCGGCGCAGAAGCGGCCAACGCGGAGCCGGGTGCCTGGTTGACATGGCCGGAAGGCTTGCAGGCGCTGGCCAGCGGCATGGAGAGCAGGGCGCAGCCGCGCAGAATGGCGGGGACGGCGGTGTCGCTGCGCATTATCGATAGCGCGCGCGCCGATGCGGTGCCGGAAGCTCCTGCCGCGGAATCGAAGCCGGTCCGGCGCCGCGACAGCGCCGCGGCAGGCGGTGTCACCGACTCCGCGGCGGCGCGCGTCGAAGCGCTGTGCTTCGTGCTGGAAGGCGGGAAGCCGCGTACTTTCACGATCCGTGCGCGCAGGGCGATTTGCGCGATGCCACTGCACGTCGCTTCGCACGTCGTGGCGGCGATGCCCAGCTTCGACCCGGCACAGCATATGCCGCAGCATGCGCCGTGGCTGGTGGCGAACTTCCTCATGAAGCGCTTTCCGGACGAATTGCCGCAAGCGCCGCTGTCATGGGATAACGTGGTGTATGGCAGCAAATCGCTTGGCTACGTCGTTTCGACGCATCAGGATATCCGCGTCACGCCGCCGGAAAAAACCGTCTTCACCGCCTACACGGCGCTGGCCGGAAAAGACCCGGCCGCAGCACGTCGATGGATGCAGGAGGCAAGCGGAGAAGAGCTGCTGGCGCTGGCCAGCGTGGATTTGCGCGCCGCGTACGGCAGTCAGTTCGATGCCTGTGTGGAGCGCGTCGACATAACACTGCGCGGCCACGCGATGGCCATTCCGCAGCCAGGATTCCGCAGCAATGCCGGACTACAGGTCTTGCGAACGCAAGATGGGCCAATTCTGTTCGCCCACTCCGACCTGAGCGGCTTCTCCGTCTTCGAAGAGGCATCATGGTGGGGATATCGCGCGGCGCAGCTGGCGCTACGCGGCGCGTAAAAAATAAGCAAAAAAAAGCCCGCGAGATTCGCGGGCTTTGGGGGGATTACTATTACTTGGCTGCTGGAGCAGCTGCTGGTGCTGGTGCCGGTGCTGCCGCAGGCGTTGCGGACGCGGTAGTGGTTTCCTTGGCTTCCTTGGTCGCCTTGTGTGCCTTATGCGCTACTTTGTGATGCTCGGCTTTCACTTCAGGCTTCGCTTCAGCTTTCACTTCGGCCTTAGCTTCCGGTGCCGGGGTGGCGGCGGCTGCGGCGACTGGCGCCTTGGCAGCTGCTGGAGCCGGTGCTGCTGCAGGAGCAGGAGTCTGTGCGAAAGCGGCGGTAGCGAACAGGCCTACGATCAGGGTAGCGATGGTCTTTTTCATGGTGTGTGTCCTTTCGGGGTAAATGGTATAAATTGTTTGTTACGGATTACTTGCTGGCTTGCTGAGTAGCCGGTTTTTGCACTTCAACTTTGGTGTCGCTCTTTTCTGCAGGCGCCGGAGCCGGTGCGGTAGCGGTGCTCGTCGCTGCGGGTGCAACCGGTGCGGAAGTTGGCGTCGCGGTTTGCGCGAAAGCGGCGGTTGCGAACAGGCCTGCGATCATGGTGGCGATTACTTTCTTCATGTTTGTATCCTCACTTTGGTTGCTATTGAAGTGCACTATATTGCTGTGTCACTTGAGCATAAAACGAGGCTGGTTACGGCCCAGTTGACCCCATTTACACATGCTTACAAAAGGAGAAAAGATGAAGGCGACGGCGCAATTCAGAGCTCCATCAAAACTCAAACTACGCGACAAGGATGCGCACGGCCCCCACGGCCGCAGCGACAAGCACAAGGCCGCGCTGGACTCCCTGCTTGAAAAGATCGCGGACTTGCAGGAGATGCTGTACGCGGAGCACAAGCGAAAGGTGCTGATCGTCCTGCAGGGCACCGATACGTCGGGCAAGGACGGCACCGTGCGCGCTCTGTTCAGCAAAATCAGTCCCATGGGCCTTCGCGCGGTCGGCTTCAAGGCGCCGACAGCAATCGAGGCGGCGTACGACTACCTTTGGCGCGTGCATCGCGAAGTACCGCGGGATGGTGAGGTCACGGTCTTCAACCGCAGCCACTATGAAGATGTGCTGATCACGCGTGTGCACGACATGATTACCGTTGGCGAGTGCAAGAAGCGCTATCAGCAGATCCGCGACTTCGAACGTCTGCTGACTGAATCAGGTACCACGATCGTCAAGATCTTCCTGCATATATCCAAGGAAGAGCAGCGCGCGCGCTTGCAGGAGCGGGTGGACGACACAACCAAGCACTGGAAATTCGACCCGCAGGATTTGAAGGAACGCGAATATTGGGACGAGTATCTGCGCGCCTATGAAGCAGCCATCACGGCCACGGATGCCGATCACGCGCCCTGGTATATCGTGCCGGCGGACTCCAAACCGCATCGCAACCTGATCGTCGCCGAGATTCTGCTGGAGACTTTACAGGGAATGAAGCTGAAGTGGCCGCCCGCCAAACCGGAACTGGCGAAGATGAAGATCAAGTGAAAATCAGGTAAGCAGCGGCAGCAGGCGGTTGCGCAGCTGTGCGTATGGCTCGCCGCCATGCCGCGCCAGTGCGCGCACCGTTTCTTCGATGCGTTGCGCACTGACCGGACCATCTTTCGCTTCCTCGATCCGGCACTGGACATCGCGCAGCTTGGCGAGCGCGCTGTCCGGCGGTGCGGGCACGTTTTCGAGCTGCTGCAGAATCACTTCGGTCAGCCATCCGATCTGGCGGCCGTAGCTGGCGATGCCGAATGCGCGCTTCTCGATTTCGCCATTGCCCGCGTTGGGCGGAATGGCGTTGAAGAAGCGGTCCAGATCGAATTGCTGCGCCACGCCGCCGCTGAACGGATAGTGATGCTGCGGTGCCCAGTACCAGAACCATGGAAGCATGCTTACCTCCTTATTCGTCAGGGACAGCTGCCGATCTCGTAGTAGTTCGGCGCAGTGCGTTTCAGTGTAGTACGCGAGAAGGTGTTGTCGAGGCCCATCCTTTGATCTGAGCCAAGCGCGTACGCAAAAAAGAAGCGGTCGTAGGCACGGCCTGCTTTCACGTGCTCGTAGTTGGTGGCGGTGAAGCACTCGCCCGCTTGCGGTGGCGGTGACGGCGGCGTGGCGCCGCCCTGGCCGGTGAGGCGGTCCGTCATGCGCTTCATGGCCTGCATCTGGCGTCCTGACTGGATGGCGTAATTGCTGTCGTCATAGGCCCACCAGTCCCAGCACGCATTGGGATTGAGCGGCGTGGTAGTCGCCTGTGGATAAAGGATCACGATGCGGTTGGCGTCCGCCCAGCCGTTGTAGCCAGCGTTGCGCACATAAGTATCGCCGATATTGGCCGGGTCCTGTTTGCAGCCGTGGAAGACCACGTGCAGCCTGCAGCTGGCCGCATCGCCTTCGCAGCCAGGCGGGATATACAGATAGCCGGTGGCCGCCATGCCATGGCTCGCAGGGCTGGACAGGAATTCCGACTGATCGAACTGGATGAAGGTGCCGGCCGGCGTGTTGCTGGTCTTCGGCGTCAGGCTGCCGTAGATCCATTGCAGCAGCGCGCCCGCCGCATCGTAATTGCAGTTGTTGATGTAGGGCGAACCGAGCGTGGTGCAGTTGTTGCCGTAGAAGTCCGTGGGCATGGCGTGCTGGGCTTTCAAGTCCTTCTTGAAGCTGATCTGGCCACTGGTGATGTAATTGCGGTAGTAGCTTTCCAGGTCGCCCATCACCGCTTGCGGCACGAGCGAATCGGCGCTGCCGGAAAACATCCAGATGCGGTGGCTGGCGAGGCGGGCAGTGGGATCGATGCGTCCGCTGGATGCGTTCTGGCTGGTGGTGGCGATCAGGTCCGCGACGCCGGTGCCTCCGGGCGAAACCTGGCACTGGCCCAGCCCGGTACAACTGCAAACGGAGGTGGCACGGCCAACCTGTCCTTCAGCGCAGTAGTAGGGACCGCCGGCCACCACGCCCGCACCAATGACGCTGGCGGAAAAGGCGACATCGAACTGCACCGCCATGAATGCCCCGGACGACAAGCCGGAAACCGATAACTGCGACGCCTTCAGCGACGGCAGCGAAACGACCTGCGACAGCGCGAACAGCGGCGACATCAGCATGGCAAGCGCGAATACTACGCGCATCATGAGCAGACGAGACATGGCGTCCTCCCGGTCAGGGCAAGACCCCTAATCTACGCCTTTCGCGGGCGGCCGTGCGCAGGTTTCGGTATGCTATGGGCTCTGAAATGGAGGCAAGCTGCATGATTGAAATCGTTCCTTATGAGCCCGTACACCAGGATGGCGTTGTGTCCGTCATCCTGCCGATCCAGCGCGAAGAGTTCGGTGTGCCGATCACGCTGGAGGCGCAGCCGGACCTGCTGGATATCCCCGGCTTCTACCAGCAGGGTAGCGGCAATTTCTGGGTTGCGCTGGATGAAAGCGAGGTGGTCGGGACGATTTCGCTGCTCGATATCGGCAATGGACAAGCCGCGCTGCGCAAGATGTTCGTGAAAGCGGCCTATCGCGGGAAGGAGCATGGTGTGGCGCAGCGGCTGATGAACGAACTGGTGGCGTGGTCGGGCGCGCATGACGTGCGTGAAGTCTTCCTTGGCACCACGTCCTTCTTCCTGGCGGCGCATCGCTTTTACGAGAAGAACGGCTTTGACGAGATTCGCAAGGATGAGCTACCGCCGACCTTCCATTTCATGCCGGTAGACAGCAAGTTCTACCGCCTTGGCATACAATCGGTTTCTTAATGAACCTTTTTTTGAGGAAGCCCATGTCCCACACTCTAGCCAAATTCGCCGTGATGTCTGCACTGGGCCTCAGCGCTGCCGGTGCTGCGCTGGCGCAGAACCCCGCGCCAGCCATGCCGGGCGCCGCAACCGCCGGCCAATCGCTGGCCTGCCCGGCAATCCTGAAGCAGACCTTCAACCGTCTGCAGGACGATTCGCCACAGGACCTGTGCCAATACTCCGGCAAGGTCATCCTGATTGTGAACACTGCCAGCTACTGCGGCTACACCAACCAGTACGAGGGCTTGGAAGCGATGTATGCGAAGTACGCGCCCAAGGGTCTGGTGGTGCTGGGCTTCCCGTCCAATGACTTCGGCAAGCAGGAGCCGGGCTCCAGCAAGGAAATTGCCGACTTCTGCTACAACACCTATGGCGTGAAGTTCCCGATGTTCGCCAAGTCGGTGGTATCCGGCCCAACGCCGAATCCGCTGTACGTGAACCTGATCAAAGCCACCGGTAAGACCCCGGCCTGGAACTTCCACAAATACCTGATCGACCGCAAGGGCAATGTGATCGAGAGCTTCCCAAGCAAGGTCACCCCAAGCGACAAACAGCTGGTCGGTGCGATCGAAAAGGCATTGGCAAGTTAAGCAGCCTGCTGTTCACCGCCCTGGGCGAGGTCGAACCCCTCGTCCAGCCAGCCGGTGATGCCGCCGGTCATGATCTTGACCGGACGGCCCAGTTTGGCCAGCCGGATGGCTGCTCGCGCAGCGCCGTTGCAATGCGGGCCGGCGCAGTAGGTCACGAAAACTGTCTCGGCCGGGTAGGCGGCCAGCTTGCCGGCCACGATCTTGCGGTGCGCGAGGTCGATGGCGCCGGGCACGTGGCCGGTGTTGTACTTTTCCGTGCCGCGTACGTCCAGCAGCACAAAATCCTGATCCGGCGTGCCCATCACGCTGTGCACATCCCAGCAATCCGTCTCAAAACGCAGAGAATCCTCAAAATGGGCCAGGGACTCGTGGCTCGGCGCGGCGGCGACTTCGGTAACGATCGACATTTCTGCTCTCCAATGGGTTGAACGTGACGCCATTATCGGCAGCGGCCGGTCGGCTGGGCAGTGGCGCGACAGCCAATATGCGTTAAGATTGCGCCATGGCCAAACATCTCGTTGTGGCGCTCGCTTACGACCGCCTTTGCACTTTCGAATTCGGCTGCACCGTCGAATTGTTCGCGCTCGACCGTCCGGAGCTGGGTGTGGACTGGTACGAATTCGCCGTCTGCGCCGCCGAGCCGGGGCCGATCAGCGCCATGGGCGGCATTACCGTGCAGGCGCCGTATGCGCCGGAGCTGCTGGAGCGTGCCGACACCATCATCATCCCCGGCTGGCGCGATGCCGACGAGGAACCGCCTGCGGAGCTGCTGGCGCAAATCCGCGCCGCCCACGCACGCGGCGCGCGCTTGTGCTCGATCTGTTCAGGCGTCTTCGTGCTGGCTGCCGCGGGCGTGCTGGACGGCCAACGCGCCACCACGCACTGGCGCTACGCCGAGCGTCTGGCCAAGCGCTATCCCAGGATTCTGGTGCAGGAAGACGATCTGTATGTGGATAACGGGCAAGTTATCACCAGCGCTGGTTCGGCGGCTGGGCTGGACATGCTGCTGCACCTCGTCCGCCGCGATTACGGCGCGCGTGTGGGTAACCTGGTGGCGCAACGCCTAGTGGTCGCGCCGCATCGCGAAGGCGGCCAGGCGCAGTTCCTGCCGCGCCCCATGGCGCATGACGAGCAAGGGCGCCTGTCGAAGCTGATGGACTGGCTGCGCAGCAATCCAACCTTGACCCACACCATCGCCAGCATGGCCGAACGCGCCGCCATGAGTCCGCGCACATTGCAGCGTCAATTTCAGGATGCTACCGGAATGGGGCCGATCGAATGGCTGATCCGCGAGCGCGTGGCGATCGCCAAAGACCTGCTCGAATCGCCGGAGATCGCCCTGTCGCAAGTAGCGGAACGGGCCGGATTCGGCTCCGAAGAATCGCTGCGGCATCACTTCCGCCGCATCGCCTCAACCACCCCCGGAGCTTACCGGAAGGCATTCCTTGTCACCGCCAATTGTGTGGCATAAGCTGAACGCTTTCCAAGGGAGGCTGATATGGCATACGTTGATGGCTTCGTCGTACCACTGCCGCGCAAGAATATCGACACCTACCGCAATATGGCGGAAAAATGCGGAGAAATCTGGCGCGAACATGGCGCCCTGCAATTCCGCGAGAACATCGCTGAAGATGTGAAGCCCGGCGAGTTCACTTCCTTCCCGCAATCCGTGAAACTGGAAGATGACGAAGTCGTGGTCTTCTCATGGATCACCTTCCCTTCGCGTGCGGCGCGCGACGAGATCAACGACAAGGTGATGAAGGACCCGCGCATGAAGGACATGATGGACCCGAAGAACATGCCCTTCGACGGCAAGCGCATGATCTACGGCGGCTTCGAAACGATCGTCGATCTATAGCAATTTGGCGCGCAGGGCGCCGCGTAGCGCGTTGCACAGGACGATGTCTTCGGCATCGGCCAGCATCTCGCGCGTGATCACGCGTTCCTCCGCGCTCCAAGCATCGAGAATCACCGCGCGCATCACTCCGGGCAGCAGGCCGCATGCAAGCGGCGGCGTGAACCAGCGCCCGCCCAGTTTGACGAAGACATTGCTGCGGCCACCTTCCGTCAGTTCTTCGCGTTCGTTGAAGAACAGTTGGTCGAAGGCGCCTTGCGCTTCGGCGGCTTTCCATGCGGCGTCGTAAGCTTCGCGCATGGTCGATTTGTGGCGTAGGAAAAGCCCGCCGCTTTCGGTTGGCGTATCTGCCAGCAGCACATTCACCGGTTCCTGCAAGGGCTTCAGTTCACCTTTCTGCACCGCGAAAGCGCCCGCGCTATTGGTGGCAAGGCGCAAGCGATGCGGCACGCCTGGTGGCATCGTCTGGCAAGCGACGGTGATGTAGGCCCGTGCGGCGGCTTCATCCCACGCGAAGCCGAAGTAGTGCGCCGATGACGCCAGGCGTTGCAGGTGGCGCTCGATGTGGCGCGCGCCCGTCTCGCGCGTGGCGTACATGGTTTCAAACAGTTCGAAGTCGTTGGAGAGGCCGGTGAGGAAACGCGCCTTCAGCTGGCACTCCGCGAATTCATCCTGCGGATTGCTGTCGTAGACGATGCCTGCACCCACGCCCATTTCGCCGCGCCGCACGCCATCGACCGGCGCTTGCAGCGACAGGGTGCGGATCGGCACACTCAAACAGAAGTCGCCGAATTTGCGGGCCGGATCGACTGGCGCATCGAACCAGCCGATGGCGCCAGTGTAGACGCCGCGCGGTTCCGCTTCCAGCTCGGCGATGATTTCCATCGTGCGGCGTTTCGGTGCGCCCGTGATCGATCCGCAAGGGTAGAGCGCAGCGAAGACTTCCTGCAACGTGGCGTTTTCGCGCAGTTGGGCTGTTACGGTGGACGTCATTTGCAGCACATTGCCGAAGCGCGTGACTTCGAACAGCTTGGGCACTTCCACCGTGCCGGTGGTGCCGATGCGGCCGATGTCGTTGCGCAGCAGATCGACGATCATCAGGTTCTCGGCGCGGTTCTTGGTATCGGCTGCCAGGGCGGCGGCGCGCTGCGTGTTCTCGGCGTCGGCGTCCGCGCCGTCCGGCACGGACAGGGCAGCCGGTGCTGTGCCCTTCATTGGGCGCGCCGTCAGCGCGCCGGCTTCGTGGCGCACGAACAGCTCCGGCGACAGCGATACGATGGCGCTGCCGTCATCGAGCCCGATCAGCGCGCCATAAGGCACGGGCTGGCGAGCGCGCAGGCGCGAGTACAGGCCAAGCAGCGAGCCGAATGCGTCGAAACGCAGGCGGAAGGTGTAGTTGACCTGGTAGGTATCGCCGGCTGCGATGTAGTCGCGAATGCGTTCGATGGCGTCGGTGAATTGCGCCTCACTGACGTTGGCGTGAATATCGCCCAGACCCGCCGGCGATTCATCTTCTGCCGTGAGCGCGGCCAGCCAGGTGCTGACTTCGGCCTGGTTCAGCACTTCGCATTGCTGGAACAGCAGCACGCGCGCCAGCGGCATCGTGTCCGCATTGGCGGCGCGCGGCGGGATGCCGACGATGTGATGGCCCAGTTCATAGCTGCCAGTGAACACGGCGTACTCGCCCCGCGCCAGCGCGGCCTGCACATCTTCCAGCAACTGCGGCCAGTCCTCGAAGCGGTGGCAGGTCAGCGTGCCAAGGTGGCCAGTGTAAAGGCGTGAGCGATGCGCGCCACCCGCATTGGGGCTGGCGTCATCGAGCAGGGCAAAGCATTCAACATCCATTTAATTCAACAACAGTGAAATCTGTACAGCGGCATCCTGCGAAGGATTGAACTTGAAGCCGGTCTTCGCATAACGGTGCCAGCGTCCCAACACGAATGCGACCAGCATTGAAGCGCGTGCCGCCACATCCTCCTCATGCGCCTGGCCTTCCGATGCAGCCACACGCAAGGCCTGCTTCAGCGCCAGTTCAACGCGGTCGTAGAACTGATTCATGCGCTGCTGCAGGCGCTCGTCTTCATTGACCAGCGCATCGCCGATCAGCACGCGCGTCATGCCCGGATTGCTGCTCGCAAAATTGAGCAGCATGCCGAGGATATCGCGCGCCTGGCCCATGCCATCCGGCTGCTTTTCAGTGATCTGGTTAATCAGACCAAATACCGACGACTCGATGAATTCGATCAGGCCTTCGAACATCTGAGCTTTGCTGGCGAAATGCCGGTACAGTGCCGCTTCCGACACGTCCAGTTTCCGCGCCAGGGCGGCGGTGGTAATTTTTTCCCCTTTCGGGTGCTCCAGCATCTCTGCCAGTGCCTGGAGAATTTGCAGCTTGCGCTGGCCGGGCGGTGTGCTTGCCATAGTCCTGTGACCTGTTTATGACATTGGGTTCAGCGCAGCCGGGATAGCCGCGCGGGCAGATGTTTGACAGATTTTACTTGCACATCGACCCAAGCGGGTCGGTTCATTCGTTTTGGCAGGTGCGCCGCACCGGCAGGGTCGCTTGTTTTCAGATATTGCGTGATCCACACCGTACGCAAGCCCAGCTGATGCGCCGTGCGCAAATTGGCCAGCGTGTCTTCCACCAGGATGCAGCGGCGCGGCGTGAGTTTTTGCCTGCTCATGACCTTGCGCAGCAGATGCTTGGACGGCTTGGGCCGCAGCTTGCCATGCACCCGCATGGATTCGATCGCGATGTGATGCGAGAAGTGGCGCTGCAGGCCCATATGGCGCAGCACGCGGGTCGAGTAGCGGTGCGGCGCATTCGTCAGCAGGATCTTGCGGCCGGGCAGGCGCTCCAGCAGGCGGCCCAGGCCTTTTTCATGGCGCACCTGCGACAGCAGGTCGGGAATGTCGTGCGTCGTGTGCAGGAAGTGGTCCATGTCGACGCCATGGTGCTTCATCAATCCCAGCAGGGTGACGCCATAGCGCTTCCAGTACAGCGTGCGTGCCGCGTTGATCTGCTCCTGCGTGGCAGGCGTGCCTTCCTCGCCCAGCACGCGCGCAAGGTAGTCGTTCATGTTCGCCATGATCGCCGGGAAGATGGCGTGCGAAGCATTGTGCAGGGTGTTGTCCAGGTCGAACAGCCAGACCGGCGCAGAGGGTTTAATATTCACGACACTCATCGAAAGGAAATCATGCGACGCCAGATTATAGTGATCTTTTCCCTGCTGCTCGGATTTGCCCTTCCGCCGGCATGGGCAGAGGCGCCGAAACCCGCCGCGCAGGCGCAGCGGCACGGCGCGCTGTTCAAGCTGGAGAAGGGCGGCCATACCTCCTGGCTGTTTGGCACCATCCACGTGGGCGCACCGGATTTCTTTCCGCTGGAACCGCAGGTGATGTCAGCGCTCGGCAAATCCACCGCACTGGCGCTGGAAGTCGATCCGCTGGGCGATCCCTCGCGCATGATGCAGGCCGTGATTGAGCATGGTTTATACAAGCCTGGCCAGGGACCGGCACTGGAGGCCCTCAAGCCCGATTATCGTCCGCGCCTGGAAAAGCTGCTGCACCAGTACAGTATTCCCACAGCGACCGTGGAGCCCATGAAGCCGTGGATGATTGCCAGCGTGCTGACCGTCGCCGAATTCACGGCGCAGGGCTATCAGAGCGAGCTGTCGGTGGATAGCTGGCTGTCCGCGCAGGCAAAGAAGCGCAAGATCAAGGTTGTCGAACTTGAATCGGCAAGCGCGCAGATGGCGCTGTTCGACCGCATGACGGCGGAAGAGCAGGTGCGCTTCCTGGAAGAGGGCATCGACGCCATCGAAGACAAGGAACAGGCGGAGCAGGCGCGCGATATCACCGATGGCTGGCGCTACGCCGATCAGGCCAAGCTGGAGGCACTGGCGAAAAAAGCCGCCGAAGACGACACCTTCTCAGGCCAGTTCGTGCAAAAGATCCTGCTGGATGAACGCAATCCGGGCCTGGCCGACGGCATCGTGAAGCTGATGGCGCGCGAAAAGAACAGCTTTGCCGCGATCGGCGTTCTGCATCTGGTTGGTTCGGGGAGTGTGCCGGAGCTGCTGCGCCAGCGAGGTGTATCCGTACAGCGGATATATTGAAGAATGGTGCCCTTGACGTGGATTGAACACGTGGCCTCTCCCTTACCAAGGGAGTGCTCTACCACTGAGCTACAAGGGCATTCACATTTCGGCGGCGCGGTGGTAAGGCTCTTGCACCGCCAAAAAATTTAGTGAGACCGGATCATAGTGCCAAAAGCCTGTTCGGTCAAGACTTCCAGCAACAAACTGTGTTCAATTCGTCCGTCGATGATGTGCACGGTGTTCACGCCGGACTTTGCAGCGTCCAGAGCTGACGAAATTTTAGGCAGCATGCCGCCCGAAATCGTACCGTCGGCGAACATCTCGTCGATTTCACGCGCGGAGAGGTCGGTCACCAGATTGCCGTTCTTATCCTGCACGCCGGCGATGTTGGTCATCATGATCAGCTTTTCCGCTTTCAGGATCTCGGCGATCTTGCCCGCTACAACGTCGGCGTTGATGTTGTAAGCCTGGCCATCCTGGCCGAAACCGATCGGGGAAATGATCGGGATGAAGGCATCGTCCTGCAGGGCTTTCACCACGGCCGGGTTGATCGCATCGATCTCGCCGACGTAGCCGATGTCCAGGAACTTGCCCGGGTTTTCCTTGTCCGGCATGGCCATCTTGCGCGCGCGGATCAGGCCACCGTCCTTGCCGGTCAGGCCCACTGCTTGGCCACCGTAGTGATTAATCAACATCACGATGTCCTGCTGCACTTCGCCGCCCAGCACCCACTCCACCACTTCCATGGTTTCTTCGTCGGTGATGCGCATGCCCTGCACGAAGGTGCCTTGCTTGCCGATCTTTTTCAGCGCGTTATCGATTTGCGGACCGCCACCGTGCACCACGACCGGATTCATGCCCACCAGTTTCAGCAGGATTACGTCGCGCGCGAAGCCGTGCTTCAGGTTCTCGTCGGTCATTGCGTTGCCACCGTATTTGATGACGATGGTCTTGCCATGGAAATTGCGGATATAAGGCAGTGCCTCGGCCAGAATCTGAGCCTTGATCCTTGGCTCAACGCCGCTCAGGTCAGCAGTCTGGTCTGGGTCTACTTTAGGAAGATGGGTCATGGCGGTTCCGGAAAAGATATTTGTGCGATTTTACGGCAATGCAGCAAAGGATGGTACGCATTTGCTGCGCATTATAGGGCCATCCAATTGTAATTTTTTGTTTGTTCCGCTAGTCTGCCCGCATATGAGCGCTACCGACACTCTCTACAGCCAGCTGGAAACGATGCGGCCAATGCTTGTCCGATTCGCACAATTGCAATTACGGAACCAGACCCTGGCCGAAGATGCGGTGCAGGATGCGCTGCTTGCCGTGCTTGAGCAGCCGGACCGTTTCGCCGGCCAATCCAGCCTGCGCACCTATGTGACGGGCATCCTGAAGTTCAAGATCATCGACAACCTGCGCGCCACCACGCGCGAACGCCAGCTGGAGCCGGACGAAGGCCAGACCGAGGACGAGGCCATCGACGCGCTGTTCGTGAGCGATGGCCACACGCGCGATATGCCGCGCGACTGGGGCAGTCCCGATGCTACGCTGCAGCAGAAGGACTTCTTCCGCGTGCTGGAGGTGTGCCTGGAAAAGCTGCCCGCCAAGACCGCCCGCATTTTCATGATGCGGGAATGGCTGGAACTGGAAACCGAAGAAATTTGTAAGGAATTGGCGATTACGACGTCTAATGCATGGGTGCTGCTGTACCGGGCGCGCATGCGCCTGCGCGAATGCCTGGACCTGAACTGGTTTGGAACAACATGAGTAACGGCCTGAAACCAACCTGCCGCGAGGTACACCGCCTCGTATCCGAAGGCATGGACCGCGATTTGAGTTTCGTGGAGCGTACGCGCATGCGCCTGCACCTGATGGTGTGCGATGCCTGCACGCGCTTCAACGGCCAGATGGACCTGCTGCGCAAGGCCATGCGCGGCTTCCCTCCCGATGAAGGTGCGCCATGAGCATCTGTGAGCGCTGCGGCGCCGAGTTCCATTGCGCGATGGCCGATTCCGAGGTGAAGCCCACCGGCGCGGCGGATGAAACGCCGTGCTGGTGCACCTTCGAGCCGGCCGCCGTCCCGGTGCCGGGCGCCGATGCCGTGGGCTGCTGGTGCCCGTCCTGCCTGCGCGCCCACATCGCCAGCCTGAAAGCGCCGGATGCCGCCTGATGTCGACCTGCTTGGCTATATCGCGGCCTTTTGCACCACCTTTGCCTTCGTGCCGCAGGTATGGCTGGTCTGGCGCCAGCGCCACGCCGAGGGCATCTCCACAGGGATGTACCTGATCTTCTGCACCGGTGTATTGCTGTGGCTTTTCTATGGCATCGCGATGAACGCGTGGCCCGTGATCCTCGCCAATGGCATCACATTTGTGCTGGCGCTCTGTGTGCTGTTGATGAAGTGGCATTTCGAGCGTTCGCGCCGCTGATGGCGCTGAAGAAGCGCATCATTTCGCGGCTGGCGTCCGGCCCGCGCGCATCCGTGTAGCTGCCAGCCTCGCTGCCGCCGGACCAGGCGTGGCCTGCGCCATGAATCACCCAGTGCTCGCCCAGCGGTGAGCCATCTTCCAGCCAGTGCGCGGTCAGCGTGAACTCGTGGCCATCGGGCACGCGTCCCGCAAGGCGCGCGGGATTGGCGCTGCCGCCCAGCGGATGGCTGCGCAAGCCCTGCGCGATCAGCTCTTCGCCGTTCACAGGGTGCACCGTGCGATCCTGGTCGCCATGGAAGACGATGATGGGCTGGCCCGCGCTGTTGGCCTCACGCGCGCTCGATGCGCCGCGCCGCATGGCGCTCAGTGCCGACGGCAGGTCGCGTGCCGATGCGAAAGGCAGGCCGGAATGCACGCCGACTGCAGAGAACAGCTCGGGGTACAGCGTGCCCACAATGACGGCCATTGCGCCGCCGGCCGATAGTCCCGCCACATACACCTGGCCTTTCATGACCGGATAACGCGCCATCACCTGCCTTGCGATGCCGGCAATGATGGAGGGCTCGCCCTGTCCGCGTTTCTGATCCAGTGCGCTGAACCAGTTCCAGCAGCGCGTGTGGTTGGCGCTGGCCGACTGCGCGGGATAGACGACGATGCAGCGCCGTTCTTCGGCCACCGCATTCATTTGCGTGCCGGTGGCAAAATCGTCGGGATCTTGCGTACAGCCGTGCAGCATCACCAGCAGCGGCATTGGCTCGCCGGTGAATGTGCTGGGGACGTAGAGCTTGTAACTGCGGGCGCCCGCTCTGTTGCGGAATTCGCCGTTGATGAATTGCGCGGTCCCATGGGACGGCATGTGGACGTGCAGCAAATCGCTTGCTCGTTTGCGGACACGGGACAACCATCGATAGTCGAGTTTCATGTGCACCTCGGAGTTCAGGTTGGAACAGTGCTGCTGTTACCGCATCTCCTCGGCACTCCGGTGGCTTGCCGCTTGCCATCTGTTTGATCACAGTATATCGCGTCGCAAAAAAATGGGGACGCAACACAATTTCAAGAATCGCGAAATTTGTGTTGCGTCCCCATTTTTTTGCACTGCGATAGAATACGGCTTGACTATCCAAATCTGCCGTGTAATGAACACTGATCTGCCGCCTGGCGCGCCTGAATTGGCCTCGCCGGTGCCTTCTCCCTGCGTCAGCCTGTGCAAGGTGAACCGCGATACCGGTTTTTGCGAGGGCTGCCTGCGCACCATCGACGAAATCGTCGCCTGGTCGGGGGCGGATGACGCATTCAAGCGTGCTGTCTGGGCTGAAATCCGCCGCCGCGAGCAATTGATCGACTTCGAGTAATGACGAAACTTCCCAGCTCCATCCAGGTGTTTGAACGTGGATGGCTTTCCGCTAACAATGTGCTGCTGTTGGGCCGTAACGACACGGCGCTGATCGACAGCGGCTACTACACGCACCGCGATCAGACGCTGGCGCTGGTGCGCCATGCGCTGCACGGCCGTCATCTCGATCGTCTGTTCACCACGCACCTGCATTCGGATCACTGTGGCGGAAACGCCATACTGCAGGCGCATTTTGGATGTAACACCTTTATTCCCGCTGCCGAGGAAGACAAGGTGCGGCGCTGGGATGAAGAGGCGCTGTCCTTCAAGGCCACCGGCCAGCAGTGCGAACGCTTTACCATTGATGGTGTGATTACGCCGGGCGAAACGCTGACCTTGGGCGATCTGGAATGGCAGGTGCTCGGCGCACCGGGCCATCATGCGCATTCCGTCATCTTCTACTGCCCGCAGGAGAAGGTGCTGATTTCCGCCGATGCGCTGTGGTGGAATGGCTTTGGCGTGATCTTCCCTGAGCTGGAAGGCGAAGAGGGCTTTGCGGAAGCCGGCGCTACGCTGGACCTGATCGCTGGCCTCGACGTGCGCGTTGTGATTCCCGGCCACGGTGCAGTGTTTGAAGACGTCGGCCCGGCGCTGCAGCGCGCACGCCGCCGCCTGGATTTCCTGTCCGGAGATCCGAAGCGCAACGCGGAATATGCGGTGAAGGTGCTGCTCAAGTTCCTGTTGCTTGAACGCCAGCGCATTCCTGTCGCCGACGTGCCGACGATTCTCGGCTCGATGCCGGTCATCGCCAAATCCAACAAGCGCTACCTGCATCTGTCGAATGAAGAACTGTCAGCGTGGGCCGTAAAACACCTTGTCCGCGCCTGCACGGCCCGCATCGACGGCGACTATCTGCTCAACGACGGCTAAGCGCCACCGGCCTGGTGGCCATGGCATGCGTGAACGATAAATTGACAAGCGTTTGATTGCGCCGCAAGATCAGGCTTTCTTATTTTATTGATAAGCCATGAACTTGACCCGCATCGCTGCCGCGCTGACTTTGTCTTTTGCATTCCATGACTACGCCTGTGCGGACAATGCGCCGATCACGGGCGTGACCTTGTACTCCGGCAGTGCGACGGTGGAGCGTAGTGCGCCGGTGAAGGCGGGGATGACTGAGCTGGAGATCGGCGGTCTGCCGGCGAATTTCGATGGGCAGACGATCCGTGTGCAGGCCTCGAATGGCATTCAGGTCGGGCAGATCGTGGTGCACGATGTAGGCAAGCAGGAAGCGGCCAGTGCGCGTGAGGCGGAGTTGGACGCGAAGATCCAGTCGCTGAAGGACAGCCGGGACGTGCTGAACGTGGACCTTGAATCGGCCGCGCTGGTGAAAGGCTATCTGGCGAACCTGAACGGCGGCGACCGCGGACAAGCCCAGCCCACCGCCGCCGTGATCGACACCATCAAACGCAGCGGCCATGATGCGCTGGCGCAGATGCAGCGCATTCAAGTGCAGATGCGCGACATCGACAAGAAGATCGCCGTGCTACAGGGCGAATTGAACAAGGTGCGCAGCGGTGTGCGCGATCAGCGCAGCATCACGATTGCCATCGCCGCGCATCAGGCGGGATCGGTGAAGCTGTCGTATCAAGTGAATCGCGCCGGATGGAAGCCTGCTTACCGCGCCACACTGAACTCCACAACCTCGGTCATTGAACTGGAGCGTATGGCCGTGGTATCGCAGAAAACCGGCGAGGATTGGTCCGGCGTGGACGTGAAGCTGTCGACCGGCCAACCGCGCCTGTCGCCGCAAGCGCCAGATCCGTCGCCCCTGCTGCTGACATACTCCAAGCCGCAGCCAATGGCCGACTACCGCATGGTGACGCCCGCGCCTGTGGCGGCGCCGATGATGCTAAGCGGCTCGCGCTCGGTGGAAGAGAGCTACATCCCGCCGGTCATGGAGTCGCAAAACACCTTCGACACCGAATTCGCCGTGCCTGGACGCGTGAACCTGGCGTCCGATGGCCGTGAAATCACGCTGTCGCTGTCGCATCAGAACCTGCAGGCAAAGCAGCGCGTGCGCATCGTCCCGCGCCAGGACAAGTTCGCAGTGGTGACAGCGGAAGCCGAGCGCCCGGCAGGCGTCTGGCTGAACGGGAATGTGCAGCTGTTCCGCGACGGTGCCTACGTCGGCGCGGCTTATTGGAACGCGCAAGCGTCGGACAAGCTACAGCTGTCCTTTGGCCGCGATGATCTGATCCGCGTAACAGTCGACCGCGCAGGCCAGCAGTCGGGCAGCGCCGGCTTCCTGTCGCAGCGCGGCGAGCGCCAGGTGAAGGACCTGTTCACCATCAGCAGTCTGCACAAATCGCCGGTGGACGTGCTGGTGCTGGAAGCCTCGCCCGTCAGCACATCCGACGAAATCAAGGTGCAGAAAACCTTCACCCCGCAACCGGGCATTACGGCATGGGAGCAGCGCCAGGGCATCGTCGGATGGGAGAAATCGCTGGCGCCAAGCGAGAGCATGAAAATCGACGTTGGCTACACCATCGCCTATCCCAAAGACGGAAGCGTGAGCGGGATGTCGTCGCTATAATAGGCTTTCGAACTTACCGGACCGCAGCACCATGACTATCCCAGCCGTCCTGCAGAATCTGACTCTCCCGGTCATCTCGTCGCCCATGTTCATCGCCAGCGGACCGGCGCTGGTGGCGGCGCAGTGCAAGGCCGGCATCGTCGGCTCCTTCCCGGCGCTGAACGCGCGGCCCAAGGAGCTGCTGGACACCTGGCTGACCGAGCTGCAAGCCGAACTGGCCGCCTTCCAGCAAGCTAATCCGGACAAGCGCGTCGGCCCGATCGCGGTGAACCAGATCGTGCACCATTCGAACGACCGGCTGGAGCACGATGTGGAAGTCTGCGTGAAGCACCAGGTGCCGATCATCATCTCGTCTCTGCGCGCACCGCCCAAGGAAATGCTGGATGCTATTCACTCCTACGGCGGCATCGTCATGCACGATGTGATCAACATCCGTCACGCCGAGAAGGCGCTGGAGGCAGGCGTGGATGGCCTGATCCTGGTTGCCAGCGGCGCAGGCGGCCATGCCGGCACGCTGTCGCCGTTTGCGTTGGTGGGCGAAGTGCGCCGCTTCTTCAACGGCCCGATCGCGCTGTCCGGCTCCATCGCAACGGGCGATGCCATTCTGGCGGCACAAGCCATGGGCGCCGACTTTGCCTACATCGGTTCGCGCTGGCTGGCCACGAAAGAGTCCAACGTCACCGACCAGTACCGCGAAGCCATTCTCGATTCCAGCGCCTCGGACATCGTCTACACCAACCTGTTCACCGGCGTGCATGGCAACTACCTTAAAAAGTCCATTGTGGCCGCAGGCCTCGACCCCGAAGACTTGCCGCAGTCGGACAAATCCAAGATGAGCTTTGGCAGCGGCAGCGCCAAAGCCTGGCGCGATATCTGGGGCGCAGGGCAGGGTGTAGGCCTGATGCATGATGTGCCCACAGCTCAGGAAATGGTCGAGCGCCTGAAAGCCGAATACAGCGCTGCGCGCGCCCGCCTTCAGTTGAGCTAGAATCGTCGGATGGCCGGAGGGCCGGCCGCTTATAAAAACGGAGGGTTCCATGCGAAATCGAATGATTCTGTTGAAAACCGTGGCAGCGCTGGCCCTGGCCGGCATGTCATTGGGAGCATGCACTACCACCACCACGGCCAACAAGGCGCCTGCCGCCGACCAGCGGGCGGACATCGTGCGCGGCGCGGACACCACCCTGGATCGCCTCTACAAAGAGGTCAAAGGCTCGCGCGAGCTGGTGGCCAAATCCAATGGCGCCCTGGTGTTCCCGAACGTCGTCAATGCGGGCCTGATTGTCGGCGGCGAGTATGGCAAAGGCGTACTGATCACCGGGGGCCGTCCTAGCGGCTATTACAGCATGGGCAGCGTATCGGTGGGCCTGCAGGCAGGCGCCCAATCCAAAGCAATCATCATCCTCTTCATGACCCGCGACGCGCTGGAGAAGTTCCGCGCCAGCTCCGGCTGGACCGCAGGTGTGGACGGCACCGTGGCCGTGCTCAAAGTCGGCGCCAATGGCGAAGTCGATACCACCACCGCCACTCAGCCTGTGGAAGCCATGGTGCTCACCAACGCTGGCCTGATGGCGGGCGTGAGCCTGGAAGGCACCAAAATCTCGAAGCTGGATCTGTAGTTTTCTCCCTTGGGGGCAGGGCGTTGCAACCTTGCCCCATCTTTTGCGTAAGTATTGCGCTCATCTTGTTAAGTTTTGTAAGCCTGGCTGACATCACGTCTCACGGTTTTACAGGCCCCGGCGGGAGCTCTGTAAAGTTATGTAAGCGGCGCAGCGCCACATTTTAAAAATCCTCAACAAAATCATAAGCTTATGAATTAGGCTATGCGTTGGCGTGCGCGCTGGTGTCACGTTTTTTCGGGTGTTAGCATGAATTTACTGAACGACAACAACCCGAGGAGACCCCACCGTGCCAACCCGCCGCTCCCTGCGCGCCGTACTTTGCCTGGCCATGCTGTGCGCCAGTGCCGCCCGCGCCGGGACCATCGTGCTGGAAAGCTGGCGCGAGGACGACAAGGCGCTGTGGGAAACCGTTCTGCTGCCGGCCTTCGAGCGTAAGCATCCCGGCATCACGGTCAAATTCTCGCCGACGGCACCGACCGAGTACGACACCAGCCTGGCCGCGCGGCTCGGCAACGGGACGGCGGGCGACGTGCTGGCCTGCCGTCCCTTCGATACTTCGCTGCTGCTGTACCGCCGCGGCTATCTGGAAAAGCTGAACGGCAAAGCGGGCATGGAGAACTTCGCGCCCGGCGCACTGGTCGCCTGGCAGACCGACGACGGCAAGGACACTTTCTGCATGCCGGTCGCCTCGGTGATCCACGGCTTCCTGTACAACAAAAAGATCTTCAAGAAGCTGAATTTGCAGGTGCCGGCCACGGAGGCTGAATTCTTCGGCGTCCTGGATGCCGTCCGCAAGAGCCCATACGCCCCGCTGGCGCTGGGCACCGCCGACCAGTGGCTGTCCAGCCAGACGGTGTTCACCAATATCGGCCCGAATTACTGGAACGGCGAGCAGGGCCGCCGCGCCCTGATCGATGGCCAGGCGCGCTTCACCGACCCGCAATTCCTGGCCGCCTTCGAGTTCGAATCGCGCCTTGCCGCCTACATGCCCAAGTCGGCGCCGGTGCAGACATATCGCGACAGCCAGGCCCAGTTCGCACAAGGGAATACGGCCATCTATCCCGCCGGTTCCTGGGACATCGCCTACTTCAACCAGTTCCCCGACCTGGAGCTGGGTGTATTTGCGCCACCGCTTCAGCATGCGGGCGACAAATGCCAGATCTCCGACCACATGGATATCGGCATCGGCATCAACCGCAAATCGCGCAACAAGTCCGATGCCTACAAGCTGCTGGCCTGGATGGGATCTCAGGAGTTCGCTGACCTCTACACCAACCGCGTGATAGGCTTCTTCACGCTGTCCAATCACCTCATCGCAGTGCGTGACCCGCTGGCCAAGCAGATGGCCGCATGGCGCAGCAGCTGCGATTCGAATTTCCGCCTGAATGCACTGATCATGAACCGCGGCTTGCCGAATATGGAGAGCGAGCTATGGAGCGTGAACGCGCAGGTCCTGAACGGCAAGCTCGGTGCGCGCGAGGCGGCGTCGCGGATTCAGACCGGTTTTGCGAAGTGGTACAAGCCGCAACAGAACTGATCACACTCCCCCAAGTGTGTTGGCCCCGGTAATGGGAGTATTCCGGGGATTTTTTTGCAGATTCGAATAACGACAAGGGTACGCAAATGAGTGAGGCACTGCTTAGGAAAAAACGCTTGCCGCAGCTGATCGCTGTGGTGCTTGGCACGCTCGCGCTGCATGGCGCACACGCCGCGGAAGGCGACGATGCGCTGCAGACGGTGGAAGTTCGCGGCATCAAGGAAACGCTGAAGAAGAACCTGGCGGAAAAGCGCGATGCGCTGAACGTGGTCGATACCGTTACCGCCGAGGACCTGGGAAAATTCCCGGATAAGAACGTGGCCGATTCCCTGCAGCGCGTGCCCGGCATTTCGGTCGACCGCACCTGGGGTGAAGGCCGCGATATCTTCGTGCGCGGCACGGACAAGAACCTGAACATGACGCAGCTGAACGGCCAGTCCGTCGCTTCCGCTTACTGGTGGAAGAACGACTCGCAAAGCCGCGGCTTCAACTACGACATCCTGCCGTCCGAACTGGTGGGCAGCCTGGATGTCTACAAGAGCCCATCGGCCGATCTGGACGAAGGCAGCATCGGTGGCCTGGTGATCGTGAAGACCCGCAAACCGCTTCAGTTCAAGAAGCCGCTGACTTTGCAGGCCTCCGTCGAAGCAACCTATAGCGACCTGCCGAAGAAAACCGACCCGCAGGTATCGGGCCTGGCCAACTGGATCAATGAGAGCAAGACTCTGGGCGTATTGCTGGCACTGAGCCGCCAGGAGCGCACCATGCGCCGCGACGGCCTGGAGGACTTCACCGACGCCACCAAGTACACCATCGTCGACCAGCACGGCGTCGCAACGCCGAACGCATACGCTTCCTGGGGCGGTGGTACGCCAATCTTCCGCCAGGATCGCAAGCGCACCACCGAGGATCTGACGCTGCAGCTGCGCCCGACGCCGGAATCCGATGTGTCTGTGCACTACCTCCATTCCTATATGGACATGGATAACAACAACCAGAACTACCTGTGGCAAATCGGTGGCCTGGCGGATTCCACCAACACGATCCACATTACCGATCCGCGCTTCATCACCACCGGCGATGGCACCAAGGCCGTGGTCGGCGGCACTGTCGGCCCAACCACTGGTGTATCGTTCGAGCCGATTTACCGCCAGGCTTATGTGAAATCCAAGGTGCTGGACTTCGACGGCACCTACGACGGCAATGGCTGGAAGCTGCACGCGCAGGCCGGCACCACGTCCGGCGCGGGTGGCAGCCTGCATGACCGCAATTTCTGGTTCACCGGGAATACGCGCGCCACCATCAATATCGCACCGGACACCTACGAGGTGAAGTACCTCGACATGAATCCGCTCGATCCGACCAAGCTGACTTTGCAGAGTGCGCGCGACTGGATTCGCCGCATGGAGAGCAAGGAGAACTACGGCCAGGCCGACCTGACCTTCGATCTCGACAACGCCTTCATCAAGGCCATCAAGGTCGGTGTGAAATACCGCGACAACACCGTGCAGAATCACCGCACCATCGGCACTGCCGGTCCGGGTAGCCCAGGCTGGATCTCGTATTCGCTGGCTGACTTGTCCACTGGTCCATCGCCGATGATCAGCCAGGCCGCCGCCACGGCGGGCTCGCTGACCCAGTTCGCCTGGGTGGACGACGGCCTGGCCGCGAGCAAAGGCTTCACCATGTACGACAAGGCCATGTCGTATGCGGAAGCAAAGGGCGAGTATTACCGCATCCAGGAGAAGATCGCCGCGGCATATGTGCGCGCCGACTTCGCCTACGACAAATTCCGCGGCGATGTCGGTGGACGCTTCGTGCACACCAAGCAGACTTCCGAGGCGTACCAGGACCTGAGCGGCAACGGCAATTACGTGCTGGGCGAAGTGCCGCGCAGCTATTCCGACTTCCTGCCCAACGTGAACGTGGTGTACGACCTGCGCAAGGATTTGCTGGTGCGCGCTGCTGCTTCGCGTGTCATGGCGCGTAACACGTTCAGCGATCTGAGCGCAAGTACGGAAGTCAGCGGCACCACGAACGCTGCCACCGCAGGTAATCCGCTGCTGAAGCCTTATCATGCCAACCAGTTCGAGATTGGCGCGGAATGGTATTTCGCTGACGCGTCGCTGCTGTCCGCAACCCTGTTCACCAAGCAGCTGGACACCTTCATCTACACCTCGACCGCGATGGAGAACGTGGCCGGCGTGCAGCGTCCAGTGACCCGGCCGCACAATGCCGACAACGGCGCCAAAGTGAACGGACTGGAACTGCAATGGCAGCAAGCCTTCGGCAACACGGGCTTCGGTACTATCGTGAACTACACCTTCACCGATGCCAAGACCGGCGCGGTGGCAGGCGGGCGCAAGCTGAATGTGATCGGCAACTCGCGCAACCAGCTGAACGCCAGCGCGTATTACGAGAAGAACCGCTACAGCTTCCGCGTCTCGTACAACTACCGCTCCAAATCCTATGGTGGTCTGGACGAAGGTGGCCAGGACGTGACCAGCGCCTATGGCCAGTGGGACGCGACGGCGAACTACGACATCACGCCGCAAATCAGTCTGTTCGCAACGGCCGTCAATATCGGCAATGAAGTAATCCGCACCAATACCACGGATGGCCTGCCGGTCGGCGTGTACGAAAACGGTGCGCGTTACAGCATCGGCCTGCGCGCCAAGTTCTGATAAGCAGTACCGCTGCACAGCCTCCCCCGGTGGCGGGGGAGGCTTCTCCTCTCTCGCTCCACGGATTCACATGCACAAAGATCAGACTCTCAACCTGGCCGTGCCGGCCGCTTCTCCAGCCGGTAACGTAGTGGTGGCCATGCTTTTCGTTGGCCTCATGTTTTTCATTCTCGGTTGCGCTACATGGCTGAACGGATCGCTGATTCCCTTCCTCAAGATCGTCTGCAATCTGAATAACTTCCAGTCGCTGTGGGTCACGTTCGCCTTCTACATCGCCTATACCCTGATGGCGTTGCCTTCCGCCGCGGTGCTGCGGCGCGTGGGATACAAGAATGGCATGTCGCTCGGCCTGGCGATCATGGGCCTGGGCGCACTGCTGTTCATTCCGGCCGCGCGCAGCAGCTGGTATAGCCTGTTCCTGCTGGCGCTGTTCACACTGGCCAGCGGCATGACCTTGATGCAGACAGCCATCAATCCCTACATTGTCTGCATCGGCGCACGCGAGAGCGCGGCCATGCGCATCAGCATCATGGGCTTCTTCAACAAGACGGCGGGCGTGCTGGTGCCGCTGGCCTTCAGCAGCATGATGCTGTCCGGGATCAGCCGCTATTCCGATGCTGCGCTGGCGACACTGGATGCGGCGGCCAGCGCTGCGCTGCGCAGCGAGCTGGGTCAGCGGCTGGAGTTTCCTTATGCCGCAATGGCCGCGGGCCTGTTCGCCATCGCTGTCGTGGTGCGCTTCTCGCCGCTGCGCGAAATTCCGGAAGAGGCGGAAGTGGGCGGCCATTCAGGCTCGCATTGGGGCGTGCTGCAATTTCCGCAGCTGGTGCTGGGCGCGCTGGCGCTGTTCGTCTACGTCGGCGTGGAAGTGATTGCCGGCGACACGATTGGCCTGTATGGCCGTAGCCTGCGTGTGGAGAATTTCGGCGTGCTCACGTCTTACACCATGGCCTTCATGATGGCGGGCTATGTGGTCGGCATCGTGGCGGTGCCGCGCTGGCTGTCGCAAAAGCACGCGCTTCTGCTGTCCGCGCTGTGCGGCATGGTGTTCTCGTTCGGCGTGACGCAAGGCTCCTCGGTGGGCAGCGCGCTGTCGAGCGCCATGCTGGGCTGGGCAGGCGTGCCGGCAGTGCCGGACACCGTGATGTTCCTCGCCATGCTGGGCTTCGCGAATGCGCTGGTGTGGCCTGCAATCTGGCCGCTGGCGCTGAATGGCTTGGGCAAATACACGGCCAGCGGCTCGGCTTTGCTCATCATGGGCATCGCGGGCGGTGCGCTGCTGCCGATGATTTACGGGCACTTGTCGGACTTGTCCAGTTCACAAGCGGCATACTGGGTGCTGCTGCCATGCTACGCAATGATCCTGTTCTATGCCGTGAAAGGCCACAAGATGACGTCATGGAGATAGAATTAGCAGATCGTTATCTGCTGGAGTAGCGGGTGCCAAGGACCAACCGGCGTTTGCAGATCGCGCGGCTGGCGCGGTTGCTCGCTTTTTCTTTTATCGTCGTATCGCCTTCAAGCCAGGCGATGGCTACGCCATCGCTGCAAGTGCTGCATTGGTGGACTTCGGCCAGCGAGCGCCATGGCGCCAACGTCCTGGCTACACGCCTGGCCGATGAAAGTGTCACGTGGCAGGATGCAGCCATTCCCGGTGGGGCGGGCCTCGGCGCCGGCAAGGTGCTGCGCAGCCGCGTGCTGGCGGGCGATGCGCCGGACGCCACGCAGATCATCGGCGTTTCCATCGGCGAGTGGGCCGAGTTGGGACTGTTGCTGGAGCTGGATAGCGTGGCGAATGCAGGCAACTGGAGCAATGTGCTGTTCCCCACCGTGCGCGATCTGGTTCAGCATCGCGGCCATGTGGTCGCTGCGCCGCTCGGCATCCATCGTATCAATACACTTTTCTACAATCGCAAACTGTTCGCACGCCTGAACCTCGTGCCGCCCGCGAGCTGGAAAGAATTCGAGCAGACCGCCCACCGGCTGCGTGCAGCAGGCGTGGCGCCGCTGGTGCAAAGCAGTGAGCCGTGGCAGGTTGCCACACTGTTTGAAAACCTGGTGCTGGCTTCCGGCGGCCCGGAATTTTATCGTGAGCTGTTCGTGCGCCGCAGCCCGCAGGCCGCGAACGATCCGCGTCTTGCCGAGGCTCTGCTCCGCCTGCGCGCGATGAAGGCCTGGATGCTGAATCCGGCCGACGAGCAGCCATGGACCGAGGCTGCGAAACGTTTCGCACGCGGAGAGGCGGCCATGTTCGTGATGGGCGACTGGGCCAAGGCGGAGCTGAATGAAATGGGGCTGGCCACCGATGTCGAATTCGGCTGTGCAGCCATGCCGGGTACCGACAAGTACCATCTCTACAGCGTCGATACGCTGTCGATGTTCGTCAACGATTACGCCCACCAGCCGGCGCAGGAAAAGCTGGCCAAAGTCGCTGTGACGCAAACCGCGCAGCTGCAATACAACGCCGCAAAGGGTTCGGTGCCGGTGCGCCGCGACGCCAATCCGGCCGCGATGGACAGCTGCGCGCGCTCATCCTGGCGCAGCTTTGCGCGCGGTGCATCCGCGCAGGCGCCCAGCCTCGTGCACCGCATGGCTGCCGACGAAGAAAGCCGCGATGCCATCATCGCTGAACTGCACCGCTACTACATGGACGACAGCGTCACGCCCGCCGACACGCAGCGCCGCCTCGGCGGCATTCTGCGCACGCTGAACATCCGCTCGCACAAATAAGGATCCGATCATGGCACGCAAGATACTCATTGTTGACGACGACCAGAAAACCCGCCTGCTGCTCAAGACTTATCTTGAAAAGAACCAGTACGAAGTGATCCTGGCCCACAACGGTGAAAGCTTCCTGGCCGAGTTGCACGCACATGCCGAGCAGCTGTCGATGGTGATCCTGGATGTGATGCTGCCCGATACCGACGGCTTTGCGCTGTGCCGCATCGTGCGTAAGCGCTCCAATCTGCCGATCATCATGCTGACCGCCAGTTCCGATGAAACCGACCGCGTGGTGGGACTGGAGCTGGGCGCGGACGATTACATCGCCAAGCCATACAGCCCGCGTGAACTGCTGGCGCGTATCAAGGCCATTCTGCGCCGCGCATCCAATGAACCTGCGGCCTCGGTGCGCTCCTATCACTTCAACGGCTTCACGCTGGACCTGCTGGAGCGCACGGTGGTGGACAGCGAAGGCGCGCCGGTGCAGCTGACGGGGCTGGACTTCCAGTTGCTGAAGTATTTCGTGGAACATCCGGGGACGATTCTGGACCGCAGCCTGCTATGCGAAGAGACGCGCGGCCGCGATTCCGGCCCGTTGGACCGTTCGCTGGACGTGCAAATCAGCCGCCTGCGTCTGCGCCTGAACGACGACGGCAAGCAGCCCATGCTGATCAAGACCGTGCGTGGCGCGGGGTATGTGTTCTCGGCCACGGTCGATGTCACCCATGCGTAGATTCTGGCCGCAATCGCTGCTGGCCCGCCTGTCGCTCGTGATGGTGGCGGGGCTGCTGCTGGCGCAGATCGTGGCCAGCGTGATCTGGGCCACGCAGCTGCGCGCCAAGACGGAAGCGGACGTGAAGTCAGCCGCGCAGTATCTGGGGCAGGGCGCGGCCAGTTCGATTCGCTTCTTCAAAAGCCTGCCGCCCAGCTACCGCAGCCTGCTGATCCAGCAGTTCCGCGAAATGGGCGGCACACGCTTCTATGTCGCGCTGAATCGCGGTGAAGTGAAGGTGCAGGAAATCGCACCGCAGGCACTGGCACAAACGGCGCTGACTGCACTGGACGCGACGCTGCGCAACGATCTGCCGGGCGAAACCAAGCCGCGCCTGGCCTTTGCCTGGCCAGATCAGCTGGTGGTGTCGCCGGACGGCATCCACGTAGGCGATCTGCCGGAAGCATGGGTGCGCCACATCCTGCTGCTGAAGCCCGATCCCGCACCCATCGTTGTCATTCAGACCGAACTCGAACCGGGCAACTGGCTCTACCTCGCCACGCTGATGCCTAACCCGTATTTCCTGAATTCGAATGACCCGCTGTCGCCGGACCGCCTGGTAGTGCAGGGTGCATCGCTGGCAGTCGTGCTGCTGCTGTCCTTCCTGATGGTGCGCTCGATTACACGCCCGCTGGCGGCGCTGTCCGATGCGGCGGAGGCTTTCGGCAAGGATGAAAATGCGCCGGCGCTGCCGGAAACGGGCAGCCGCGAATTCGTCAACACGGCGCGTGCCTTCGGCGCCATGCGCGAGCGGATCGCCCGCTACATCAAGGACCGCGAACGATTATTCATCTCCATCTCGCACGATCTGCGCACGCCCATCACCCGCCTGAAGCTGCGCGCCGAGCTGCTGGATGACGATGCGCTGCGCAACGACTTCGAAGAAGACCTCGATGAACTGGACGTGATGGTGAAAGGCGCGCTGCAATGTGTGAAGGACAGCGATATCCATGAGAATCCGGCCGAGGTGAAGCTGGATACGCTGATACGCCGCCTGGTGCGCAGCGCGGAGCTGGCTGGCCATAGCGTGGCGTATGAGGCAAGCGGCATCACCGTACGCGGCAAACCGCTGGCGCTGAAACGCGCCATCGGCAACCTGCTCGATAACGCCTTGTTCTACGGCGAGCGCGCCGAGATCAGCGTGCGCGCCAGTGAGAAGTGGACCGAGATCGCGGTGCGCGACCACGGTCCGGGTGTGCCGGAAGATGCGGTGGCCAGTCTGCTGGAGCCATACGTGCGCCTGGATCACGGCCGCGAGCGCAATGGCGCCGGCATGGGCTTAGGGCTGGGCATCGCCAGCGGCATCATTGAAGGACATGGCGGCAAGCTGATGCTCGCCAACCATCCCGAAGGCGGCTTGAACGCCGTGATTCGCCTGCCCGCTTAGCGGGTGTTCAGATCTTCGGCGCGGATCGCCCACAGGCCCGGCAGGTTGCGCCAGTAGCCGTAGACGTCCATGCCGAAACCGACCACGAAGCGGTTCGGAATAGTCAGACCGACCAGGTCGGCCTTCACCGGCTTGATCTTGCCGATGTTCTTGTCCGCGAAGACGGCGATGATCACTTCCTTGGCGCCCATCTCCAGCAGGCGCGCTTTTACGTGTGCCAGGGTTTCGCCTTCGTCCAGGATATCGTCCAGCACGATCACGGTGCGGCCGGACACGGTGGGACGCGGCACGACCTTCCACACTACCTTGCCGCCCTGGTCGTCGTCGCCATAACGGCTCACGTGGATGTAATCGAATTCGAGCGGGAAGGTCAGTTGCGGTAGCAGGCTGCCGGTGAACACGACAGCGCCGCCCATCACGCCAAGCACCAGCGGGAACTCCTGTCTGGCGGGATCGCCGAAGCGTTCGTTCAGGGAGTCGGCCATGCGGCGCACGGATGCTTGCACGGCTTCCTTGTCAAAGATCTCTTCCGCGTTTTCGATCAGCGCGCGGGCGCGATTGTGATGGAACTCTTGCATAATCTGCCTACTTAACGACTGGGTGATGAATGGCTTTCATTATCCGCCATCTGCCCAGCTGTCGCAGGATAAGTTGGTTTTACGCCACAGGCCGCGTTATCTCTGCGTTATTCAACTGTAATCGCGCACATCGTCGATGATCTTGCCGTCATTTGGCAGGCTGCCATGCGTCGCGAATTGCACTTCGCCGCGCAATTTGGTGACCTCGCGGATGCTGGCGATGATGTCCGGCGCCGCATTGTGCGCTGCGGGATCGGCGACTTCGCAGTGCAGGGTCATGACTTCATCGGCGATTTTTCCTGATACCACAAGGCGCGCTTTCAGCACTTGCGGATGGCGGCGCGTGATCTCGTGCACCTGCGAGGGATGCACGAACATGGCGCGGATCTTGGTCGTCTGGTCTGCGCGGCCCATCCAGCCCTTGATGCGCGTGTTGGTGCGGCCGCAAGGCGAAGGCGCTGCGCCGGTCAGCACGGCAGACAGATCGCCCGTTGCGAAGCGCACCAATGGGTAGTCGGGATTGAAGACGGTCACCACGACTTCGCCCACTTCGCCCGGCGCTACGGGCTCGCCTGAGCCCGGGCGCACGATTTCCAGGATCACTTCTTCGTCCAGCACCAGGCCGGGATTGACCTTGCCGTTACTCTTGGTTTCGTAGGCGATGTTACCTACATCGGCGGAGCCGTAAGTCTGCACCACGTCCTGCACGCCATGTGCGGCAAACCACTGGCGCAGCGACTCCGGCAAGGCCTCCGCGCTGACAATGGCGCGCTTCACGCTGCCGATATCGGCGCCGGTTTCCTGCGCTTTCTCGATGATGATCTTCAGGAAGGACGGTGTGCCGACGTAAGTATCCGGCTTCAGTTCGGACATTGCCTGCACCTGCAGCTCCGTCTGTCCTGTACCGGCAGGGATCACCGTGCAGCCGATGCGCGCTGCCCCGCCTTCCACCATGAAGGCAGCCGGGGTGAAGTGATACGAGAAGCAGTTCTGCAGCAGCCCGCCCGCGCGCACGCCCGCCGCGTACATGGGACGCGCAAAGCGCCACCAGTCGCTGCCGCGTCCTTCAGGGTCGAAAATGGGGCCGGGCGACATGAAGATGCGTCCGAGCTGGCGCGGCCCGGTGCTGGTGAGTCCACCAAAGGGCGGCGCCATATGCTGCAAGCCTTTCAGGTCCGACTTGCGCGTGACAGGCAGCCTGGCCAGTGCTTCACGGCTGGTGATGGCCGCTGCATCGACGCCGGCAAGAATGCGCGACCATCCCGGTGCGGACTGCGCACGCGCCACCAGCTGCGGCAGGCGTGCCATCAGCTCACGTTCGCGCTGTTCAGGGGCGCGGGTTTCCAGGCTGTCGAGGGTGTCGGCCATCATGCGGCTCCTTCGATTTCTCTTTGCAGTTTCTTGGTCAGTTTTGCGAATATCAGCTCGTGCGCGCGCTGCAGCAGCTCTTTTGCTTCCGCGTCGTTCAGCGATTTGATGTCTTCCACCCTTATCCAGCGCGATTTCGCCAGATAGGGCGCGGGGATGATGCCCGGGCGGTCCGTCAGCTCCAGGAAGCGGTCGTCATCGACCTTGAACCGGATGCTGGTGGCCTTCGCGTCCACATCGGTGACGGCAAACATCTTGCCGCCGACCGAGAACACAAGGTGATCCACCCATTTGATGTCTTCCGTTGCGCCGGGCAGGGACCGGCAGAATTCCTTCGCTTGCTTGATATTCATGCGTCTCTTGATCAGGCCAGCCAGCGTTTGCGGCGGCGGTAAAACTTCATGTCCCGGAAGCTCTTGCGGCCTGCGCCGGACATGCCCAGATAGAATTCCTTCACGTCCTCGTTGTTCGCCAGCTCCGATGCCTCGCCTTCCATCACCACGCGGCCGTTCTCCAGGATGTAGCCGAAATCCGCGTAGCGCAGCGCCACCATGGTGTTCTGCTCGGCCAGCAGGAAGGACACGTTCTCCTTCACGTTCAGGTCTTTCACGATGCCGAAGATCTCTTCGACGATCTGCGGCGCGATGCCCATGGAAGGTTCGTCCAGCAAAATCATGGAAGGCTTGGCCATCAGCGCCCGCCCGATGGCGCACATCTGCTGCTCGCCACCGGAGGTATAGCCGGCCTGGCTGCTGCGGCGCGTTTTCAAGCGCGGGAAGTAGTGATAGACCTTTTCCAGTGAATCGCGCAAGGCGGCGCGCGATTCATTGCGGGTGAAGGCGCCGGTCAGCAGGTTTTCTTCGATGGTCAGGTGGCCGAAGCAGTGCCGTCCTTCCATCACCTGCGACAGGCCGCGCCGTACCAGCTCATTTGGTGTGAGCTGGTCGATGCGTTCGCCCTTGAACAGCACCTCTCCCTTGGTCACATCGCCGCGCTCATTGCGCAGCAAGGTCGAAATGGTCTTCAGCGTGGTCGATTTGCCCGCGCCGTTGGCGCCCAGCAGGGCGACGATCTTGCCCTGCGGGACTTGCAGCGAAACGCCTTTCAGCACGAGGATCACGTGGTCGTAGATCACCTCGATATTGTTCACCGATAGGTAGGGCTGCGGCGCTGCGGCGGCCTGAGGGGCCGTCGCAGCGGTTGCTGGGTGCAGTGTGCTCATGACTTCAGACAGGCCGGAGTAATTTTCTTCTCGGCTGCGTACTTGGCCGACGACTCATCGGTCAGCTTGCGTACCAGCGCTTTATCGCCGATCACCCAATTCGGAGTTATCGCGACCCACTTCTTGCCATCCCACTGCTGCACCTTCACGGCACCCGAGCCTTCATGGTCATCACAGCTGGTTTTCACAGGAGGGAACATATTGAACACGCCGAGGGCCTTCTGGCGGGCCTCATCCACGTTCAAATTTTCAAACCCCCAGCGCAACTGCTCTCCCGAGACCGGCTTTCCTTTGCCGAATTTCTCCTGCGCGGCGCGCATCGCTTCCACATACATCACGCCCGCGGTCAGGCCGCGCATGTGGTACACCGATCCGATGCGCGACTGGTCGGCCAGATTGCCCTTGCCGGCCGCGTAAACCTTCTTCCTCAAATCGTCCAGCAGCGGGTAATTGCCCGGCGTGTTGAACGTCATGGCCGTATAGCCCTTCGCAGCCTCGCCCGAAGGTACGGTGTCTTCTTCCGAACCGGCCCACCACACGCCAAGCATTTTGTCGCGCGGGAAGCCGTTGCGCTGCGCCGTCTTGATGGCGACGGAGTTCATCACACCCCAGCCCCACAGGATTACGTGGTCAGGATTGGCCTGGCGGATCTGCAGCCATTGCGATTGCTGCTCGCTGCCCGGTGGTGCGACGGGGATCTTGATCAGTTCAAAACCGTATTCCTTGGACAGCGCTTCCAGCACTGGCAAGGGTTCCTTGCCGAAGGCCGAGTCGTGGTACAGGTGCACGATCTTCTTGCCCTTCAGGTTCTGCATGCCCCCGTGCTTGTCGCCCAGATATTTGATCATGGCCGCCGCCTGGCTCCAGTAGTTGGACACCAGCGGGAACACATACGGGAACACCTTGCCGTTCGCTGCATCGGAACGGCCGTAGCCCAGGGTGGTCATGGGTACCTTGTCGGCCGGCAGGCGGTCCAGGATGCCGTAAGCGATACCGGTGGACAGTGTCTCGACGCCGGTGGCGCCACCGTTCTTGGTCTTCAGGCGCTCATAGCACTCCACGCCGCGCGACGGGTTGTATTCAGTTTCGCATTCTTCCCACGAGATCTTCACGCCGTTCACGCCGCCATTGGCATTGACCAGGTTGAAGTAATCGATCATACCGCCATAAAAGCCGGAACCGCCCGCTGCATAAGGACCCACTCGGTAGGAAGGCAAGGCAACAAACTGCTCGGTGGGCTGAGCCCAGGCGCTGCTGGTGACGATGCTGCAAGCGGTTGCGATGCCGAGTACCAGAGATTTCATCTTCATTTATGTGTCTCCATGAATAGTTATGGATCGCTCAGTGCGGGAAAGGCCACAGGCGAAGTTTCTCTTTACCGATTTGCCACAAACGCGCCAGACCGTGAGGTTCCACGATCAGGAAGAAAATAATCAAAGCGCCGAACACCATGAGTTCGAGGTTGGATGCGACGGTGGTTGGCAAGGCCAGACCGTGCGCCAGCACGTTCAGGAACACCGGCAGCAGCACGATGAAGGCCGCGCCGAGGAAGGACCCCAGCACGGAACCCACGCCGCCAATGATGATCATGAACAGGATGCGGAAGGAGAGCTCCAGGTTGTAGGCCTCCGGTTCCACCGTGCCGAGGTAGGCGAAAGCGTACAGCGCGCCGGCCACGCCGCAGTAGAAGGAGCTGACGGCAAAGGCCAGCAGCTTGGTGCGCATCAGGCGGAAGCCGATCACTTCGGCTGCCACGTCCATATCGCGCACGGCCATCCATGAGCGGCCGACATTGGAGCGGATCATATTTTTCGCCAGCAGGGCCATGATGGCCACAATTACCAGCACCAGCAGGTATTTGCTCTCCGGCGTTTCAAAGGTGTAGCCCAGGATTTCCATCTTCTGCGCGGTAATCACGCCGGACGAGCTGTAATTGGTCAGCCAGCCGATCTTGGTCAGGCACCACACCACGAAGAACTGCGTTGCCAGCGTGGCGGCGGCCAGATAGAAGCCACGGATGCGCAGCGAAGGCAGGCCGAACGCCATGCCGACCAGCGCGGCGCTCAGGCCACCCAGCACGAAGGCCAGCAGCACCGGAATGCCGGGAATGCGCAGCACGAAGTTATACGACGCGAAGGCACCGACCGCCATGAAGGCAGCCGTCCCCAGCGACAGCTGTCCCGCATAGCCAGTCAGGATATTAAGGCCCAGGGCCGCCAGCGAAAAGATCAGGAAGGGAATCAGGATCGCGGACAGGATGTAGGGCGAGGACACGAAAGGCAGCACCAGCAGGGCCACACCCAGCGTCACCATCAGCGCCATGCGGTCCTGGCGGATCGGCAGGATCTGGCCGTCCGTCTCATAGCTGGTCTTGAATTGTCCTGCTTCACGGTAGAACATCGCTCAGATCCTCCGGATGATTTTTTCGCCGAACAGGCCTTCAGGCCGCACCAGCAGGAAGAGCAGGGCCAGCACGTAAGGGAACCAGCCCTCGATGCCGCCGCCCACCATCGGACCGATGTACACCTCCGCCAGCTTTTCGGAAGCGCCAATGATCAGGCCACCGACAATCGCGCCCGGAATCGACGTAAATCCGCCCAGGATCAGCACCGGCAGCGCCTTCAGCGCGATGAAGGTCAACGCGAACTGCACACCATTGCGCGCACCCCACAGCAGGCCTGCCACCAGCGCCACCATGCCGGCCACCGCCCACAGGATGCCCCAGATCCGTTGTAGCGGAATGCCGACAGCCAGCGCGGCCTGATGATCGTCCGCCACTGCGCGCAGGGCGCGTCCGACCTTGGTCTTGGCGAACAGCAGGGCGAGGATGGTGACCATGATGGCGCAGATGGCCGCCGCGGTCACATCGAACTGGGACACGATGATGTTGAACTTATCCATCAGGAACTGCATCGGCACGTCTTCAATCGGCACATCCAGCTTGTGCACCTGCGAGCCCCAGATCAGCTGTGCCAGGCCTTCGATGAAGAAGGCGAGGCCGATGGTGGCCATGAACAGCGTGATTTCCGGCTGGTTCACCAGGGGCCGCAGCACCACGCGTTCGATCACGAAGCCCAGAATGACCATCGCCACAATCGTGGCGGGAATCGCCAGCCACAGCGGCATGCCGAATTTGTCCATGAAGCCCACGCAGGTCAGCGCGGCAAAGAACACCATGGCGCCCTGGGCGAAGTTGAATACGCCGGAAGCCTTGTAGATCAGGACAAAGCCAATCGCCACCAGCGCATACATCACGCCGGACAGCAGGCCGCCGATCAGCACTTCGAAGAAGAAATTGATGTTCATATCAGTGCGCCGTGCCGAGGTAAGCGTTGATCACGTCCTGGTTGGTGCGGACTTCATCGGGCGTGCCGTCGCCGATCTTCTTGCCGTAGTCCAGCACCACCACGCGGTCCGAGATATCCATCACCACGCCCATATCGTGCTCGATCAACACAATGGTGGTGCCGAACTGCTCGTTCACGTCGAGGATGAAACGGCACATGTCCTGCTTTTCTTCCACGTTCATGCCGGCCATCGGCTCGTCCAGCAGCAGGATCTGCGGCTCGGCGGCCAATGCACGGCCCAGTTCCACGCGCTTTTGCAAACCATACGGCAGGCGGCCCACCGGCGTCTTGCGGATATGCTGGATTTCGAGGAAGTCGATGATCTCCTCGCACTTCATGCGATGTTCGATTTCCTCGCGCCGCGCTGGTCCCCAGTACAGGGCCTGCATCAGGAAGTTCGATTTGATCTTGAGGTTACGGCCGGTCATGATGTTGTCCAGCACCGTCATGCCCTTGAACAGGGCAATGTTCTGGAAGGTGCGGGCGATGCCGGATTTGGCGGCCTGGTAGCAGTCCATATTCTTGCGCTGTTCGCCGCGGTAGATGATCTGGCCCTGCTGCGGGCGGTACACCCCATTGATCACGTTCAGCATCGAGCTTTTGCCGGCGCCGTTCGGACCGATGATGGCGCGGATCTCGTGTTCCTTCACGTTGAACGAGATATTTGTGAGCGCTTTCACTCCGCCGAAGGACAGCGAAATATTCTGCAGATCCAGGATCACCGGGCCGACGTTGCGCCCTGCGTCCACAATCGCATCCGGTTCATTCATCTGCATAATGGCCTCGCTCATGCGGCCTGCCGGGTCACGACAGGGAAGGTCTTGCTGTTCCAGATCTGCAGGTCGGCGGATACGACGCCAGTGCGTCCGTCCTCGAACTTGACCTGGGTTTCGATGTATTGCGAAGGCTTGCTGTCGTACAGTGCTTCAATCAGCACGGCGTATTTGTCGGCGATGAAGCGGCGCCGCACCTTGCGCGTGCGGGTCAGTTCATCATCGTCCGGGTCCAGTTCCTTGTGCAGCACGAGGAAACGGTGGATCTGCGTGTCGCCCATCAGGGCTTCACCAGCCAGGTCTGCGTTAACCTTCTCGACGCATTCCCTGACCAGTTCATAAACCTGTTTGTTGGCCGCCAGGTCGGTGTAGCCCGAGTAGGCAATGCCGCGCCGTTCGGCCCAGTTACCCACAGCCTCCATATCGATATTGATGAAGGCGCACACCGTATCGCGCTGGTTGCCGAAGCTGACCGCCTCTTTGATGAAAGGGAAGAACTTCAGCTTGTTCTCGATGTAGTTGGGCGCGAACATGGCGCCGCTGTTCATCTTGCCGACGTCGGCCGCGCGGTCGATGATTTTCAGGTGGCCATCGTTGTCGAAGAAGCCGGCATCGCCGGTGTGGAAGTAGCCATCGCCGTCGATGGCTTCACAGGTCGCGTCCGGACGCTTGTAATAGCAGTCCATCATGGTCGGCGACTTCACCAGCACTTCACCGTTGGCGGCCAGCTTCACTTCCACGCCCGGCGCTGGCGGACCCACGCTGTCGAACTTGATCTTGCCGTCCGGCTGGAAGCAGATGTAGGCGCAGGTTTCGGTGGAGCCGTAGAACTGCTTCAGGTTCACGCCAATCGAGCGATAGAACTTGAACAGGTCCGGACCGATCGCAGCACCCGCCGTGTAAGCCACGCGCACGCGCGACAGGCCGAGCACATTCTTCAGCGGACCATACACCAGCACATCGCCGATGGCATATTCGACACGGTCGGACATCGCTACCGGTTTGCCGTCGAGGATATCAGCGCCGCAGCGCCGCGCAACGTCCATATAGTGATGGAACATCTTGCGCTTGATGGTCCCTGCGTCTTCCATGCGGATCATTACCTGGGTCAGCATGTTTTCGAAGATGCGCGGGGGCGCAAAGTAATAGGAGGGGCCGATCTCGCGCATATCCGTCGTAACGGTATCGCTCGATTCCGGGCAGTTCACTGTGAACCCCGCGACCATGGCTTGTGCGAAGGAGAACAGGCAGTCGCCTACCCATGCCATCGGCAGGTAGGAGAGTACGTTCTCTTCGTCGGTCAGCTTGTCGAAGCCAATGCCGCCGTTGGCGGCTGCGATCAAGGCCTTGTGCGTCTGGCACACTCCCTTAGGTTTCCCCGTAGTACCTGACGTGTAAAGAATGATCGCGTTATCGCATTCCATGCCTGTGGCGATGGCGCTCTCGTAGAAGGCCGGGTTTTGCTTGTCGTAAGCACGTCCCAGCTCTTGTAATTTCGCGTAAGAGATTAGTTCCTTGTGGGTGTAATTGCGCATGCCCCGCTCGTCTTCGTATGCGATGTGGGCGATGGCGGGGCAGCAGTCGATCAGTTCCAGCAGCTTGTCCACCTGCTCCTGATCTTCGACGATGGCGTATTGAATTTCGGCGTTTTCCAGCACGAAGGACATGTCGGCCGCGGGCGCATCCTGGTACAGCGGAACGGGCACGCCACCCAGGCACTGTGCTGCCAGCATTGCCCAATACAGGCGCGGACGGTTGTCGCCGATGATGGCCAGGTTCATGCCGCGCTGGAAGCCCAGTGCAGCCAAGCCGCATGCCAGTGCGCGGATTTCCTCGTTCACTTGCGACCAGTTCCAGGTCTGCCAGATGCCGAGATACTTCTCGCGGAAGGCGGGCTTATTGGGCCTATTTTTTCCGTGCTCAACCAAGTAGCGCGGAAAAGTATTCATCTCATGCTGCACCGTTGTCTCCTTGGTCCTCTGCCGAGACAGAGGCATCCTCATTGTTTGGGTGGGGGCCGCAATTTGTGTGATGATATTAGCGTGCGAATCTAGGCAAAGTTGTCTTTTCGAAGACAATTCGACGAATTTTGATGGTGCGCCGCAACAATGAAACAGGAATCTCCCAGCCTGAAGGAAGCACTGCACGCCGCCCTATGGGCCAGCACGCTTACAGCTGAGCAAATGGCGCTGGTGGAAGCCACCACATATGAAGTATTCATCCCTAAAGGCGGCTTCGTCTGCCATAAGGGCGAAGTGGTGGATAACTGGATCGGCATCATCTCCGGCATGGTCAAGATGAACAATTTCTCGCCCTCGGGGAAAAGCGTTACGTTCACCGGCGTGCCGCCCGGCGGCTGGTTCGGCGAAGGGTCGCTGCTGAAGGATGAGCACCGCAAATACGACGCCATGACCTTGCGCGACAGCCGCATCGCCCGCATGCCGGCCGCGACCTTCCATCACCTGCTGGAGAATAGCCTGCCTTTCACCCGGTTCCTGTTGATGCAGCTCAATGAAAGGCTGGGACAGTTCATCGGCATGGTGGAAAACGAACGCCTGCTGGACCCGGACACCCGCGTGGCCCGTTGTCTGGCCTCGCTTTTCAATAGCCACCTCTACCCCGGCATCGAACGGCTGGTGCATATTTCGCAGGAAGAAATCGGCCTGCTGTCCGGCTCCTCGCGCCAGCGCGCCAACCAGGCCTTGCAAGTGCTTGAGCGCGAAGGCCTGGTGCGCGTGGATTATGGCGGCATCCGCATCCTCGACCTCGAAGGCCTGCGCCGCTTCGAAGCCTAATACGCGGTATCATCGCGCTATGAAAGACTCGATCAATCCAGTACCGGCGCGCCTGTCTGCTTTGCGGCAGGCCATGCAGCGCCATGGCGTCGACGCGCTGATGGTGCCGTCGGCCGATCCGCACCTCTCCGAATATCTGCCGCCGCGCTTTAAGGGGCGCGAGTGGCTGTCCAATTTCACCGGTTCGGTGGGCACTTTTATTATCACTGCCGATTTCGCAGGCGTGTGGACCGATGGGCGCTACTGGACGCAGGCCGAGTCCGAGCTGGCCGGCACTGGCGTGCAGCTCATGAAGATCACCTCGGGCGCAAGCGTGCAGTACATCGACTGGCTGGCCGCGGCCATGCGTGAAGGCCAGACGGTGGCGGTGGATGGCGCGGTGCTAGGCTTATCCATTGCACGCCTGTTGCAGGCCGCGCTGGATGCGAAAGGCGTCAAGCTGCGCACGGATCTGGATGTGCTGGATGAAGTCTGGGCCCAGCGTCCAGGCCTGCCCACGGAGCCGGTCTACGAGCATCTGCCGCCATACGCGCCGAAAGGCCGCGGCACCAAGCTGGCGGAATTGCGTGCCGAAATGGCGCGGGCCGGCGCCAGTCACCACCTGATTTCGACGCTGGACGATATCGCCTGGCTGTTCAATCTGCGCGGCTCGGATGTGCATTTCAATCCGATTTTCCTGTCGCACGCCGTGATCGATGCGCAGCAAGCCACGCTATTTGTCGCCGACGGCAAGATCAGCGCCGATCTGGCGGGCGAGCTGGCTGCTGACGGCATTGTCGTCAGCCCGTATGCTGGCGCCGCCGACGCATTGGGCGCGCTGCCGCAGAACGCCGTGCTGCTGCTGGACCCGCGCCGCATCACTTACGGCACGCGCCAGGCCGTGCCGCAGGGCGTACGCGTGATCGAAGCCGTGAATCCGACCACGTTCGCCAAATCGCGCAAGACCGAGGTTGAAGCCGACCATATCCGCGCCACGATGGAGCAGGATGGCGCTGCGCTGTCCGAGTTCTTCTGCTGGCTGGAAGGCGCGCTGGCCCGGCGCGAAAAGCTGAATGAGTATGAGGTCGGCGAGCACCTGCTGTCTTTCCGCAAGCGCCGTCCCGGCTTCGTGAGCCCGAGTTTCGGCACCATTGCGGGTTTCCGCGCCAACGGCGCCATCATGCATTACCGTGCCAGCGAATCCGGATGTGCCGCCATTGAAGGCGATGGGCTGCTGCTGATCGACTCCGGCGGCCAGTACGTTGGCGGCACCACGGACGTAACCCGCGTGGTCGGCGTCGGCGCTATCACGCCGGAACAGAAGCGCGACTTCACGCTGGTCCTGAAAGGCATGATCGCGCTCTCTGTTGCGCATTTCCCGCGCGGCTGCAAATCGCCCATGCTGGATTCCATCGCCCGCGCACCGCTGTGGGCGGCCGGAGTCGACTTCGGTCACGGCACGGGACACGGTGTCGGCTACTTCCTGAACGTGCACGAAGGCCCGCAATCGATCTCGCCGTCCACCCCGCCGGAAGCGCATACGGCCATGGAGCCCGGCATGATTACTTCCAACGAACCTGGCGTGTACCGTCCCGGCAAGTGGGGCATCCGCATTGAAAACCTGGTGCTGAACGTGCCCTCCGGGACGTCGGAATTCGGCGAGTTCCTGCGCTTCGAAACTCTGACCCTGTGTCCGATCGACACGCGCTGCATTGACCGCGCGCTGCTGCGTGAAGACGAAATCGCCTGGCTGAACGCTTACCACGCCACGGTGCGTGAGCGCGTGAGTCCCCTGATCAGCGGTGATGCGCTGGCCTGGCTGGAAGAAAGGACAAAAGCAATATGAGCGCACGCTCTACCAAAGCCTCCAACGCGCTGGCCCGCTTGAAAGAACGCAGCGGCAACCAGGGCTATTCGATGACGATCACCGGCGCCGGCCACTTCCTGCTATCCGAGTCGCCTGACAGCCAGCCGCTGAACCCACCGATGGAGCTGGACGACTTCGTCGCCTTCGTCAACGCACAGGGACCGCAGAAAGCAAAGCGCGTCAGCAAGCTGGATGTGGCGTTCGAAAAGCAGTTGGTCAAGAAAACCGGAAAATAAAGAATCGCCATGCCAACGATTGAATTCTTGAGTGCTTACTGGTCGTCCAGCGAATTGGCGACCAACGGGCTGATCCTGTTGAACCTCCTGGGCGCGCTCGCGCTTGGCCTGCTGGTTGGCTACGAGCGTTCATATCACGGCCGCGCGGCCGGCATGCGCACCTACGGGCTGGTTTGCATGGCCTCGGCCACGCTGACCGTGATCTGCGGCTATCCGACGCAATGGTTTGGCGGCCATATGACGGAACTGGTGGGTACGGACCCGACCCGGGTGATACAGGGCATCGTGACCGGTATTGGCTTCCTTGGCGCGGGCGTAATCATGCGCGAAGGCTTCAATATCAGTGGCCTGACGACGGCGGCGTCGATCTGGGCATCTTCCGTTATCGGCATCATGGTCGGTGTCGGCTTCTATCTCGGCGCCATGGGCCTGGCCGCATTGAGCGCGGCGGCGATGATTTTCCTGACCCGGCTCGAAGCCTGGCTGCCGTCGCGCCATGCGATTGCCATTTCCATGCGCTTCAAGGTGGGCTACGAGCCGCAGGAACAGGCGCTGCATGAGATGGCGCTGGCGCGCGGTTACCAGATTGCCGGCGGCTCGCTGACCATCAGCATGGTGGACGGCAAGCAGGATTGGAAATTCGTGGCGCTGGCGTTGAGCAAGCGCAGCGGCGCGCCGCTGTCCAAGCTGGCGGCCGAGATGCTGCACTTCGAAGGTATCGACGGCTTCAGCGTCACGCACGCCCGCAACTAGGAGATTCGCTTGCTTATCAATGCTCAGGATGTACTGGATTTCTGGTTCCTGCCGATTGGCGTGAAGGGCCACAATATGCAGCGCGCGGAGTGGTTCCGCAAGGATGACGCCTTCGACCAGCTGATCTTCAGCCAGTTCGGCGGCGTGGTCGAAGATGCCCTGTCCGGCGGCCTTCGCCAATGGAACGACGAGGGTACGCAAGGCACGCTGGCCCGGATCATTGTGCTGGATCAGTTCACCCGAAATATCTATCGCGGCACCGCCAAGGCTTTCGCTGGCGATGCGCTGGCGCTGGAAGCGGCCAGGGCGCTTGACGATTCGGGCGCCAACCAGACCTTGCCCGCCGTGCAGCGCGCGTTTTCGTTCATGCCGTTCGAGCATGCGGAGAATCTGTCGGTGCAGATCCGCTGTGTCGATTTATTCACCATGCTGGCTGCCGATGCGCCGGCTTTTGCGAACAATCTCGATTACGCCAGGCGTCACCTGGAAGTGATTCGCCGCTTCGGCCGCTTCCCGCACCGCAACGCCATCCTTGGCCGCGAGTCGACGCCGGAGGAAGTCGAGTTTCTGAAACAGCCAGGTTCGAGATTCTGATGCGCAGCCTGACCGTGATTGGCGGCGGACATGTCGGCCGCGTGCTGGGCCGCCTGCTGCATACGCGCGCCGGGTTCAAGGTAAACCAAGTCGTCGGCCGTTCGGCGGATTCCGCACGCGACGCAGCAGCCTTTATCGGCGCCGGCCACGCGCTCAATCACTACGGCGCGCTGACGTCTGCCGATGTCTACATGCTGACCGTCCCGGACGACCAGATTGCACGCGCCTGCACCATGCTGGCCGCCGCCGTGCCTTTGCGCGGCTCGGTCGTATTCCATTGCAGCGGTGCGCTGGCCTCGGACAAGCTGCAGCCTGCACGAGCCGCCGGTGCGCATGTCGCCAGCGTGCATCCGATCCGCAGCTTTGCTGATATGGAGGCGGTAGCCGCCGCTTTCGACGGCACATTCTGCGGTGTGGAAGGCGATGCGCAGGCACTGACCGTGCTGCAGCCCGCTCTGGCGGCCATCGGCGCGCGCGTCGTGCCGATCGATGCGTCGGCCAAAACGGTGTATCACGCGGCGGCAGTCTTCGCCAGCAATTACCTCGTGACGGTGCTGGATGCCGCCTTGCGTGCCTATCAGGCCGCAGGAATTCCGGAAGACGTGGCGCGCGAGCTGGCGCGTCCGCTGGCCATGGAATCGATGGCGAATGTGTTCCGCCTCGGCGCTGCGCCTGCCCTGAGCGGCCCGATTGCGCGCGGGGATATGGCGACGGTGAAGCGTCAGCAGGACGCAGTCGCGGCCTGGGATGCCGCGACTGGCCAGCTCTACGAAGCGCTGGTGCCGCCTACCGTCGCCCTGGCAGCGCGCAAGCAAAAGCCTTAACGCGCTGGCCCTGCCTCGGCCATCAGCTGCCCGATCAGGCGGCCCACCAGCATATCGTCCAGCGCACCAAAATGATTCAAGCGCAGTTCCCCGTCGCGGCCGAACAGCAGCAGGCTCGGTGCGCCTTTCAGCGCATAGTGCCGCATGGTGCGCGGCAGCGGATGGCCTGGCACCGGCTCGTCCACCGCGACCGGGAAGGGTAGGCGGTTCTCGTGGATGAAAACTTCCAGCGCACGTGGCGTCATCACGTCGTGATGCTCGAATACTTGCGGCGCAAGGCGGCAAGGTCCACGGGAGCAGGCGTGTTGAGCCACGCCGAGGCATGCAATGTGATCATTTCGCGCGCAGCTGCACGGTGGGGAAATCGACCGGCACCTGGAAGGCCACGTTCACATAATTGGTGAACAGGTTGAGCGCCACATGCGCCAGAATTTCCACCATCTCTTCGTCGCCAAAGCCGGCGCGGCGCAGATCCTGCACTTGCTCATCGCTGATCTTGGCGCGGTTATTGACGACGGCCAGGGCGAAGCGCAGCGCGGCTTCGGTTTTCGGATCGTCCGATACCCCGGCCTGGGCCGCGCTCATTTCCTGCGCAGTGGCGCCAGCCTTGCGTCCCAGTGCCGTGTGCGCAGCCAGGCAGTATTCGCAATCGTTGCGGTCGGCGATGGCCACGGCGATCTGCTCGCCCAGCTTGGCGCCGATCACGCCTTTGCCCAGGGCTCCAAAAGTGGCCCACATGCTTTTCAGGGCGGCCGGCGAATTGGCGACCGCCTTGAACATATTCGGCGTAGCGCCGAAAGCGGATTGAATCTGGCCCAGCAGTTCAGCGCGTTCGCCGGCAGCAGCGGTAACAAGAGATACACGGGACATGGTATTTCCTTTCATTTAAAGTAGGAGTCCTAATTAATAGGGCTCAAAAAAAGGCCGCCCTCATCCGAAGGCTTGCCAATTCTTTTGCAGCGCCGCCGGATCGGCCGCCTCGTGCTCTGGGCAATCCAGGCGCAACAGTTTCACCGGCAGCGGTTTCCCGACCAGGCCGCAGTGATGCGGCGCGTCTGGATTCTGATGCCGGTTGGGCTGGAAATGCTTGCACGTCAGGCAAGCACGCAGTTCGGGGAAGCGCTCGCTTTGCTGCAATTGACCAATGAGCTGAAGCAGCCCGGACAGAAGCTGCTGCTGCGTTGCCGCGGGCAGGGCAGCGACTGCCTCGTCGGCAAAGCCGGTGGCGCCGGCAATGCGCTGGGCGACCTCGATGCCGGACTGCGTCAGAAGCAGGCTGGTGGCGCGTCCGTCATCGGCCGCGCGCGCCTTGCGGACCAGGCCCTTGCTCACCAGCGCCGCCACGGAGTCGCTGGCGCTGGCCGCCGAGATCGACAGCTGGCGCGCTACCCACGACAGGCGTACGCCCTCAAGACGCGCCGCCAGCAGCTGCAGGATTTCGGCCTGCGTCGGGTTCAGATTTTCCGTGGTCGCAAACTCCCACATGCCCGACCGCAGCACGGTGCCGAGGCGCGAAATGGCCGAAACGATGCGGACGGAGATGTCCGGCGTATCGCTCCAGGGGGAATTGGTAGGCTTGTCCATGGCGGCAAGTATAGTGAAATGCCTATTCTTGTCAAGGACTCCTAACTATATTATCTGTTGTGCCACAGCAAAAATATGGCCCGGAAGATCGACAAAGCTCCTGTAAGGCAATAAGCTAGACTATCTGGAGTTGTCACAAAAAGTAATCAGGGGAATGCTATGTTATTTTTAAAGTCCACGTCCGTCACCAAGGCACCTGGCATCTATGAAGTTGATATCGCCGCCAAGCCGCCTGGCAAGACCTTCGGCGTATACATAGCGACTGACCCGGACAATCCGCCGACCGCTGTGCTGCAAGCGCTGGCCGCCGGTGGCTTCCTGCAAACCCACAGCTCGGGTTACACCCATAAAGATCGCGGCAAGGTGCTGGACCTGCACTTCCACAAAGATGGCACCGACCTCTTCAAGGGCTGGAAGCCGGAAGAAGCCGAAACCAATATGGCGATCATCAACAAGATCTTCTCTGATGTCGGCATCGCCATCACCCCGCGCGTGATGTCGCTGGCGGAAGCCTACGCCTGATCACTCAGGCAGTCTGTACATCAATGTGATAGAGGGCCCACGGGCAGGAGCCGAAGCGCTCCGCCAGGGGCCTCTTCGTCATTTCCGGAATGCGCTCGGGCTCGTAGACCGCCCATAGCGGACCCAGTCCACCCAGTGCCATCGCCGCGCCATCGATATGCGTAGCGACGATGAAGCGCTGGGCTTGCGCTTGCGCCACCGTGATGGCGACCGCGTAGCCATCCACTGCCCGCAGGGTCAGTCTGGTGCTGCCATCCAGCGGCGCGCCCGCCGCCTTCAGCACGTCGGCCAGCAACGGACCGGACAGCGTGTGCTGCTTCTGGTCGTATTCCAGCACGGGCTTGATCGTTATCGCGGGCAGCCCGCTGAGCGCGGCGAAATCGAAGGCGAAAGCCTTATCGAAACTCAGCTTCTGCTTGTGCATCATCTGGTCGATGACCGGATCGAAGGCCGGGCGGTTCGGCTTGGCGATGGCGCCGGTGACCGTGAGCAGGGCTGGCCCGCGCGCGGACTTCGGTGCCGCGTTGGCCAGGGAGGGAAGGGCGCCGGCCGCCGCCAGCGCAGAGAGGAAGTGTCGTTTATCCATTCCCGTATCATATCGGAATGGATCTCTTTGCTGCACGGCCCGAACTGCTGCCCATCCCCGTCGAGGATGGCGAACTGTCCTTCATGACCCAGCTGCCGCTGGGCCTGACGAACGCCGATATCCTGCGGCGCCTGCAGGAAGAAACCGTCTGGAAAGCGGAAACGATCTTCCTCTTCGGTCGTGAAGTGCCCCAGCCGCGCCTGAGCGCCTGGTATGGCGAAGCCAGCTATACCTATTCGGGACGCACCTTCCACCCGCTGCCGTTCACGCCGCTGCAACTGGAAATCAAACGCGTGGTGGAAGAGGTGACGGGCAAGCGCTTCAACAGCGTCCTGCTCAATTACTACCGGGACGGCAATGACAGCATGGGCTTCCACAGCGACGACGAAGCCGAGCTAGGGCGCGAACCTGCAATTGCCTCGGTCACTTTCGGCGACACCCGTACCTTCATTTTGAAGCACAAGCGTCTGCCCAGGACCTTGAAAATCGACCTGACCGACGGCAGCCTGCTGTTGATGACGGGCAAACTTCAGCATAGTTGGCGACATGGCATCAATAAAGAGCGCCAACCGCGCGGACCGCGCATCAATCTCACCTTCCGGCTCATTTGCAGCTAAGTTCCGCTATTTTGAGTCGAACTACGCTAATTCAAGGTCCCTTACATCTTAATACAAATCTTACCGGATTTGCGGCCACTTAAGTTTTAGCAAGTGCTATCGTGCATCTCAATCGCAATTCCAAGAGATGAACTGCGATCCCAAGCAAGACAATTTAACAACTTTGCTGAAAGATCACGACAATGAAAAAGATTGCACTCGCCCTTATCACTACTGCAGGCGCCCTTGGCGCACTTTCCTCCGCCCATGCTGAAGACTGGAATACCAGCAACCTGAAGCCTTATATCGGCGCCAGCGTCGTCGGCTCCCAGCACAAATACAACCTGGGTAACGACACCAGCGGCGGCGACAACAAGAGCACCGAATACGGCGGCAAGATTTACGGCGGCGTCCAGCTCGACAAGACCTGGGGTGTGGAACTGGGTTATACCGACTTCGGCAAGTCCAGCTATGGCTACGCGGTGAACGGCGTGAACGGCAATATCGATTCCCACGCCAAGTCCTGGTACCTGGCTGGCAAAGCCACCTGGCCAGTCAACGAGCAGTTCAATGTGTTCGGCAAGCTGGGTGTCGCCCGCAACAAGAATGACGTGAATGCCACCGGACTGGCCACCATCTACAACTCCGGCGATAGCAACAAAACCGGTCTGTACGCCAGCGTTGGCGGCGAATATGTGATTAACCAGAAGGTATCTGCCGTGCTCGAATACGAACACTACGGCAAGAACGACATCGACCAGGGCCGCCGCAACGGCGCAATCAGCCTGGGCGCCAAGTTCAACTTCTAAAGTCGTTGCGGGCTCTTGAGCCCGCCCCCGCTAGAGGCCGGGCGCGACAGCGGCATCCCCTCCGATGTGCCAATGTCCTTGTGCCCGCCTCACCCTTACTACTGGCAGGCCGCCCGCTTGAGCGGAAAATCGATGCCTTTCAGTTTTCCCTTCGACATGCCCTCAATCCGCGCGCCGATATTGTCGCCAGCGCGTTTGTAGATGATGCGCTGAGGGAAGTCATGCTGCAGGTTCTCGAAGATCACTTCCCCTTCCTCCAGCTTTAACACCGGGAAGGCCGCCTCAGCCTGATTGTGCGGTTTGGCCACGTAAGCCAGCTTGCCCGGCTCCACTTCGCGGATCGACAGGAATTCCCACTCAATCGTTTTGCCGCCCTTGACCGTGCGGCCGACGCCCATCATGGTCCCGCCCGCTGGCGCCATCCACTGTTCACCCGAACCGTTCTCGCCGCCCACCGCCGACCAGCATCCCGCCAGCCAGCCCAGGCTATCGATCGGCGCTGCGCAAGCCACCGCTCCGGCACTCGCCAACAGCAATCCGCAGAAGAATTGTTTGCGCATGGTCGCCTCCGATATTGTGGATTGTCAATATTACACCCCGCTCGCCAACCAGGGCGGAAAGGGTTAATATTTTTCAAATTTTTCCACGAGGTGTAATTCGATGAGTGAAAACCCCGCAGTGAATGCCTTTCTGGGCAAGGCCACGAGCTGGAAAGAAGAGATGACCAGGCTGCGCGAGATCGTGCTCAGCTGCGAACTGAAGGAAGAGATGAAGTGGGGCCAGCCATGCTATACGCTGGATGGCGACAATATTGTGCTGATCCACGGCTTCAAGGAATACTGCGCGCTGCTGTTCTTCAAGGGCGCCTTGATGAAAGACCCCAACGGCATCCTGATCCAGCAGACCGAAAACGTGCAATCGGCGCGGCAGATCCGCTTCACCAATCTCAAGGAAATCACCAAGTCGGCCAAGATCGTAAAGGCCTATATTGAGGAAGCAATCAAGGTCGGGCAGTCGGGCCAGAAAGTGGAATTCAAGGAAACCATAGAATATCCGGTGCCGGAAGAACTGCAGATCAAATTCGACGAGCTGCCCGGGCTGCGTGATGCCTTCTACGCCCTGACTCCGGGCCGCCAGCGCGGATATCTGCTGCATTTTGCCGCACCGAAGCTGTCCAAAACCCGCGAATCCCGCGTGGAGAAATGCATGGACCAGATCCTCGAAGGCCGCGGATTAAACGACTAACGAAGAAAGAGAAAAATGTACCTGCTTCAAGATATGTCCCCCTTGCTCATCCCCATTATCGCCCTGCTCATCCCCATCGTCGGTGTCATCGCCTGGGCGGTGGTAAAGGTCAACCAGGCACACCTGCTGCACGAAACCGTCCGCATCCTGAGCGCCAACGGCCAGCCGATTCCACCGGAGCTGCTGAGGAAAATCACCGGCAGCAAAGACTAAAAAAAACCCGCCGTGTGGCGGGTTTTTTGTTGCAGGCTTAGCCGTGCAGCGGCTTGTAGCGGATGCGCTTTGGCTTGGCGCCTTCTTCGCCCAGGCGCTTTTTCTTGTCCGCTTCGTATTCCTGGTAGTTACCCGCGAAGAAGCTGACCTGGGAGTCGCCTTCGAAGGCCAGGATGTGGGTGGCGATACGGTCCAGGAACCAGCGGTCGTGGGAGATCACCATCACGGAGCCCGCAAATTCGAGCAGCGCGTCTTCCAGCGCGCGCAGGGTTTCCACGTCCAGGTCGTTGGACGGTTCGTCCAGCAGCAGGACGTTGCCGCCCATCAGCAGGGTCTTGGCCAGGTGCAGACGGCCGCGCTCACCGCCGGACAGGTTGCCAACGATCTTCTGCTGGTCGGAACCTTTGAAGTTGAAGCGTCCCACGTAAGCGCGCGACGGCATTTCGAAGCGGCCCACGCTCAGGATGTCGGCACCGCCGGACACCGCTTCGAACACGGTCTTGTCGTTGTCCAGCTTGTCGCGGCTCTGGTCCACCAGCGAGATCTTGGCAGTCTTGCCGATTACCACTTCACCCGAATCCGGTTGCTCGATCCCGGCAATCATCTTGAACAGGGTCGACTTACCGGCGCCGTTCGGACCGATGATGCCCACGATCGCGCCTGGCGGGACGATGAAGGACAGATTGTCGATCAGCAGGCGGTCGCCAAACGATTTGGTGACGTTCTTGAACTCGATCACGTCGTTACCCAGACGCTCGGCCACAGGGATGAAGATCTCCTGCGTCTCATTGCGCTTCTGGTATTCGTATTCGCTCAGCTCGTTGAAGCGGGCCATACGCGCCTTGGACTTGGCCTGGCGCGCTTTCGGATTCTGGCGCGACCACTCCAGTTCCTTCTGCAGCGCTTTCTGGCGCGCGGACTCGGTGGCTTCTTCCTGCTTCAGGCGGTCCTGCTTCTGGTCCAGCCACGAAGAGTAGTTGCCCTTCCATGGAATGCCATGCCCGCGGTCCAGTTCCAGAATCCATTCGGCAGCGTTGTCCAGGAAGTAGCGGTCGTGGGTAATGCCGACCACGGTGCCCGGGAAGCGCACCAGGAACTGTTCCAGCCATTCGACGGATTCGGCGTCCAGGTGGTTGGTCGGTTCGTCCAGCAGCAGCATGTCCGGCTTGGACAGCAGCAGTTTGCACAGCGCCACGCGGCGCTTTTCACCGCCGGACAGCACGCTGATCTTCTGATCCCACGGCGGCAGGCGCAGTGCGTCGGCGGCCATTTCCAGTTGCAGGTTCAGGTTGCCGCCATCGGCTGCGGCCAGGATGGATTCCAGGCGCTCCTGCTCCTTGGCCAGCGCGTCGAAATCGGCATCTTCTTCGGCGTAAGCGGCGTACACGGCTTCCAGCTGGGCTTGCGCGCTGAAGGCTTCGCCCAGGCCGGATTCCACTTCCTGGCGCACGGTTTTTTCAGGGTCCAGCTGCGGTTCCTGTGGCAGGTAGCCGATGTTCAGGCCCGGCATCGGGCGTGCTTCGCCCTGGATATCGGTATCGATGCCGGCCATGATTTTCAGCAGAGTCGACTTACCGGAGCCGTTCAGGCCCAGCACGCCGATCTTCGCGCCCGGGAAGAAGGACAGCGAGATATCTTTCAGGATCTGGCGCTTGGGTGGGACGATTTTGCCCACGCGGTTCATGGTATAGACGTAGTTTGCCATCAGGAAATTCTCGATTTTTTACAAAGGTCAACAAGGATACGCCAAACCGGCGTGGCAATCCAGTTTCAGGCAGCGGCGCGGCGGCTGGTCCACAGGCCTTCGCCCATGTACACAATCAGCGCGCTCCACACGACGATAAAGCCCGCCATGCGCTCCGGCGAAAACGCCTCATGGAAGACCCACAGGCCCAGCAGCATCTGCATGCTCGGCGACAGATACTGCAGCATGCCCAGTACCGCCATCGAAATACGGCGCGCGCCGGCGGCAAACAGGATCAGCGGAATGGCGGTAATCGGACCGGCCGCCACCAGCAGCCAGCGCGTGGTATTGCTTGGCGTATTGAGGAAGGCGTTCTGGCCATGCAGGGTCAGCCAGACCACGTACACCAGCGCCACAGGGAACAGAATCATGGTCTCGAACGACAGGCCTTCCAGCGCGGCCAGCGCTGCCGTCTTGCGCAGCAGGCCGTAGCCGCCGAAAGTAATGCCGAGGATCAGCGCGATCCACGGCAGCTGGCCGGCCTGAATCGTCAGCCACGCTACGCCGGACGCGGCAATGGCGACCGCCAGCCACTGGCCGCGCCGCAGCTTTTCCTTCAGCACGATCTGGCCCAGCAGCACATTCACCAGCGGATTGATGAAATAGCCCAGGCTGGCGTCGATCACGTGGCCGTTGTTCACGGCCCAGATGTACATGAACCAGTTGGCGCTGAGCAGCACGGCGCTGGCGATGAAACTGGCGACCACTTTCGGCTTCCTGATCACGTCCGGCAGCCAGCGCCACTGGCTGCGTGCGGTCAGCACGATAACGAGGAAGAGCAGCGACCACAACATGCGGTGCGCCAGGATTTCGATCGGCGGCACCTCGCCAATCGCGTGGAAATACAGCGGGAACAGGCCCCAGCACAGGAAGGCGCCGGTGGCGTACAGAATGCCTAGATTCATCGTGCCGCCAGCTCCAGGTGCAGGATGGGGAAGGGATTGCCCTGGCCGTCCAGTTCCGAGCGGCCGCTCTGAATGAAGCCGAGATGGCGGTAGAAGCCGCAAGCGCCGGGGTTCTGCTCGTTGACGTCCACGCGCGTCGCGCCCAGCGTGTTGATGGCGAAATCGGCCAGCGCGCGGCCCGCGCCGCGGCCATGAAAATCGGGATGCACAAACAGCATTTCGATATTGCCATCGGCCACGCCAAGAAAGCCATATGGCGCGCCATCGCCGTCGCGCACGCTGTACAGTGGTGCAAAGGTGGCAAGTATTTCCCGCACCAGCGGGCTCAGTTGCTGGATCGCGTTTTCGCTGAGGAAGGCGTGCGTGGCGCGCACGGCAGCTTCCCATACCTCGTGCAGGCGGGGCGCATCCGCGGCATCGGCTTTGCAGATTTGCATGATTTTCTTTCCGTAAAGGAGGAAAATAGCACAATTGCGGAAATCGCACCGGCCATGCCCAACTTGCAATTTGACCTCGGATGGCCTATTGTGCAACGCACCAAACCTTCAGTAAGGTGAAAACTTGACGTCGCAACAACATAAGAAAAGCAGCCTTGCGGCACTAACGCTGGCGGCGGTGGGTATCGTGTACGGGGATATCGGTACCAGCCCACTCTACACTCTCAAAACCATTTTCGATCCTGCCCACGGCCTCGGCCTGAACCACGACAACGTGCTGGGCGTCGTCTCCCTGATCTTCTGGGGCCTGACGATGATCGTTTCCCTCAAATACGTGAGCCTGGTCCTGCGCGCGGATAACCGCGGCGAGGGCGGCATCATGGCGCTGATGGCGCTGGCGCTGAACTCCGTCGCCAAAGTGGCGGACAGCTGGCACTTCCCGCTGCTGCTGCTCGGTACGTTTGGCGCCACCATGTTCTATGGCGATAGCGTAATCACGCCGGCCATTTCTGTGCTGGGTGCGATCGAAGGTCTGGAAGTGGCGGCGCCTGCGCTGGAACAGTACATCGTGCCGCTGACCATTGTCGTGCTGGTTGCGCTGTACGCTGTGCAGCGCCACGGTACCGCCGGCATCGGCCGCTTCTTCGGTCCCGTGATGGTGGTGTGGTTTGGCGCCATCGCTGCCATGGGTGTGGTGAACATCATGGAAACGCCGGCCGTGCTGGCTGCTTTGAATCCGCTGCATGGTCTGCGCTTCCTGGCTGCCAACGGCTTTGTCTCCTTTGTCGCGCTGGGCGCCGTGGTGCTGGCCTTTACCGGTGCCGAGGCGCTGTATGCGGACATGGGCCACTTCGGCAAGAAGCCGATCCGTGCCGCCTGGTTCATGGTCTGCTTCCCGGCGCTGGCGCTGAACTACCTGGGCCAGGGCGCGCTGCTGATCAAGACGCCTGATGCGATCAGCAATCCCTTCTTCAATATGCTGGGTCCGTGGAGCGTGTATCCGCTGGTGGTGCTGTCCACCATGGCGGCGGTAATCGCTTCGCAGGCCACGATTTCCGGCACCTTCTCGATGACCAAGCAGGCCATCGCGCTGGGCATGCTGCCGCGCATGCGCGTGCTGCACACTTCTGAAAGTGAGATCGGCCAGATCTACATTCCGGTGGTGAACTGGCTGCAGCTGATCGTGGTACTGCTCGCCGTGATCGGCTTCCGTTCTTCGGACGCACTGGCTGGCGCTTACGGTATCGCCGTGACGGCAACCATGCTGGCCACCACCGTGTTGACCTTCTTCGTGATCCGCTACCGCTGGCATTTGCCGCTGGTGCTGTGCTTCCTGGCCACCGGCTTCTTCATCATCATCGACATCTCGCTGTTCTCCGCCAGCACCCTGAAGCTGCTGCACGGCGGCTGGCTGCCGCTGCTGCTGGGTACTGCCTTGTTCACTGTGATGCTGACCTGGCGCACCGGCCGCGAGCTGGTGTTCAAGAATCTGGAAAAGCACGCGATTCCGCTGGAAGCTTTCCTGAACTCGCTGTTCATGGCGCCGCCGGTGCGTGTGCCGGGCACCGCCGTGTTCCTGCGCGGCGAAAGCGATGGCGTGCCGCATGCGCTGCTGCACAATCTGTCGCACAACAAGGTGCTGCATGAGCGCGTGGTGTTCTTCACCGTGCATATCGTGGAAGAGCCTTATGTGGCGGCGGAAGAGCAGGTCAAGATCCAGCCGCTGGGCCACGAGTGCTACCAGCTGAATGTGCACTACGGCTTCAAGGACGAACCGGATATCCCGAAACTGCTGCAGCTGTGCGGCGAACAAGGTCTGCCGTTCGAGATGATGGAAACCTCCTTCTTCATCGCCCGCCAGACCGTGATCTCGACGCCGGGCGAAGGCATGGCGCCGTGGCGCGAGCACCTGTTCGTGGCCATGTCGCGCAATGCGCGCGCGGCGGCGGACTATTATCAGATCCCTACCAACCGGGTCATCGAGCTCGGCACACAGGTGGAAATCTGATACAAAATTGTAATTCTGTGTATGGCTACTGGGAAATGGAGGTAGCAGTCTGCTAAACTGCTGCTCCGGCTTCCGACCAATTCAATTTAGGTAAGACAAGATGAAATCGATGCTTCAACTGTTCGCCTCCCTGGCATGCGCTCTGGCTCTGACTGCTTGCGGCGGCGGTTCCAACGATACGACCACCACCACCCCGACCCAGCCTGCCTTCACCAAGACTGATACGGTAGTCGGCACCGGCATCGAAGCGATTGCAGGCGACCAGCTGACCGTGAACTACACCGGCTGGCTGTACTCCGACACCGCCTCCGATCACAAAGGCACCCAGTTCGAAAGCTCGAAAGACACCGGCACACCATTCACCTTCACCCTGGGCAAGGGCACCGTGATTGGCGGCTGGGAGCAGGGCATCCCTGGCATGAAAGCCGGCGGCAAGCGTACCCTGATCATCCCATCGGACCTGGCCTACGGCGCCACCGGCTCGGGCACCAAGATCCCGGCCAACCAGGCACTGGTCTTCGATATCGAGCTGATCTCGATCAAGCGCTAACTCAGCGCCACAACAAAAAAACGGCCTGCGGGCCGTTTTTTTTTATCTCAGCGCATCATGTCGATGTGCATGATGCCGTCTTCATCGTAGGGTTCCGAGATGGTCCGGAACCCGAAACTGCCATAGAACTTTTCCAGGTGCGCCTGGGCGCCGATGCGGATGCGGTGGCCCGGATGCAGCGCTTCGGCGTGGCGGATGCCTTCCGCCACCAGCTCGCGGCCGATGCCGCTGCCGCGTGCGGACTGTGTGGTCAGCACGCGGCCCAGCGACATCTCGGGGAATTTCACGCCCGGCGCGATGCAGCGCAGATAGGCCGCCAGCTCGCGCTTGCCGTCGACGCTGTGCCAGCCCAGCAGGTGATAAGCGTTCTGGTCCAGTCCGTCGAGGTCGGAATAGAAGCACTGCTGCTCGATCAGGAACACTTCCTGACGCTGGCGCAGCATTTCGTATAAATCGTTTCGGGAAAGACTCTCAAAGTCCAGCCACTGCCATTCGATCATTGGTCGCCTCTTGGTGAATGAGGCGACCATTGTACGGCAGCTCAGCGTGCGTCGCGTGGCTGCTGGGCGGGTTTGGCGGCGGCCATTTCGGCGCGCACTTCGGCACGTCGCGTAGGTGCGATCGGCTGCAGATTGAAGGGGTAGCTTTCGCCGTAGTTGATGTCACCGCGCTTCAGCGCAGCGATGGTTTCGGCACGCACTTCGGCGCGCGTTTTGGTCGATACAAAGGTCTGATCGGCCTGGTAGCCTTCACCGCTGTTCACGGCTTGGTCGGCATAAGCGCCGGTGCTCAGCAAAAGAGCGGCGGCTGTTGCGATAAAACGGGCTTTCATGATTCAAACTCCTGCTGCGAAATCGGCGCGGCCGAAGCCGCGCCTACGATACTGCTTATACGATGTTCAGGGTCACATCGATGTTGCCGCGGGTGGCGTTGGAGTAAGGGCACACTTTGTGCGCTTCTTCCACCAGTTTTTCGGCAACGGAGCGCTCAACGCCTGGCAGCGAGATGTCCATTTTCACTTCGATGCCGAAGCCTTGCGGGATCAGGCCGATGCCAACGGTGGCGTTGATCGAGGTGTTTGCAGGCACGGCGATCTTGTCGCGGCCGCCAACAAATTTCAGGGCGCCGATGAAGCAGGCGGAGTAGCCGGCAGCGAACAGCTGCTCGGGATTCGCGCCAGGGGCACCATTACCGCCCAGTTCTTTCGGGGTGGTCAGCTTGTGCTCGAAGGTGCCGTCGTCGGCTTTGGTGGTGCCTTCGCGGCCGCCGGTGGAAGTTGCGCTGGTGCGGTACAGAACTTGTTGGAGGGACATGATTCTTCCTTTCGATAAATAATTTGCGATTAAGTAGCGTGCTATCCGATGCTGGGCTTTCGGTTTAAGTGCAGCGCCCATGTGCACAATATACATAGCGCGCGATCTAATTGCAAGCTATTTTTCTAAAAATTTTTAGACGGCGGTTTCGAAGCCTTCCAGCACGTTCACCACATTCGTGCCGAGTTCGCGAGCCGCACCGCCAGCTTCCAGTATAAAAGCCGTTGGCAGCCCCAGCCAGGCCAGCCGTTCGCCCAGACGCAAATAATCAGCGGCTTGCAAGCCGAAGCCACCGTGCGGCTCGCCAGCCCAGGTATTGCCGCCAAGCGCGACCACCAGTGCGTCGGGACGGTACATGCTCAAGCGTACACAGGCCGATTCCAGTGCGGCGAACCAGTCCGCGCTCGTGCTGCCGGGGGCCAGCGTCAGATTGACGTTATAGCCAAGCCCGGCGCCTGTCCCGGTTTCATCCGCATGGCCCGCAAACCAGGGATAAGCGTGGCGCGGATCGGCGTGAAGCGATATGCAGAGCACATCGGCACGGTCATAGAAGATGGCTTGCGTGCCATTGCCGTGGTGGTAGTCGAGATCCAGTACGGCGACGCGCGACAAGCCATCGTCCAACAGGTGCTGTGCCGCCAGCGCCGCGTTGTTCAGGTAGCAGCCGCCGCCCATCGCATCCGGTCCCGCATGATGGCCGGGTGGGCGGGTCAGGGCGAATGTGCTGCGCTCGCCCACGCGCAGGGCATGCGCCGCATTGATGGCGCAGTCGGCGCCCATCTTGGCCGCGCTCCAGGTGCCCGGGCCGATGGGTGTCAGCGTATCCATGGCGTAGAGGCCGAAACGGGCGCCGAAATCATCGGGCTCGATATCGGCGCGCAGATTGCGGATCACGGACATGGATGGGAAGGCATCGCGTCCCGCATTGGCGGGCGCCAGTGCAAGCCACTCGCCCCAGGCGGTGCGCAGGAAGTGCAGATAGCGCGGACTGTGCGCGCGCTCCAGGGACACCGGCGGCACGCTATGCGGCGTAACGATTTGTCCCAATCCGCGCCGGCCCAGTTCGGCCAGCACGAATTCCGCGCGCTCGGGTTGATCCGGCGCGGGAGCCGGTGCGCCGCCCGTCAGAATGTGGCGGAGGCGCTGCTGTGCATGCTGTTCGTTGTAGAAGGTCAGCAAGGGCTGTTAGGACAGAGGTTGCTTGCCCGGTAGGCTTTGACGTAATCATCGAAGCTGCCGGTCTGGGTGCGTTCCATTTCTTCCTGCTCATCCAGCGAGGTCTTGGCCAGCTGCTCGTAATAAGCCTGTTCCTCGGCGCTCGGCGGATTGGCGCGGAAGTACGCTGCGTGCTTTTCGCTCTGCCGCACGGAAAACTCGATAAACGATTTACCGTTCGCGCGCAGCTCGGCCAGCACGCGCGCGGACGGCGTCGCATCCGGATCATGCAGCTTGACGGCCTGGGCTTCCAGCGCGCGCACATGGTCATTGCCGCCGCGTACGCTGTCCAGCAGTTCGGCGGCAGGGCGGATGCGCTCCAGCATATCCAGGCCCCACTCCGTCAGCGCGACTTCCTCGCCGTCGCGAATCAGCTTCAGGCCCGGACGGCGGCCTTCCTTCACTGTGCGGCCGAAATTGCGCGCCAGGATTTCGCCGTATTCCGGCGTGATCAGCGGACTGCGTTCCAGTGCGCAGTAGAGCAGGAAGGCATCCAGGAAACGGCCCGTTTCGACATTGATGCCGACCGGCTCGTAAGGGTCCACGTCCATGCAGCGTACTTCAATGTATTGCACGCCGCGGTTGCACAGCGCCTGAATCGGACGCTCGCCGGTGCGGATCACGCGTTTCGGACGGATGGTCGAATAATACTCGTTCTCGATCTGGATCACATTGGTCGACAGCTGCACCCACTCGCCATCGACCTTGGTGCCGATCTTCTGGTACGGCTCGTAAGGCTGGTTCACGGCGCGGGTCAGCGTGGCCACATAAGAGTCCAGGCTGTTCTCATGCGGATGCAGGCCGGACTGCGCCTCGTTCTGGTAACCCAGATCGCTCATGCGCAGGCTGGTGGCGTAAGGCAGGTAGAGCGTATCGGACGACAGCGTTTCCAGCTTGTGCGGGCGGCCGCGCAGGAAGCTGCTGGCCAGCGCCGGCGAGGAGCCGAACAAGTACATCAGCAGCCAGCTGTAGCGGCGGAAATTGCGGATCGCGGCAAGGTAGGCTTCCGATTGGTAGGCCTTTGCGGAAATGTGCGTCGCTCCTTCGTCCTCGGCGAGGATGCGCCACAGCTGTTCGTCCAGCGAATAGTTGTAGTGGATGCCCGCGATGCACTGCATGGCCTTGCCATAGCGCAGGGCCAGGCCGCGGCGGTACACGTGCTTCAGCATGCCCAGGTTGGACTTGCCGTACCAGGCGATTTCGATGTCCTCTTCCGGCGGCAGCTGGCAAGGCATGGACTGCGACCACAGCAGCTCATCCTGCATCTTGGTATAGGAGAAGCGATGGATGCCATCCAATTTCTGCAGCGTGGTGGCGATATCGTTCTCGGCCGGCGTAATGAATTCCAGCAGCGTTTCTGCGTAGTCGGTGGTGATGTGCGGGTTGGTCAGGGCCGAACCCAGGAGAACCGGATGAGGCGTGCGGGCCAGATGGCCGGTCTTGTCGACACGCAGGGTTTCTCGCTCGATGCCGCGCAGGCCGCCGCCCAGCACCGCACGGTGCTTATCGTCGGCCAATAAGGCCAGGCGGCGAGACAATAGATTGGACAATTGGCACTTCCTTTCCGATGCAGCAAACTTTGAATTGGAGCGAATGTAACCGAAATCCGAAAACTGCGTGCAGGAGCCCTCAAAAACCGCCCGGCAAGCCGCATGGCGCCGTAGGAAGCGCTATTTTAACCGGGGACGCGCCCGCCGCTGACGCGTTCGATTCCGGCCAAATCTTGCCAGCTTGCCACCTCAGTGTAACCCGCCGATGACAGCAGCTTGCGCACGGCTTCAGCTTGGTCGTAGCCGTGTTCCATCAACAGCCAGGTGCCGGCAGCCGCATGCTGCGGCGCCCCTTTGATCAAGGCCTTGAGCGCCGACAGGCCGTCAGCGAAATCGGTCAGCGCACCGGAAGGTTCGAAGCGCAAATCGCCTTCGGACAGATGGCGGTCGCCGTCTGCGATATAAGGCGGATTGGAAACAATGAGGTCGAAGGTCTCGCCTTTGACGGCGGAGAACCAGTCGCTGTGCAGGAAGCGCACCCTGGCGCCATTGCGCTGCGCGTTGCGTTGCGCAACGGCGAGGGCATCGGTGCTGACATCAAGCGCCGTGACTTCCGCATCGGGCCGGGTATGGGCCACTGCCACGGCGATGGCGCCGCTGCCTGTGCCCAGGTCCAGCATGCGTCCGCGTGGTGGCAGGCGTTCCAGGGCAAGCTCCACCAGAAGTTCAGTGTCGGGGCGGGGAATCAGTACGGCCGGCGTGGTTTCAAACTGCAGACCGTAAAACTCGCGCATGCCGACGATATAGGCCACCGGCTCGCCATCGAAGCGCCGCTGCAGCAGCGCTTCGATGCGCGCCGCTTCATCGGCGGTGAGTGCGCGTTCCGACTGCGTAATCAGCGCCGTCCGCGTGATGTTCAGCGCATGGCAAACGAGGATGCGCTGATCGACCGGATCGAGCAGCGGCTGGCGCTGCAAGGCGCCCAGCGTGGTGCCGGGAGCGACGTGGATGGTCATGCGCGCTTGCGCAGCAGCAGCCACAGCATGGTGCCGGCGAGGATGACGAACCAGATGGCGGACCACTGTGGGATCGACAGGCCGAGGAAGCCGTCGGTCGCGTTCTCGCACAGGCCGTCGGCGTAGAACAGCCAGGGCAGGGCAGTCGCGGTAGGGATCTTGTTCAGGAAGGTTTCCATCGGATCGATGCCGCAGGACAGGCCCGGATGCGCCAGCACCCACAGATGCTTGCCGACCGCCACCAGACCGCCCAGCGCGGCCAGCAAACCCAGGCCCGCACCGACTTTCGGCTTGCCGAACGCGCCGATCAGGCAAGCGATGCCGATCGTAATGAACAGATAGCGCTGAATCACGCACAGCGGACAAGGCAGCAAGTACAGCACGTGCTGCAGATACATGGCCACGCCAATCAGCCCAAAGCACACGATCGCCGTCGCCAGCATCACCTTCTTCGAATTCATGATGTCCATCCGCTAAATTTAAACCGCCTCATTCTCGCACAACTCGCTATCAATCACCGAGGGCGGCCAGCTGCTCGGCTTGGTGCTCGGTGGTGAGGGTGGTGGTCAGTTCGGTCAAGTCGCCGTCCATGATCATGTCGAGCTTGTACAGCGTGAGGTTGATGCGGTGGTCGGTCATGCGGCCTTGCGGGAAGTTGTAGGTGCGGATGCGCTCGCTGCGGTCGCCGGAACCGATCAGGCTCTTGCGCGTCGCCGCTTCCTTCGATTGCTGCTCGCGCAGCTGCACGTCCTTGATGCGCGCCGCCAGCACTTTCATGGCCGATGCCTTGTTCTTGTGCTGCGAGCGGTCATCCTGGCACTCGACCACGATGCCCGACGGGATATGCGTGATGCGCACCGCCGAATCGGTCTTGTTGATGTGCTGGCCGCCCGCGCCCGATGCGCGGAAGGTATCGATGCGCAAATCGGCCGGATTGATATGCACGTCTTCCACCTCATCCGCTTCCGGCATCACCGCCACAGTGCAGGCGGAAGTGTGGATGCGTCCCTGCGTTTCCGTGGCCGGCACGCGCTGCACGCGGTGTCCGCCCGATTCGAACTTCAGCTTGGAGTAAGCGCCGTTGCCGATAATGCGCGCGATCACTTCGCGGTAGCCGCCCAGATCGCTCTCGGATGCGGAAACAATCTCCACCTGCCAGCGCGAACGCTCGGCAAAGCGCGTGTACATGCGCAGCAGATCGCCCGCGAACAGCGCCGATTCATCGCCGCCGGTGCCGGCGCGGATTTCGAGGAAGATATTGCGCTCGTCGTTTTCATCCTTTGGCAACAGCATCTTCTGCAGTTCCAGGTCCAGCGTGGCGATGCGCGCCTTGCCGCCTTCGATTTCTTCCTGCGCGAATTCCTTCATGTCCGGATCGGACAGCATGGCCTGCGCTTCGTCGATATCGCTCTGCGCCTGCTGGTAATCCTTGTACAGCGCCACCAGCGGCCCCAGCTCGCTGTGCTCGCGCGTCATCTTGCGGTAGCTGTCCATATTCGACGTGGCGCCTTCGGACATCAGCAGATGGTCCAGTTCGTCCAGACGGTTTGCCAGTTGGTCCAGCTTGGCCAGCATTGATGGTTTCATCAGAATCCTGTTGTTGAAGATTGCGCCGAGGTAGCGCGGGAAATGCGGGAGATGCCGCGTTACGCGGCAGGAGACCGGCGCCGCTAACGGCGGCCGCGGAACAGCGTTGGCAGCAGTTCGGCCAGTTGGGCGCGTTCGTCGCCCTGTGCGCGGTGCAGCGCTTGCTGCGGGCCGTGCATGAACTTGGCGGTCAGGCCTTTGGACAGCGCTTCCAGCACCGCATCGACCGATTCGCCTTTCGCGAGCAGCTTGCGTGCGCGCTCTAGTTCCAGCAGGCGAATCGCTTCGCCGTTTTCGTGCAGGCCCTGGATGACGGGCACCACGGCGCGGTCGTCGATCCAGTGCATGAAGGACTGCACGCGCGTTTCGATAATCGCTTCAGCCTGCGCCACCGCGGCCTGGCGGTTTTCCAGGCCGGTCTGCACCACCTTGCCGAGGTCATCCACGGTGTACAGGAAAACGTCGTTCAGGCGGCCCACTTCGGCCTCGATATCGCGCGGCACGGCCAGGTCGACCATGAACATCGGCTTGTGGCGGCGTGCCTTGATTGCACGCTCGACCATGCCGAGGCCAATCAGTGGCAGCGAAGAAGCCGTGCACGAGATGACGATGTCGTATTGGTGCAGCTGGTTCTGCAGATCGGCCAGGCGCGTGGCCTTGCCATTGAAGCGGTGCGCCAGCGATTCGCCGCGCTCCATGGTGCGGTTGGCCACCGTGATGGATTTCGGATTCTGCGCCGCGAAGTGCGTGGCGCACAGCTCGATCATTTCGCCCGCGCCGATGAACAGCACGTTCTGGTCGCTGATCTTGTCGAAGATGCGCTGCGACAGGCGCACGGCGGCAGCCGCCATCGATACGCTGTGCGCGCCAATTTCGGTGGTGCTGCGCACTTCTTTCGCCACCGAGAAGCTGCGCTGGAACAGCTGGTGCAGATAGGTGCCCAGGCCGCCCGCTTCATCGGCGGTACGGATGGCGTCCTTGATCTGGCCCAGGATCTGGGTCTCGCCCAGCACCATCGAATCCAGGCCGGACGCAACGCGGAAGGTGTGGCGCACGGCGTCATGCTGCGGCAGCATGTAGAGATGCGGACGCAGCTCGTTGAAGTTCAGCTGGTGGAACTCGGCCAGGAAATGCGCGCCCGCATCGAGCGGATTGTCGGCATTGCTGGCTGCGTAAAGTTCGGTGCGGTTGCAGGTGGACAGAATGGCTGCTTCATTGCCGCCGCCGCCGTCGATACGCTGGAACCAGTTGCGTGCCGCCGTGACCGCCGTCCCGAGCTGCTCAGGCGCGAACGCCAGCCGTTCGCGCAAGGCGACGGGCGCAGTGGTGTGATTGAGGCCGACGGCGAGAAGTTGCATTTACGGTCACGCGTGGGGGATTAGCCGACATTATACCGTGATGCGCTGCAATCCTTCAGGAACCCAGCTTTTCCAGACGGTATCCGTAGCTGTACACGGGCACCAGCCGGAAGCCGTTTTCCGGCTTCAGTTGCAGCTTGTTGCGGACCCGCGAAACGTGGGTGTCCATGGTCCGCGACGGCACTTCCGATTCGCGAATCCACACCGATTCGTGGATGTAGGCGCGGGACAGCGGGCGGCCGATGTTGCGGAAAAACAGCAGAGCGAGGTAGAACTCCTTGTGCGTCACGTCCAGAACCTGGCCATCCATGAGCAGACGGCCGGGGCGGGTTTCGAACACATATTGTCCAAATTGCAGCTGTTCTGCGCCATTCTGGCTTGGGTAAGCGCGGCGCAGCTGGGCTTGCACACGCGCCACCATTTCGCTGCGGCGCAGGGGCTTGATCATGTAATCGGATGCGCCCACGGCCAGGCCGGCGACGATATCGTCCTCGCCCGAGCTGGTGGTGATGAACATGATGGGGGCATTCTCCGGCAGCTTTTCGCGCGTCTTGCGCACTACGTCAGCGGCATCCATATCGCTGACTTGCCAGTCCAGGATGAGCATGTCGTAGCTGTCTTTGCGAACGTGGGCCAGCAGGTCCTTACCCGTCTGGAAACCATGGCAAACATGGCCCGCAGAGGTCAGTACCTGACAGATCAGATCTGTCTGGCTTTTGTCGGCATCTAAAACTACGATTCTCATTTTTAAGAATGTTAAGAAACAGTCACACAAATATAACAGAGATTTACAAAAAATAGTTGCCGAGACGGCTAAAAATTTCTTGTGGGCACTAACTCTGTGTAGCCGTGCGTACCTGTCTATTCATCACACGGTACACTGCTTAAGCACCCATTACAATGCATTGACTTAATAATTGCTAGTAACCAAAGGGCATAGAAGTGGACAACGACTGGACTTTGCTGCCTTCGTCGCCGGAGGATATCGAGGAAACGCGCCAGCGCTGCCGGCGTCTGGTACGGCGCCGCGCGGCGGTTTCGGCGGGCGTGGCGGCCGTGCCGATTCCCGGCATGGACGTCGCCGCCGATCTACGTCTTTTTACATTGTTGATCGACGATATTAACCGGGAGTTTGGTTTATCTGCTGACCAGCTCGACCGCTTGCAACCCAAATTCCGCCTGATCGCTTACGAAGCCGCCATCAGCATCGGCGGCATGCTGGTGGGGAAGGTGATCACCAAGGATCTGATTTTGGCGCTATTGAAACGCACCGGCGTCAAAGTGCTGGCCAAACAGGCAACCAAAATTGTGCCGCTGGCGGGGCAGGCGGCCTCGGCCGCTATCGGCTTCTTTGCCTTCCGCCAGATCGGCTACCAGCACGTGGATGCCTGCGCCAAGGCGGCGCAGGAGTTGCTGATGGCGCGCGCCTGAAAACCGCGGCGTAAAACGGGTGGCAGGCACGATGTGCCTGCCACCAGGGTTTGCCGTGGGGCTAAAGTCAAACGCCCCGGGCGCTCAAAAAATCAAACGTCCGGCAGCACCACGTTAACGTCGAGCACTTCCAGGTTGCCCTGGCGGTCGAGCGAGATCTTGATATCGTCCGCGTTCACCTTGGTGTACTTGGAAATCACCTCGATCAGTTCCTTATGCAGCGCAGGCAGGAAATCCGGGCCCGAGCGGCCGTTGCGCTCGCGCGCGATGATGATTTGCAGGCGTTCCTTGGCGGCGGTAGCCGTCTTCGGCTTGTTGGGGAACAGGAATGAGAGCAGCGCCATTTACTTAGCTCCAAAGATACGCTTCAGGAAGCCTGGCTTCTCATAGTCGGTAAAGCGCAGCGGACGTTCTTCGCCCAGGAAGCGGCTTACCACGTCTTCGTAAGCATCGGCCACGTCGGTACCCTTGAAGTGAATCGCCGGGTTACCCTGGTTGGAAGCATGCAGCACTTGTTCCGATTCCGGGATGATGCCGATCAGAGGAATGCGCAGGATTTCCTGCACGTCTTCGTGGCTCAGCATTTCGCCCGCTTCCACGCGCTTCGGCGAGTAGCGGGTGATCAGCAGATGTTCTTTCACCGGTTCGCCGCCCGACAGCGCGCGGCGCGATTTGGCCTGGATGATGCCCAGGATGCGGTCCGAGTCGCGCACGGACGACACTTCCGGATTGGTCACGATCAGGGCTTCATCGGCGAAAGTCAGCGCCATCAGGGCGCCGTGCTCGATACCGGCCGGCGAATCGCAGATGATGAATTCGAAGTCCATCTTGATCAGTTCGGCCAGCACTTCTTCCACGCCTTCTTCGCTCAGCGCGTCTTTGTCGCGGGTCTGGGAGGCAGGCAGGATGTACAGGTTGTCGCAGTGCTTGTCCTTGATCAGAGCCTGGTTCAGGGTGGCTTCCTTGTTGATCACATTGATCAGGTCGTACACCACGCGGCGTTCGCAGCCCATGATGAGGTCGAGGTTACGCAGGCCGACGTCGAAATCGATCACTACGGTTTTGTGGCCGCGCAGGGCGAGGCCGGTGGAGAAGCTGGCGCTGGAAGTCGTTTTGCCGACACCGCCCTTACCGGACGTTACAACAATAATTCGAGCCACGAAGAGATCCTTTATTTCTAAGTACAGATTGCTTTAAGCACGCGTTGCGGAATTGACAGATTGTATATCCAGACTGTCGCCTTTCAAGCGGATTTGTGTCGGCTGGCGTGCGTGCTCAGCCGGGAAACCATCCTCAAACGTGCGATAAACACCCGCGATGGACACCAGTTCCGGAGCCATTTGCAGAGCGAAAATGCGGGCGGTAGCGTCGCCGGAAGCACCGGCCAGCGCGCGGCCATTCAAAGTGTTGTAAACGTGAATACTGCCGTCCGCAATGATCTCGGCGCCGTTGTTCACGACCGCCATCACGATCAGATCGCCGCCGCGCGCGTAGATGCGCTGGCCGGCGCGGACCGGAGTATCGATGATCATGGTGCCGCTGAAAGCCGGGGCGGCGGCAGCCGGCGCCGGGGCCGGAGCGGGCGCCGGTGCAGGCTTTTTCGGTTCGGGAGCGGGCGTTTCTTCGCGCTTGCCGCTGTCCAGCGACAGGCCGTGGGACTGGATTTCTTCCACCATATCCGGCGTGGCATTGCGCACGGCGACCGGATTCAGGCGGTATTTCTTGAGCAGGGCGATGGTGCCAGCCCAGTCGATGCGCTCGCAGCCTGGCGCCAGGGAGCCCACGTCGATTACCGCAGGGTCGCCCTCGAAGAAGTCGGACACGCCACCAGTCATTTCATGCAGCGCGGCGTCGAGGGTGATGAGGTCGGAGGTCTGCAGGATGGCGGACACTGCGACGACGGTGGAAATCTTGATTTCGATGGGCTTCTGGAACGAGCTTTTTGGCATACACGAGTCAGTAGTGGACGGGCTATGCCCGGGCTCGTGCATTTTACTGTGGAAAATACAAAAGGGGGAGTGCCTTTTTATTAATCAAACAGGCGCTCCCCCTAGTGTTTATGCGGTTTCCAGCCTCAATTGGCGGGCTGCGGCCACCATGTTCTGCAGCGCGCGCGCCGTTTCATCCCAGCCACGCGTCTTCAGGCCGCAGTCCGGATTGACCCACAGTTGCGATGGCGGGATGACCGCTGCCGCCTTGCGCAGCAGCTGCGCCATCTCATTGGAATCCGGCACGCGCGGCGAATGGATGTCGTACACGCCGGGGCCGATCTCGTTCGGATAACGGAACTGGCCGAATCCGCCCAACAGTTCCATTGCGGACCGGCTGGTTTCGATCGTGATCACATCCGCATCCATGGCCGCGATGGCCGGCAGGATATCGTTGAACTCGGCGTAGCACATATGCGTGTGGATTTGCGTCGCGTCGCTTGCCGAGCTGGCGCTGATGCGGAAGGCTTTGGTTGCCCAGTCCAGATATTCGTCCCAGCGCGCGCGGCGCAGCGGCAAGCCTTCGCGTACGGCCGGTTCATCGATCTGAATCACCGCAATCCCGGCATGCTCAAGGTCGGCGACCTCATCGCGGATCGCCGCCGCAATCTGCAGCGCGGTTTGCGAACGCGGCTGGTCATCGCGCACGAAGGACCATTGCAGGATCGTGACCGGCCCGGTCAGCATGCCCTTCATCGGCTTGGCGGTCAGGCTTTGCGCGTACTGCGCCCACTGCACCGTCATCGCTTGCGGACGCTGTACGTCGCCATAAATGATGGGCGGCTTCACGCAGCGCGAACCGTAGGACTGCACCCAGCCGTTGGCCGTGAACGCAAAGCCGTCCAGCTGCTCGCCGAAATATTCAACCATATCGTTTCGCTCGGCTTCGCCGTGGACCAGCACATCAAGGCCCAGCTCTTCCTGTTTGCGCACGGCGAGCTCAATCTCCGCCTTCATCGCCTGCTCATAAGTCGCCGCATCCAGCTCTCCGCGTTTGAACGCCGCGCGCGCCGCGCGGATCTGTGCGGTCTGCGGGAAGGAACCAATGGTCGTCGTCGGGAAGGCCGGCAGTTGCAAACGCTCGCGCTGCACCCGCTGCCGTTCCGCAAACACAGACGCTCGTTGATCCGCCTTCGGATCAGCCACCAGCGACACCACGCGTTCCGACACCGCACGCCGATGCACCCGCTCGCTCAACCGGCGCTGCGCCACCGCCGCCTGCGCCACAGCCCAGCCCGTGTGCCATTTGGGGTCAGGCGCTGATTGAGACATGAGCCCGGTTTTGAGGAGCGCGAGTTCGTCCAGTTTTTCCGTCGCGAATGCCAGCCACGAACGCAGCTCCGCGTCCAATGCCTGCTCGCTCTCCAGGCTGAACGGCACGTGCAGCAGCGAGCACGATGTCGATAGCCACAGCGCGCCGCCGCGTTTTTCGAGCACGGGCTGCAAGCGCGCCAGGGCCGCATCGAGATCCGTGCGCCAAACATTGCGTCCATCGACGATGCCGACCGACAGCACCTTGTGCGCAGGCAGCCAATCAGCCACGCTGGTCAGCTCATGCGCCGCGCGCACGGCATCGACGTGCAGGCCCGCCACCGGCAGGCGGCAAGCCAGGCTCAGGTTTTCTTCCAGGGGCGAGAAGTAAGTCGCCAGCAGCAGTTGCGCGCCCGATTGATTCAGCTGCCAGTACGCCGGCTCGAAGGCGTTGCGCCAGGCCGCGGGCAGGTCCAGGCCCAGCACCGGCTCGTCGACTTGCACCCACTCCGCGCCCGCTGCGCGCAGCTGCGCCAGCAGTTCGCCATAAGCCGGCAGCAGCGCATCCAGCAGCGACAGACGCGAGAAGCCCTCCGCGGCGCCGCGTTCCTTACCGAGCCACAGGAAAGTCAGCGGGCCCAGCAGCACCACCTTCACGCGGTGCCCCAGCGCGCGCGCTTCGGCGACCTCGGCCAACAGGCGCGCGGAAGCGAGCGTGAACGAGGAAGCTTCCGAAAACTCCGGCACCAGGTAGTGGTAGTTGGTGTCGAACCACTTGGTCATTTCCAGCGCCTTGCCATCATGGCCGCAGCCGCAATGCGCATGCGAAGAGTCGCCGCGCGCCATCGCGAAATAGCGCGACAGTTGCGATTCCTCCGTGTCAAAGCCGAAGCGCGGCGGCTCGCAGCCGAACAGCTGAATGTGATTGGCAACGTGATCGTAAAACGCGAAATCGCCGACGGTGACGAAATCCAGGCCCGCATCGCGCTGCAACGCCCAATGGCGTGCGCGCAGTTCGCTGCCCAGCGTTTCGAGCTCGGATGCGGCAACTTCGCCACGCCAATGGCGCTCTAGTAAAAACTTTAATTCTCGTCCCGCGCCCATACGAGGGAAGCCGGGAATATGGGTATGCACAGTTTTCATTTTGTCATCAACTTTAAACATTGGTGACGTAAAGTGTGCGACATCTCGTCATATAATAAAAACGAAACTTTTTGCCTCACAACGTGAAAATTATTCATTCATGCTCGAGATTCGTCATCTGCGCACGCTAGCCGCGCTACGCTCAGCCGGCAGCCTGGTCCGCGCCGCTCAACTGCTGAATTTGACCCAGTCGGCGCTGTCGCACCAGATCAAACTGCTGGAAGATCGCTACGGTGGCCCGCTGTTCGAACGCAAGACGGTGCCCATCGGCTTCACGGCCATGGGCGCGCGCCTGCTGCGTCTCGCCGATACGCTGCTGCCCGAAGTCGAGCAAGCCGAGCGGGATGTGGCGCGCCTGTCGCAAGGCGATAGCGGACAACTGCGCGTCGCGCTCGAATGCCACACCTGCTTCGACTGGCTGATGCCGGTGATGGATGAATTCCGCATGCGCTGGCCGGAAGTGGAGATCGATCTGGTGTCCGGTTTCCACAGCGAGCCGTCGGATCTGCTGCGCAGCGGCAATGCCGATCTGGTGATCGGTTCCGACTACAGCAACGGCGGCTACGCGGTGTTCCCGTTGTTCCGTTTCGAGATCCTGACCGTGATGGCGCAGAAGCACCGCCTGCATGCGCAGCGCCGCCTGATTGCAGGCGATTTCGCTAATGAAACGCTGATCACCTATCCGGTGCCGGAAGAACGCATCGACCTGATCCGCGAAGTGTTGCGTCCTGCCGGAGTGCAATACACACGCCGGACTGCGGAACTTACCGTGGCCATTCTGCAACTGGTCGCCAGCCGCCGCGGCGTGGCTGCGCTGCCGAATTGGGCCATCAAAAATTACGTGGATTACGACTACGTGATTGCGCGTCCGATTGGCGAGCAGGGCCTGTGGAGCGACCTGTTTGTCTCGGTGCCGGAAGGCTTGCGGCAAAAGGCTTTTGTAACCGACTTCGTCAACGTGATACGCGAACAGTGTGCGGCATCATTAGACGGAATCAGGTTATTGTCGTGACACGAGAAAAAGTTTTATGCAAAATGAAAGAAACCTTTGATCTTCATCAAAGAGTTGAACGGAACACTTCCCTAGCATGATGACTCTTGCGTTATCTCATCGAAGGAGCTTGTCCAATGTATTCGCTTCCTGAAGAATTTTCTCGCGCCGCAATGGCCGCATTCAATGCGCAAATGGCGAACTTCGATGCTTACGCGCAAGCCGCAATGGATGCGGCGCTTTCTTCGCTGGCGTCGGCCACCGTCGCCTCCAACCAGTTCCTTGCAATGCAAAACCCGGAAGACCTGCTCGACCTCGCCACAAGCCAATCGCAACAGGCGTTTGGCCTGGCACAGGCTTACAGCCGTGAGGCAACAGATGCTGCTTTGAATAAGCCCTTGTTCCGGTAGGACATAGTGGATTGCTGCAGACCGCTTCGTTAGAATGAAATGAAAGATTTATAACCACCCCACAGTACCGGAGAAGCACATGGATGAAGTAGTAATCGTAGCCGCGGGCCGTACCGCGGTTGGCAAATTCGGCGGAAGCCTGGCCAAAATCCCCGCGTCCGAACTGGGCGCCCATGTCATCAAGGGCCTGCTGGCCAAGACCGGCATCGATCCCAACCTGATCAGCGAAGCCATCCTCGGCCAGGTGCTCACGGCCGGTGTTGGCCAGAACCCGGCGCGCCAGGCTGTCATCAAAGCGGGCCTGCCGAATGCAATCCCGGCCCAGACCATCAACATGGTGTGCGGCAGCGGACTGAAGGCGACCCACCTGGCGGCGCAAGCCATCAAGTGCGGCGACTCGAACATCATTATCGCCGGCGGGCAGGAAAACATGAGTGCGGCACCGCACGTACTGAACGGTTCGCGCGACGGCTTCCGCATGGGCGAAGTGAAGATGACCGACTCCATGATCATCGACGGCCTGTGGGACGTGTACAACCAGTACCACATGGGCCAGACCGCCGAGAACGTGGCGAAGAAATACGAGATCACTCGCCAGGAGCAGGACGAGTTCGCGCTGCAGTCGCAGCTGAAAGCGGAAGCCGCTCAGAAGGAAGGCAAGTTCAAGGACGAGATCCTGCCGCTGGAAATCGTGCAGAAGAAAGGCAGCATCGTCTTCGATCAGGACGAGTACATCAAGCCGGGCTCCACGCTGGAAGCGCTGTCCGGCCTGCGTCCAGCCTTCACCAAGGATGGTTCGGTCACCGCAGGTAACGCCTCCGGCATCAACGATGGCGCGGCCGCTGTGATCATGATGACCGCTACCCAGGCCAAGCAGCTGGGCCTGAAGCCGCTGGCGCGCATCAAGGCGTACGCATCCTCGGGCCTGGACCCGGCGATCATGGGCATGGGCCCGGTGTCCGCCTCCACCCTGTGCCTGAAGAAGGCCGGCTGGACGCCGCAGGATCTGGATCTGATGGAAATCAATGAAGCGTTTGCGGCGCAGGCGATTGCCGTGAACAAGCAGATGGGCTGGGACACCAGCAAGATTAACGTCAATGGCGGCGCGATCGCAATTGGCCACCCGATCGGCGCTTCCGGCGCACGTATTCTGGTGACCCTGTTGCATGAGATGGCTCGCCGTGACGCGAAGAAGGGCCTGGCCTCGCTGTGCATCGGCGGCGGCATGGGCGTAGCACTGGCAGTTGAGAGGGACTAAAAGCAGGTTTTTAAGAAACGCACAGAGGGGAACATAAGATGGCACGAGTTGCATTGGTAACAGGCGGCATGGGTGGTCTGGGTGAAGCGATCTGCATCAAGCTGGTCGCTCTGGGCTACAAGGTAGTAACCACGTATTCCCCATCGAACAAAACGCACGACGCATGGCTGTCCGCCATGAAGGATCAGGGCTACAACTTCTCTGCGTATCCGTGCGACGTGTCGGACTACGAGTCGGCACAGGAATGCGTGAAAACGATCGAGCGCGATATCGGCCCGGTCGATGTGCTGGTGAATAACGCCGGCATTACCCGCGATATGACCTTCAAGAAGATGGACAAGGTCAATTGGGACGCTGTGATGAAAACGAACCTGGACTCCGTGTTCAACATGACCAAGCCGGTAGCGGATGGCATGGTGGACCGCAGCTGGGGCCGCATCATCAACATCTCTTCGGTGAACGGCCAGAAGGGCGCTTTCGGCCAGACCAACTACTCGGCTGCCAAGGCCGGCGTGCACGGTTTCACCAAGGCGCTGGCGCTGGAAGTGGCGCGCAAGGGCGTGACTGTCAACACCATCTCGCCGGGCTATATCGGCACCAAGATGGTGATGGAGATCCCGTCCGAAGTGCTGGAATCGAAGATCATCCCGCAAATTCCGATGGCTCGCCTCGGCAAACCGGAAGAAGTGGCAGGCCTGGTGGCCTACCTGGCCTCGGAAGAAGCCGCCTTCGTCACCGGCGCCAACATCGCCATCAACGGCGGCCAACACATGTCCTGACCTCCCGGCCTTTCCGCCAGCATAGCCGCCCGGCCCAGGCCGTGCGGCTTTTTTATTTCGAATTCTTCCGCGATCGGGCTGAGCGCCAGGGCGTCGGCTAGCAGACGATGATCAACTCGGCATTGCGCAAAGCGATCGCTAAAAGCGACGTCGGATGCCGACAATTAACTATCAATAATTTTTACTTGTTGACTTTGGATAGCCTAAGTGTCTAATATGCAATCATATTTTCGATTAGACAACCATGACTCTGCCAAAACACCTCTTGATTCCCATCGCCGCTGCTGCGGTATTTGGGATTGCGCCCGCCAGCGCAGGGGTTATTTCGCCTGAGCTCGACGACTCGGCGTCTCACCCATTCGCGGAGCTGGACACGAATATGGATACTCAGGTACCGCAAATCACTGGGCGCCCATCCCAGTTCATCCCAAACCAGTCACGACATGCGCTGATGTCGCTGATGGCTGATCCCATGCTCTTGCCAGGGTACGGAAGCTCGCCGCCGGCATTTGGTAATTCCGGCGCCATTGCAGAAGACGCGACCGATGTACCCGAACCTGTAGCGCCTGCGCTTGTGTGCACGGGACTGTTGTTGCTGATCCTGCGGCGCTGCAAGGGCCTCTTCAAGTAGCTTTCATCATTCCAAAAAATATTGACTTTAATATATTAATTGCCTAATCTTCAATTTTTGCAAAATTGTGAAAGGGCATTATGTTTTCCTTCAAGCGAATTCTTGCTGTTTTGCTCGCCATCGCTGCGCTTAGCCTGAGCTCCGCGCAAGCGGGCACCATCAACCTGGATTTTGAAATCGCTCCCGGCGCCGACGGTGTCGTTGGCACCGGTGACGATCAGCCCATGCCAACCTTCGGCTGGATTCGGGACGAATATTCGACGATGGGCATTACCTTTACGCAAGGCACGCTGATGCAGGGCGCCTTCTTTGACGGTAATCCGAGCAATCACTTTCTGACGTCTACCAACCCTATCGGCTTCTTCACGACTGCGGTCTACGGGATCAGCATCGAGTCTTACTCAATGTGGAATGCTACGCTGAGCGCCTACGACGCCGCTGGCAATTTGCTTGCTTCCGACCGCATCCTGAATAATACGCAAGGCTTTGTGCGCTCGATTCTCACGATCACATCGTCTGTCGCAATCGATCACTTCTCCATCCTGCCGGATGACAGCCAGAAGATTCTCAACCTGGACAATATGGTCCTGACCACGACGGCCGCTGCTGCCGCCGTGCCCGAACCCGTCGCGCCAGCCTTGCTGCTGACGGGCTTGGCGCTGATCGCTTTGCAGCGCCGCAATGTCAAACGGGACCGTTCGCTCTGACCGCTTCGTTATAACCGGCGTTGATTTCGTCTGACTTTGCCTGAAAGGCGCTGCGGATTCCTTCCCCGGAAGCGTCCGGCGCCACGCCTGGTATTTCATGCCACCTCCGGGGCGCCGGCGCCGGCTGTGCCGGCGACTCGGGCAGCGTTTTGCGTCCGTCCATCAGGGCCGTGACGACCACGTAGCCCACATACATTTTCCGCCGTCATCCCTGCCATAGCCAGAGCCGGAATTTGGGCCAGCATTGCCACCATGACCCGAGTTTTCACTTTTATATTTCTCCGCGGCTATATTTGTGTGTGGCTGCACACTTTCTCACTTGCAATCGCCTCATCCAGCCCGTAATCTCTTTCGCCATATCAACAATAAGGGGAGGGGAAAATGAATTACCTGGCTATTCTGGTGGCGGCCCTGTCGAGCTTCATGCTGGGCGGCTTGTGGTATTCACCCAAGCTGTTTGGCGCCGTCTGGAATGCGGAAAATGGTGGCGTGAAGCAGGAAGGGCATCCGGCTAAGGTGTTCGGCACTGCTTTCGTGTTCTCGCTTATCGCGGCATTCTGCTTCGCCTACTGGCTGGGCGCGGCGCCGGCACTCGGCCTAGCGCTGAAATCGGGCCTGCTGGCGGGCTTCGGCATCGCCGCGACCAGTTTCGGCATCAACTACCAGTTCGCCAACCGATCCTTCAAGCTGTGGCTGATCGATGGCGGCTACCACACTGTTCAATTCGTCCTGTTCGGCCTGATTCTCGGTCTGTGGCACTAAAATAGCTGGGATATCGACCGAAGGAAATCGTATGAACACTTTGCCAGACGGCGGCCTGGCGCTGGCCGCCTTGGACGATCAAGTCCTGCAGCCCGGCACCAAAGGCTTGCCGATCATTGAGCCACTGCGCCAGCACATGATCGGCCTGCAGAACTGGAACATCCTCAACGCCGACACCGGCTTCCCGGTCGCTGTGCTGAAGCAGTCCGCATTGCAGCACAACCTGCAGTGGATGCGCGCCTTCTGCGATCAATACGGTGTGATGCTTGCGCCGCACGGCAAGACCACCATGAGCCCGCAGCTGTTCGGCGCCCAGCTTGGCAACGGCGCCTGGGGCATCACGCTGGCGATGGCGTATCAGGTGCAGATCGCCGCGCGCTTTGGCGTGCGCCGCGTGATCATGGCCAATGAACTGGTGGCACCGGCTGATATCAAAGCCGTGCTGCAGTTGATGCGCGACGACGCAGGCTTCGAGTTCTACGCGCTGGTCGATTCGATCGAAGGCGTTGAACGTTTGTCGCAAGCCGTGCAGGCCAGCGGATTGCCGCGGCCCTTGCCGCTGCTGGTGGAATTGGGCATGCAGGGCAAGCGCGCCGGTGTGCGCGACGCCGAAGACGTGCTGGCCGTAGCGCGCGCGGTATCGCAAGCGCCCGGCCTGCAGCTGGCGGGCCTGGAGGGCTACGAAGGCCTCGCGTCCGACACGCAAGCGGTCAATGAATTCCTGCAAAAGATGGTCGCCTTGCTGCGCCAGGCCGATGAGGAAAAGCTGTTCGGCGGCGAACAAATCATCATCTCCGCTGGCGGTTCGGCCTTCTTCGATCTGGTTGCACGTGGCATCCGCAAACTGGACGCCAGCAAGCCGGTGCTGCCGGTCCTGCGCAGCGGCTGCTATCTGACCAATGACCACGGCACTTACGAGGAAGCCATCCGCGAGATCGGCAAACGGGAAGGCAAAACCCAGGGAGGCCTGCAACCGGCACTGGAAGTGTGGAGCGTTGTGCTGTCGCGTCCCGAACCGAATCTGGCGATTCTGTCGATGGGCAAACGCGATGCCTCGCACGATATTGGCCTGCCGCGCGCGCTGTACCAGCACCGCCCCGGCGCAAGAGCCGAAGCCAGCGCGCTGCCGCCAGGCTGTGAAATCGTGAAGATGAACGACCAGCACGCCTACCTGCGCTGGCCGGACGGCACGTCGCTGGACCTGAAAGTCGGCGACCTGGTGGGCTGCGGCATCTCCCATCCCTGCACCACGTTCGACAAGTGGCAGCTGATGCTGGTGGTGGACGACCAGTACAATGTGCAGCACGCAATCAACACCTTCTTCTAAGGCACACCATGTCCGATCCGTTGTCCCACCTGTTCCCGCCCATCGCGCCGCGCAATAGCGGCATGCTGGCCGTCGATGAAATACATACGATTTACTGGGAAGAGGTGGGTAACCCGAACGGCATTCCCGTGGTGTTCCTGCACGGCGGTCCGGGCGCCGGCCTGTCGCCGCAGCACCGCCGCTTCTTCAATCCGGACCACTATCGCGTGATCCTGTTCGATCAGCGCGGCGCGGGCAAATCCACGCCGTTGGGCGATGTGCGCAACAACACCACCCAGCTGCTGATCCAGGACATCGAACGCCTGCGCGAACTGTTCGGCATCGACAAGTGGCTGGTATTCGGCGGCTCCTGGGGCTCCACGCTGGCGCTGGCCTACGGCGAAGCGCATCCGGAGCGCTGCCTTGGCTTCGTCCTGCGCGGCATCTTCCTCTGCACGCAGCAGGAGATCGACTGGTTCCTGGACGGCTCCGCATGGTTCCACCCCGAGATCTACGACGAGTTCATCGCGCCGATCCCCGAAGCGGAACGCGCCAACCTGCTGCAGGCTTACGTCACCCGCATCATGGACCCGGACCCGCAGGTGCACTGGCCCGCCGTGCGTGCCTGGAGCAAATTCGAAGGCCGCCGCGTGTTTCTGCTGCCGCAGCCAGAAGAAGCGCCTTCGGACACGCTGGACCTGGGCGTGGGTCGCATGGAATCGCACTACATGGCCAACCTCGGTTTCTTCGAACCGGACCAGCTGCTGAATAACGCCAGCCGTATCGCGCATCTGCCGGCCGTGATCGTGCAGGGCCGCTACGACGTGATCTGCCCGCCGGTCACCGCATGGCGCCTGCACAAGGCGCTGCCGGGTTCCGTGCTGAACATGATCCCGGACGCCGGCCATGGCGCGATGGAGCAGGGCATCAGCCGCGCCCTGATGGCGGCGACCGAACAATTCCGTACCCTGGGGCGTTTCGAGTAAACTGGCGTATTCGATAAAAATAACGATATGCACTTCATGAACATCCAGCTTGGCGACATTGGCCATATCATTCAGCTTGCGATTGCCCCAGTCTTCCTGCTGTCTGCCGTATGTACCAAGCTGCTGGTGCTGCTCAACCGGCTGGCGCGCATCATTGACCGTTCACGAGTGTTGGAAGAGCGCCTCGATGTGGCGTATAACGATAATTACCTGAACGAGCTGGACATCCTGTACCGCCGTTCTCATCTGATCAATATTGCGATTTCGCTCTCGACCGCTTGCGGCCTGTTTGTCTGCCTGATCGTTGCCCTGCTGTTCATTGGCGATACCACCAGCGCCACCCTGGACAAATACATTGCGGGCATGTTCGTCGGTGCAGTGTTCTGCCTGATCGGCAGTTTCGGCTTCCTGCTGCGCGAGATCTTCATCGCTTCGGGCTTCATGCGCTCTCACCGCCATGTTCGCCACGTACAACGACACCCGGACTAAGATGCACGACTATCAACGCCCCCCAACCCTGCACCGCTACGGTCCCCGCGCCGAACTGGAACAAGCCCTGAAAGAAGGCCAGTTCGTGCTGCGTCCCGTCGGCAGCTTCCTGACCCTGAGCTTCTCCAAAGTCTGGAAGAGCGATTTGTTCGACCTGTTCGGTGCGGACTCCTGCCTGGTGATCCACAACACCGAGGAATTCGGTGAGCGCGTGCACCGCGCCGTGCAGCGCACCCTGCCTAACTGGGCCGGCATCGACGGCGCCATTGAATACGGCACGCGCGCCGCGCTGGGTTCGGCCTTCACCAAGAGCCGCGACGAAGCAATGGAAAAGGAATGGCAGTTCGCCTGGCGCGCCATGCAGCACCAGTCCAGCATGAATCCTGTCATGATCCGCATCGGCAGCCTGGAAGCCTTTGCCGAAGTGCGCGACCGCGACCAGCAGATGGTTTAAGGAGTTTGCAGGGTGGGGACGCGCAGTCCCGCCGATTGCTTGAGAAGGGTGTTCTGCTTGTCCACGTGGGCCAGCACCGCGCCCATCATGCGCTCGATATCGCCGCGGATGATATTGGTGCCGAGGATGCCCGGCACGTAGAAGTTTGGCACCAGCCTTCCCGTGTACAGCACCCGCGTGCCGCCCGTTTCAGGCACCGGCACCAGTTCCCAGCGCGCTTCGTAGTGTTTCATATCGCCCGAGATCAGGGCGATATCGATGGACTGCATCGGCTGCTCGGTGGCGCGCACGATCAGGTGGATGGAGCGGGACATGAACAGAAAGCGCGCCGTTCCGAACTGCTCGATGATGACCTCATTGCCATTCCGCGAGAGCACGTGGCAGGACGCCATATCCGGCACGAATTCTTCCATGCGGTCGTAAGAAGTCAGCACCTTCCACACGGTCGGCAGCGGCGCCTGCACGGTGCCGCTGGCGTTGACTTCGTACATATGAAGCGCGTCCACGCTCACGCGATTGACTGAAACCTCCAGCTTGGGCACGTCGATACGCGAGGCTTGCGCCATTCCTGGAGCAGGCGCGATAAAACCAATCATCAAAAACAGTAACAGTCGCTTCATGCTTCCAGCGTAAAAGAACTGGTGGCAGAATACAAGCGCGATACGCCCCCAGTGTTAGCCAGCGTACAGAACGATAATGACAAGAATATGAATACCACGACAAGCTTCCCGCACCTGCTGGCCCCTCTCGATTTAGGCTTCACCACTCTGCGCAACCGCGTGATCATGGGCTCCATGCACACCGGTTTAGAGGATCGCTTCTACAACTACGATAAGTTGGCCGCTTTCTACAAAGAGCGTGCCCGCGGCGGTGTCGGCCTGATCGTCACTGGTGGTATCTCGCCCAATCGCCAGGGCTGGCTTCTGCCCTTTGGCGGGACCATGAACTTCGCGGGCGACGTATTCAATCACCGCAAGCTCACCAAGGCGGTGCACGAAGAGGGCGGCAAGATCCTGATGCAGATCCTGCACGCGGGCCGCTATGGCTACCAGCCGTTCTGCGTGTCGGCCTCGGAAGTGAAGTCGCCGATTTCGCCCTTTAAACCCAAGGCTCTGAGCGAAGCGGGCATCGAGTCAACCATCCGCGCCTATGCGCGCGCGGCCAAACTGGCGCAGAAGGCTGGCTATGATGGTATCGAGATCATGGGCAGCGAAGGCTATCTGCTGAACCAGTTCCTGTGTGCGCGCACCAATCTGCGTACCGACCGCTGGGGCGGCAGTATCGAAAACCGCATGCGCCTTTCCGTGGAAATCGTACGCCGCGTGCGCGAAGCGGTGGGATTGAACTTTATTGTCATGTACCGGCATTCACTGTTGGATCTGGTGGATGGCGGGAATACCTGGGATGAGGTGGTCACCGTCGCCAAGGCCCTGCAGCAGGCAGGCGCCACGATCCTGAACACGGGCATCGGCTGGCACGAGGCGCGTGTGCCGACCATCGTGACGTCGGTGCCGCGCGCGGCTTTTGCTGAAGTGGCGGGGCGCCTGCGCCGCGAGGTGACGATTCCGGTGGTGGCGTCGAACCGCATCAATATGCCGGCGGAGGCGGAGGATATCCTGCGCCGCGGCGATGCGGATATGGTGTCGATGGCGCGGCCGTTTCTGGCCGATGCGGAGTTTGTGCGCAAATCGGCCGAGGGCCGCGTGGACGAAATCAATACCTGCATCGGCTGCAACCAGGCCTGCCTGGATCACACCTTCAAGAACCAGCGCGCGACCTGCCTGGTGAATCCACGTGCTTGCCACGAGACGGAGCTGGTGTACCGCCGCGCTGCGCAGCCGCGCAAGGTGGCGGTGGTCGGCGCCGGGCCGGCGGGCCTGTCCGCTGCTACGGTGGCGGCGGAGTGCGGACACGATGTCACGCTGTACGAAGGCAGCGACCGCATCGGCGGCCAGTTCAATATCGCGATGCAGATTCCGGGCAAGGAGGAGTTTGCCGAAACCATCCGCTACTTTGGCCGCAAGCTTGAATTGACGGGCGTGAAGGTGAAATTGAATCACCGCGTCACGCGCGATGAGCTGCTGGCGGCGGGGTATGACGATGTGGTGGTGGCTACCGGTATTCGCGTGCGCAAGCCGAAGATTGATGGCATCGAACATCCGAAGGTGCTGTCCTATCTCGATGTGCTGCGCGACAGGAAGCCTGTGGGCAAGCGGGTTGCGATCATTGGCGCGGGCGGTATCGGTTTCGACATGGGCGAGTTCCTGCTGCACGATCCGGCGCATGCGCTGCCGCTGGCCGTTGAGCATTGGACCAAGGAGTGGGGCGTCGATCTGCACGCCAATACGGGTGGTGGCTTGGTGCCGCCGCAGGCGGGCGAACCGGTGCGCCAGCTTTATCTGCTGCAGCGCAAGACCTCCAAGCTGGGTGCGGGCCTGGGCAAGACGTCAGGCTGGGTGCATCGCGCTGTGCTGGCGCGGAATGGCGTGGTGATGATTCCGGGCGTTCAGTACAAGCGCATTGACGATCACGGCTTGCATATCACCGTCGGCGAAGAGGAGCGCTTGCTGGCGGTGGATAACGTTGTCATCTGCGCAGGGCAGGAGAGCTTGACGGAGTTGATGCCTGAAGAAGGCGCAGCGGCTGGCGCTACGCGCTTCCACAAGATCGGCGGCGCCGCATTGGCGGCCGAGCTGGACGCCAAACGCGCAATCCGCGAAGGCGCGGAGCTGGCCGCGCGATTGTAAGACGGCGGATCAATGATCCGCCCTACGCGACGGAAGAATCTACGGATCGATGCGGGGCGTAGGGCGGGTCATTGACCCGCCGCTCTCCGCGTGCGGTACTCCGCAAGAATATCCTCGGCCATGCCATTGGCCAGCTCTTCCTCGCCGATAAACACCTTGCCCGCATGCTCGCGGCGCAGCAGTTCCGCCTCCTCATCGCTGTGCGTGCGCACGACGATGCGGATATCCGGATTGAGCGCCCGCGCCACCTCGACCATGCTGCGCACGTGGAAGGTATCCGGCGTCGCGATCACGAGCATGCGCGCGCGGGCGATGTGGGCTTGGATCAGCACAGCCGCTTCGCCCGCATTGCCTGCCACAGCGGCCACGCCTTCCTGGCGCAGCTTGTCGACGATCTCGCGGTTCTGCTCCGCCACCACATAGTCGATGCGCTGCGCGGCCAGCGATGCCGCGATGCGGCGACCCACACGGCCATAGCCCACCAGCACCACCTGGCCGGACAGCTTTGAATGCTCGGTCGACATCGGCAGCTCGGCCAGCGGGTCGGTGCTGCGGTCGAATTTCGAGGCCAGGCCACGGTCGCGTCCCAGCCAGCGCTCCAGTGGGCCTGTGGCGGCGAACACCAGCGGATTCAAGGCAATGGAAATGATGGCGCCCGCCAGCAGCAGGCTTTGCCCCTCATGCGGCATCAGCTTCAGCGAAATGCCCAGCGCGGCAAGGATGAAGGAGAATTCGCCGATCTGCGCCAGGCTGGCCGATACCATCAACGCCGTCTTGGCCGGATAGCGCAGCAGCACCACCAGCAGGAAGGCCGCCAGCGATTTGCCGAACACGATGATCGCGATCACCGCAATCACTTGCAGCGGTTCCTCGGTCAGAATCGATGGTTCGAACAGCATGCCGACCGACACAAAGAAGAGCACCGCAAACGCATCGCGCAGCGGCAGCGACTCGTTCGCCGCGCGATGGCTCAGCTCCGATTCGCGCAGCACCATGCCCGCGAAGAAGGCGCCCAGCGCGAAGGAGATGCCGAACAATTTGGTCGCCGCGTAGGCGATGCCGACAGCGGCTGCGATCACGCACAGGGTGAACAGCTCACGCGAATCGGTGCGGGCAACTTGCCAGAGAATCCAGGGGAAGAGTTTGCGTCCCACCAGCAGCATGAAGCCGATGAAGATAGCGACCTGGCCAAGCGTGATGCCCAGCGTCGCCAGCAGGCTGCGCGACGCCTCCGCAGTGGCATGCGCATCGGCCGATGCGGCACCGTGTGCTCCCGCTGGGTCGCCGCCCAGAGAACCTGCCAGCGGCGGCAGCAGCACCAGCACGATCACGGTAACCAGATCTTCGACCACCAGCCAGCCGACGGCGATGCGGCCATTGAAAGAATCGAGAATGCCGCGTTCTTCCAGCGCCCGCAGCAGCACGACGGTGGATGCGACGGACAGCGCCAGACCGAAGACCAATCCGCCGCCAAGGCTCCAGCCCCACCAATGCGCCAGGCCCATGCCCATCGCGGTGGCGGCGGCGATTTGCAGTACGGCGCCGGGAAGCGCGATCTTGCGCACCTCCCACAGATCATCCAGAGAAAAGTGCAGGCCCACGCCGAACATCATCAGCATGACGCCGATTTCGGCCAGCTGGCCGGCCAGCGCGGCATCCGCCACGAAGCCCGGTGTGGCTGGGCCGATGAGAATGCCCGCTGCGAGGTAGCCCACGAGGGCCGGCAGTCTGAGACGGGTTGCAATGAAACCGAAAACCAGGCCGAAGCCCAGTGCGGCGGCGATTGTTGTGATCAGGCTGACGTCGTGGGGCATCCTTCTCCCTTTACAACTTGCGTACGACGACGCTGCCGATGGAGTAGCCTGCACCGAAGGAGCAGATCACACCGTAAGCGCCGGCTGGCAAATCTTCAGAATATTTGTGGAAAGCGATGATGGAACCGGCCGAAGAAGTATTCGCGTAAGAATCCAGAATCACCGGCGCTTCCTGCGGCTCCGCGTCGCGGCCCAGAATCATGCGCGAGATCAGCTGGTTCATGTTCAGGTTCGCCTGGTGCAGCCAGTAGCGGCTGACCTGCTCGATCTGCAGGCCGGCGTTGGCGATCGAAGACTTGATCATTTCAGCGGCCATCGGGCACACGTCCTTGAACACCTTGCGGCCCTGCTGGCGGAACAGCTTGTCGGCCTTGCCGACACCGTTTTCGTCGAAGCGGTTCATGAAGCCGAAGTTGTTGCGGATGTTGTTGGAGAAGCTGGTCTTCAGCTTCGTATCCAGGATTTCCCACTGATGCTTGGAAGTCGCGGTGTCCTTCGCCTCGATCACGACAGCGGTGCAGGCATCGCCGAAGATGAAATGCGAATCGCGGTCGCGCCAGTTCAGGTGGGCGCTGGTGATTTCCGGATTCACCATCAGCACAGCGCGCGCCTGGCCGCTCTGCACGGCCGCCACGGCGGTCTGGATGCCGAAGGTGGCGGAGGAGCAGGCCACGTTCATATCGAAGCCGTAACCGTCGATGCCCAGCGCGTTCTGCACTTCCACCGCCATTGCCGGATATGGGCGCTGCATGTTCGAACAAGCCACCAGCACCATGTCGATATCGGCTGCGGTACGGCCGGCGCGGTCCAGCGCCTGCTGGGCAGCCTTCACGCAGATTTCGGCCTGCAGCGACAGCTCGTCATCACCGCGTTCTGGAATGCGCGGCACCATGCGCTTCGGATCGATCACGCCTTCCTTTTCCATCACGTAGCGCGCCTTGATGCCGGAAGCTTTCTCGATAAAGGCTTCGCTGGACGGCTCCAGCGCGGTGACGGTGCCTGCTGCGATGGCGTCGGCGTTGTCGGCGTTGAACTGCTCGACGTAGGCGTTGAAGCACTCGACCAGCTCCGCGTTGGACACGGAGTAGGGCGGGGTGAAAAGACCGGTTCCGCTGATGACGGCTTGTTTCATGATTAAGCTTTCTGTTTTTATAAGTGGAGCCATCTGGCTGTTAAGTGGCTTGATTTTACAGCAAGCTGTAATGAAAAACGGCGCCCGAAGGCGCCGTCTCGTAGAGGGAAGACTCTTACTTGCTGTTCTGGGCGACCAGCTTGGTTTCTTCCTTGGCCAGGTGCACCGGCAAGCCTTGCAGGTGGTTCAGCGCCTGTTTCAGCTGGAAGTCCTCGTTGCCGCCGTATTCCAGCGGCTTGCGCTTCTTCTCCTGGGCGATGATGCGGATCTGTTCTTCCAGCTCGTCGCGCGGCTTCTGCTTGGCTTCCTGTTCGCGGTCGTTGGTCAGGTGCTTGGTCAGGTCCGCCTCGCGCATGCGCAGGGCGTTCAGGCCATCGCCGTCCTCGTTCTCGTCCACTTGCAGGTCAGGCGTGATGCCCTTGGCCTGGATCGAGCGGCCATGCGGCGTGTAGTAGCGGGCCGTGGTCAGTTTGACGGCGGTATCGGCAGTCAGCTGGCGGATGGTTTGCACCGAACCCTTGCCGAAGGTCTGGGAACCGATGATGGTGGCGCGTTTGTAATCCTGCAGCGCACCGGCCACGATTTCCGAAGCGGAGGCGGAACCAGTGTTGACCAGCACGGCCATCGGCACATGCTTTACCGCGTCCGGCAGCTTGGCCAGCACATCGCTGTCGCCGCGCATGGCGTAATACTCGGCGCGGCCGTAATAGATCTGCTTGGAATCCGGCAGCTGGCCGTTGGTCGATACGATCGGCGCATCCTTCGGCAGGAAGGCTGCGGCCACGCCGATGGCGCCTTGCAGCACGCCGCCCGGATCATTGCGCAGATCGAGGATCAGGCCTTTCAGGTGCGGGTCCTGCTTGTACAGCTCCGTGATCTTGGCGGCCATGTCGTCCACGGTCGGTTCCTGGAACTGGGAAATACGCAGCCACGCGTAGCCCGGTTCGATCATCTTGCCTTTTACGCTTTTCTGGTGGATCTCTTCGCGGGCAATCGTGAAGGTGAGCGGATCGGGTTCGTCCTTGCGCAGAATGGTCAGCGTGACCTTGCTGTTCGGCTCACCGCGCATTTTCTTGATCGACTCATCCAGGGTCATGCCCTTGAGCGGGGTCGAATCGAGGCGGGTAATCAGGTCGCCCGGCTTGATACCGGCGCGGTAGGCAGGCGAATCTTCGATAGGCGCCACGATCTTGATGGCGCCATCGTCGCCCGGACCAATCTCGATGCCGAGGCCGACGAACTTGCCCTGCGAGCCTTCGCGCAGCTCGGCATAGGCTTTCTTGTCAAGATAAGCAGAGTGCGGGTCGAGCGAAGCCACCATGCCGGAAATCGCTTCCTCCAGCAGCTTCTTGTCTTCCACCGATTCGACATAGTCCGACTTGATCAGGCCGTAGACATCAGCCAGCTGGCGAAGCTCTTCGAGCGGCAGGCCCGGATCGACCTGCTTTTGCGCCATCGCGGAGAATTGAAGGGAAACGGCGATGCCCGCCACCACACCCAGGCCGATCAGCCCGGTGTTCTTGAGTTTCTTGCCCATGTATCACCTGTCCGAGGTACGGCGGAAAACGCCCGCCATGCGGCCCAGTATAAACCTGATTTTCAGCAAGCGTAGCTGCTAGTGCGTAATTGGAGGCGCCTTTACCACGCTTTACAGCCAGCCGTGATTTGGCTGCCAATATTGCGCTGTATTGCTAAATTGTTTGGCTTGTTTAGCCTGTTTTTACTTCGGTAAGTAATTGTAAGAAAACCAGCCGGGGCTGAAACCGCGTCCTACACTGGGTCTGTATTTCTCTCTACCCTGAAGTGGTTTGCGCCTGCACCCTCCCGTGCAGGCTTTTTTTTACCTGGAGATTCGATGAACTGCAAAGCTGGTGCGCTCGGCCTGATGGCGGCGCTCATGATTGGTATCGCGGCGCCTGTGATGGCTGTGCCCCTGATGGACATGAAGGCCGAGGATCTGGTGCCCATGGCTTCCGAGTTCCGCAAGGAGCTGAACCTGAATACCAACCAGCAGACCCTGTGGTCCCAGGTCGAGGGCAAGAGCAAGACCCTGCTGCGCGAGCGCAAGGCGCGCCGCGAGAAGCTGGAAGCGTTGGTCAAGGATAAGCTGGCGGGCAAGGATGTCGAGTTGCGCGATATGACTGGCGCGATGGATGCCGAAAGCACCACCACGGCCGCCGAGGACAAACAGCTGCGCGAATGGTGGCTGACCGTCAACGATGCACTGGATGAGAATCAGCGTCGCCAGGTGGCTGCCTTCATCGGCGAAGTCATGGTGCGCAAGGAAGATGGTCCGGGGCATGCGCCGTCGGGTGAGCGTCCCGCAGGTGAAGAGGGCGGCGGACGCCGTCACCGCGGCATGGGCGGCGGCATGAACGCCGGTGGCGCCGGCGGCCCCGGTCATTAATGGCAGCGCCGATGTCTTACCAATAACGTAGGGCGGATCATCGATCCGCCGTCCCTGCACCGCCCGAAAACTGAAAAGTAAATTAAAGTAAAAAACCGCCCCCTCATCCGCACGCCGCAGCTGGCCAAGCTTACAATGCCAGCGCGGCAATCCGCCGAACCGTGTCAGCCTCCCGCCCGCACGGTATTTCCAGACTGATCATGAGCAAATTCGTCCCTATCGCCCTCGCCATGCTGGGCGCGGCTGGCGCTGTGTCGGCGCAATCGCAAGACCAGCAACCAACACCACCTTCCGCCGAAAAACCCGCGTTGGGTTCCGACGGCAAAGTCGTGCCGCAAGTGCTGGTCAACGGCGGCCGTCCGAGCGATATGGAAGAACGCCGCATGTCCACGGCAGGCAAGCAGGTGTACGGCCGCGAAGAACTGGACCGCAACGGCGACACCAATCTGGGCGACGTGCTCAAGCGCCTGCCGGGCGTGACCATCGGTGGCGGCCGTCCGGGACGCGGCGGCGACGTGCGCATGCGCGGCCTGGGCAGCGGCTACACGCAGGTGCTGCTGAATGGCGAACGTCCACCGGCCGGCTTCTCGATGGAATCGATCTCGCCCGACCAGGTCGAGCGCATCGAAGTGATGCGCGGCCCGATCGCGGAACACAGCACGCGCGCCATCGCGGGCACCATCAACATCATCCTGCGCGAAGGCTACCAGCAGCGCGACATCCAGGTGAAGACGGGCGACACCATCGAGCAGGGCCGCCATTCGCCGAACTTGTCCGTGACATTGCCCGGCAAGACGGGCAATCTGACCTATACGATTTCGGGCACGCTGAACATCACGCGCCAGCACGACAGTACTTTCACCCACAATGAAGATGTGCGCGACGATGGCTTCGTTACCAAGGATCAGGAAGTTCACGACGAAAGCTCGGGCACCAGCAAGAACGTGCACTTCACGCCGCGCTTCTCGTGGAAGTTCGACAGCGGCGACACGCTGAATTTCCAGCCCTTCCTGATGCACAGCAGCCGCCACGGCGGCCTGAACAGTTTGCTGGACCAGGACACAGGCATCATCGCGCCTGAATATGTCACCGCCGACCAACAGTCGCATAACACCAGCACTTTCCTGCGCGGCTTCGGCAATTGGGTGCACAAGCTGCAGGGTGCAGCCAAGCTGGATGTGAAGTTCGGCTTCGGCCTCGGCAAGAGCGATGCCGATTCGCTGCGCAATCAGTACGATGCGAACGGCAATCTGTCCGACCGCTTCACTGACACCGACAAGACGCGCGACCATAGCGTCAACACCGGCGGCAAATACAGCTCGCCGCTGGGTGGCGGCCACCTGCTGGCGGCCGGCTGGGATCTGGAAGCCAGCCATCGCGAACAGACCAAGGTGTCGCTGGACAAGAACGGTAATCCGCAGTTCTCCGATTCCGGCGACAACCTGACGGCGGATACGCGCCGCGCCGCCGTCTTCGCGCAGGACGAGTGGGACATCACGCCGCAGTGGGGTGTCTACATGGGCGCGCGCTGGGAAGGTATCCGCACCAGCAGCGACCGCAGCGCGGGCAAAGTGAGCAACACCAGCAGCGTCTTCAGCCCGCTGCTGCACGCGGTCTATCGCATTCCGGGCTTCCAGAAAGACCAGCTGCGCGCCAGCCTGACGCGCAGCTACAAGTCGCCGAATGTGCAGGACCTGATTGCGCTGCCTTTCCTGTCGCGCCTGAACAGCGCCACGCGTCCGGATCGCATCGGTAATCCGGACCTGAAGCCGGAACTGGCAACCGGCCTGGATTTCGCTTACGAACACTACCTGGGCCGCAGCGGCATCGTCAGCATCGGCGGCTTCGTGCGCGACATCGATAATCTGATCCGCCGCGAACTGAGTCTGCAGCAGACGGACCTCGGCCAGCGCTGGGTGTCCACGCCGGGCAATATCGGCCACGCGCGCACCAAGGGCATCGAGCTGGAAGCCAAGTTCCAGCTGGCCGAGATCATGGGAGAGGGTGCGCCGAACCTCGACTTCCGCAGCAACTACAGCCGCTTCTGGTCGACTGTGGACGGCATTCCCGGCCCGGACAACCGCCTCGATCAGCAGCCCAAGCAGACCGCCAATCTGGGCATGGATTACCGCTTCAAGCCGATCCCGCTGACTCTGGGCGCCAGCTACAACTGGACCCCGGCGATCCGCGTGCAGACCAGCCTGACGCAGGTGGTGGAAACCAGCCGCAAGCGCGTGGTCGATATGTACGGCTTGTGGAAGTTCGACGGCCGCACCCAGCTGCGCGTTTCGGTCGCCAATCTGCTGGCTGACGACGCCACCGGCACTAACACGGTGGATGCCAACGGTTTGACGTCTTACGCCACCACGCTGAACCCGACCTACCGCCAGGTCACCATTCGCCTGGAAACCAAGTTTTAAGTGGACTAGACTGACTGAACGTTTTGACAACGGGAGGTCATATGAATCCGAACAAGGCCTTGTGGGAGAAGGGTGATTTCACGCGCATTGCGGCCAGCATGCGCGAAAGCGGGCAGGCGCTGGTCGAGCAGCTCGGCATCAGGAAGACGGACCGTGTGCTGGATCTGGGCTGCGGCGATGGCACCACGGCTTTCCCGGCCGCGCAACTGGCGGCCCAGGTGCTGGGCGTGGACATTGCCAGCAACCTCGTTGCAGCCGGGAACAAGCGTGCCAGAGAGGCAGGCGTCACCAATCTCAGCTTCGAGGAAGGGGATGCCATCAATCTGCAAGGCTTGGCGGACAAGTCTTTCGATTTGAGCCTGAGCTGTTTTGGCGCGATGTTTGCGCCCGATCCCTTTGCCGTGGCCAGGGAAATGGTACGTGTCACCAAACCGGGCGGCAAAGTCGTCATGGGTAACTGGATTCCCAACGATCCTACCCTGGTGGCCCAGATTCTGCGCACCAGCGCCGCCTACACGCCGGCGCCGCCGCAAGGCTTCATCAGCCCGATGACCTGGGGCGTCGAGGCCAATGTCACCGAGCGCTTCGGCGCTGCGGGTATCCCTCCCGAGCGCATTTCCTTCCTGCGCGACACGTTCACCTTCCGCTATCCCGGCCCGCCCGCGGAGTTCCTGGATAACTTCCGGTTGTACTATGGCCCCACCATGAACGCCTTCGAAGCGGCCGCCAAAAACGGCAAGGAAGCCGAGTTGCAGCGCGATCTGGAGGCCTTGTTCGTCGCGGAGAACCGCAGCGGACAGCCGGACCAGACGGTGATTCCGGCCACCTTCCTGAGAGTGACAGTCGCTGTCTAACGTTACGTTACGCATCAAGGGGTGTCATCCAGAAAAATCTGGTGTACGCTAGCGCACTGGCCCGGCCCCGCCCCCATAAGGCGGTTGGGTCGGCCAGAGACACTAAAACCAGATTCCAAAAGGACGCACCTCGTGAAACGACTCCTCCTGAGCACCCTGGCCCTGAGCCTTGCAGCTGCATTTGCCCACGCCGCCGAACCCATCTCCGGCATCGACACCCAATACATCGACAAGAGCGTGCGTCCGCAGGACGATTTCTACAGCTTCCTGAACGGTGAGTGGATGAAGACCACCGAGATCCCGGCCGACAAATCGCGCTGGGGTTCCTTCAACAAGCTGGCCGACGACACCAAGCCGCAGCTGCGCGGCATCATCGAAGAACTGCAGAAGCAGAAGGGTCTGAAGGGCGACGAGCAAAAGATCGCCGCGCTGTACGCCAGCTATATGAACGAAGCCGCACTGGAAAAGGCCGGCATCAAGCCGCTGTCCGGTGAACTGAGCCGCGTGCGCAGCATGAAGGATGTCAAAGCCCTGCCGGCGCTGATCGCCCACTTCAACCGCATGGGCGTGCCCGCGCCATACGGCGTGTATGTGGGCCAGGATGCGCGCAACTCCACCCAATACGCCGCCCACCTGAGCCAGAGCGGCCTGGGCCTGCCTGACCGCGACTACTACCTGAAGAAGGATGACGCGAAGATGGCCGAGACGCTGGCCAAATACGAGCAGCACGTCGCCAAGGTGCTGGGCATGGCGGGCGAAAAGAACGCCGCCGAGAAAGCCAAGGCCATCGTCGCGCTGGAAACCCAGATGGCTGAAGCGCAGTGGACCCGCGTGCAGAACCGCGATCCGGTCAAGCGCTACAACAAGACCGATATCGCTAAGCTGGACGAGATGGCGCCGGGCTATGACTGGAAGGCCGCGCTGGGCGCCGCCGGTATCGCCTCCAAGACCGATACCGTGATCGTCAGCCAGCCGAGCTATCTGGAAGCCTTCGCCAAGCTGGCGAACAGCACGCCGATCGATACCTGGAAAGCCTACTTCACCTGGCAGCTGCTGCGTGACGCGTCGCCTTATCTGAGCAAGTCCTACTCCGACGCCAGCTTCGCCTTCTACGGCACCGTGCTGTCCGGCGTGACCGAGCAGGAGCCGCGCTGGAAACGTGGCGTGAACGTGACCGAAGAAGCGATCGGCGAAGGCCTGGGCAAGCTGTACGTGGCCAAATACTTCCCGGCTGAGCGCAAGGCGCGTATGGATGAACTGGTGAAGAACATTCTGGTCGCCTACAAGCAGAGCATCGACAGCATCGAATGGATGGGTGCCGAGACCAAGAAGCAGGCGCAGGAAAAGCTGTCCAAGTTCACGCCGAAGATCGGCTATCCGAACAAATGGCGCGACTACAGCAAGCTGCAGATGTCCGAGCGCGACCTGCTGGGCAATATGGAGCGTGCGGCGGAATTCGAATACAACCGCAACCTCGCCAAGCTGGGCCAGCCGATCGACAAGGATGAATGGGGCATGACGCCGCAGACCATCAATGCCTACTACCGTCCGACCGCCAACGAGATCGTGTTCCCGGCCGCCATCCTGCAGCCGCCGTTCTTCGATGCCAAGGCTGACGATGCGGTGAACTATGGCGCGATCGGCGCCGTGATCGGCCACGAAATCTCGCACGGCTTCGACGATTCCGGCTCGCAGTACGACGGCGACGGCAATCTGCGCGTGTGGTGGACCGACCAGGACCGCGCCAACTTCAAGGCCAAGGGCGATGCGATGATCAAGCAGTATTCGTCCTATGCGCCGCTGCCCGGCTATAACGTGAACGGCGCCCTGACCCTGGGCGAGAACATCGCCGACAACTCCGGTCTGGCGATTGCCTACAAGGCGTACAAGATCTCCCTGGGCGGCAAGCCTGCGCCGGTGATTGACGGCCTGAGCGGCGACCAGCGCTTCTACATGGGCTTCGGCCAGGTATGGCGCAGCAAGACCCGCGACGCCGAGCAGATCAAGCGTATCAAGACCGACCCGCACTCGCCGGGCCAGTTCCGCGCCAACGGCACCGTGGTCAACCAGCCGGGCTTCTACGATGCCTTCGGCGTGAAGGAAGGCGACAAGATGTACGTTGCGCCTGAAAACCGCATCATCATTTGGTAAAAACCCACGGCGTAAAAGCAGGTGGCTGCCACGCTGTGGCAGCCACCAGGTCTTTGCCTCTGGTTTTTCAAAAAAGCCACGAACGACGTGGCTTTTTTTCATTGTTGCCTTAGTGGCATGTTAGAGTCGCGCGGTAAATCCTAAAACAACATCGGAGGGTTACTTTGAAACGCACCATTCTGAGCGCAATGCTCGTAAGCCTGTTTGCCGCCGGCAGCGCCATCGCAGCCGACAAGGCGCCGCTGAAGTCCGGTATCGACCTGCAGAACATGGACAAAGCCGTCCGGGCGCAGGACGACTTCTACAACCACCTGAACGGCCACTGGATGAAGACCGTGGAAATCCCGGCCGACCGCTCGGCCTGGGGCACCGGCGCGCAGCTGGTGGAAGAGATTCAGCCGCGCCTGCGGCAGCTGATTGAAGACGCCGCAGCCAAAGGCGGCAGCGCCGAAGCCAAAAAAGTGGGCGACTTCTTCGCCTCCGCCATGGACGAAGCACGGGCCGACAAACTGGGCATCGCGCCACTGAGCGGCGAGCGCGCCAAGATCGCCGCCATCAGCGACAAGGCGCAGCTGGCCGCGCAATGGGCGCATATGTCCCGCATGGGCGTGACTTCGCCGTTCGACGTCAGCATCCACCAGGACAACAAGGACTCGACCCGCTACGTGGCCGACCTGGCCCAGTCCGGCCTGTCCATGCCTGACCGCGACTACTACCTGAAAAAAGACGACGCGAAAATGGCCGACACCCTGGCCAAGTATGAAGCGCACGTCGCACGCATGATGACCCTGGCTGGCGACGACCAGAACGCCGCCGCCACCGCGAAAGCCATCGTGGCGCTGGAAACCCGCCTGGCACAGATCCAGTGGACCAAGGTGGAACTGCGCGATCCGGTCAAGGCTTACAACAAATACGAAATCGCCAAGCTGCAGGAACTGGCGCCGGGCTTCGACTGGAACACCTGGCTGACCGACGCCAACATCGCCGGCAAGACCAAGGACGTGATCGTGAGCCAGCCAAGCTATATGCAAGGCCTGGCGAAAGTGATCCAGGAAGTGCCGCTGCAGGACTGGAAGGCGTACATGGACTACCAGCTGCTGCGCGCCTACGCGCCGGTGCTGTCGAAAGCCTTCGTTGACGAGCACTTCGCCTTCTATGGCACGGTGCTGACTGGCGCCACCGAAAACCGTCCGCGCTGGAAGCGTGCCGTGACCCTGACCCAGTCCGCGCTGGGCGAGGCAGTCGGCAAGCTGTATGTCGAAAAATACTTCCCGCCTGAGCGCAAGGCGCGCATGGACGAGCTGGTAAAGAACCTGCTGCTGGCCTACAAGGAAAGCATCAACAAGCTGGATTGGATGAGCCCAGCGACCAAGAAGGAAGCGCAAGCCAAGCTGGCCAAGTTCACGCCGAAGATCGGCTATCCGGCGCACTGGCGCGACTATTCCACACTGGACGTGAAGCGTGAAGACCTGGCGGGCAATGTGATGCGCTGGCACGACTTCGACCACCTGCGCGAAACCAATAAGCTGGGCAAGCCGATCGACCGCGACGAGTGGCTGATGACGCCGCAGGAAGTCAACGCTTACTACAACCCGGAGATGAACGAGATCGTGTTCCCGGCCGGTATCCTGCAGCCGCCTTACTTCGATATGAGCGCTGACGATGCGGTGAACTACGGTTCCATCGGCGCCGTGATCGGTCATGAAATCTCGCACGGCTTCGATGACCAGGGCTCGCAGTACGACGGCGACGGCAATCTGCGCAACTGGTGGACCGAGGAAGACAATAAGCGCTACAAGGAACGCACTCAGATTCTGGTGAAGCAGTACAGCGAGTTCGAAGCGCTGCCGGGCTATCACGTGAACGGCGAGCTGACGCTGGGCGAGAACATCGGCGACAACTCCGGTATGGCGATCGCGTACAAGGCGTACAAGCTGTCCCTGAAGGGCAAGAAGGCGCCGGTGATCGGCGGCTACACGGGCGATCAGCGCTTCTACATGGGCTGGACCCAGGTATGGCGCGTGAAGTACCGCGACGCTGCCCTGATCGCACGCCTGAAGGCTGACCCGCACTCGCCAGGCCAGTTCCGCGCCAACGGCACGCTGCGCAACCAGCCGGCCTTCTACGATGCGTTCAAGGTGAAGCAGGGCGACAAGATGTACCTGTCGCCGAAAGAGCGCGCGATTATCTGGTAAAACCCAAGGCGTAACCCAGGTGGCTGCCACGATGTGGCAGCCACCAGCTTCACGCCGTTGGTTCTGACAAGCGAAAGAGACACCCAAAATGAAAAAACACCTGCTTAGCGCCCTCGCGCTGGCCCTGCTGTCGAGCGCCGCGATTGGCGCCGACAAGTCGGGCATTGACCTGCAATACATCGATTCCTCCGTGCGTGCCCAGGACGACTTCTTCAAGCACCTGAACGGCAAGTGGCTGGCGACGGCCGAGATTCCGGGCGAGATGTCCAGCTGGGGCGTCTTCGAAAAACTGTTCGAAGACATCCAGCCGCAGCTGCGCGCCATCATTGAAAACGCCGCCGCGAAAGGCGATACGGCCGACACCAAGCAAATCGGCGACTTCTACGCCAGCTTCATGGACGAAGCGAAGCTGGAGCAGCTGGGCATGAGCCCGATCCAGTCCGAACTGGACCGCATCGCCGCACTGAAGGACAAGAAAGACCTGCCGGCCTTCCTCGCCCACGCCAACCTGCAGAACCGCAGCGTGCTGATCGACTTCGGCATCCATCAGGACAACAAGGACTCCACCAAATACGTCATCGACTTCAGCCAGAGTGGCCTGGGACTGCCGGACCGCGACTATTACCTGAAGAAGGATGACGCGAAGATGGCCGACACCCTGGCCAAGTACCAGCAGACCGTCGAGAAGATGCTGACGCTGGCTGGCGACACCAACGCCGCCGCCAACGCGAAAACCATCGTTGCCTTCGAAACGAAAATTGCGGAAATCCAGTGGAGCAAAGTCGAACTGCGCGATCCGATCAAGGCCTACAACAAGGTCAGCATCGACAAGCTGGGCGAACTGATGCCGAACTACGACTGGAATGCCTACATCGACGCTATCGGCGGTGTGAAGGGCAAAGTCGATTACGTGATCGTCAGCCAGCCGACCTACCTGAAAGCGCTGGACAAGCTGCTGGCCGAAACGCCGATGGAAACGCTGAAGCCATACTTCGAATGGCATCTGCTGCACAACGCGGCGCCTTACCTGTCCAAGCAATTCGTTGAAACCAATTTCGACATGTACGGCAAGGTGCTGGGCGGCGTGACCGAAATGCGTCCACGCTGGAAGCGCGGCGTGACTGCGACCGAATCCGCACTGGGCGAACCGATCGGCAAGGTCTATGTGGAACAGCACTTCCCGGCAGCCAGCAAGGCGCGCATGGAAGAACTGGTGAAGAACCTGCTGACCGCCTACAAGCAAAGCATCGACAAGCTGACCTGGATGGGTCCTGAAACGCGCAAGGCTGCGCAAGCCAAGCTGGCCAAGTTCACGCCGAAGATCGGCTATCCGAACAAGTGGCGCGACTACAGCAAGCTGGAAGTAAAGCGCGATGACCTGGTGGGCAATGTGCTGCGTTCCAACGCCTTCCTGGTGCGCCGCGAGCTGGACAAGCTGGGCAAGCCAATCGACCGCGACGAGTGGGGCATGACGCCGCAAACCGTCAACGCCTACTACAACCCTGAGCTGAATGAGATCGTGTTCCCGGCCGCCATCCTGCAGCCGCCGTTCTTCGATCCGAACGCTGACGATGCGGTGAACTATGGCGCGATCGGCGCCGTGATCGGCCACGAAATCAGCCACGGCTTCGACGACCAGGGCGCCCAGTACGACGGCGACGGCAATCTGCGCGACTGGTGGACTGCGCGCGATCACAAGAACTTCGAGAAGAAGACCAAGCAGCTGGTGGCGCAGTACAACGCTTTCAGCCCGGTGCCGGGCTATAAGGTGAATGGTGAGCTGACTCTGGGCGAGAACATCGCCGACAATTCCGGTCTGGCGATCGCTTACAAGGCGTACAAGATCTCGCTGAAGGGCAAGCCGGCGCCAGTGATCGATGGCTATACGGGCGAGCAGCGCCTGTATCAGGGCTGGGCTCAGGCATGGCGCGCCAAGACCCGCGAAGCGGCGATGATCCGCCAGATCACCACCGACCCGCACTCGCCGGAAGAGTTCCGCGCCAACGGCACCCTGCGCAACCAGCCAGGCTTCTACGATGCCTTCAAGGTCAAGCCGGGCGATAAGATGTATCTGGCGCCGAAAGACCGCGTCATCATCTGGTAAACCCACGGCGTAACCCGGGTGGCTGCCACGATGTGGCAGCCACCAGATTTTGCGTTGGGGGTAAAAAAAAACCGCTCCGAGGAGCGGTTTTTTTATTGGGCCGTTTCGATCAGCCTTTCGGCGCCGCAGCAGCTGGCGCAGCGGCCGGAGCGGCTGGCACCTCAGGTTCCTTGAACTTGCCGCCGGACTTGTTGGCCATGAAGACCACAGCGCGGGCAACTTCCACATCATCCAGATCAGGGTTGCCGCCGCGGGCCGGCATCGCGCGCAGGCCTTCCAGAGCGTGCTTCACAACGGTGTCGTAGCCTTGAGCGATACGAGGAGCCCATGCGCCATTGTCGCCGACTTTCGGAGCACCTGCGGCGCCGGTTGCGTGGCAAGCCTGGCAGGTGGAGTTGAACACGGCTTCGCCGGTTTGCAGCACTTTCGGAGCGTTAACATCCTTCAGGGTGAAACCCTGATCAGCCACTGGCTTCAGACGGGCGGCGACAGCTTCTGCGGTTTGGCTTTCCGAACCTGCACCGGTCAGTTTTTGGTTGGTAACAAACTGCACCAGCAAAATAATACCGATGATGGTGAAAGCAAAGAAACCTACAACGGCAGCAACCAGCTGCTTTGGCGTTCTGATAGCGGATTCGTGGCTCATGATTTCCTTAATACAGTTTTCGAAAGCTGGTGGCTGAGGGTTGTTTTTTTGATACGCTGCCTAGCGGACCCTCGTCAAACCCGTGATTATAGACTTAAATGTTCCCTTATTGGAATGCAATTTCAATTTGACTAGCATGCCTGAGCTGGTGTTTAATGATATAAAAACTACAACAAATTAATTACTACGGGGATGTACGCGTGGCTGACAGCTTGTTCGCGCAGCGCCTGGAAGAACACGGTGCGCGCATTGCTATCATTACCAGCGACGGGTCGCAGATAAGCTACGGAGAACTGGCAAAAGCCGCAGACCGTGCGGCGGCCGCCCTGCGCGGGCCGGCTGGGCTAGTCATCGTCGAAGCAGCTAATACTGTCGCCTGTATCGTTGCTTATCTGGCATCCCTGCGGGCACGTTTTCCTGTGCTGCTGGCAGAGCCAGGCTCAACCGTGCGCGATGCGCGCATCGCCGACACTTTCCAGGCTGCCTACATTTTCCGTGCCGCTGGCGACGGTGAGTGGCGTTTCGAATCGTACTCCCCCGATCCAGTGCCGGTGCATCCGGATCTGTGTGTCTTGCTGTCGACATCCGGTTCCACCGGCAGCCCGAAACTGGTGCGCCTGTCGCGCGCCAACATCGAAGCAAATGCGGCATCAATTGCTGAATATTTGGGCATCGGTCCGGACGACCGCGCCCTGACCTCGCTGCCGTCCTTCTATTCCTATGGCATGTCGGTGATTAACTCTCACCTGCATGCGGGAGCCTGCCTGCTGCTGACCGAGGATTCCGTGTCCCAGGACAGCTTCTGGACCTTCCTCGAACAGGAGCGCGCCACCTCGTTCGCGGGCGTGCCTTTCACCTTCGATATCCTGGAGCGCATTGGTTTCCGCCGCCGGCGCCACCGTTATCCCCATTTGCGCTATCTGACCCAGGCCGGCGGCCGCCTGTCCGCCGAGCTGGTACAGGAATACGCCGAATGGGCCGAGCGCCAGGGCAAGCAATTCTTCGTCATGTATGGCCAGACTGAAGCGTCGCCGCGCATGGCTTATATGCCGCCGGACCAGTTGCGCGACAACACCGGCTGCATCGGCGTACCCATTCCGGGCGGCGCCTTCGAGCTGCGCAAGGACAATGGAGAGCTGGAAACCCGTCCCGACCAGCCGGGCGAGCTGGTCTACCGCGGCCCAAATGTGATGATGGGCTACGGACTGGGTGCGGAAGACCTGGCTGCCGGCAAGCTGCTGGAAGAACTGCACACGGGCGACGTGGCCTGCCGCAAGGCAAACGGCTTGTACTACATCGTCGGCCGCATGAGCCGCTTCGTGAAAATCGTTGGCCTGCGCATCAGCCTGGATGAAATCGAACGCTGGCTGGAAAAGCAGGGCGTGTCGGCGGCGGTTGGCGGCAACGATGAATTGATTGCCGTGGCGATCGGCCCTGGCCGCCACAATCCCGCCGAGCTCAAACCGCGCCTGCTGGAGCGCTTCGGCCTGCCCGCATCGGCACTGGAAGTGGCGGTGCTCGATCCCTTGCCGACTCTGGCGTCGGGCAAAGTGGATCACCGCAGCGTGCTGCGCCTGGTGCGTGAGGCGGCGGAAAAGCGGCGCGAGCGTCCCGCCAGTCTGCGGCAAGGCTATGCCGACATCCTGGGCATCGATTCCGTGCGCGAGACAGACAGCTTCCTCGATCTGGGCGGCGACTCCGTCTGCTTTGTGGAAGTGTCGCTGCTGCTGGAAGACTATCTGGGCCACGTGCCGGACAACTGGGAAGCGAAAACCATCGCCGCACTCGAAGCCCTGCATCAGAATGCGGTGGCCGCCAAAGTCGTGCAGCAACCGCGTTCGCGCCACTCCTTCCGTATTGCCGCCGCCGTTGCCATCGCCTTGCTGGTCGCAGGGGAGGGCACCATGCAGCTGCGCTCCTACCTGAAGACTGGCCGCAGCGCTGCGGCGTTGCTGACGGGCGGCGGAACGGTGGTTTTCAATGAGCGTTGGCATGTGCGTACCTACCGTCCCAACCATACTGTCACGTCCGCGCAGCCGGGCGTGAAGTTCGAAACCAATTCGCTGGGGCTGCGTAGTCCCGAACTGAATCGCGAGCTGGCGCGCAGCGAGCTGCGGCTTGCCGTGGCGGGCGCTTCCACCGTCGCGGGAGCCTATGCGCGGCGCAACGTCGAAACCTTCCCGAGCCTGCTGGAGCAGCGCTTGCGCAGGAAGCGCAAGGAAGGGCCGGTCAATGTGATCAATGCCGGTATCGAGGGCCATACGATCTGGGACACGGCCTTGCTGATCGAACATGGCCTGATCGACATGCATCCGTCCGTGCTGATGCTTTATCCCGGCTTTAACGATATGGTCGGCATTTGTACGGCCGCGCGCGAAAGTACGGCGGTTGTCCGATCGCCTTTGCCCGCGCCATCGCTGCCGCGCTGGGCGCTTTCGCCGCGCCTGCTGGCAAAAAACACCGTGGCACTGCGCGACCCGCTGATCAAAGCCAAGGCCGTCGATCCTGCCAAATTCTTCCCGGCCAGCTACGGGGAGAAGCTGCGCGATATGGTGCACAAGATGCGCGAGTCCGGTATCGAACCTGTGCTGATGACGGTGGCGCGCGCCTTCGATGGCCTGGGCCGCGAAGAAGGCGCACGTATTGCGGAGACGGCCCTGTATTACAACTCCTGCCTCGATTACGATGGCCTGATCAAGGCAGGCAAGATGTACAACGATACGATCATCGCCGTGGCGCTGTCCGAGCATGTGCAGCTGATCGACCTGGCCGAAGAAATGAAAGGCCGCCGCCAGTTCTTTGTCGACGCCGGCCACTTCAACTATGGCGGCGAGCAGCATGTTGCAGCCTATCTGGCGCGCGAACTGGAGCAGCGCGGCCTGCTGGAACCGCATATCAACACAGACAACCGCCTGAGCGGACAGTAAGGGAGCGTCTGTGGAAATTACCGGGTTTGGCTACCTTGTCTTCTTCTTGTGCGTATTGGCGCTGCATTCCCTGCTGACCGGCCGCGATCGCGCACAAAAAGCCATGCTCACCCTGGCCAGCTACTACTTCTACGCGACGGTGGACTGGCGCTTCACAGGCCTGCTGCTGTCCCTGACGCTTATTAATTGGACGGCAGGCGAAGCGGTAGGGCGCGCGCAACACCGCAGCGCGGCGAAATTTGCGGTGACGCTGGCCGTGATCGCCAGCGTAGCCGTGCTGGGCTACTTCAAATACCTGAACTTCTTCGGCGGCATGCTGAACAGCTTGTCCGTCTGGATGGGCTGCAGTGCGCTGGTGCCGCTGGTGAAGCTGCTGCTGCCGGTCGGGATCTCGTTCCTGACCTTCCAGGCCATCACTTACCCCATCGACCTGTATGCCGGACGGCTGTCCAAGCGCGCCAGCCTAAGCGATTTCACGCTGTTCATGGCCTTCTTCCCGCGCCTGCTGTGCGGACCGATCGTGCCTGCGGCTTATTTCCTGCCGCAGCTGCAGCAGCCGATGCCGCCCGTCAGCGACGATCAGCGTTTCGCCGGCCTGGCACTGATCATGCGCGGCCTGGTGAAAAAGGTGCTGCTGGCGGATATGCTGGGTTCCCACCTGGTCGATCCGGCGTTCTCCAATCCCGGCGCATACAGCGCTCCATTCGTCTGGCTGGCGATGTTCGGCTATTCCCTGCAGGCTTATCTGGATCTGGGCGGCTACACCGACATGGCGCTGGGCGCGGCCGGCATGCTGGGCTATCGCCTGCCGTCCAACTTCAACCGTCCCTATATGGCGACCGGCATTGCCAACTTCTGGCAGCGCTGGCACATCACCATGTCGTCCTTCTTCCGCAACTACCTGTACACCCCGCTGAGCGAGGCGTGGAAAGTGCCGGTGGCCGTCAACCTGCTGATCGTGTTTGTGGCGATCGGCCTGTGGCACGGCGCGGGGTGGAACTTCGTGGTGTATGGCCTGATCCACGGCAGTCTGGTGTCGCTGGAACATGTCCGCAGCGCAGCCCGCATCAAGCGCGGCGAGCCAGCACCCGTCTACCGCGGTGCGCGGCTGGCAATGCAACTGGCGCTCGTGTTCACCATGGTCTCGATGACGCGCGTGCTGTTCCGCAGCCCGAATCTGGACACCGTGGGCCAGTTCGTGTCCGCTATGGCCGGGTCCTGGCGCGGCCCCTTCCCGCTGTCAGTGCAGGCGGCGCTGGCGCTGACGGCGGCCTTGTTCCTGCATTTCTCGCCGGTCCGCTGGCGCGACAGCTTCATGGAATGGGTGGCCCGCCTTCCTGCCTGGATAGTCGGCGCCCAGTTTGCCAGCCTGGTTTACCTGGTGACCATCTTCACCCAAGGCTCGGCCGCCTTCATTTATTACCAATTCTGACTGGGCTTGGTTGCTTAATTATCAATTCTTGCGCCTTCCGATGGACGCCAACCGGGAAACCCGCTATTCTTCCTGTCTCTCCAAGCGGCTGTAGCTCAGTGGATAGAGTATCGGCCTCCGAAGCCGAGGGTCGTGGGTTCGATCCCCGCCAGCCGCGCCATCCCCCCTTCGAAACTCCTCACTAGTTCGGCAACCTCTGTCGTAAAATTTATCCCAAGGAAACGAAGCACAGCCGTTCCGTTCACTTAAGAGCAAGGAATAGCGCGTATGAGTGCCCTGGATCAAATTACCCACTGGCGCGAGACCATCTTTGCCCGTTTGGTGCAGGTCGTCCTGGTTCTTGGTATCTGCACGGCGGTGCCCAGTATCCTGCAGTCGGCGCACGAGGGCCTGTGGGGCGTGGTGGTGGTGGACCTGATTGCCCTGGGCTGGCTGACTATGTTGTGGCGGCTGGAAGGGCGGATGTCGTATCAGGCGCGTGCCCTGCAATTCCTGCTGATCGCATTCGCGGTTGGCGTGGCGCTGATGCTGCAGGTCGGCCCTGTGGCGCATACCTACCTGCTGGCCGTGCCTTGCCTGGCGGCGCTGCTGGTCGGGCTGAGGCCTGCCATCTGGCTGCTCCTGGCCGGCGCTGTGGCCATTGTGCTGACGGGATATGCGCCGGAACCGGCCGCTGTCGGCCTGTCCAATGATCCCGTGCTGCGCGCCGTTATCGTCGCCCTCAACTACCTGTTCATTGCAGGCATCCTGACCTTCACCTGCGGCGTGCTGCTGCGCCACCTGGCGCGTTCGCTGGCCGAGGGCGAACAATTGGCCTTCTACGATCCGCTGACCGGGCTGCCGAACCGGCGCCTGCTGCTGGACCGACTTGGCAACCTGCTCGCCAGTTCTGAGCGGCAGCAAGTATTCAGCGCCGTGATGTTTGTGGACCTCGATCGCTTCAAGACCATCAACGATGCGCGCGGTCACGCAACTGGCGACACGCTGTTACGGCTGGCGGCGGAACGGCTGTCGGGCCTGATTCGCAAAAGCGACACCGTAGCGCGCATCGGCGGCGACGAGTTTGTGGTGCTGCTGTCGCACCTTGCACCGAATTTGGCTGCGGCTGGCAATGCCGCGCAGTTGGTGGCCGAAAAGATCCGCGCCGCATTGGCCCGTGATTTCGAGATTGACGCGCAGTCCTACGTCTGTTCCGCCAGCATCGGCGTCACGCTGCTGCCGAAGTTTGGCCAGAGCGCCGACGATTTGCTGCGTGAAGCTGACACTGCGATGTATCGCGCAAAGCGCGCAGGCCGCAATGGCATCGCCTACTTCGAATCCACCATGCAGGCCGAAGTCGAGCGGCGCCTGACGCTGGAGCGCGAGCTGGCGCAGGCGATCGAACATGAGCGGCTGCACATGCTGTATCAGCCGCAATTCGATTGCGCAGGCCGGCTTCATGGTGCGGAATTGCTCATGCGCTGGGAGCGCGACGACGGCAGCATGGTATCGCCCGCCATCTTCATCCCGCTGGCGGAAGAGGCGGGTCTGATCGTGCGGATGGGAATGTGGGCGCTGAAGCAGGCCTGTCTGGCACAGCAGCGCCTGGCGGCACGGGGCTGGTCGCTGCCGCTGTCCGTCAACGTGTCGCCCGACCAATTCCGTCAAGCCGACTTCGTGCAGCAGGTGCACAGTGTCCTGCTCGAACACGGCGTGTCACCCTCGTTGCTGATTCTGGAGGTGACGGAAGGTCTACTGGTAGAAAAGCTGGAAGAAACGGTGGCGCGCATGAACGAGCTGGCCGCGCTCGGCGTGCGCTTTTCGATCGACGACTTCGGCACAGGCTATTCCAGCCTGGCGTATCTGAAGCGCATGCCTTTGTACGAACTAAAGATCGACCGCAGCTTCATCATGGACATGCCGGACGACGCCAATGACGTGGTGATCGTGCAAGCGATCCTGGCAATGGCCGGCCACATGGGCTTGCGCGTCGTGGCGGAAGGCGTGGAGACTCAAGCACAGGCCGACTTCCTCGCGGCCAATGGTTGCCATGCGCTGCAAGGATACCTTCTGGGCCGCCCAGCGCCGTTACCGGCACTGCTTGAAATGATGTCAGCGCAAGCCGCTCGCTCCGGCTAGAGATCTGAAGCCCACGATTAGTAAGCTGCCCTCCATTTGTGCCCCAACTGGAACCGCGAGACGTGGAAACACTTCGGACTATGGGTTGTCGCGGCATGAAGAGGCGAAGGTGACTTCCTTTAGACGTCAAATCTGCCTATTGATGTGCCTGAAGGTCCGCCAATGGCGAGAGCGCGCCTGGTGACAAAGTGTGAACTTTGCGGCCGAGCAAGATGCTAGGCTGCGTGACATCGGCCGAGTACGGCCAACACCGGAATTTGAACTGCCTTAACCCGGACATTATTTTTGGGACAGACATGAAATGAAGCTTCGATTTCTTTTTCTGTTGTGCGCACTCCAGGGATGGTTGCATCCGATTTTTGCGGCGGACAGTGCCGACACAAATGATTCGGCAAGTAGCATTGTCATCGGAAACAAATCGACCGAGTACGCTGCCAGTTCAGGCAACGGACGGCTTTCGCTCATGTGCGACGGTTCGGGAATGATTGATACCACCTGCTTTATTAGACTCGGCTCATCCGAAAATGTGCCGCCTGTGCGGTTTGTCGCGCAAATTACGCGATATGCCTATCTGCTACGGGCAGGTGTAGAGAAGGCTTCCGCTCCCGAACAGAGTCGATTAAGTGTTTCAGACGTCGCGCTTATCCGTGAACTCGACTTCGATCAATGCCACCCAGCCGCTGAGTCAAATGGGCTGTCAGGCGACCTGCTGCAAATGTGCATGCTACCTGACTCATCCAAAGCCGTTTTGTTTATGCGTGGGCTATGTGATCGGTGCGAATTCGAACCGATCATATTGGAGAAACAGGATCGCCATGTGCCCTAACCTTTCGTTTCCAAGCTAGGAACGCGGCATTTTGACGGCTGGCAGTATCCGAGCATCGCGGTCCGCCGCAAAGATTAGAGAGTGTGTGAAATGAAAATCAAATTCCGGTCGCCGAGACGAAAGAACCCGTTTGATAACCCGTTGGTATCGATGTTCGCACACACGCTGGTAACCGTAGTAGCCGCTCTTGCCCTGTTCTATTCTTTGAAGCTAGAAAGCCTTTGGCCATTGTATTTGGCTGGAGTGTTCGTCACCTTGTTGGAGGGAGCCTGGCTCTACTTTATGTTGAGAACATAAGACCTCCACACTTATTAATGCGATCCCCACAATCTGTTCTGTTTGTCCCGTTAGCCGTTTGGCGCCAGCGTGCGTAGAGAACAGACAAGGCCTCTTACGACCCTATCAGTGATAAGTAAAGGTCTGCAACGGGGCGAAAACGCCTGCGATGACAATGTGTGAACCTTTCAGGCCGGCAAGATGCTACGCTACACGTCGTCGGCCGGGTGCGGCCACAAGCAGCCGGCGATAATTTTGACAATTCTTATGCTTCGCAGTTGTTTTGAAAGTGATCGCGTATGACAGTCTTCTCAAAATGGCTATTGAGCTGGGCAGGCTTTTTCAGTTGTGGCTTAGTTACTGGCCTGCTTGCGATGTATGTGTCACAAAATTTTGTGTTTCTATTTTTTGGAAACGTGCTTGTTTGGACTGTTGTGTTGCGAAGTATCGAATGTCCAGATTGTGGCACCCCAATTTTTCAGACTGCCGATGACTTCTACTGCCGGCCTCGTATGGTTCGAGTTCCGGTGGAAATATTTAAGAAAAAATGCCATGTCTGTGGTTGCGATCTAACCAAGAACTGAACATGCAGCTATCAGTTAATGAGACGAGAACAGATGTTAAACGTGGAAATGTATAATTGGCTCAATTCGGCCAAAAGCGGACTTCCGAAATTTATGACGGAGTAGTCTAAGCAGTGAATAAGAATGCGTTTGTCGCTAAGGTACTTTTATTCATGCTCACTACGCATATTGGCGAACCGGGTGCAGTTTGCATTGATCCCAAGACGTCTGTCTCAGGATACAAGATCCCTTTGAACGAAGAAGTTCGTTCCGCCGATGCGATTATCGTTGGTCGTATTCTGGCGCAGCAGGGATTAAAGGAAGATCCGGCCGACCCAGATGGCTATACTGCTTACAATGTAACCATCAAAGTGCTGCGGCCGCTGAAAGGGAGTCTCCCAAATGTGATTTCAGTTAGGAACGAGAACACCTCAGCACGCTATCCGATGTCTGTTGGAGAAGAACATATATTGTTCGTTTCTCGGGATAGCAAAGCGCTTTGGATCAATGGCTGCGGAAATTCGGCTACAGCACGAGGCAGTGGGCAGCTGGAAAAGCTGATTCGTGCCGAACTGCAAAAACAAAAATAGGCAGCATGCGGCCAGCAGCGGCCGATCGCTTTAATTGGATTGTCGGGTTGTAAGGAGTCACAAACATGACCAATTTTGGCAAAGCACTTACTCTCGCAATTATTTTTGCCTTTGCAACTGGAGTAGCAGCATTACTCCACGCCGCCCCTTGGACAGGCACATCGTGGCAACGCTTACTGCTTTGGATGGCTTCCTTCAGCTGTTTCGGATTTTTGTTGGGTGGAATTTACGCGTTTGATCCGCGATCTGAGATGCAGATCAAACCTAGTTCGGTCGGGCGGATATTATTCGGGGTCGCAGCGTCGTTGCTATTGTCAGCTCTATGGCGCTGGCCCCTCGAAGGAATCTCGCTTGCGGGACTCGTCGGTGCTGTACTTGGTTACTTCGGAATGTCATGGGCTAAGCATGTCGACTATTTCTAGTTAAAAGAATGATTGCCTGCTTCACGATCCAGGTCGGCAACGGACGACGTTCGGCCAATACCCGCTCTTCGACTGTTGTTCTGTAGGGCCAAACAAATGGCCGACCGAAGTTATCCAGAAGTCGCTCATGCTATATTGCTAATTTACGATATGTAACATTATTTGCTAAAGAGGTACCGATGAGCATCTTTCGAGAGAAGCCAGCTTTCTATTACACCGCAGTGGGTTTGCTGCTGATTTACATTATTTTGACGCTAGTCTCCTTAATTTCTCATCTTGATGCCAGTGGCGTGGAGCAGCTCTCATACCTAAAGCACATCGGAATGGTCGTCTTAAACATCTTTTTCCTCTCTTCGAAGAACCGTTTTTTCAACTACCTTGCGTTAGTGTGGCTCATCGTTTTGCCGTTCGAACGATATGTCGAGATCTATAGATTGGTTTCGTCCGGCGGCGTTAGTCTTTGGGATCTCCTATCCAGCATTGATGGACTTCGAATCCTTGTTTGGATGGTGGCAGTTTTGGTTTTGGTATCAAAACTCGCTGTAGATCGCTACGTAAATCCGCAGGGAATCGCTTAGTAAAGCACATAGGTAGAATCGCAACGGTCCACAAAGGGGCGGTTTTGGCAGGCAGGCTGCTGGCGATACCCGGCCACAAGCAGCCAGCCACCGTCGTTAAAATTTCCTGCCTAAGGTATAAAAGTTATGGTTCGCGCCTTGTCATCAATTTTTCTCTTCCTTAGCTGCTCGCTTTGTTTCGCAGAGGTTCCGACATACGATGCCCGTAAACCACAACGCGACGGTATAACGCTTGTTGGCATGGAGTGCCATCACAGGAATCTTACCGTTGAAATCGGTCTTTTCTTCCCCGCCAGTCCGCCAACAAAGCGGATGGATTTATGGAATATTTCCGATTTAGTAAAGTTCAATCCATCGACTTATTTCGTGGAAAAAATTGAGGCGGTGGAGAGACGGTGCAACACTGGCGGCAACCAGTACAGGATTCGATTCCAAGGCATTCCAGGGGCAAGCAACGCGATATGGATGTGTGGCGCAAGTACAGGAGTTCACGCCACGGTATGGCGAAATGAAAGGATCGTATTTGACGACGACCTGTACAAATGTAGTCAGGATGAATACATTGGCGCGGTGCGTTTCAGGAATGATGTGGCTATACCTGAGGTTGACAAGCGTAAATTGAATTGATTATTCGACGGTTACCGGCCAAAAACGGACATTACGTAAACTGGAATTGCATAATCATGTTCTGCGTGATACGTTGTTCTAGCTTTGTTTGCATTTAAATTATTCAAATTCGTATGTATGAATTTAAATTGGCTTTCGCTTGTTTGGCCGCAATGCTAGTCTCGAGCCCAGCGATCGCTGGCCACGACGATAACCTTGCGTTCATTTCTGATACTCTAGGTCAGGTTAACGCATGGCGCATGATTCCCGGTATCTTGCTTGAAAAATGTTCACTTCAATTGCCACAAATGACGAGCTCAATGCGTGAGACGTATGAGGCGTGGTCACAGAAGAATGAATCGCTTATATCTTTGATTGATGTAACTGTGGAAAAAGTGGTTCCGCTGTATGCATCGACTCTCGCCATTAGCAATTCGGATGCCAAAACTCGCATTCACGATTTCACGGCACAGCTGGTTATTGAAAATTATTTCGGGGATAAGAGACTTTCCGCTCCTCAAATTTGCGCAGACTATGGAGTCATAGTTTCAGGTCTGTTTGCACCGGGAAGGGCTGTGGTAGTTAGGGGGCAAGTATATTCAATTGAATCAACTCTTCTTGACCTTCAAAGAGAATCCGAATCCGTTGATAAAGCTGCGAAATAAAATATTCTGGCAAGCCTATTATCCGAATCCAACCTACTTCCGCTTTGGCGCGGTAACCGACGGTCATCGATAACTATGCCGTTGTAGATCGTGAGTTTGCCGCCTCGAACTTGGAATCATCACTTTGCCGGAGGCGAGGTTTTGCTTCCGGCGACGCGACGGCGCATCGCGAAGAGGCCGATGGTGCCTGCGGCCAACAGGGCCAAGGTTCCCGGTTCGGCCACTGCGGCGCTTTGGGCGGGAGCGGCGGCGCTGGCAAATGCCAAGGGGGCGGTGAAGCTTACATTCTTCACTTGGCCCGCACCGTTTGAGCCCAGTACAGAGATGGTGAAATAGTGGGAACCGGCATTCAGCAGAATGTCGTCGAAGAATTCATAGTGCGAGCCGGCGTTGGAGGGTGTTAGCGCGGTCGAGGCGCCGTCCAGGAAGAGATTGAACGTCACGCCGGGCTGGCCGGTGTCGTCGATGGAAAAATCGACCGTGGACTTTTGTGCGACGGTGACGGTGACGAGATTGCCGTTGCCCAGAAATTCCTGGACGGCGCCCCCGTTTTTCCACTTGATGACGCCGGTCGAGCCGGAAGCAAGGTCAATGACGCCGGCCTGCGCTGCGGTGGCCGAAATACCCAGCAGGGTGAGCGCAATGAGTTTTTTAAACATGATTTTTCTCCGATGGTTATTGGTTGTTCAGCAAACGGCCTTGGCCCGGCTGCCGGCGCGACGCCAGGCGCGGACCAGGCTGTCTTCCAAAGCGCCTGCGGTGAACGGCTTGATGACGTAGCCCGTTGCTCCCTGCTGGAGCGCGGACTGAACGCTGTCGGCATCCCGGCGGCTTGAAGCGACCACGATCACCAGATCCGGACAGAGTGCTTTCAGTCGCGGGATATCCTCCGCAATGACGCCGTTCTGCGAGTCGCCGTCGAGGATGAGCATGTCGGCCTCTTGCAAAGCAGCCTTTTGCATCGCCGCTTCCAACGAGCCTGCTTCGCCTGCAATGTGAAAAGCTGAGTCACGTAAAACCATGCGCATCAGTGCACGCGTGGCTTCAGCGCCATCGATAATGCATACTTGGGTAGCCATCGTTGTTACCGTTTTTTTGCGCCAATCAGTCGAGATCGGCGATGTCAAAAGCCCGGATTTGAGGGGGGAAGAATCTGGAGTTCCCGCTGGGGGAGGCGGGACAGGCGTCAGCGGGCGGGATTAGGCCGGTTGAACGGTCGAGAAGACAATTCGGATTTTAGCAAATTACCTAAACGCATCAACAATTTATTGACTTCAAGTTGCATCGACGCAACCGGCTTACATTTGCTTGAACAAGTGCAGGTACGCGCGGCTGACGAGCAATTCCTCGGAGCGTGCCTTCAACTTCAATAGCGTGCGGCCACGGAAATCGCGCTTTGTGCCTTCGATGTGTTTGACTGCCACCACGGTGCCGCGATGCACTTGCCAGAAGCGGCTGGCGTCCAGTCCATCGATCAACTCCTTGAGCGGCGTGCGGATCAGTGACTCGCCCGCGTCGGTGAACACGGACACGTATTTGTCGTTGGCTTCGAAGTAGATCACTTCGTCGATCGAGATCAGGCGCGTTTCGTTGCCATGTGCCGCGTGAATCCAGTCGAGACGGGGCGTTGCTGGGGCCTGACCCAGCGCTGCGGCGAGGCGCGCGAAAAGGTCCGGCGCGGGTGGCGCTTCGACCGATCCGGCCAGCTGGCGCTTGAGCTTTTCGACAGTGCGGCCCAGGCGCTCGCGGGTTGGCGGCTTGAGCAGATAGTCCGCCGCCTCGCGTTCGAAGGCATCCACTGCGTATTGATCGTAAGCCGTGACAAACACCACATGCGGCGCGGCCTTGGTGCCCTGTAGCTTGCTCGCGACTTCCAGCCCGGTCAGGCCCGGCATGCGGATATCGAGAAAGGCGATCGATGGCGACAGTTCATCGATCAGGCTTAGTGCTTCAATGCCGTTGCCCGCAGTGGCCATGATCTTCAGCTCCGGCCACAGCTCGGCCAGTTCAGCTTTGAGAAAATCAACGAGCACCGGCTCGTCGTCTGCGATCAATGCGGTGTGCATGTCTCTCCTGTAGTCGATATCGGAATGCGCAAGGTTACGCTGACGCCGCCCGCGGAATTTTCGGTGATGCTCAAGTTCCCATCGCGGCCGTACAGCGCCGCGATGCGCTCGCGCAGATTGGACAGGCCCACACCGCCGCCAGGCTTGCTGGATGCGGTGCTGCGGAAACCGACGCCGGTGTCGCTGATGACGATGCACAGATGGCGCGCTTCGATGCTTGCCTCCAGCACGATTTCGCCGCCGGCGATCTTTGGCTCAAGACCGTGGCTGATCGCGTTTTCCACCAGCGGCTGCAGCAGCATCGGCGGCAGCGGCAAGCGCGCCGCAGCGGCGGCGAGTTCGATGCGGTAGCGCAGGCGATCGCCCATGCGCAGCTTCATCAACTCCAGATAGGCGGTGATCGTATCGATTTCGCGCTGCAATGGCGTGTCATTGTCGCGGCTCGCGGCCAGCGTGGCACGCAGGTAGTCGATCAGGCGTTCCAATAACAGGCGGGCGCGATCGGGCGCAGGCTGAATCAGGCCGACTGCATTGGCCAGCGTGTTGTAGAGGAAGTGCGGCTCGATCTGAGCCTGCAGCATGCGCAGTTGCGCTTCCAGTGCGCGGCGTTCGGACTCCAGTGCGCGTTGCTGCTCTGCGGCCAGACGCTCCTTGGCGGCCATTTCGCGTTCGCGCATCAGGTAAAGGAACATCAGCGCGCAGGACACCAGGACCGCAACAACGGCGAAGCTTTGCACCACGCTGGGCGTAAAGATGTTATGGCGCGCTGCGGTGGGGTTGAGAAGAACGATGCCGATGAAGTAGCCGCCGAAGACACCTGCTGTTGGCAGGGCAGTGTAATAGGCAGCGCGGCGCCAGCCCTTGGCTTGCTTCAGCCATCGCCCGAGCAGCGCGTCGCCCAGCACGAATAGTCCATGAATGGTGTAAGAGATCGCCATCGCAATAAGGAAATCGCCCCACAGCTGCTCTGCAAGCCGCTCCCTCGGCATGCTATACGCCTGCAGCACAAAAAAGAACAGGCAGAAGCCGACGCCGAGGATGAAGGTATAGACCAAATCGCGCACCAGGCCCGGCCGCCATGTGCGGAGCAAGGGCAGTTGTCCAAGCGGATGTTCGCTGACGGTGTCGGTACGTGATTTGGTCATGGCGTGAGTCTAAACAGGCAATGCTTAAGCGGCAAGGAAATTGCCGTGGAAGCAGAGCGGCGCAGCATAAGGCAGACGCGCCCGCGCCACAGGACCCTGCGCCAGGTGCGCGCCATCGAAGACCGAAATTACGGTCTGCTGTTTGCGTACGTCGTAAGCTGTGCCAAGCAGCCATTGGCCTTTGCCCGATGCCTTGGCTACCGGGATGTGCTCCTCCGCGATCCAATCCAGGCCGTATTCAAAGCGATCCGTGCGGCCGCTCTCGACGTCAATGCGCGCGATGCCCGTCATGCCAAACTGGGTTGCCTTGTCCTTGGTTGTGACGAAGAGCTGGCGATAGCGCTTGCCGATATCGGCTGATGCTACGCGCGGGAATTCGGTCCGGCGCAGCAAAGTCTCGCTGCGTGCGACGCCGCGCGTCAGATTGAGCGTGATGAGCACCGTGTCCGGTTCCGCCCGATGGATGGTTTCGCCATGCATGACGGCGCCCAGCCCGCGAATACCGCTGTCGTCCGCGGCCACGCAGGCATCCAGTCGGATGGTGTCGCCCTCATCCCAGCCATTACCCAGGTGGATCGCCATCCCGGCCGGCATTTCAACGATGCGGCGAAGCGTGAAGTCAGCGCGGTCGACCACGACGGCACGCATCGGACGATTGCCGTTCCACACATGCGCGCCAAGATAAGTCGTGTGATCGCCGCGATGCAGGTCAATCGGAGGAACCAGGAAGACCATATAGCGTGCGGTCACGATGAAGTCATGCACCATCGCCAGCTGCGGCACATCGATCATGCCGAATTTGCCCAGCGCGCCATTGGCATCGACACGCCACAGCAGCAGCTTGTCGGCGCCCGGCACCACGCCAAAATTCCACAGCACGCCGTCGGGTGTGATTTTGGGGTGTGCCGAGAAAGGCATTGCGGCGAGATCATCGCGCCAGGTCTTGATGCCGCGGGTGGACAGGCGGGCCGAGTCGAGTTCCGTCGCCGAACCGCCTTCCCACAGCGCATACAGCTTGCCGGCATGCGGCACGAGATTGGTATTGGCGGCATTGGCCGTGTCGTTATTGGCCAGATGGCGGCGCTGCACATCGGTGTCGAAGGCCGAGTACAGGAACTGGCCCGCCGCCGATTCCTCGACATATTTCTGGGTACGGATGAAATGCCCTTCGTGTTGCACGCTGCCGCCGCCGATGTGCCATGCCTGTGCCATGCCGTCGCCATCGAACCAGTGGTGATAGCGTTCGCCGCCCAGCTCCAGCCGTGCCGGCCCGTTGCGATAGAAGGTGCCGCGCAGTTCGGCCAGCCAACGCCCTTCGATGGCCGCTGCCGCGCTGATATCGGCGGTGGCGCCCTTCAGCGCGGCCAGGCGCGGATTGCCGGCCAGGCTCGCGAGGTAAGCGTCCCTAGTTTCATCTGCACGCGCCCACGCTGGAATCGCGAGCATCGCGCTGCCTGCGGCTACGCCGCGCAGGAAGTTTCGCCTGTCCATGGTCTTCTCCTTAGTGCAGATTGATGGTGGCTACGCTGCCTTTTTCAGACAGGTGCACGCGGGCCTGGTCAAAGCTGGGAGGGCCGTAGTGGCCTACCGCGTCATTGCTGAAACCATAGGGTTCGACCGGCATGCCGACGGGGTTTTTATCCAGCGTGCCGTTGCCGTTTTGATCGTGGAAGGCCGTGAAAGCGTAGTCGCCTACAGGCAGACCGGTGATGGCCACACTGACCTTACCTTCCTGCGCATCGGCGGCAGCGACGCGTGCCGGTTGCTTGAGGAAGCCTTCTGCGCGGTCATATACGGCGACCAGCACCTTGCCCTTGGCATTCTTCAGTCCCGTCACATCGATCGTCAGGTCGGCTGCGTGCGCCATGCCGGCGGCTAACAAGGCAGCGGCGATCAGGTATTGGGGAAACGGCTTCACGGCTTTTCTCCTTTGGGTTTGCGATGGCTGCATCTTGACCCGTCTGCTGTGGCGCCGTGTGGGCTTGCGACGAATCGACCGCCAGGCGGCGCGAATTGCACACTGCGTTCGCGATTTGTTGCCCAGGTGCGCCAAGCGGCTGGTTCTTGTATACAATTTGTGAAATGTTTAATCCTCAACCACTGATACAGCGAGTCCCGCTGGGTGACGGCCGGTTCTGCCTGGTCGTGGATAATTTCTTTAGCGAGCCGCAGCACATGGTGCAGGCCGCGATTGCCCGGCGCGGGCAGTTTGCGGCAGCGCCGGTCAACTGCTATCCCGGCATTGAACAGCCGATGACGCCGGAGTTCGACCATCAGCTTCACCAGCATGTCGCCCGGCACCTGTTGCCGGCCTTTGGCGGCGGCGAGTTATTGGGCATGGCGACGCGGATGTCCCTGGTGACCCTGCCGCCGGATCAGCTCATGCCGCAGCAGCGCATCTGCCACCGCGACGCGCGTTCGTGCGCGCCAGGCGAGGGCGCCGTGGCATCGGTGATGTATTTGTTCGAGGATGCGCGCATGGGCGGCACCAGTTTTTACCGCGCGATGCGCCATCCCGACGAGATTGATTTTCTGCTGTACCAGGCGCGCATGATGGAAAACACGGCCTTCAGCAAGGTGATTGGCGCGGAACCCTGCTACTTCAACGGCGACGGGCGCTACTTCGAAAATATCTGCACCGTCCCCGCCGCCTGGAACCGCGCCATCTTCTACGACGCGACCATCTTCCATTCCGGCCAGATTGACGCGCCCGATTTACTGGATGCTGATCCAGCGCGCGGACGGCTGACCATCAATGCCTTCATGCGCTATCGCCTGGCGGGCATTTAAGCCAACTTGATCGACAGCTCAACGTCTTCCGCGAACGGGATCGACAGGTAGCCGCCTGCGGGCGCGCGGACGCGGGCCATGTAGTCGGGCGCGTAATCGGCGTTGTCGGCGACGATCAGCGCGCCGGGCTTGAGGCGGCTTTCCACCAGGTCCAGGATTTCCGGATAGAGCGCTTTGGCGCCATCGAGCAGGAGCAGGTCGATCTGCTCCGGCAGATCGGACGCCAGCGTTTGCAATGCGTCGCCTTCGCGAATTTCGACCAGGTCGAGCAGGCCACCCGCTTGCAGGTTTTCACGTGCACGCACGACTTTGGATGGTTCGAACTCGGTAGTGATCAGCTGCCCGCCGCCGTTGTCGCGCAGCGCCGCGGCGAGGTGCAGGGTCGAAAGGCCGAAGGACGTGCCGAATTCGACGACGCTTTGTGCCTTGCTGCTGCGGGCCAGCATGTACAGCAGCTTGCCGGTTTCGCGCGACACAGGCAGCGGCACGTCTTTCAGCTGTTCGTACAGGTCCAGATACTCGGTCTTGCTGCGCATCAGGCGCTCATGCTCGTCGCGGGACAGCGCTGCGAGGGCTGGCACGTTCAGCGGACTCATTGCGTCGGCCTCTTCGAACAGGTTGTGCAGCAGGGGCGCAACAGGTGCAGTGGTGAGGGTGCTCATGGGGTGATTCCTTTCTGAAGTAAGAGCGGTAATAATATGAATAATCCTTCACATTTCATATTCGCGTTACCGACACCGACCATGACCGACCGCCAGAAAGCCCCCATTTCCTCGCGCCGCAAGCCGAAACAGGCCCGCTCGACCGAACTCGTTTCAGCGATTCTTGAAGCAGCTATTCAGGTTTTGGCCAAAGAGGGTGCCCACCGGTTCACCACTACGCGGGTCGCGGAGCGGGCCGGAGTGAGTGTGGGCTCGATCTACCAATACTTCCCGAACAAGGCGTCGATTCTGTTCCGGTTGCAAAGCGATGAGTGGAAGCAGACCACGGACATGCTGTGTACCATCCTGCAGGATGCGCAAAAGCCGCCGCTGGAAAGGCTGCGTGTGCTGGTCCACGCTTTCGTCAGGTCCGAGTGCGATGAAGCCGAGGTACGTACCGCGCTGGACGATGCCGCGCCGTTCTACCGTGATGCGCCTGAGGCGACGCAGGCCAGGGACGCCGGCCACCACGCCATCGAAGCGTTCATGAAGGAGGTCCTGCCGCATGTCGCGCCTGCCAAACGCGCCCTGGCTGGTGACCTGGTGACCACTACGCTCAGCGCAGTCGGCAAGGATTTTTCAGAGCAGCCGCGCACCGCGAAGGAAATCGGCGCCTATTCGGATGCCATGGCCGATATGCTTTGCGCCTATCTCACCAGCCTCGCGGCGGGCGCGTCGAGAACCAGGTCGGAATCCGCGTAAGCCACGCAGGGCAGGATGTAGCCATCATTCTTTTCGTCGAAACTCAGGCCCGGCCACTCAATGCGATAGTGCACGCTGCCGCTGCCGCTGCGCAGCTTGCAGATGCAGGTGCGGCAGGTGCCATTGCGGCAGGAATGCGGCATCGTCAGGCCTGCACGCAGGGCCGATATCAAGAGAGTGGATTCCTCGTCCGTCTCGAACGATAATCCCCTTGGTTCAACAGCTACCTTAAACATTTACACCTCCAGCAAGGAATTTTACATGCCTCGTTACGTCGCGCTGCTTCGCGGTGTCAGTCCCATGAATGCCAAAATGCCGGAGGTGAAGGCCGCGTTTGAGCACGCGGGTTTCACCAATGTGAAGACGCTGCTCTCCAGCGGCAATGTGGCCTTTGATGCACGCTCCAGCACGGAGAGCGCACTGGAACGCAAGGCCGAGAAGGCGATGCAGGAGGTGCTGGGCCGCAGCTTCTACACCATCGTGCGCTCGTCGCAGCATTTGAATGCGATGCTGGCGGGCGACCCTTACGCAGATCACGGCGTGCCGCCGGAGGCCAAGCGGGTGGTGAGCTTCCTGCGCGATACGCCACAGCCGAAATCGACACTGCCGGTGAATATGAGTGGCGCCCAGATTGTGTGCGTGCAAGGCAAGGAGGTGTTCTCGGCCTACGTTCCCAGTGCCGATGGTCCGGTCTTCATGCGCCTGATCGAAAAAACTTTTGGCTCCGAGATCACAACCCGCACCTGGGATACGGTCCGCAAGTGTGCTGCGGCTTAAAGCAGTGCTATCCTTCAGCTCCCACTATCCAGCACCGCCGACGCCATGCAGAAGCTGCCCAATCTGACTTATCGCAAGCCCCAGCTGGGGCGCAACTACTGGGTCGAAGACGATTTCCTGCCGAATGCGGAGGAGATCTCCGAGCGTTGCTACACGCAGCAATACTGGGAACTTGGCGCGCCTTATGCCAACGAACCATGGCCCGGCAAACGTTCGCCAAAGGCGCTATTGCCGTCCGAGCTGGATTATGTAGAAGCCTGGGTGAAGAAGATGACGGGCGCGAAGAAGCTGTGGCTGGAGTCCACGCCGGAAGGCACCTCGCTGAATCACAACTACGCGCAACTGGTGGGCATGGCCGATTCCGGTGCGCGTCCGCACACGGATTCGCGCAAATTGTGCCGCTATGCCTGCGTGATTTATCTGACTCCCGATCCCGACCCGGATTGCGGCACGTCCTTCTACCGCCAGCGCCATGCGAACGGCGCGCTGGGCGGCAATCTTTGCATGCCGCCACATACCAATCTGCGTGAAGCGCTTGGCGTGAAAGGCTTGCCGCTCGACGCCTGGCAGGAAGACGTACGCGTTGAAAACCGCTTCAACCGCATCCTGCTGTACCGCGCCAACCTGGTTCATTCCGCCAGCGGCTATTTCGGTTTCGACCACACAGACAAGCGCCTGACAGTCGTTTTCTTCTGGATGGCCTGATGGATGTCGATGCCGTCAAGGCGTATTGCCTGGGTTTGCAGGGCGCCACGGAATTGCTGCATGCGCCGCCCGTGAATGTGCTGAGCATGAAGGTCGGCGGCAAGACCTTCGCTTACTTCAAGACCAGCGAACCGGAACGCTGGCGCTTCAGCTTCCGCGTTACGCCGGACCGCTTCCTGGAATTGACCGGCATGCCGAGCGTGAAGCCCGCGCGCTACATGGCGCGCTATCACTGGGTCACTGTCGTTGAAGTACACCGCTTTCCGGCCGACTACCTGGCCGAACTGGTGACCTGGTCCTACCACAAGGCGCTTTCCAGCCTGAGCAAGGCGCAGCAGCGCGTGATTGCCGGCTGACTACAAGCGATTTTGTAGTCGAACTACGGAATGTGTTGCGTGCGCGCGATTGACATCGTCCTAGTGCGGGCGCAGGATCGGCTGGCTACTCCGTAGCAAAAATACATAAATTAGGAGACAACGCATGCACTTCCGTCCTGCCCTGGGCGCGATGCTGCTCGGCTGTGCCTTGCTGGCCAGCCCCGCCGCTTATTCCGCCATCAATCCGAATAGCCTTGGCGCCGCCTACGACGCCACCAAGTCCAGCATCAACTTCAAGATCTACTCCAGCCGCGCCACGCGCATCGAGCTTTACCTGTACAGCGCCGCCACCGGCCAGCAGGAAAAGGTGCACCTGCCGATGACGCTGGGCGCGGGCAATATCTGGAGCCTGAATGTGACCGCCAGCCAGCTGGCCGGCTACGGCATCACCGGCACCGTCTACTACGGCTATCGCGCCTGGGGACCGAACTGGCCCTACAACGCCGGCTGGACCAAGGGCACCGCCGTCGGCTTCATTAGCGACGTGGATGCCAGCGGCAACCGCTTCAATCCCAACAAGCTGCTGACCGATCCGTATGCGCTGGAAATCAGCCACGATCCGACCACGGCGACGATGAGCAACAGCACCATCTACGCCAGCGGTTCCCTGTATCGCAATATCGACAGCGGCAACAGCGCTCCGAAAGGCATCGTGTTGCAGGGCGATACGCAATCCATTGGCACCAAGCCCACGCGCGCCTTCAAGGACGACATCGTGTATGAAGCCCATGTGCGCGGCCTGACGAAGAATGACAGCAGCATCACCGCTGCCTATCGCGGCACTTACAAAGGCGCTGGACTGAAGGCGCCTTACCTCGCCAGCCTGGGCGTGACGGCGGTCGAATTCCTGCCGGTGCAGGAAACCCAGAACGATACCAACGATGCCGATCCGAATTCCGATACGGGCGATAACTACTGGGGCTATATGACCCTGGGCTACTTCGCGCCGGACCGCCGCTACAGCGCCGACCAGACGGCCGGCGGCCCGACCCGCGAGTTCAAGGAAATGGTGAAGGCCTTCCACGACAACGGCATCAAGGTCTACATCGACGTGGTCTACAACCACACGGGCGAGGGCGGCCCCTGGAACAGCAGCGACAAGACCACCTACAACATCTACGGCATGCGCGGCCTGGATAACCCGACTTATTACTCGCTCACCAGCGACTTCCAGGGGCCGTGGGACAACACTGGCGTCGGCGGCAACTACAACACCCGCAACACCGTGGCGCAGAACCTGATCGTCGATTCTCTGGCCTACTGGCGCGATACGCTGGGCGTGGATGGCTACCGCTTCGACCTCGCCTCCGTGCTGGGCAACACCTGCCAGCATGGCTGCTACAACTTCGACAAGACCGACAGCGGCAATGCCCTGAACCGCATCGTGGCCGAACTGCCGCCGCGTCCTGCAGGGGGCGGCAGCGGTGTCGACCTGATCGCCGAGCCCTGGGCCATCGGCGGCAATTCCTATCAGGTGGGCGGCTTCCCGGTGGGCTGGACCGAATGGAACGGGATGTACCGCGACATGGTGCGCCAGAGCCAGAACAAGCTGGGTGTGGCGGCTGTCACGACGGGCACCATGGCAACGCGCTTTTCCGGTTCTTCCGATCTGTATGGCGATGATGGCCGCAAGCCCTGGAGCTCGGTGAACTTCCTTACTGCCCACGATGGCTTCACGCTCAAGGATCTCTACAGCTGTAATACCAAGAACAACAGCCAGGCCTGGCCCTACGGCCCGAGCGACGGCGGCGAAGACAATAACAATAGCTGGGACCAGGGCGGTGTCGCGGCGGACCAGCGCAAGGCAGCGCGCAACGGCCTGGCGCTGATGCTGCTGTCCGGCGGTACCCCCATGATCGTGGGCGGCGACGAAGCCCTGCGCTCCATCAACTGCAACAACAATCCCTACAACCTGGATTCCACCGCCACCTGGCAGAACTGGAGCTGGACCACGGACCAGAGCAATTTCCAGGCTTTCGCCAAAGGCTTGGTGGCCTTCCGCAAAGCCCATGCGGCGCTGCGGCCGGCGAACTTCTATTCCTCGGTCGATAACAACGGCAACGTGATGGAGCAGCTGCGCTGGTTCAAGCCGGATGGCAGCGTCGCTGACGCCACCTACTTCAACGACGCCAACAACCACGCCATCGCCTGGCGCATCGACGGCAGCGAATTGGGCGATACGGCTTCCGCCATCTATGTCGCCTACAACGCCTGGAGCGCCAGCGTGAACTTTACCTTGCCATGGCCGGGCAACGGCAAGAGCTGGTATCGCGTGACGGACAGCTGCGGCTGGGCGGAAGGCGCGGGCCAGGTGCGTACGCCGGGTGCGGAAGACTTCATCGGCGGTGAGAACTATGTGTACGGCATTTGCGGCCGCGGCGTCCTGCTGCTGATTGCAAAATAGTAGTGTTGCGCCGCGCGGGAAAATTTTTCCAGCAGGAAGTATTGGCGAGAATTTTCCGCGCGGCATGAAGTATACTCTGCCGTTCTGGCTGTATGGCCCCACACCCCGCGCCCCTTCAGCCCAACGAACCCCCGCTCCCCGGTTCGTACCGAAAAGGAGAAGGTTCTTGCGCCTGCTGACCCCCACTGAACATCGGCGACTCCGCCACCGGCCTTCGCGGTCGCGCCTGCGCGCGTCCTGCGCTGCCATGCGCGCCCGTCCTGAGCCCAGCCTGGAGCTTGCCGTTGACGGCGTTCCCCTGGCTTGCGGCGGCCGCGGCTGCCCCGAGCGGGAGTACCGTCCCGCCAGCCGAGGTAGCAGACGCAAGTAACTCTTCCGTGACCTGTCAACCTGAGTTTTAAATGTGTTGCCATTCCGCCGGGATGCTTCCATAAAGCCTGTGACAGGCTGAGCCAGTCGGTGTAAAATCGACAATCTATGTCAAATATGCAAGTTTGTTGGCAGAAAAACCACGACGCTGTGGCGCAGTCCCAACAGACTTGAAAGGTTGTCGTACAAGTCTGTTCAGAAGGAAAGTGTAGTTTTCATTATGCAGTCATTAACAAGGCGCACAATGAAATGTGAAACTCAGCATTGAATTACCGTGCTTCATGTTATATAGTTAGCATAATGGTAATAGGTAATTCTCACATGGAACCCGATATGGATAACACGAAGGTGGTTGCGGTTGTAGGATTGGGCTACGTAGGCTTGCCGCTGGCAGTCGAATTTGGCAAGAAGCGCAAAACGATCGGCTTTGACCTGTCTGAATCGAAAATCGAGAATTACCGCCGTTTCTGCGATCCGACCGGCGAAGTGTCCGAACAAGATCTGCGCGCGGCAACTCAGCTGACCGTCAGCACCGACCCAGCCGTGCTGGCTGAAGCGGACTACATCGTGGTCGCCGTGCCGACCCCTGTTGATATCGCTCACAATCCCGACTTTGGCCCCCTGATCGGTGCGTCGACCAGCGTCGGCAAGTACATGAAGAAGGGCGCCATCGTCGTATATGAATCGACCGTGTACCCAGGCGCTACCGAGGAAGTCTGCATCCCTGTGCTGGAAAAGCATTCGGGCCAGAAGTGGAAGACCGATTTCCACGTGGGCTTCTCGCCGGAGCGTATCAATCCGGGCGACAAGCAGCACACCCTGACCACGATCCTGAAGGTGGTGTCGGGCGACGACGCGCCGACCCTGGATGCGATCGCCAAACTGTATGAATCCATCATCACTGCCGGCGTGTACCGCGCTTCCAGCGTGAAGGTGGCCGAAGCGGCAAAAGTCATCGAAAACACCCAGCGCGACCTGAACATCGCGCTGATGAACGAACTCTCGATCATCTTCGACAAGATCGGCATCGATACCCTTGAAGTGCTGCAAGCTGCGGGCACCAAGTGGAACTTCCTGCCGTTCCGTCCGGGCCTGGTCGGCGGCCACTGCATCGGCGTGGACCCGTACTACCTGACCCACAAGGCGGATATGATCGGCTACCACCCGCAGGTGATCCTGGCGGGCCGCCGCATCAACGACGGTATGGCCAAGTTCGTGGCCGAGAAAACCGTCAAGCAGATGATCGCCGCCGGCTGCCACGTCAAGGGCGCCAAGGTGAACGTGCTGGGCCTGACCTTTAAGGAAAACTGCCCGGACCTGCGCAACTCGAAAGTGGCCGACGTGGTCTTCGAGCTGCAGTCCTACGGTCTGGACGTGCACGTGCACGATCCGGTGGCCGACAGCGAAGAGTCGGTGCACGAATACGGCATCAAGCTGGAAAGCTGGGACGCACTGCCGCAAGCGGATGCCCTGGTGGCAGCCGTGTCGCACAAAGAGCTGCTGGCACTGTCGCTGGGCGACCTGTCGTCCAAGCTGAATCCGGGCGGCTGCTTCATCGACGTGAAGTCGGCCTTCAATATGGCCGGCCTGCGTGAAGCGGGCTTCAGCGTCTGGCGCCTGTAATCTTGGAGACAGCAGCCGTGGGCAAGTTCGAGCAAGTGCAGGAACACCTGAAAGGCCAGCGCTATCACTGGCTGGTAACGGGTGCGGCCGGCTTCATCGGTTCCAATCTCGTGGAGGCCCTGCTCAAGCTGGGCCAGCGCGTGACGGGCCTGGACAACTTTGCCACCGGCCATCAGCACAACCTGGACCAGGTGCGCGAGCTGGTAGGTTCGGCCAACTGGGCCAATTTTGATTTTATCGAAGCCGATATCCGCGACAAGGACGCCTGCGCGCGCGCCTGCCAGGGCATCGACTTCGTGCTGCACCAGGCGGCATTGGGCTCCGTGACGCGTTCGATCGAAGATCCGCTCACCACGCACGAGACCAACGTTACCGGGCATTTGAACATGCTGATTGCGGCGCGCGACGCGAAAGTAAAGCGTTTCGTGTACGCCGCTTCCAGCTCGACTTACGGCGACCATCCCGGCCTGCCGAAAGTCGAACACCAGATCGGCAATCCCTTGTCGCCCTATGCGGTGACCAAGTATGCCAATGAGCTGTACGCGGACGTTTTCGCCCGCTGCTACGGCACGCAATCTATCGGCCTGCGCTACTTCAATGTATTCGGGCCGCGTCAGGACCCGGAAGGTGCCTATGCTGCGGTGATTCCGCAGTGGGTATCGGACCTGATTCGCAACCGTCCGCTGTTTATCAATGGCGACGGCGAAACGAGCCGCGATTTCTGCTTCATCGATAACGTGGTTCAGGCCAACCTGCTGGCGGCGACGGCTGAAAAGCCGGAAGCGGTCAACCAGGTGTACAACGTGGCGCTCAATGAGCGCACTACGCTTAACCAGCTTTACCTGATGATGCGTGAGCTGCTGCAGGTGCAATTCCCGCACCTGCACGAGCACAAGGCGCAGTACCAGGGCTTCCGCGCCGGCGACGTGCGTCATTCGCAAGCCGATATTGGCAAGGCGCGTGAGCTACTGGGGTTCAATCCTTCGCACCGCATCGGCGAGGGACTGAAAGAAGCTATGGATTGGTATGTCCGCAATCTGGCGGATCAATGATCTGCCGCACAACGAATTACCGGGGAAACTGCGTGGGGACGCAGCTCTTCATCCGGCAATAAGAAGCAGTACTGCGGGAGGGAAAAAATGCTAAGAATCTCCAACCACTATATTTCAAAGGTGGTGTTCAGCCTATTGTTTCTGGAAGTGATGATCCTGATTGGCTCGTTCTATGCTGGAGCGGGTCTGCGTTTCTTTGACGGCGATCAGTTCCTGTTACCTAAGCTCGATCACTTCTTCATGTCGGCCTGTATTTTCGCGGCCGCCATCGTGTTCAGCATGAGTGCGCTGGGCATGTACCAGATCAATTTCCAGGAAGGGCTGCGCAATCCCTTCTTCCTGCAATTGATGCCTTCTTTCGCCATGGGTTTCTGCATCCTGACCCTGGTATTCTACCTGGCGCCTGAACTGTACTTCGGCCGCGGCATCCTGGTGATGGTGTATTCCTTCGCTGCCATCGGCATCCTGATGGCGCGCGGCATTTTCCTGAAGACTTCGCGTACCCGCTTCCTGGAGACGCGCATCATCTTCCTCGGCGGAGGTGCTCTGGCAAAGGAGTGCGGCGACCTGGCCGTGCGGCCGGGTAACTACCGCAAATACGATATCGCCGGCTTCGTGCCGGTGCCGTCGGAAGACGTGCAAGTGCCGCAGAATAAGCTGCTGCATCTGGCTGACGGCGGCTCTCTGGTAGCGCTGGCCAATGCCCAGCGTGTTTCCGAGATCGTGGTGTCGGTGCAGAACCGCCGCGGCGGCGCCTTCCCGATCAAGGAACTGCTGGAGTGCAAAACCTTCGGCATTCAGGTGACCGACGCTGCCACCTTCTTCGAGCGCGAAACCTGCCAGATCCGCGTCGACTCGCTGCAGCCTTCCTGGCTGGTGTTTGGCGGCGGCTTTGACCAGAGCTTCGCCCGCATCTTCATGAAGCGTTCCGTGGATGTGGTGGCCAGCCTGGCCCTGCTGGTGGCAACGCTGCCGGTGATGTTGCTGACGGCACTCGCGATCGTGCTGGAGGATGGCGCGCCTGTGTTCTACTCGCAGGAGCGCGTCGGCAAGGATGGCCACGTGTTCAAGGTGCTGAAGTTCCGTTCCATGTTCAAGAACGCGGAAAAGAACGGCACCCCGCAGTGGGCATCCAAGAACGACCCGCGTATCACGCGCGTGGGCAATATCATCCGCAAGCTGCGGATCGATGAACTGCCGCAGATCCTGAACGTGCTGAAGGGGGAAATGTCCTTCGTCGGTCCGCGTCCGGAGCGTCCATACTTCGTGGAGCAGCTGAACGAGCGTGTACCGTTTTACGATGTGCGCCACAGCATCAAGCCGGGCATCACCGGCTGGGCTCAGGTGCGCTATGGCTACGGTGATTCGGTGGACGACGCACTGCAAAAGCTGCAGTACGATCTCTACTACGTGAAGAACAACAGCCTGCTGCTGGACGTGCTGGTCCTGATCGACACCTTCAAGGTGGTGATGTTCAGGGGAGGCCGTTAAGCAGATGGGGCTTATGGAGGGCTGATGCCGACCAGCACCGCCGCATTCAGTTACGCCAGCGCTGCGCTGGCGTTTCTTTTCTTCTGTCTGTTGTTGCTGACCGCCTGGCGCCAGCGGCCGCATAGCCCGGTGCTGGCAATGGCCAGCCTGACGACGGTGGTGTGGGGCGCGGTGATGGCCTGGGTCGGCCTGGAGCCGCAACCGGCCCTGCTGGTCCACGGCGCCGAACTGCTGCGCGACGGCGCCTGGTGCGCCACCTTGCTGGCGCTGCTGGGCCATCTGCGCACGGGCATCGGCAAGCACCGCTCGCGCACCGTCACTGCGATTGCCGCCTTCTTCCTGCTGCTGTTTGTCGGCACCCTGGCCTCGCCCTGGATGCCGCATCTGGTTGGCTTCCACTTTACCGTCGTCGGCCGCCTTGGGCTGGCCGTGCTGGGCATGCTGCTGGTGGAACAGCTGTACCGCAACCGCGGCGTGCAGGAGCGCTGGGCCATCAAGTTTGCCTGCCTCGGCATCGGCGCCATGTTCGCCTACGATTTCTATATGTACAGCGACACGCTGCTGTTCCGCGATCTGAGCGAAGAGCTGTGGGCCGCGCGTGGCGTGGTGAATGCCCTGACCGCACCGCTGATCGCGCTGTCGCTGGCGCGCAGCGAATCCTGGCCGGCGCAGATTGCGGTATCGCGCCGCGTGCTGTTCCACTCGGCGGCGCTGGTCGGTTCGGCCATCTATCTGCTGGCCATGAGTTCAGCCGCTTACTATCTGCGTTATGTGGGCGGTTCCTGGGGCTCGCTGATGCAGCTGGTGTTCCTGTTCGGCGCCACCATTCTGCTGGTCGGCATTCTGTTCTCCGGCACCTTCCGCGCCTGGCTGAAAGTCTTCATCAGCAAGCACTTCTACCGCTACAACTACGATTACCGCGAAGAGTGGCTGGCGTTCACGCGCACCCTGTCGCAGCAAGGGCCGGGTCTGGGTGAGCGTACCATCACCGCGCTGGGTGCGCTGGTGGAAAGCCCCGGCGGCGCGCTGTGGATTCGCCGCGATTCGGGAAAATTCGAATCGATCGCCCATGCCCACACCATGCCGCAGACTGCTTGCGAGCCGGCCGACTCCGCCCTGTGCCAGTTCCTGGAGCAAAAGCAGTGGGTGGTGGACCTGGAGGAATACGAACGCGAACGTACCCTGTACGGCGAGATGGAACTGCCGGCGTGGCTGCACGCGTTCCCGCGCGCCTGGCTGGTGCTGCCCCTGCTGCTGCAAGGCCGCCTGTTTGGCTTCGTGGTGTTGCAGGAAGCGCGCAGCCCGGTCACTCTGAATTGGGAAGTGCGCGATCTGCTGAAGATTGCAGGCACCCAGGCTGCCTCCTATCTCGCCCAGCAGGAAGCCGACAGTGCGCTGATGCTGGCGCGCCAGTTCGATTCCTTCAACCGCCTGTCCACTTTCGTGGTGCACGACCTGAAAAACCTGGTGGCCCAGCTCTCGCTGCTGACGGCCAACGCGGAAAAGCACCGCGACAATCCCGAGTTCCAGCGCGATATGATGGAAACCGTGGATCTGTCGGTGCAGAAGATGAAGCTGATGCTGCAAAAACTGAGCCGCACGGCCTCGCCGGAGCGCGCCTCGCCGCTGGAAATCGGCCCGCTGCTGGCCCAGGCCGTGGCGCTGAAGGCGGCGTTTGAACCGCGTCCGCTGCTGGAAATCGGCCAGCCCGGCCTGAAAGTGCTGGCCGAAGCCGAACGGCTGGAGCGCGTGCTGGGCCACCTGATCCAGAACGCCATCGAAGCGACGCCGCGCGAAGGCCGCGTCACCGTGCGCCTGAGCCGCGTGGGCGAAGCGGTGCAGGTGGAAGTCAGTGACACGGGCTGCGGGATGAGCGAAGATTTCATCCGTGAGCGTCTGTTCAAACCGTTCGACTCCACCAAGTCGGCGGGCATGGGCATTGGCGCCTTCGAAAGCCGCGAATACATTCGCGAGCTGGGCGGACAGCTGCAGGTGCGCAGCAAGGTTAATCAAGGCACCACTTTCACGGTCAGCTTGCCGCTGTACCGTCAGCAATCCATAGAACAAGCCGCATAAGAGGACAAGTGTGAGCCAGACCAAACCGAAGCTGCTGATTATTGAAGACGACCCGGGACTGCAAAAGCAGCTGAAGTGGAGCTTCGATGAATACGATGTCGTGGTAGCGGGCGACCGCGAGGCCGCGCTGGCCCAGCTGCGCCGCCATGAGCCGGCCGTGTGCACCATGGACCTGGGCCTGCCGCCCGACCCGGACGGCGCCACCGAAGGCCTGGCGACCCTGCAATCGATTCTGGCGCTGGCACCGGACACCAAGGTCATCGTCCTCACCGGCAACCAGGACCGCGCCCATGCGGTACAGGCGATCGCCATGGGCGCCTACGATTTCCACCAGAAGCCCTGCGAGCCGGAACTGCTGTCGCTGGTGATCAAGCGCGCCTTCTTCCTGCACGGACTGCAGCAGGAAAACCGCCGCATGCAGCAGAACCAGGCCGACAGCCCGCTGGCGGGCATCATCAGCCGCGACCCCGGCATGCTGAAGGTCTGCCGCCAGGTGGAGAAAGTCGCCCCCAGTTCCGCTACCGTGATGGTGCTGGGCGAATCCGGCACCGGCAAGGAAGTGATCGCACGCGCCCTGCACGCTGGTAGCCCGCGCGCCAAGGAGCGCTTCACGGCCATTAACTGTGCGGCGATCCCTGAAACCCTGCTGGAATCGGAACTTTTCGGTTACGAGAAGGGCGCCTTTACCGGCGCGGTAAAACAGACCAAGGGCAAGGTGGAAATGGCCAACGGCGGTACCTTCTTCCTGGATGAAGTGGGCGATATGCCGATGCCGCTACAGGCCAAGCTGCTGCGCTTCCTGCAGGAGCGCGTGATCGAGCGTGTCGGCGGCCATGAGGAAATTCCTGTCGACGTGCGCATCGTGTGCGCCACCCACCAGAACCTGAAGGAACTGGCCAAGACCGGCCGCTTCCGCGAAGACCTGTATTACCGACTGTCGGAAATCGTGTTGACCATACCGCCGCTGCGCGAACGCGAAGGCGATGCGGTGCTGCTGGCCCAGCACTTCAAGAACCGCTTCAGCACCCAGGAGGGGCGCGGCAATCTGCACTTCACGCCGGATGCGCTGGCCCAGATCAGCCACCATGAGTGGCCGGGCAATGTGCGGGAAATGGAAAACATCATCAAGCGCGCCGTCATCATGGCGGACGGACCGGCCATCACGTCGGATGATCTGGGACTGTCAGGCGCGCCGGAAGAAGAACAGCCGTTCAACCTGCGCCAGGTGCGCGACGAGGCCGAGTACAAGGCCATCGTCAAGGCGCTGGCCCAGGTCGAGGGCAATATCGTCAAGGCTTCCGAACTGCTGGGCGTGAGCCGCCCAACCTTGTACGACCTGATGGAACGTCACGCAATCAAGGCTTCCGCTTCCTGACTCTCGCTGCTGCCGGAACGGCGGCGGCGCTTGCGTTTCGGCGCCACCGCTTTCAGGTTGCCCGCCAGGGCCAGCAGCATGAACAGGATGGTCAGGCGCGGCACGTCCGTGATGGAGTCGAACAGGCCCACCATCATGCAGCCCGTCATGGCGGCCAGGAACACGGCCGCCTGCAAATCCCCACCCAGTCCGCGCGCCACCAGCGGTGCGCCGACCGCGATCAGGAAGAAGGCCGTGACCACGGCGCCAATCCATCCCAGCTCGAATACCTGATTCACCGCGAAGTTCTTCACGTGGAAAGGCATGTGGTTACGGTCGCTGCTGAAGAACCAGTAATCGTTGGCGTCGCTGAAGTTGCCATTCCTGATCAGTTCACGGCCCGTATCCAGTTCGCGCAGGCTGACGTTGTCGATGTCCAGCAGGCCACCGGCATCGCTGGACAGTTCCAGCTGGATCGGCGGGCCAAACGGCCCGCGGCTGCCCGCTTCAATCGTCACTACGCTGCTATTGTGTTCCCAGCCTTCCTTCCACTGCTTCTGCTGCTCGGGGAAGCGGATCGGCGTGCAGTTCTGCGGATAGATCAGCCAGCGTTCGCACACCAGGGCACGCAACTGGATGGTCTTGTTGGGGCGGCGCGTATCGACCGACAGCTCGTAGCGCTTGCCGGCCTGGACGTCCACGTGCTGCAACATGCGCAGCACTTCGCCGTAGCCGAGCGAGAACTGCGTGGCGCCGAAGCGCAGGAAGCGGTTGTTGCCGTTTTCTTCTTCGTAGCGGAAGGTGCCGGGCATTTCGCCGTGGGTGTTCTTCCACAGATAAGTTTCGGGATAACGACCCAGGCCCTGGCCGAAGGCCTGGGTCAGGCCATCGCTATCCATCATGTCCAGCGCTTCGCTCCAGTGCGTGAGACGTACGCCCATATCATCGCCCACCGTCGCGAAGCGGCTGCCGGTGTAATAGCTGCCCGCAATCGGAATCAGGGTGCCGAACACGATGGCGGCAAAGAAGCCCATGGTCAGCGTACCGCGGTCCAGACGCCACAGGCGTTGCGGCAGCAGGCGGCTGGCCGCCAGCGCTGCGGCCACGGCCAGCACCAGGGCAATATCGGGCAGGGCGGCATTGCCGGACCAGTGATAGCCGACCATCCCGCTGGCGACGCCAATGGCAGGCAGCGCGCCGAGCGCCAGTGCCAGGCCCAGTGGCCGCTGCTCTTCGCGGCCGAACACCAGCAGGCCGGTACCTGCGGCGCACACGGCGCCCGCCAGCAGGTAGGCCATATACGCATTCTTGTCGGTGGCGGCGCCGCTGGCGAGCATTTGCAGCAGACCGTCTGCGGCCAGCAGGGCGATAGCAACGCCGATCGCCACCAGCCAGTGGCGCAGGCGCGGCTCGGCTCCCGCGACGACAATGGCCGCACCCAGCAGACCAAGGCAGGCCAGCAGGCCGCGATAGCCGCTGCTCTCGAACACGCGCACCAGCACGAAGGCCAGCAGGGCAAGCAGCAGCAGGGTCGCCGCCATGGTGCCGGCGCGCAGCGAACCGCTGCGCACATGGTGGGCGGAGCTGAGCACGGCGATAACGCCGCCGGCTGCGGCATAGGCGAGATAGATGTCGCGCGAGAAGGTGGTGAAGCCGGCGAAGATCCCCAGCAGCAGGCAAATCAGCCCTGCCGCCAGCCGCGCGTGGTGATGGTGGGCGCCAATCAGCCACAGGGCGACGAAGGGGAAGGCCATCGCGAGGTAGGCGTCCAGCGCCGCGCCACCGGTGTGCATGGCGGAGAACGGTGCGGTAGGACGGTAATCGCTGGCGAAGTTGAACAGGCCTGGGAACACATTGCGCTCCCAGATCACGGCCAGGCAGGCCGCGCACAGGCCGAGCAGCATGCCCGGCACGAACAGGCGGCGGATATTGGCGCCGTCCGTACCCGCGCTGTGACGCAGCAGGGGCAGCAGGGCCAATGGCCACAGGAAGCCTTTCAGCACGCGCAGGCCGTTATAAGGACTCATATAGTTGGCGAAGGCATTGCCATCCATCGGCGCCATCGGCAGTACGCCGCGCACGGCGCCGATCAGCACTGCCACCATCAGCAGCGTCAGCGCGCTGGCCACCATGCCGGGCAGCCTGGTGGGAGGCTTGTCGCGGCCCATGCGCGCGTAGCCGGCAACGCAGGTCGCCAGCAGCAGCATGTCCAGCTCTTCGAGGTAGAACCAGCCGGTCCAGGGCGCGAAGTCCAGCACCGGAAGCAGGGCCGGCACCAGCAGCAGCCACCATTCGGGGCGGTACAGCAGCACGCCGATATAGGCCGCCAGGCCAATGCCCAGCAGTGCTTTCGGGGCGGGATAGTGCAATGCCAGCAGGACGAGCAGCACCAGCGCCGCCAGCGCGCCAAGGCGCGCGGCGATCATTCTTATCATTTGACGGCTTCAGGCTTGGGCGGCTCTTCTTTGGCAGCTTCCGGCGCGCTGGCGGTGGCCGGCGCCGCTGGCTCAGCTTCGGCTTCCGCCGGTTTCGCTTCAGGCGGTGGCGGTTCCACCCATTTTCCAGCGCTGACCAGCATCTGTTTCAGAGCAGGCAGCGGGAAGCCGGCGGCGTAAGCTTTCTGCGCATGCGGCAGTGCGGCCACGAACTTCTTCTGCTTGGCGTAAATCAGGCCAAGGTTGTAGTTCACGGCAGGATCGTCGGGTTCCAGCTCCGCAGCCTTTTCCATCATGGTGACGGCTTTGTCGGTCTGGCCTTTGAAGTACATATATTGGGCGTACAGCGCCCAGGCAGTGCCGTCGTCCGGCTGGAAACGCACGGCGCGCTCGAAATAGCACTCGGGAGGACGCTTCCAGCCCGAACTCGGGTCGACGTCCGGCTTGTTGGGCCGCGTTGCCAGGCGCAGCACGGTGGTCAGTGCACGCGGGTGGTTGGGGAAAGCGCGCAGGGTGTAATCCAGGTCGTCCGTCAGACGGCCGGTATTACCCGCCACGCCGTTCTCCACGCTTTCGGTGAAGTGGGCGCTTTCCACCAGATGCTTCGCTTCGGGATTAGGCAGGCGATAGTCGAAGGGACCGTAGGCATTTTCCAGATTGCCGCAATACGGCCCTTTGGCTGCGCTGGCGGCGCCGGCTACGAGTACCAGCAGCAGTGGCGCCGCTGCTTTTTTCAGGAATTTGTTCATGCGTCCTCCATACTGCCTTCGGTGGCCGGGCTGGTTTGCTCGGCCAGGGTGATGTGTTCCAGCAGGCGGCCCAGTTCAGCCGTGCGTGCGCGGCGCGATGCGCCTGCCACGGCGGCTGCTGTGGCCAGCGGCGCTTGGCCGGCTTCCGCCAGCTTCAGGAAGCGCAGCAGGCCGGTCCTGATGCCTTCTTTACTGTCCAGCGGCGCGATGGTGTCGACGCCGGCCGCGCGCAAGGCGGCAGCGGTGTCGCCAATGGCATCGGTCAGCGCCAGGATAGGGCGGCGGGCGCGCAGATATTCGTACAGCTTGGCCGGAATCTGGTGATTGCAGTTGGTAGCTTGAAGTACCAGCAGGCCGTCGGCCGTCAGCATTTCGGTCAGCGCGTCGCGGTAGGCGATGTGCGGCGCCAAGCTGACTACGCTGGCGATATCGTATTTCGCAATCAGGCCGTTCAGGTAATCGTCATGTGCCGTGGCGCGCAGTACCACCTGCAGGCGCTGCGGCGTGATGGCGCCTTCCTTCAGCAGCTCGGCCAGTGCTTCGAACATCGGCACCGGGTCGCGCTCGGACGGATAAATGATGCCGCTATGGATCAGCGTGAAAGGCCGTCCGGCAGGGCGCTGGTAAGCCTCTGCGGCCGCCGCGGCATTGGTGAAGTTCTCTTCGTCGTAGCCGTTCTCGATCACGACAAAGCGGCTGGCCGGTATTTTCGGGTAGCGCTTGGTGTAAGTGACGATGGCGCCCGGCGTGGTGCACACGGCCACCGTGCAGTTGTAAATCGTGCGGTCCTCGATCCAGCGGAAGACTTTGCGCGTGGTGGGATTGGTGGGATAGTCCACATCCGTCATCGGATCGCGCAAGTCGGCAATCCAGGGCAGGCCGGTCAGCTTGTGCAGTGCATAGCCGATCAGATTGGCGGTGGCGATCGGGTAGGTCGACCAGATCACCTGCGGCTTGTAGCGGCGGATCATGCGCAGGCCGGCCGGCACGCCGCCGAGGACCCACGATACCCAGCGGTCCGGCAGCGCGGTCCAGCCCAGGTAGCGGCCACGGAAAGCCAGCTGGCGCGAGGAATCCAGGGCGAAGGCGCGCTCCACCACCGCTTCCTTCGCAATCTCGCCCATCTGGTCGTCGCCGCTATTGGTGTAGGCGCGCGGATGCGCGGACAGCACCAGCGGCTGCCAGCCCAGGGCCGGCAGGTATTGCGCAAACTTCAGCGTGCGCTGGATACCGCTGCTGCCTCGCAGCGGCGGGAAGTGGAACGCGATCATCAGGACACGCTTTACCATGCGCGCACCCATTCACCGGTCCATGCGGCCACCTGGTCGCGCCATTCACGGCGCGAGAACGTGTGGTCGGCCGCCTCCAGGGTGTGCTGGCGCGCGCGCGGCGCAGCCATCAGACCCTGCCAGCGGCGGTTTGCCTTCGTCATGTCGAGAAACTCCTGTGCCGTCAGATCGGCGCCACTGAAAATGAAAAGAACCTGCCCGCCGAAGCGCTGCATGCCATCCAGCATGCGGCCATGCAGGCCGGGGCCGCCCGCCGGCGCGCCGATCGAATACACCGGGGCCGGCGTGGCCGCTGCCGGTTCGGCGGCGGGCGCCGCCTCCGCCTTGCCGCGCGCCTGGCCCAGCACGCCAAAGAAGGAACGCAGTGCGGCGCCGGCATTGAACTGGCCGGAGAAGATCTTCTTCCACAACGCCGGCGACAGCAGGCGGTCGCGGTAATAGTGTTTCAGCGTGGCGCGCGCCAGGCCGTCTTCGGTACGCGCCCAGGGATTGAGCAGCACCAGGCCGGTGACGCGTGCATCGCTGTGGGCGTAGAACATGGCGGCCGATGCGGCGTCGCACAGGCCCCAGATCACCACTTCTTCCAGGCCGGGCACGGCTTGCTGGAAGGCGTCGATGGCGGCGCGCAGGTCTTCTTCCACCATCTCGAAATTGCGCATATCGCCGCTGCCGTCGCCCATGCCGCGATAGTCGAAACGCAGCACCGGAATGCCTTGCGCGGCCAGGTCGCGCGCCAGCAGGGCGAACTGGCGGTGGCTGCCGGCGCGGTACTGCGGGCCGCCGACCACGATCAGCACACCGCGCCGCGCAGGCGCAGTGGAAGGACTCAGAATGCCCACCAGCTGCTCGCTGCCGCAGCTGAAGGCCAGTGCTTGTTCGTCAGCTTGCATACATGGCCTCGTGCAGCGCAGTGGTGGTGGCCTGCAGCAGTGCGGGCGCTTCGGCGATTTCCTGGCTGGCCCAGAAGGCCGGACCCGGCACCGCATGGCCGGTGGCGTCGGCACCGTTGACCTGCCAGGTCTGCAGCACGCGCGCGGCGGCCGGCGGCAGAGGGCGGCCCGGTTCGGCCACCATTTCAAACCAGTGGATGGGGCACAGCGGCGGCATGATGCGCGTGGCGTCCATGTTGTCGATGGCTTTGGCCAGTTCGGCCGACAGGGTGTAGCCGGCAATCTCCAGCGATTCGCCCTGGTCCAGCAGGGCGCGCAGGGCGGCCGTGCCGCCGTTCTGCTGGCCATCGGTCAGCATCTGGGCCGCCACTTTCAGGCGCAGGAACTGGGTCAGGAAAGCCTGGCCGCTGGCGACCGGCTGCCACAGCAGCATGGCGGCCGGCATATGCGGCGACTGGCGCGCATAGTCGAGCGCCAGCAGCGCGCCCAGGCGCAGTCCCCACAGGCCGACCGGCTGCAGCAGGCTGTCGCCCAGCTTTTGCTCCAGCCAGCGTTCGGCACGCGCTACGTCGGCCAGCCAGGTTTCCCAGCGTGCTTCGCTGAAGTCGCCCGCGCTGTCGCCGCAGCCGTGCAAGTCAATCTGCAAAATGGCATAGCCCTGCGCCGCCAGTGCGCGTGCCTGCTGGGCGGCCATGCGGCGCGCCTTGTTCATCTCTTCCGCAAAGGGATGCAGATAGATGAAGGCGCCGCGGCATGGGCCATGCGGCGCGTGGTACAGGCAGAAGCGCGCTGCTGCACCGCCGTCCAGGAAGAACGGGTGGGCAGGCGGCGCAGGATGGGTGGTCATGCCGTCAGCTTGTGTTTGACGAAGGCAGCCAGGCTGCCCAGGGTGGCGAAGGTGGAGGCGCTGATTTCGTCATCGTCCACGGTGAAGCCGAACTGCTCTTCCAGGGCGCCGATCAGCTGCACCACGGCCATCGAGTCGAGCTCGGGGATGCTGCCCAGCAGGGCAGAGTGTTCGTCCAGCTGCTGGCCGGATGGGCCGAGGGCCAGCGTGTCGATCAGGATGGTTTTTACTTCGTCGAGATACTGCATTGATTAACTCCGTTACTCCGTGGTCTGGGGTTGCGCCAGCTCGGCGGCTGCGGCCGGCGCGGTTTGCGCGGCTGGCTGGACGGGCTGGGCATGGCGATTCTGGATCAGGCGATGCAATTGCAGCAAGCCTGGCCAGCGGTAAAGGTTGACATGGTACATGGTCCGGATTTCCTCGGTCCAGCGGGTATGCCAATCCATGACCTTGCCGTAGAACTCCAGGCGCGCGAAGCGCTGATCGTTGAACAGCTGCTGTACGCATTCCTCGCGCATCAACAAGGTCGGCGACAGGCTGGAAGGCACCGACTCGTCATAGGTGGTCTTCAGCACGATGATGCAGCCATTGCCTTCAATGCAAAGATCGGTGGCCACCAGCTGCTCGCCGAACCAGTAGCGGTAGACGCAGGCGGCGCCGCGGCGGGCAAAGTTCTCCAGCATGCTGGTATAGAAGCGGCCCTGGGCATTGTCCGGATGGACCGCCGTACCGCGTTCCGCCTTCCAGCCGGCGCTTTCCAGCCGGCCGTAATCGGCAATGGCCTGCGCCATCTGTTCCGGGGCGCGGAAGGCTTCCAGGCGCGGCACCATGCCTTCCTTTTGCAGCTTGGAACGCTGTTTTTTCAGATTGCTGCGCAGGTTCTTGCCGCGCGCATTCCAGTAATCTTCAAACGTTCCCGCCAGGGTGACACGGGCGGTGCGGATGTAGTCGGCCGTATTCAACTGGCCGCTTTCGCCGGGACGCTGTTCCAGCTGCGGATCGCGCTGGGTCAGGCCCAGCATCAGGGGCAGGCCGGGCAGGGCGCGCAGCAGGGATGCCAGCAATTCCTGCAGATCGGCGGCGGGGTCGTGCATCCACAGGCTGAGGGGAGACTGCGAAGGCTGGAAGGTTTCCCAGGCGCCGCGGCGCTTGCGCACGACGATGCCCATGGCAACGACCCGGCCATGGCGCTCGCAGATGGCCAGCTGTTCCTCGCCCGTGCCGAAGCATTCCAGCAGCGGCTGGACGAAATCCGGTTCCAGCAAGGGAGTGCGGGTGGTAGCCGCGTTCAGGGCCTTCCATTGTTCCGCGTGGGCGGCAAAATCGGCCGCGGGCAGCAGGCGCCAGCTCATGAAGCCTTCACTTTCTGCGCCAGAACCACGCTGCGCACTTTTTCGATCATCCATGCCATTTCGCCTTCGCGCATCTCCTGGTGGCAGGGCAGCTGCAGCACACTGCGCGACAGGTTCACGCTATTCGGGCATACCGCGGCATCCACGCCCGGCCACAGGAATTCGCCGAAGCGGATCACCGGCACCCGGTCCATCTTCAGGGCGCGGAAAACGGCCTGCGGGTTATCCACCAGCATGGGATAGACCCAGGGGTAGACATTGTCCGGCAGCGCAGGGAACAGCGGGCGCACGCCCGGCAGGTCGGCCAGGGCCTGCTGCAGGCGCAGGTAATTGCGGCGGCGCAGGGCGCCCATGCGGTTGCGCGACACCACACGCAGCATGACGCGCGAGAACATGGAGGAGCGTTTGTCCAGCCAGCGCGGGTCGAAACCGAAACCGCCATCGGACGATCCCGGCGCCAGCGACTGCGCGCCCGGCTGGCGGTGCGCCTTGATCTGGGTCCACAGCAGGGACTTCAGTTTCATCGGCACCCAGGTCAGCGCGCGCAATACGCGCAGGCGGCCATGCGAGAAGCCGTCTTCCAGGGTATTGACCATGACCTTGGCTTCAAAACCCAGGCCGGCCGATTGCGGGTTGACCTTGTCCAGCGAGCGGCGCGACGATACCAGCAAGCCGCCCTCGTAAATCGGGAAGAATTTCATGCTGCTGGCAATGGCAAAGTCGCCCCAGGAGCCGAGCGGGCGTCCCTTGTGTTCACCGAGGAAGGAGTGGGCGCAGTCTTCCAGCAGCATAATGCCCTTGCTGTCGCAAAAAGCGCGCAGCGCGCTCAGGTCCTGCGGGAAGCCGAAATAATTGGTGGCCATCAGCACCTTGCAGCGGCCATCCAGCTTGGCGGCCACGTCGTCCAGATCGACCTGGGTGTTTGGCTGGATGCGGTAGAACACGGGTGTGGCGCCGGCCCAGATCACCGGCTCGATCATCGAGGCGCAGTGGTAGGACGGCACCAGCACAGCGTCGCCCGGACCGACACCGGCCTCGCGCAGGGCCAGGGCGATCGCCACGCGGCCGCTGGTCACGTAGCGGCGCGGTCCGGCGTCGAGGATGGAACGCACGGGACCATGCAGGCCGCGCAGGAAGGAAGCCATGGAGAGCGGAGGGCTGATCGGCAGGTGCGAGCGCGGATAATCGTGCGCTGCGGGCGTCAAACCGCCATCGGAACGAACCTGATCGGCGGTCTCGCCGGATTTAACATCTGAAATACTGAAGTTCCCCATGGGCTCTCACTGAAGGCCGTTTCATGATTGGCATATCGAAAGTATAACCCGCGCGCCGCCTGCTGGAACGCGGGAATTAATAAAACCGCAATCGGTTGCTGCCGAGTCACTATTGTTGTTGTTTTTTATACGAAAATTGTGGAATTTCAAGCAGACTTTCATGCTTGCTTTGATTGTAAAATGTTAATATTCGCGCGGGGCTTTGCCGCTCCGCACAATTTCAGCAGGACTTTTACATGATGAGTGACCTGATCCACGACTTGCTGTTCCATTCGGCACAGCGAACCCCCGGCGCCGAAGCGCTGGTCTATGGCCAGCGCCGCCTGAACTACGGCGAATTGGCCGGACTGGTGCGCAGCACCGCCTCGGCCCTGCTGGCATCCGGCCTGGAGCGGGGTGAGCGCGTGGCGGTCTACCTCGAAAAGAATATCGAAAACGTAGCGGCCATGTTCGGCGGCGCGGCGGCGGGCGGCGCCTTCGTGCCGGTCAATCCGCTGCTGAAGCCTGAGCAGGTGGCCTACATCCTGGGCGATTGCAATGTGCGCGTGCTGGTGACGTCCACCGACCGCCTGCGCCTGCTGAAGGACGCGCTGCCCCAGTGCCGCGACCTGCGCCTCATCGTGGCCACCGGCAGCGGCGAGCTGCCAGCGCTGCATGGCGTGGAAATCTTGAGCTGGGACGAGTTCCAGGCCAGCGCCAACTCAGCCCTGCGTCCGCATCGCGCCATCGACGGCGATATGGCCGCCATCCTGTACACCTCTGGCAGTACCGGCAAGCCGAAAGGCGTCGTGCTGTCGCACCGGAATATGGTGGCGGGTGCGGTCAGCGTATCCACCTATCTGGAAAACACGCCGCAGGACCGTCTGCTGGCCGTGCTGCCGCTGAGCTTCGACTACGGCCTGTCGCAGCTGACCACTGCCTTCCGCGTGGGCGCGACGGCGGTGCTGATCAACCACCTGCTGGCGCGCGACGTGCTGAACGCCGTCGTCGCCGAAAAGATCACCGGCCTGGCTGCCGTGCCGCCGCTGTGGATTCAGCTGGCGCCCCTGCCATGGCCGGAAGACTGCACCTTGCGCTATCTGACCAACTCCGGCGGCGCCATGCAGCGTCCGACCCTGGACGCGCTGCGCAAGGCGCTGCCGAAAGCGAAACCGTTCCTGATGTACGGCCTGACCGAAGCGTTCCGTTCCACATTCCTGCCGCCGGATGAACTGGAGCGCCGTCCGGATTCCATGGGCAAGGCGATTCCGAATGCGGAAGTGATGGTGCTGCGTCCCGACGGCAGCGAGTGTGCGCCGGGCGAGCCGGGCGAGCTGGTACACCGCGGCGCTCTGGTGTCGCTGGGCTACTGGAATGATCCGGCCAAGACGGCCGAGCGCTTCAAGCCGATTGGCGCCCTGCATTATGGCTTGCCGATTCCGGAACTGGCCGTGTGGTCGGGCGATACGGTGCGCAAGGATGAAGACGGCTTCCTCTACTTCATCAGCCGCAACGACGAAATGATCAAGACCTCCGGATACCGCGTGTCGCCGACCGAGGTGGAAGAAGTGGTGTACGCACGCGAACACGTGGCCGAAGCGGCCGCCATCGGCGTCAAGCATCCGGCTCTGGGGCAGGCGATTGTGGTGATTGCGCTGCCGCGCGACGGTTCCGCCATGTCGGCGGCTGACCTGCTAGCCGCGCTTAAGCCGCAGCTTCCGGCCTATATGCTGCCGCAGAAAATCGTGATCGCCGAAGGTGCTTTGCCGCGCAACCCGAACGGCAAGATCGACCGCAAGCTGCTGTCGATGCAGTACGAGAACGTGTTTGCGGAGGGTGCATGAGCGCTGTTCGTCCGCAGCACGCAGCGCTGACCCAGTTCGAAGTGCGCGGCGACTGCCTGCACATCGGCGGCATGCCACTGGAGCGTCTGGCGCAGCGCGTCGGCCAGACCCCGTTCTACGTCTACGAACGTAAGGCGATGACGGAGCGCGTGGCTTATCTGCGCCGCTGCCTGCCGCCTGAAGTCCACCTGCACTACGCCATGAAGGCCAACCCGATGCCGGCCGTGGTTCAGCATATGGCTTCGCTGGTCGACGGCATCGACGTCGCTTCCGGCGGCGAATTGCGTGTGGCGCTGGACACCACCATGGACCCGGCCAATATCAGCTTCGCCGGTCCGGGCAAGAGCGATGCGGAACTGTCTTGCGCCGTCGCTGCGGGCATCGTGCTGAATCTGGAATCGGAAGGCGAGATGGAACGCGCCGCCGTGATCGGCCAGCGCCTGGGCATTCAGCCTAAGGTGAATGTGCGCGTGAATCCGGACTTCGAACTGAAATCCTCCGGCATGAAGATGGGCGGCGGCCCGAAGCAGTTTGGCGTGGATGCCGAACGCGTGCCGGACATGCTGAAGCGCATTGGTGAGCTGGAGCTGGACTTCTACGGCTTCCACATCTTCAGCGGCTCGCAGAACCTGAAGGTAGCGGCCCTGCAGGAAGCGCATGAAAAGACGTTGGCGCTGGCCATCCGCCTGGCGCAGCACGCACCACGCCCGCTGCGCATCCTGAACATCGGCGGCGGCTTCGGCATTCCTTACTTCCCCGGCGAAGAACGTCTGGATCTGGAAGCCGTGGGCAGCAATCTGAAGCGGCTGCTGGATGAAGTACGTCCGCAGCTGGCGGAAGCGCAGATCGTGATCGAACTGGGACGCTATCTGGTGGGCGAAGCAGGTGCCTATGTGTGCCGCGTGGTGGACCGCAAGATCTCGCGCGGCCAGGTGTTCCTGGTGACCGACGGCGGGTTGCATCATCATTTGTCCGCATCGGGCAATTTCGGCCAGGTGATCCGCAAGAATTATCCGGTAGTGATTGGCGCCAAAGTAGCAGAAGGCCCGCGCGAACAGGCTTCCGTGGTCGGCCCTCTGTGCACGCCGCTCGACCTGCTGGGCGACCAGATGGAACTGGGCCAGGCGGAGGTTGGCGATCTCGTGGTCGTGCTGCAGTCCGGTGCCTATGGCGTGACGGCCAGCCCGGGCGCCTTCCTCAGCCACCCCTCCGTTGTTGAAGTGCTGGTCTGACCTTCAAGTTAAGGAATCGATATGAGCGGTATCTGTGGATGGATGGGCTTTGGCGGCGATGCACCGGCCCTGATTGAATCGATGGCGCAACCGCTGGCGCGCTTTGACGCCAGCACCGTGCAAGCCCTGCATGCGCCGCGCAGTGCAGTCGCCGTGGCGGCCGCTCCGGGTAGCGCCCATGTGCACCAGCGCGACGGCTTGCTGGTCGCGGTGTGGGGACATCCGGGTGTCAGCGACCCTGTGCTGGCGGAACGCGCCGCCGCGCAAGGGCTGGCCTCCACCCTGGCTGCGATCTGGCTGCAAGGTAAAGCGGAAGCCGTGGCGCAGATTCTGACCGGCGGCTTCAGCGTCGCCATCCTCGATGAACGCAGCGGCGAAGCCATGCTGGCCGCCGACCGCATGGGCATCCAGCCATTGACCTGGCAGTTGGCCGGCGAGACGCTGGTATTTGCGAGTTCCGCCGATGCACTGATCCGCCATCCAAGCACGCCGCCTGCGCTGGAACATCAGGGCCTGTACAACTACGTCTACTTCCACATGGTGCCCTCGCCGGGCACGGTGTATCAGCACCAGCAGCGCCTGATGCCGGGAGAGTATCTGCATTACCGCCAGGGCCGCATCGAAAACAAGCCCTACTGGCGCATGCAGTTCCAGGAAAACGGCAAGCGTTCCTTTGCGGAGCTGAAGGAAGACTTCCTGGGCCACCTGCGCAGCAGCGTGAAGGAAGCGATGGGCGATGCCAAGGTAGGCGCCTTCCTGTCCGGCGGGACCGACAGCTCCACCATCGCGGGCATGCTGACCCAGGTGGGCGGTAAGCCTGCCGATACCTATTCCATCGGTTTCGAAGCGCAGGGCTACGATGAAATGGAATACGCGCGCATCGCATCGCGCCACTTCGGCACTGCGCACCACGAGTATTACGTGACCCCGGATGACGTGGTGGCCGCCATTCCGCAAATCGCGGGCGTATTTGACCAGCCATTTGGCAACGCGTCCGCCGTGCCGGCCTTCTACTGCGCCCGCATGGCGCGCGCCGACGGTGTGACGCGCATGTTCGGTGGCGACGGCGGCGATGAACTGTTCGGCGGTAACGAGCGCTACGCCAAGCAGCATGTGTTCGCGCTGTACGAGCGCGTGCCGCGCCTGTTCCGCAAGGCCTTGCTGGAACCGGCTGTGTTCAACTTCCCCGGCGGTGAGCGGGTGCGCCTGCTGCGCAAGGCGCGCAGCTATATCGAACAGGCCTCGATCGCCATGCCGGCACGGCTGGAAACCTACAATCTGCTGGGCCGCTACGGTCCGCAGCAAGTGTTCACCGACGAATTCCTCGCCGCGGCCGATATCGGCCAGCCGCTCGCCAGCCTGGATAAGACCTATGGCCGCAGCGAAGCGAAATCCCTGATCAACCGCATGCTGGCGCTGGACCTGCAAATCACCCTGGCCGACAACGATCTGCCAAAAGTGATGAAGGCTTGCGAACTGGCTGGCGTGGAAGTGGCGTTCCCCTTCCTGAACGACGCCATGGTGGCTTTCTCCGCCGAGCTGACGCCGCAGCAGAAACTGAATGGCACCCAGCTGCGCTGGTTCTTCAAGGAAGCCCTGCGCGGTTTCCTGCCGGACGCCATCATCACCAAGCAAAAGCATGGCTTTGGCCTGCCGTTCGGCGTCTGGCTGCAGCAGCACAAAGCGCTGCAGGAACTGGCCACCGACAGCCTGACCGATCTGAAGGCGCGCAAAGTGGTGCGCGGCGAATTCATTGAACAGCTGGTCGGCCAGCACCTGCAGGAACACGCAGGGTATCACGGCACCATGGTCTGGGTACTGATGATGCTGGAGCAGTGGTTCCGCCAGCACGGGAGAACCGCATGAGCAGCCGGGTCGCGGTTGTCATTCCTTACTTCCAGCGTGAACCGGGGCTGCTGCTGAAGGCACTGCGCTCCGTGTTCAACCAGGAAGGCGACCCGGATCTCGACATCATTGTGGTGGATGACAGTTCGCCTATCGCGGCTGCCGACGAACTGGCCAAGCTGCCGCCGCATGAAGCAGCGCGCGTGCGCAGCGTACGCCAGGCCAATGCCGGTCCCGCCGGCGCGCGCAACACGGCCCTCGATCTGGTCGCTGCCGGCACGGAATACGTGGCCTTCCTCGACTCGGACGACGAATGGACGCCGAACCACCTGGCCAACGCCCTGCGCGCGCTGGATGCCGGTTATGACTTCTACTTCTCCGATTTCCGCCAGCCCGACCAGACGGTGGGCGCCTTTGGCCGCGCGGGCCGTCTCGATCCGGCCAGGCATGAACGCCTGTTTGCCGATGCGCCGCTGCACCGCTACCAGGGCGATATGCAGGACCAGGTCTTGCTCGGCAATGTGATCGGTACGCCCACCGTGGTGTACCGCTATGCCGCGGTGCCCGGGCTGCGCTTCCGTTCCGAATATTTCTTCGCGGGCGAGGACTACCTGTTCTGGCTTGATCTCTCCGCGCTCACGCAGCGTATCTGTTTTTCCGCAGCCATCGAATGTATCTGCGGCCGCGGCGTGAACATCTTTGCCGGCTCCGGCTGGGGCACGGAGCATTCCCTGATCCGCCTGCACCATGAAATGAAGTACCGCAAGGCCGTACCCCGTCTGTTCAAGCTGACGCCGCAGCAGGCGGAAGCTAACCGCAAGGTGGTGCGCGGGCTGCGCAAGAGCTTTGTGGCCGATGTGCTGCATCGCCTGCGCCACCGCAAGCCCTGGCGCGACGTGGCGGTGAAACAGGTGCAGGTCGATGCCCGCAGCGGCCTGTATTTCCTGCCGCTGGCCTTCTCGGTCCTGCTGGGACGATGATGCGGCGCGTCCTGGCCAGCATCCTGAACTGGAACAGCGCGGAAGCCACGCTGGAATGCGTGGACAGCCTGCTGCGCCAGCGCTTACCCGGCGGCGTTGAACTTGAGATCTGGGTGATCGACAATGGTTCGGCCGAAGAGGACGGCAAGCTGCTGGAGCAAGGCCTGGCGTCCCGTCCCGTGCACCTGCGCCGTGAAGCGCGCAATCACGGCTTTGCGGGCGGCCACAATATTGCGCTGCAGGCCGCGCTGGCGGCGGGCGCCGAATTCGCCTGGCTGGTGAACAGCGACGCCAAAGTGCCGCAGGATGATGTGCTGGCCTTGCTGCTGGCCGAGATGGATGCCGATCCCAAGGTGGGTGCTGCGGCGCCGCTGCTGGCGGACCTCAATAATCCCGACAAGATCTACTACTGCGGCGCTTTCCACGACTGGGGCGCGCGCCAGAGCAAGCGTCCGGCCAATGTGGAACAGGCGCGCCAATGGGCCGAGCGCATGCCGATGCAGCAGTGGGTGCCCGGCACCGCCATCCTGCTGCGCGCCAAAGCTTTACAGGCCACGGGATTGCTGGACGAGCGCATGTTCGCCTATTACGAGGATGATGAAATGGGCGCGCGCCTGTCCAGAGCGGGCTGGCGCAGCGCCGTCGCTTACGGCGCGCGCGTGCAGCATGCCATGCCGAAGCGCGAGACCGACCGGCCGCCTTACTACTTCTACCTGATGGCCCGCAATTATCTGCTGTTCTGGCACGGCGCCACGCCGCAACCCTGGCGCCGCCTGCTGTGGCTAAAGCTGCTCGACTATGCGCTGTACCACGTGTACAGCCTGCGCGCGGGCGGCCATGCGGAACGTGCGGAAGCCGCCTTGCTGGGCGTGCAGGACTTTCTCGCGGGCCGCACCGGCAGGCCGCAACTGGAGCGGCGCGCCGGTCTGGCATTACGGCTGGCGGGTTGGATGTTGCGGCCCCAGCACCGGCGCGCATGGCGCCGGGCCAGCAGCGCTTGAGATTACGCTGCCGCCGGCAGAGGCACGGCGCGCACAGCGTATTGGATGAATCGCGTATCCGACAGATAGCTCGGGAAAAACTTGAAGGCCAGACGGCGCAGCAGTGACGGCGTCCACCATTCCTCATTGATCCCTTCCAGCACCTGGATCTGGTAGCCCGCCTGTTCGAACAGGCGCGGAATGCTTTTCAGCGTGAAAAAGCGCAGGTGGGTGTTGTCGCGAATGCCGGCCGGCTCGTAGCGGAAATCCTTGTCGCGCACGATGTGCAGCAGGTTCTCGATGTGGCGCAGATTGGGGATGGAAGCCAGCACCACGCCGCCGGGTTTCAGCTTGTCGCGCGCCACACGCAGGATCTGGCTCGGGTCGGGCAGGTGTTCCAGCACATCGTTGAAGACCACCACGTCGAAATAATGGTCGGGCACCGTGTCGGCGGCGAAGGGGCCGGCGATGACCTTGTCCAGCCGCGTGGCCGCGACGGCTGCCGCATCCGGGTCCAGTTCGCAGCCCCACACTTCCCCAATGCCGTTCTGCTTCAGGCCGGCGCCGAACGCACCGCGGTTGCAGCCCACGTCCAGCACGCGGCTGGCGCCCTGCGGGATGTAGCGCCGCATTTCACTGCGGGGGAAATCGCCGTAGGGCGAATCGGAAATTGCAACCATACGGAAAATCTCCTTGATTGGGGAAGCAGACATTTTGCCTGAAATGCAAGCCATACAACAAGCTATTGCCCCGCAGGCTTAGCCGTGCGACTATGCGAATGATGACAATTCTTCTAGAAATTTGACCATGGCGCAACGTATTACTTCACTGGTCCTGGCTGCATCCCTGGCAGCCTCCGCGACCCTCATCGCCGGCTGCAAGTCGGAGACTCCGGAAAGCCTGGTCGCCGAAGCCAAGCAATTCCAGGCCAAAGGCGACAAGAAAGCCGCCCAGATTCAGCTGAAGAATGCGCTGGCCAAAGATGCCGATAACGGCGAAGCGCGCTATCTGCTGGCCAAACTGTCCTTCGATCTGGGCGAGCTGCAGGCGGCGGAAAAGGAAGTGCGCCGCGCGCTCGACCTCAAATACCAGCAGGACGAATCGACGCAGCTGCTGGCGCAGATTCTGATCGCCGAGGGCGAGTTCCAGAAGGTGCTGGATGAAACCGAATTCGCCAAGCGCACACCGGCCGTGATGGCGGCGCGCGGTGAAGCCCTGATGGGCCTGCGCAAGCTGGGCGAAGCACGCAAGGAACTCAATGATGCGCTGGCCGCTGCGCCGGACAGCACGGAGGCGCTGACCGGCCTGGCGCGCTTGTCCGCCATGAGCCAGGACTTCGATGCGGCGCGCCAGTTCACCGACCAGGCCATCGCCAAGGATGCGCACAATGTCGCGGCATGGACTTTCAAGGGCGAACTGCTGCGCGCGGAACAGAAGCCGGAAGAAGCGCGCGCTGCCTTCCAGGAAGTGCTGAAGCTGGACCCCAATAACCGCAATGCCAATCTGGAATCGGCCTACCTCGATATCGTGGCCGGCAAATACGATTCGGCCCAGAGCGCGATCGATGCGGCGCGCAAGAGCGGCGGCAAGAATATCTCGGTGCTGTATATCCAGGCGGTGCTGGACTTCAGCCGCGGCAACTACAAAGCGGCCCACGACAATCTGCTGGGCGTGCTGAAAGTCGCGCCCGACCATTTGCAGAGCGTGCTGCTGTCGGGCGCCACGGACTATCATCTGGGCAGCTACAAGCAAGCCCAGCTGTCCTTGCGCAAATATCTGGATGCGGTGCCGGCCAACGTCTACGCGCGCAAGCTGCTGGCGGCAACCCTGCTGCGCACCGGCGAGCCGGCCGAAGCGGCAGCAGTGCTGAGCCCGGCCGTGAAAGAGAAAACGCCGGATGCCTCGGTGCTGGAACTGGCGGGTGAAGCCGCCATGCAGCAGCGCCAGCCTGAGCAGGCCATCACTTACTACCGCCAGGCAGTGCCGCTGGTGCCGAACCGCGCACCGCTGCGCATGGCCCTGGGCGAAGCCCTGCTGGCGAAAGGCGACCGCGCGGGTGCGGTCGCTGAACTGGAAAAGGCCGTGGAGCTGGACCCGAAATCGGTCGGTCCGGCGGCCGCGCTGGCACGGGTCCAGATCGAGCTGGGCGATCCGGACAAGGCGCTCGCCACCCTGGCCAAGCTGGAGCAGCAATTCCCGAATGAAGCCCAGGTACAGCTGCTGCGCGGCCGTGCACTGCTGGCGAAAAAGGATTTCGCCGGCGCCCGGACGGCCTTCACCAAGGCGGTGACGCTGGCCCCGACCAGCTTTGCGGCGGTGTCCACCCTGGCCAGCTTCGAGTTCATCGAGGGCAAGCCGGACGCGGCCCGTCAGCATCTGGAAAACATGCTGAAGAAAGATCCGAAGAGCGTGGAAGCGATGACCGCGCTGGCGCGCCTGGCCGATCAGGCCGGCAAGCGTGAGGATGCCACGCGCTGGCTGGAAAAAGCCGTGGCCACCCAGCCGGACCAGCTGGCGCCTGCGTTGCGCCTGAGTGCTTACTACGTGCAGACCAATGAGGCGCCGAAAGCCATTGCACTGCTGCGCAAGATGCAGGTGGAGAACGCGTCCGACACGGCACTGCTCGATCTGCTGGGCCGCGCACAGCTGGTATCGGGTGACAAATCGGGCGCGCTGGAGTCGGCCAGCAAGGTTGCCGGTCTGGCGCCGAAATCGCCGCTGGCCCAGCTGCGTCTAGCCAGTGTCCACCTGCAGCTGAAGAACGAAGCCGCTGCGGCGGAAGATTTGAAGAAGGCCCTGTCCATCGATCCGAACTACGTCCCGGCGCTGCTGGCGCAAGCCGATATGGCCGTCAACAAGGGCGACTTCGACAAGGCCCTGACCATCGTGCGTAGCGTGCAGAAGACCCTTCCCAAGGCCGCGGCCGGTTATCTGGCGGAAGGTGATTTGATGATGCTGCAGAAGAAGCCTGCCCAGGCGGTCGAGCCGTATCAGAAAGCAGTGGAATTTGCGAAGACGCCGCAAGTGCTGCTGAAGCTGACCACGGCGATGAACCTGACCGGCAAGGGCAAGGAAGCGGACGATCTGATCGCCGACTGGCGTAAGACCCATCCGGACGATCCGTTCACCGGCCTGTATGTCGCCGAGCGCAATATCACCGCCAAGCAGTACAAGGAAGCCGCCACCCAGCTGGAAGCCGTGCTGAAAAAGCTGCCGAACAATGTGGCGGCCCTGAACAACCTGGCCTGGGTCTACCAGCAGAACAAGGATGCGCGTGCCGTACCGACCGCCGAGCAGGCGCTCAAGCTGGCTGGCGACAATGCCATGGTGATGGACACCCTGGGTTATATGCTGGTGGAGCAGGGCAAAGTCGAGCGCGGTGTGGAACTGCTCCGCAAGGCAAGTGGACTGGCGCCGGCCGCAGGCGATATCCGCTACCACCTGGCCGTGGGCCTGAACAAGGCAGGCGACAAGGCCCAGGCGCGCAAGGAACTGCAAGCGGCGCTGGCAGGCAACAAGTTCGCCCAGGCGGACGACGCGCGCGCCCTGCTCAAAACGCTGGAATAAGCTCTTCTGCAAGGCTCTCTGCCTGCTAGCGTTGCGCCGTCCCAACTGGGGCGGCGCAGTCCCCGCCTCATTCGCGGCGCCGCCCGTAATTCTGTTGTTCTGGTGAAATAATAAAGAAAAATTTGCAACTAACCAAGCTTTGGCTATTGCTTGCCGGGCGCAGCCGTGCCACCATGGAGACGTTGATAATTTTTACATAAACGGGCTTCATCATGGCGCAACGAGTACATCAACTGGCGCTGGCTGCATTGCTGGCCGGAAGTGCTGTCATGCTATCGGGATGCCAGAAACCGGCTGCGGACCTCATGGCCGATGCCCGTTCCTATCAGCAAAAAGGCGACAAGAAAGCAGCCCAGATCCAGCTGAAGAACTTGCTGGACAAAGAGCCTGACAATGCCGAAGCGCGCTATCTCCTGGCCGATATCTCGCTGTCTCTTGGGGATGTGCAAGCGGCCGAAAAGGAAGTGCGCCGCGCGATTGCGCTGAAATACAAGCCTGACGAGAGTCTGGCGCTGCTGGTGAAGGTCCTGATGAACCAGGGCCAGTACCAGAAGGTGCTGGATGAGACTGCCAAGGTCAAGGACAAGCCCGCCATCCAGGCGATGCGCGGCGATGCCCTGATCGGCCTGCGCAAGCTGGACGATGCCAAGGCCGAGTTCCAGGCGGCCCTGAAAGCCGACCCCGACAATGCGGATGCCCTGACCGGGCTGGCCCGCGAAGCGGCCCTCAACAAGGACATCGCGGAAGCGACCCGCCTGAACGAGGAAGCGCTGACCAAGGATGCCAACAACGTTCTGGCGCTGAATCTGCGCGCCGAGCTGCTGCAGACCCAGAACAAGCCGGGCGAAGCGCGCCAGGCTTATGAAGCTATCCTCAAGCTGCAGCCGGATAATCAGAACGCCCATATTCAAAAGGCCTTTGTCGAGATGTCCGAAGGCAAGCTCGATGCAGCGCAGTCCGAACTGGATGCCGCACGCAAGGGCTCGGACAAAACCCCGCCCTGGATTTACGCTCAGGCCCTGGTCGATTTTGCCAAGGGCAATTTCAAGTCCGCTCGTGACCGCCTGAATATACTGATGAAGATTGCGCCGGAACACCCGCCGGGCATGCTGCTGGCAGGCGCAACCAACTTCCAGCTGGGCTCGCTGGAGCAGGCGGAAACCTATACCCGTTCCTACGTCGAGCGTGACAGCCACAACCTGTATGCGCGCAAACTGCTGGCTGCGATCCGTCTTCGCGCCGGCGACCCGGCGCAAGCCATCATGGCGCTGGGTCCCTTCCTGGGCGCCAAGGAGGCCGATGTCGCGGTACTGCAACTGGCCGGCGAAGCGATGACTCAGCAGAAGGACTTTGCCAAGGCGGCGGGCTATCTGCAGCAGGCCGTTACGCGTGATCCCAATAATCCCAGTTTGCATACCGAACTGGGTATGGCGCGTCTGGCCATGGGCGACCGCGCAAGCGCGATCAGCGAACTGGAACGCGGCGTGGCCCTCGATCCGAAATCCCTGCAGGCCGGGTTATCGCTGGCGCGCGCCCGTCTGTCCCTGCGTCAGCCGGACAAGGCTCTGGCTGCGGTGCAAGCGCTGGATGCATCGCACAAAGATAATGTGCTGATCCTGAACACCCGCGGCGTCATCGAACTGGCCAAGCACGATTACCCGGCTGCCAAAGCCAGCTTCGACAAGGCATTGAAAGCTGATCCGCATTCGTTCCCGGCCTTGCTGAACCTGGCTCGCCTGGATGTGCGCGACAAGAATCTGGATGGTGCCAGCAAGCGGCTGGAAGGCTATCTGGCGACCGACAAGGACAATGTCGAGGTGATGACGGTCCTGGCCCAGTTCGCCGAAGACCGCAGCCAATGGGACCAGGCCCGCAGCTGGCTCGCCAAGGCCTCGGCGGCCAAGCCGGAGGCTTTGCAGCCGGCTCTGCGTCTGGCGCGCTTCGACCTGATTCATGGCAAACCGGCCGAAGCGGTGATCACGCTGCGCAAGCTGCAGACCACCAATGCGGAAAACCCTGTGCTGCTGGATTTACTGAGCGGCGCGGAGCAGGCCACCGGCCAGTTGCCGCAAGCCCTGGAGACCATGAGCAAGCTGGCTGCCGTGGCGCCGAAATTCGGCATGCCGCAATACCGTATGGCGGTGATTAATCTGCAGATGCGCAATCTGCCAGCCGCCCAGCGTGCGGTGGACAAGGCCATCGCCGTCGAGCCAACCTATTATCCGGCCCTGATGATGCAGGCGGAGCTGGCGATGGCGCGTGGCGAAATCGCAAAAGTTGCGCCGATCTACCGCAATCTGCAGAAACAGTATCCGAAGAACCCGGCTGCATTCGTCGCCGAGGGTGATCTGCAGATGAATTCCCGGCACGCTGCGCAAGCCGTGCCGCTGTTTGAGCAGGCGTTCAAGCTGGCCCCGGTCAGTGCCATCCTGGTCAAGCTGACCGATGCGATGGGCGTCGCCGGGCAGGCCAAGGAAGCCGATGCGCGTCTGGCGCAGTGGCGCAAGGATCATCCGAACGATCCGGAATTGTCCTTCCATGCTGCGGAAATCCATATCAGCAAAAAAGAATTCAAAGAAGCAATTGTGGAATTGGAAAGTACTGTTAAAGTACAGCCAATGAATGCTGCTGCCTGGAATAATCTCGCCTATTCTTATCAGCAGGTAAAAGACCCGCGGGCGCTCGATACCGCCGAGCGTGCCGCAACACTGGCCGGCAGCGATCCTGCTGTCCTGGACACTCTGGGCTGGCTGCTGATTGAGCAGGGGAAACTGGATCGTGGCGTGCAGGTCCTGCGCAAGGCCAGCGATATAGTGCCGCAGGCAGGCGACGTCCGTTATCACCTGGCTTTTGGCCTGAATCGTGCCGGGGATAAGACACAAGCACGCAAGGAATTACGTCTGGCGCTTGCAAATGGAAACAATTTTGTTCTCGCTGAAGACGCGCGCGCATTGCTGAAGCAAATCGAATGATCTATGATTTTTGTTGATGAGTACGGCGTCTGCGCCGCAAGCCGTACCCATTGGTATCTGCTTGCCGCACAGCCTGCAGATGCCAAGAGGAGGATAAAACCATGAATGGAAATGCCGCCCCTGTGCTGGAAGGCGAGCCGGTAAGGCACGCCTCCAGCGACTCCCATGCGCGCGCCACACTGGATGACCAGCTTCCGGAAAATATGGAGGATCTGGTTACCGATGAGAAATCTTTTGGTATACGCATGATCGATACAGTCGAAGGCCGCAGTAAGGCCAGCCTGCTCATCAACAAAATGTACGCCTGGCGTGGTTACGCCGGGACGCACAAGCTGACTGACGATCCGAATCGCATTACGTTGACAGCCAGCAACCAGGGCGAGGTCGTCGGTACGCTGACCCTCGGGCTGGATTCTCCGATCGGCATCATGGCCGATGAAATTTTCAAGGAAGAAGTCGATGCTTATCGAGCCCAGGGGGCTCGCGTCTCTGAAATCACCAAGCTGGCCTTTGATAATGGCGGCAGCAAGGAACAGATGGCATCGCTCTTCCACTTGTCCGTGATTTATGCACGTGACTTGCACAACTGCACCCATATCTTTATCGAAGTCAATCCGCGTCACCGCCGCTTCTATGAGCACATGCTCGGCTTCAAGCGCCTCGGTGAACTGAAGTCCAACCCGCGTGTCAACGCGCCCGCCTACCTGCTGGTGGTGGACCTGGCTTTTGTGACGGAACAGATCGAGAAAATGGGGGGCAAGGGCTTGGCGATGTCGAATACCGAGCGCTCCTTCTATCCACTGTTCTACTCGCCGCGTGAAGAGCGCGGTATCATCAACCGTCTGAAAAACATCCAATAAAAGGGGATTCATGGCGGCGGCCTTCTCATTCTCGTATGACCAGGCTTTCTCACGTAACATCGGCTGGGTAACTCCGTCGGAACAGGCGCAGCTGAAAGGCAAGCGCGTTGCCATCGCCGGCGTCGGCGGGGTCGGGGGCGTTTATCTGCTGACCCTGGCGCGCCTGGGCGTGACGCAATTCCATATCGCCGATTTCGATTCGTTCGATATCGCCAACCTGAACCGCCAGGCGGCGGCTTTCATGTCGACCATGGGCATGCCCAAGGCCGACGTGGCTTCGCGCATGGCCAAGGACATCAATCCGGAAATGGATGTGAAGGTGTTCGGCAAGGGCATCGACGCGTCGAACATGGCCGAGTTCCTGGATGGCGTGGACCTGTACATAGACGGCCTGGATTTCTTTGCCTTCGAGGCGCGCCAGCAGATCTTTGCCATGTGCGCCGCGCGCGGCATTCCCGCCACGACAGTAGCGCCGCTGGGCATGAGCGCGGCCTGCCTGAACTTCCTGCCGGGCGGCATGACCTTCGAAGAATACTTCGGCTGGGGCGATCGTCCCGAGCTGGAAAAGGCGCTGCGCTTCATGGTCGGCCTGGCGCCGGCCGGTTTGCATCGCCCCTATCTGGTGTGGCCGGAAGCGGTCAATCTGAAGGAGCGGCGCGGGCCGTCCACCATCATGTCGGTGCAATTGTGCGCCGGTGTGGCGGGCGTGCAGGCGCTGAAAATCCTGCTGGGCCGCGGCGAAGTGATTGCCGCACCGCGCGGCTTCCAGTATGACGCCTACCGCGACAAGCTGGTGCACACCTGGCGCCCCGGTGGCCACCGCAATCCGCTGACGCAGCTGGCGCTGGCCGTCGGCAAGCGCATCTTCGCCAAGGCCCTGCTCGAGAAAAAATGACCACCATCGATTCCATCCTCGACCTCGCACGCTGGGCGCCCAGCGGCGACAATGTCCAGTCCTGGCAGTTCGAAGTGGCAGGCCCGGATCACGTGATCGTGCACGGCCATGACACGCGCCACGACACCGTCTACGACCTCGACGGCCACCCCAGCCAGATCGCCTTTGGCGCGCTGCTGGAAACCATGTCCATTGCCGCTTCCGCTCACGGCCTGCGCGCCGATATCACGCGCCGCGCGTTGCCGTCGACGGAAGATGCGCGCCCCATTTTCGACGTGCGCTTTGTGCCGGATGCCGCCGTGCGTCCGTCGCCCCTGCTGGGCGCCATCGAAAAACGCAGCGTGCAGCGCCGCCCCATGAGCACCACTCCGTTGACGGCTGCGCAGAAGCAGGCTTTGGCCGATGCCGTTGGCCCGGACTTTACCTTGCGCTGGCTGGAATCGTTTAATGAGCGCATGGCCGCCGCCAAACTGATGTACGCGAATGCGCGCCTGCGCCTGACCATGCCGGAAGCGTATGAGGTGCACCGCCGTATCATCGACTGGGGCAAGACCCATAGCGAAGACAAGGTGCCCGATCAGGCGCTGGGCGTGGACAACGCCACGCTCAAGCTGATGAAGTGGGCCATGGTGAGCTGGCAGCGCCTGTCGAAAATGAACGCGCTGATGGGAACCTGGGCGCCTCGCATGCAGATGGATTTGATGCCGGGCCTGGCGTGTGCCGCGCACGTCTCAATCGAAGCTGTGCACGAACCGAAAACGATTGACGATTATGTCGCTGCGGGCCGCGCCGTGCAGCGCTTCTGGCTGACGCTGACCGCACAGGGCTGGTTCATGCAGCCCGAGCTGACGCCCCTGATCTTCACGCGCTATGCCTCCAACAACACGCCGTTCACGGCCGTGGACAAGCTGCGCGCCGATGCGCGCGCTCTGCAGGCGCGCACCCGGGAGCTGTTCTTCAAAGGACCGGGCTTCCCCGTCTTCATCGCACGGGTGGGCGCCGGACCGGCGCCTGCCGCACGCTCGCTGCGCAAACCACTGGCAGCGCTGATGTACAAGCCTTAAGGCGCCGCGCCCAAGGCTTCACACACCATGCCGCCCATGCGGAAGTGGCGGATCAGGTCCGCCAGATCCTGCTTGTGCCACTCGGGCAGGTTGCGTTTCATTTCCGCCAGTTTGGCCACCAGGGCCGGATCGTCGCCACGGCGCACGGGGCTCTTCAGTGCCAGCATGAAGGGCAAGCCGAAGGTCTTGTGCAGGTTGGCGCGCCCCGCCAGTGGACGCACCGCTGCTTCGAAATCGCCGGGATAGAAAGCTGCGTGCAGCGAGTTCACGTAATCGATGGTGAACAGTTCCGGCTGGCGGTCCGCATACTGATAGCCGAAATACTCGATGCTGCGGCGCGCTTTCAGGTGGCCGAAGTCCGCCATGTAGACACCGCCGCCCGGTTTCAGGATACGCGCCACTTCAGCGTAGGTCTGGCCCAGCATCTGGGTGGTCGGCAAGTGGTGCAAGGCCATAGTGGACATCACGGCATCGATGGAGGCATCGCCGAACATGCTCAGATTGGTAATGTCGCCTTCGCGGAAGGTCACGTTTTTCAGACCCTGGCGCTCGACCAGTTCACGTGCTCGTTCCAGCATCGGCGGCGACATGTCGACGCCGATGAAATTGATGTCGGGATTCAGGCGGGCTACCAGGCCCAGCTGGTTGGCGGGACCGCAAGCCAGATCCACCACGGTATCGCCAGGTTTGATCACTTCGCAGATATTCGCGCCGTGGAAGAGATAGACCGGCGCCATCACGGCGTGCTCGCGGCCTGCTTCAACATAGGCTGCCACGTTTTCCGGGTTGTCCATCACGAGGTCCGGCTCCGGCACGCGCGGGCTGCGCTCGCGGGTCAGCATTTCCCTCAGAACGGTTTGCATTAATGCAGCAGTCGGCATATGGCCCCCTTAGTTTTTGATAGCCAATTGCACTTGGAATAGTGCAATGTCGATAATTCTTACAGTACTTGCTTATTGGATCAGTGCTGCCGCGTTGAATTCCTGCTAAGTCCTTGTTTTATAAAGGATGATGATAGTCTGGCACAGGCCTTGCTTAGTATGCACCGTAGTCGGCGAGACCGGCGGCTCAAGCAGACGCAGTTTAACTGGGCTGGTTTGCAGGAGCAACAGAAAGAAAGCAGCGTCTGGCTAACAAAGTGTTGATATAAATTTCTGGAGAACATAATGCAAACAATCGCAAACCGCCTCTGCAAACTGGCCGCCGGCGCACTGCTGTCGCTGGGCGCAGCTAGCGCCATGGCCGCGCCGTCGTTCCAGGTTAATCCAAATGCCCTGGGCCTGACCCCAACCGCGGGCGTTGGCGCGACCTTCACCGCCGACTTCATGAACGGTACTTCGTCCACCCGTATCACCCAGGACGGCGTGAACCCGCTCAAATACAGCGCTGACGGCTACATCCAGTTCACCGCCTTCACCAACACTGGCGGTGGCGGCGCCATCTCCGGTGTGACCACCGGTGTGGGCCTGGACTACGGTCTGTACGCTACCTTCCACCAGGAATTCCTGTGCCCTGGCCTGCTGGGCCCAGGCGTCACCTGCGGCGCAACTGCCATCACCCTGAGCCTGTACGCTGACCCATGGCTGGCATTCGGTGCGCAGGACAACGTCTTCACCTCAGCAACCCTGGGTGCTGGTACCAACGTGGCCGACACCTCCGGCAACGACATCAACCTGGCTAACGTGAACGTCATCGTTAATGGCCTGGCTGGTATCGATGCACTGGGCGGCGCGTTCGAAAACCTGAACAGCAACTTTGTCCTGACCGCACAGGGCAAGCAATACTTCTTCGATCCGGACCCGTTCTACGCTCTGGCCTTCAGCGCCTTTAACAACACCTCGCAAGGCGTGGCTTGCAACACCGCTGGCTGCGTGGGCGCAACTGTTGTGGCTGTGAACTCCGAAGTTGGTGGTACCGACTTCAACCGTATCCCTGAACCAGGCAGCCTGGCGCTGCTGGGCCTGGGCATGCTGGCTCTGCCGTTCGCACGCCGCCGCAAACAATAATAGGGTACTACCCTTGAAAACCGCCGTGGCAATCACGGCGGTTTTTTTTCGTCCGGATTTTGCTGAGTCAGGCCTGCTGGCGCCGCGCGTTATGCCGCTCCAGATTGCCGTTGAGCTGCGTGATGATTTCGGACGCGGCCTGCACGATCTGGCCTGAGCTGAAGCCAGCCCTTGCCATCTCCTTGTAGAAGGACTTGGCCAGCATGCGCGCCACCTGGTCCGGGTTCTGGTAGGCGATACGCGATTTGCCGCGCAATTCCTCCTGCACAGCCTGCTGCGCGAAGCGCGAATCGAGAATGCTTTGCAGCTGCTGCACCTGCACCGACTTTCCGACATAGAGTGAGATCATGTCGAGCAGATGCATGTCGGCGCGGTCGAAGCAGCCCTTGGCGCTGTCGCAGCTGGTGTTCAGCATGCCGACGATCTTTGCGCCGATGCGAATCGGAGCCAGCATCAGGCTGTGGTGTCCACTGTCCGCGTGGCGCGCCATGGCGGCGAACTGGGAATGCGTGATGTCTTCCACCAGCAGGGAGCGGCCGGTCGCCAGCACGTGGCCAGCGATGCCTTCGCCGCGGCCGACCGAAGCCTGCCATGCGGCCGGCGGCAAAGGACCGTAATGGGCACACACCGTCATGCGCGGCGCATCGCCGTCGCCATCGTTGAGCAGCATGATGGAGCAGGTCTCGGCGCCCACCAGATGGGCCGTCATTGCGGCCTGCTGGTCAAGGTCATCCTGCAGCTTGCCTTCGGCAAGGAACTGCGACAAGTCCTGTAATCGGATCAGGGTGTCTTGGCTCATGCGGCGCTCCCGGAAATGGCTCATCCCATTCTACTTCCACCAGCCCTAGGCAGTTTGTTCGCTTTCCTTGGGTGGCGATAAAAATGCCTTGTGGAAGAGGTGGCGCGCCAGCCGTAGCGGCGGCATGCGCAGCCAGTTGCCGCGTACATACAACAGGAAGCGCGCCAGACGCGACAAGCTGTCGTCGCAGCTGGTGTGATCCGGCAGCAGGGCGCGGCGGAACAGGGCATCCATGAGCGGGCGCAGCGGCAGAGGCGGACTATCGCGCAGCGCCTGCAGCACGGATGGCGGCACCTGCGTTCCCAGCAGCTCCTGCGTATAGCGCAAGCCGTAGTACAGATAGCGCCCCAGTTGCATTTCCAGCGCGCGCGCAGGCAAGCTTTCCCAGAAACCGGGCTGGCTGCCGAAATGCGTCAGCAGGCAATGCAGGTCGTACAGATCGCGCAGGCCCTTGTCGAACTCACCGTCGGCGAACAAATGGGTCGCGCTGTGCAGCACCATGTCGGCAGGCGACAGCAAATGGAATTCAGGATGTTCCGCCACGGGCTGCGTTGCCGCCAGCAGCTTGCCCGAATCGGGATGGCGCGCGGCGGTCCGCGGCAGCAGGGCGTGGTGGACGTCGATCACCGTACCGCGCTGCACATTGCGCAGCGGTGGCAGTTCGTGCATCCATTCGCGGTAGTAGCGCTGATCGTATTCATCATGGTGGGTGGTGACCCAGCCATACATCAGCAGCGCGGCTTCCACTTCAGCCAGGCGCGCTTCGGGAACCAGGATGTCGATGTCGGAGAACAGCCGGCCGTGCGCCGGCGGCAGACCGGCCGTGGCGTAGGCGCCGCCTTTCAGCAGCACGACGGGCAGGCCCAGCTGCTGCAAGGCTTTCTGGATCAGGCGCACTTCCCAGTGCACCGCCTGGCCGTGACGCACGGCGACCGCATGTGCCCACTGAAGCTGCTCGCGTGCCTCGGCGGGAGCATTGGCCAGCACACCGGCCTGCTCGAACAGATAGTGCAGGGTGGCCAGCACATTGGCGCTGTCGGCCTGGCGCAGCAGCAGGTCCCATTGGGCTGCGCTGAAGCCGCCCGCCGCAGACGGCGTGCGCAGCGCTTGCACCAGCAGGGGAAACGGTGGACGGCCTGCCATCAGCTGCGCAGTGGGAGCTGGGACAACAGCTCAAGTGCCTCGTCCAGCTTGCTGTAGCGGAAGCGGTAGCCCTGCACCTGGTCGATTAAGCGGCCGAGGGCTTGGAAACCGCGTGCGCCCAGCACGCTGTAGTTGAAGGAATTGCCTGCCAGTTCCATGAAGGTCGTGCCCGGACTCACTTCTTCCAGCGTGATCGGCGCGTCGGCTGCGTACTGCGGGAAAATCACCCAGGCGGGCAGGGCGGTTTCCTGACTGCGCGCCACACTGTCGGCGGGTGCGCGCATATGGGCCACGGTGCCCTTGGTGGTGTCGGCGACAGGCGGACTCAGCACGGCATCCGGCAGGTAGCGGCGGATGATATTGATCGACTGGTTCTTCAGGCTCACCGGCCGCACATAGGGCAATACCAGGCCGTCGTCCAGGCCCACCAGCGTCAGTTCATCGGACAACAGGCGCCAGCCGCCGCGGCCGCACAGGGCAGCCGTCAGCGTGCTTTTTCCGGAGCCCGGCGGAGCGGGCATGATGAGGGCGCGGCCGTCCCGTTCCAGCACGGCGGCGTGCACGATCAGATAGCTGTGGGCGCGCGTCGATACGCACCAGTTGAGCCCCCACTCGAACATGGCCAGCGCTTGCTGCAGCGGCAGCGGTTCGAACGCCTTGCGGCCATCATAGGCCAGTTCAACTTGCGGACGGTACCAGCGCCGCATGGACTTGGGCCGCGCCAGTTCGAGATGGAAATTGGCGAAGGCATCGTCGGGCAGCAGGGGGTAGTCGGCGTACAACAGGGCGATGCCGTCGGCCAGCGTGTCGATCCTGGTTTGCACGCGCGTGGTGAAGCGGCCGGTACGCAGGCGCAGGCCATCGCCGGCCAGGCGGGCGCCCAGCTCGTCTCTGCTCAGGGAGGAAATGGTCAGCATGCTTCCACCAGCTTCAGCCGTTCCAGCTGGTCCAGCATATCCTGGACTTCGGCATCAGCCAGTTCGTCTGCCTCGACGTCGCCGTCGCGCAAGGCCTGCAAAAGCGCAAGGGCGCCAGCATCCAGCAAGTGGGTGGCGCCCGAGATATCGTTGTAAATCACCGTCTCTTCGCCCCAGGCCCGGTGCAGCAAGTTCTGTCCGGGCACGAGGCGCCAGCCTAATGTCATGTCATCGTCTGCTTCAAATAGTTGACGATGTCAGCGGCATACCATTTCACACCGGCGATCGGCGTGTAGTAGCCGTGGTCGCGCCATTCGGTCCAGATCTTCTGCAGCGCGGTCGTGGACTGGAAGCTGGTCCAGCCTTTGAGCGTATTCAGATAGGCAGCCATCAAGTGACGGCCAAGACCAGCGTTATTGTTATCGAATTGCTGCGGATCCAAAATGGTCGCCGCCTTGACCGTGCTGTAACCCGTCAGCGTGGAAGGGAAGTATTTGGTGAAGTAGTCGTTGTTCTTGTTGGTAGGACGCGGCCAGACCGAGGCGGAACAGTTCTTCCAATAGCCAGGGCTGACGCCGCTGCAAGTGACAGCTTGCGTGCTGTGGGTGCTGCGCAGCGCGCCGGACATGAAGCCGGACGCGGTGGTGCAAACTGCTGCCGTGCCAGTCGCCATGGCGGAATGGCTGTGCAGGGTGAGCATGACGCCGGTTGCCGCTCCGGCGCGCGTAAAGCGGCGGCGGGCTGCACCCTTCGGCGACAGTTGGGTGTCGTCCCCAGGCTGTTGTTGGTTGGCCACGTCGTTATCCTTAGTCGTAGGCGGGAAGCCGGACTTCCCTCATTTTTGCTTACAAGTTAAGCAATTTCCGTTCCAAACGCCCCGACGCTTATGCTTTCTATTGAAAATCAAGGACTTGGGAGGTAATGGACCACACTGTCCAGCTCCTCCACCGCTAGCTGAGTCGGGAATGTAAGAATTCCCGACACCCATCATACCGCGAGTTACTTAGAAGAAGCTTTCCGGAATTACCAGGATGTCGCCTGGACGCATCGGAACGTTGGCAGAAATGTCGCCATCCTTGATCAGATCGTTCAGGCGTACGGTAAACTGCTGCTGTTTGCCGTCCACATTGCGGATGATCGAAGCCTTGTTACCTGCTGCGAACTCAGTAACACCGCCGACGGCAATCAGTACATCCATCAGAGACATATCGCTGCGATAAGGCAGCGACTGTGGCTTGGCTGCCTGGCCGATCACGCGGATCTGTTCGCCATACGTGCCAACGAAGCCGGTCACGATGACGGTGACCACCGGCTGCTGGATGTACTTCGACAGCGCTTTCTCGATATCGCGTGCCAACTGGGTGGACGTCTTGCCCGCCGCCTGCAGGTCTTCGACCAGCGGGGTGGTGATCTTGCCATCCGGACGTACCGGCACGGTGTTCGACACTTCCGGATTGCGCCACACGTTCACATTCACGCTATCGCCAGGACCGATCAGGTAGTCATCGGTTGGCGTTGGGCCTGCGTTGGCCGGCGCACTGGCGCGGTTGCTGGCGCAGCCGCCGATGGCCAGGGCCGCCAGCAGCAGGGCGGAGCCCGCCAGGATTCGGATCAGTTTGTTTTGCAGAGTATTCACGACATTCTCCAGTTGTTTTGTTCCCGGCCTGGGCCTTTTTGCGTTACTGCACGGAAATTTTAATTAATTTTCTTTTTAGCATGCTTATTTTATACCACGGGGCTTTACGGCAACCCGATTATTTTTTGGGGGCAGCTTGCTGCAACAGTTCCTTCACGTAAGAGACGGGAATCGCGTAGCTGATGCCGCTGGGCGCGCTGATGGCGCTTTCCTTCAGGCCTTTCAGCAGCGTCATATTGATGACGCCGACCACGTGGCCGTTCTCGGGATCGAACACCGGGCTGCCGCTGTTGCCTGGGTAGGCCGTGCCGTCCAGCTGGTAGATCGAGAAGGGCTTGCCGCGCCGGATCTCGGCGATGGCGCGCGCCTGCAGGCTGCGTCCGCTGACCGTCGGCAGCACGATGGGCGTGACGGCCGACAGCATGGCGCGGTGCGTGACGGGGGTCAGGCCAAGCATCATGCCCAGCGGGTAGCCGGTAAAGGCCAGATCGCGCCCTTCTTCGAGGCGCTCGCTGCTCAGCTGCAGAGCGGGCAGCGGCGTACCGTTCAGGCGCAGGTGAAGCAGGTCGTGTTCCTTGTCGATGGCGGCAATGGTGGCGGGGCGGAATTGCAGGTTGTCGCCGGTGCCGGTCACGATGCCCAGGGTTTCCATGCCGTCCGTGTCCATCTCTTCAGGCAGGGCGTGGGCATTGGTGATCACACTCAAGCCGTCGCCGACAATGAAGCCGGTGGCGGTGAACGCGATGGCCGGGCTGCGGGTGCGCAGCATGGTGCCGATGCCAACGACCGAGGGCTTGACGGCCGTGATCGTGCGCGACAGTTCGGCGCCGTTACTTGCAAAAGGCAAGGTGACGCAAGCAACCAACAGTAAGCGGCGAAAAAGGTTCATGAAATGGGTCCTTGTGGGTTTTTCCTGACATTTATAGTGCTTGCTGGAAATCAATTTAGATTACTTCGTGTCAGCGAGGCGCAACGGCAATAAATTAACTGCTACACCTAGGTATTTCTGCTGTATGATAGTGAGAAGATGTAATTTAAGCAATATTAGAAGCGGGTTCGGCGAGAGTTTCGCCGGCGCTTGCGTGAAGGGGTGGTGAAAGATGACTGAACTGTTGGCCCTGCTTTTAACGTTCCTAAAAGCAATCGGAAAATATCGCTGGTATGCAGTGATCATTACATGGGTTGTCGCGATCATCGGCTGGATCGTGGTCTATCAGTTACCCAACGACTATCAGGCTTCGGCCCGTGTGTACGTCGACACGCAAAGCATCCTGAAACCGCTGATGTCGGGCATGACCACCATGCCTAACGTCGACCAGCAAGTGATGTTCATGCGCCGCACCCTGATCAGCCGTCCGAACGTCGAGCGCGTGCTGCGCATGGTCGATCTGGACATCAAGGCGCGCACGGTCAAGGAACACGAGAAGCAGGTTGACGAGCTGATGTCCCAGATCAAAATGACGGGCACCGAGCGCGACGACATTTACACCATCTCTTACAACAACGCCAATCCGAAGCTGGGCAAGGACGTGGTGCAGTCCCTGCTGACCATCTTCGTGGAAGGCTCCTTCGGCGGCAAGAAGCAGGACTCCGAGAAAGCCGTGCAGTTCATCGACGACCAGATCAAGATGTATGAAGAACGTCTGGCGGCCGGCGAGAACTCGCTGAAAGAATTCAAGATCCGCAATCTCGGCGTACTGCCGCGCCAGGGTGGCGATTACAGCTCCAGCTTTACTGACCTGAGCGACAAGCTGAGCGCGGCTCAGCTGGAGCTGGCTGAAGCGGAGCAGGCGCGCAACGCCATCAAGCGCCAGATCTCCGGTGACGAAATGGCGCCGGTGACCGGCGCTGCGCCGGCCGAAGCGGCCAATCCGGAAATCGACGGCCGCATCGCTGCGCTGGAAAAGAACCTGGACCAGCTGCGCATGCAGTACACCGAAGAACATCCGGACATCGTCGCCGCCAAGCGCCTGATCCAGTCGCTGCAGCAGCGCAAGAAGGAAGAAGCGAAAAAGCTGGTCAAGTCGGCCGATCCTGGCGCCAGCTACAGCCCGATGCTGCAGCAGATGAATGTGGCGCTGTCGGTGGAAGAAGCACGCGTCGCCAGCCTGAAAGCCCGCGTGGGCGAATACTCGATGCGCCTGGCGCGCCTGCGTTCGCAGAGCACCGCCGCGCCGGAAGTGGAAGCGCAGCTGGCCCAGCTGAACCGCGACTATGCGATCAACAAGGAAAACTACGAGAAGCTGGTGCAGCGCCGTGAATCGGCCAAGCTGTCCGGCGACCTGAGCTCGGCTACCGACATGATGAGCTTCCGCGTGGTGGACCCGCCAACTGCGCCGGTGACGCCGATCGGCCCGAACCGCGTGCGCCTGTACTCCATCGTGTTTGTCGGCTCGCTGCTGGCCGGCCTGGGTACTGCGCTGCTGCTGAGCCAGATCCGTCCGACCTTCCTGAGCCAGAATGCGCTGCGTGAAGTGACCGGTGTAGCGATCCTGGGTAGCGTCGGCATGAACTGGACCGATCAGCAGAAGGTCATGCGCAAGCGCCGCCTGTATGCCTTTGGCGTGGCCGTGGCCGCCGTGTTTACCGCATATGGCGGTGTCCTGACCTTTACCTTGTTGCGCCAGGCCTGAGCGGCCGAAGGAGTTATCGTGAGCATTATCGAAAAAGCCGCTGGCCGTATCCCACATCCTCGCCCGGAAGACTCGCCGGTTGCCGCCGACGTCGCCGTCGCTGTGGCGCCTGCTACTGCCGTGGCCGAAGCACCGGCTGCGGCGCCCGCTGCGGCACCAGCACCGGCAGCAGCACCTGCGACTGCACCTGCGCAGGCAGCTGCGGCTGCGGCGGAGGACGCTGTTGCCGATGCCAACCGCCGCACCACGCGTTCGGTGGAACTGGATCTGGCGCGCATGCATGAAGCCGGCCTGGTGACGGCCGCCGGCGGCCGCACCAATATCGTGGAAGACTTCCGTATCATCAAGCGCCCGCTGATCAAGCGCGCCTTTGCACCGCGCAAGCCGACCGACAATCCGGGCAACCTGATCATGATCACCAGCTCGCTGCCGGGCGAAGGCAAGACCTTCACCGCCATCAATCTGGCGATGAGTATTGCGATGGAACTGGATCATACGGTGCTGCTGGTCGATGCCGACGTGGCGCGTCCTTCCGTGCTGCGCACCCTCGGTCTGCCGGCCCAGCGCGGCCTGATGGACATCCTGCTGGACGACAAGCTGGACATGGCCGACGTCATGTTGCGCACTAACGTCAACACCCTGAGCCTGCTGCCAGCCGGTACCGCCAACCCGCGCGCGACCGAGCTGCTGGCTTCGCACACCATGAAGGCGCTGGTGATGGAAATCGCCAACCGCTATCCAGACCGTATCGTGATCTTCGATTCGCCACCGCTGCTGCTGACTTCCGAGTCGCACGTGTTGGCCAGCAATATGGGCCAGATCGTCATGGTGGTGGAAGCCGAGCGTACCACCCAGCACGCGGTCAAGGAGTCGCTGCGCCAGCTGGAAGGCTGCAGCAACGTCAATCTGATTTACAACAAGTCGCGTTCCTTCCCAGGCACGGAGACTTACGACTATCACTATGGCTAAGGCGAAGACTGCCCTTCCCATTCTCGGATGTTCCGCGCTGGCGGCGTTGCTGGCGGCTCCGGCCGCCCGCGCCGAATGGCGTTTCGTTCCCGGTGTCGATCTGCGTGAAACCTATACGGACAACGTCAATCAGGCGCCGGCCGGACAGGCGCACGGCAGCTTCGTCAGCACGTTGACGCCTGGCTTCACGCTGACCGACGACACGCCGCGCGTGCAATTTCGCATGACCTTTGCGCAGCACCTTTACCTGTACAGCGGCGAGCGCCGCGACGGCAACGACCGCGCCAACCGCGAACTGAACGCAAATCTGAAGGCGCGCCTGGTGAGCGATGTGCTGTTCCTGGACGCCACCGCTGCCATCACGCAGCGCGCCGCCTCGGCGTTCGGCCCTCAGGTCTCCAACAGCACATATTCGAACGCCAATCAGAACGAGATTCGTACCTACCGCGTCAGCCCTTATCTGCGCGAAGCTTTCGGCACGCTGGCGCAGGGCGAACTGCGTTATTCGCATGACCGCCTGTCGACCGATTCGACTGGTCTGGGCCAGAGCGACGCCGACACCCTGTCGGCGTTCCTGGCCAGCGGCCCCAGTTTTCGCAAAATCGGCTGGAACCTGGCCGGTTCGCGCCAGGTGATCAGCGACACCCTGGCCGCCAAGTCGACCATTTCGACCTATAACGCGACACTGCGCTATCTGATGTCGGACCAGTTCAATATGAACGTCAATGGCGGTTACGACAAGTATGACTACAACGCCCTGGGTGGCGCCACGCAGGGCGCATCCTGGTCGGGTGGTTTTCAGTGGACGCCATCGTCGCGCACCTCGGTACAGGCCAACGCGGGCCACCGTTTCTATGGTCCGAGCTATATGCTGTCGATCCAGCATCGCAGCCGCGGCACGGTGTGGAATATCAGCTACGACGATTCGGTCACCAATACCCGTTCGCAGTTCATTCTGCCGTCGGCGGTGAACACGGCCGCGCTGCTGGACCACCTGTTCGCCACCAGCATGCCGGACCCGGTGGCACGCGCGGCCGCCATCCAGGCTTATATTGCCGCGACCGGACTGCCGGCCTCGCTGCCCAACGCGATCAATTACTTCAGCAACCGCTACCAGCTGCAGAAGCAGTTCATGGCCTCCACCGCCATCGAACTGGCGCACAGCTCGGCCGTGATCAATGTCTTCCGCACTCAGCGCGAGGCACTGTCGAACGTGAACGTGGATAGCAATCTGCTGGGCAGCCAGAATTCTGCCCTGAACGACAACACCGACCAGACGGGCATCAATGCCTCTCTGAACTACAAGCTCGGCCCGCGTACTCAGTCTACCCTGTCGGCGACAGCCTACCGGATCAAGTCTGTGACCACGGGGCGGGTGGACAATAATCGCCAACTGAGCTTTTTCCTGACCCGCCAGTTTGCGCAAAAGCTGTCAGGAATCGCCGAAGTGCGCCGTATTCGCGGCACGTCCTTCGGTACCGACGCCCGTCCCTATACCGAAAACGCGGTAGCGGTCGGACTCGCGATGAAATTCTAAGCGGAGCAGCAGTGCCATGTATGAAAGCTACTATGGGCTGAGCGACAAGCCCTTCCGTCTTCGTCCCGATCCTCATTTCTTCTTCGGTAGCAAAGGCCACAAGCGGGCCATGGCTTACCTGGAGTATGGCCTGTCGCAGGGCGAGGGCTTCATCGTCATTACCGGCGATGTGGGCGCGGGCAAGACCACCCTGGTGCGCAATCTGTTCAACCAGATTGCGTCCGACCGCATCGTTACCTGCCACCTGGTCAACACCCACCTCGATTCCGACGATATTCTGCGCGGCGTGGTGGGCGGCTTTGGCCTGCCTTGTGAAGACACGGCCAGCAAGACCACCCTGCTGGGACGCCTGGAAACCTTCCTGCGCAGCTGCGGCCAGGAGGGCAAGCGCGCGCTGCTGGTGGTTGACGAAGCGCAGAACCTGACGCCGAAGGTGGTGGAAGAATTGCGCATGCTGTCCAATTTCCAGACCGACGACAAATCCCTGTTGCAGACATTCCTGCTCGGCCAGCCGGAGTTCCGCGCGACCCTGCACAGCCCCGGCATGCAGCAGCTGCGCCAGCGCGTCATCGCGACCTACCATCTTGGTCCGATGGACGGCACGGAAAGCCAGGCCTATATCGAGCACCGTCTGAAAACCGTGGGCTGGCAGAACGATCCGATGATCAGCCCGGCCGCGCATGCGGCGGTCTACGAGTACACCGGCGGCATTCCGCGCAAGACCAATCACCTGATGGACCGCCTGCTGCTGATGGGCTTCCTGGAAGAGATGCACGAATTCACGGACACCGATGTGGACACCGTGATCCGCGACATCCAGCAGGAATTCCAGCCGCCGCCGGCGGAACCTGCGCCGGCGGCACCGCAGGCCCAGAGCAACGACCAGATGGCTTTCGAGCCGGACCAAATGTTCAGCAACCAGTACCCTGCGGTGCTGGACGAGCGCATGATGCGCCTTGAAAAATCCCTGGTTTCGGTACTGTCGATCCTGAAGAAGATCGTGCGCTCACCGGCCACCAACCTGAATCTCGATAACAACGAATGAAACCGTACCGTATCCTGTGCGTGGTTGGCGCCCGCCCGAATTTCATGAAAATGGCCCCCATCATGGCGGCCTTCGCCAAACTCGGCCCGCAGGTCGAGGCCAAGCTGGTGCACACTGGCCAGCATTACGACGTGGCCATGAACCAGCAGTATTTCGATGCGCTGGGCATTCCGAGCCCGGACATCAACCTCGAAGTCGGCTCGGCCAGCCACGCCCAGCAGACCGCGGAAGTGATGAAGCGCTTCGAACCGGCCGTCGATGAGGTGCAGCCGGCCGCCGTGCTGGTGGTGGGCGACGTCAACTCCACCATCGCCTGCGCCCTGGTGGCAGCGAAGAAGACCGTGCCGGTGATCCACGTGGAAGCGGGCCTGCGCAGCTTCGACCGTGCCATGCCGGAAGAAATCAATCGCCTGCTGACCGACCAGCTGTCCGACCTGCTGTTCACCACCGAGGAAAGCGGCGAAGAGAATCTGCTGAAGGAAGGCATCGCGAAAGAGCGCATCCACTTCGTCGGCAACGTGATGATCGATACCTTGCGTGCCAATCTGGCGCGCGCCATCCCGGTCGACAAGATCGCCGCCGATGCGGGCCGTCCTGGTTTCCTGGACAGCCACAAGAACGGCTACGCGGTGCTGACCCTGCACCGTCCATCCAATGTGGACGACCCTGCGATTCTGCGCGGCCTGCTGGAAACGGCGGCCGCCATCAGCGAGCGCACGCCGGTGATCTTCCCGGTGCACCCGCGCACCAAGGCCACCATCGAGAAGTTCGGCCTGTCGCAGCTGCTGGACCGTCCGGACGTGCTGCTGCTGCCGCCGATGGGCTATCTGGAGATGCTGGGCCTGATGAAGGATGCACGCGTGGTGCTGACCGACTCCGGCGGCATCCAGGAAGAGACGACTGCGCTGGGCACGCCGTGCATCACGCTGCGCAACAACACCGAGCGCCCGATCACGGTGGACGAAGGCACCAATACCATCGCCGGCAACGACCCGGCCCACATCATGGCAGCGTATGATGAGCTGATGTCCGGCGGCGGCAAAGCCGGCCGCGTGCCGCATTACTGGGATGGCCGCGCAGCGGAGCGCATCGCCGCCATCGTGCTGGACTGGCTGAAGGCCCGGGAGTAAGCCGACATGAACGCGCCCGTCCGCAATGCGATGACGATCGACGTGGAAGACTACTTCCAGGTCTCCGCCTTTGCACCCCACATTCCGCGCGACAGCTGGCCTGCACGCGAATGCCGCGTCGAAGCGAACATTGAGCGCATCCTCGGCATTCTGGAAACGGGCGGCGCCAAAGGCACGTTCTTTACCCTGGGCTGGATCGCCGAGCGCTATCCGCAAATGATCAAGCGCATTGTCGCCGGCGGCCACGAACTGGCCAGCCATGGCTACGGCCACCTGCGCGCGTCGGACCAGTCGCGCGAAGAATTCATGGACGACGTGGCGCGCAGCAAAGGCATCCTGGAAGATCTGGGCGGCGAGCGCGTGCTGGGTTACCGCGCGCCGAGCTTCTCCATCGGTCCCGGCAATCTGTGGGCGCTGGATGTGCTGCAGGAAGCGGGCTACCGTTACAGCTCCTCGATTTATCCGATCCAGCATGACCACTACGGCATGCCGGACGCGCCGCGCTTTGCTTTCCACCCGAACGGAGAGCAGGGTTTGCTGGAAGTGCCGATCACCACGGTGCGCATCGGCCAGCGCAATCTGCCTGCCGGCGGCGGCGGTTATTTCCGCCTGCTGCCGTATTCCCTGTCGCGCCGCATGATGCGCCGCGTGAACCGCGAAGACGGCCAGCCTGCGATCTTCTACTTCCATCCGTGGGAGTTGGACCCGGGCCAGCCACGTCCTGAGGGCATCGGCCTCAAGACGCGTTTCCGCCATTACGTCAATCTGGACAAGATGGACGCACGAATCAGGTCTCTGACGCGCGACTTCGCGTGGGACCGCATGGACCGGATCTTCCTGGGGCAATCATGACCTCGATTATCGAAGCCGCGGCCGAACGCCGCGCAGCGCGGGCCCGGGCGGAAGCCGAGGCCGCGACCGTGCTGGCCAATGCTGCCGCCACGTCGGCTGCGCCGCCGCCGGCGCCGTTGCTGCATACGCCCGCGCCGCTGGTGCAACTGCTGGGCAGTGGCGCCGAGGAGTGCGCACGCTGGGACGCTTTTGTGCAGAAGGCGCCGTCCGCCACCTTCTTCCACCGCGCCGGCTGGCAGCGCGTGATCGAACAAGCCTTTGGCCACAAGACCTGGTTCTTCTACGTCGAAGAAAACGGTGAAATCACAGGCGTGCTGCCGCTGGCGCAAATCAAGAGCCGCATGTTCGGCCACTCCCTGATCTCGCTGCCATTCTGCGTGTATGGCGGCGTGGCAGCCGAGACGGAAGCCGCGCGCAAGCTGCTGGATGCGGCCGCCGAAGAACTGGCCGCGTCGCTGGGCGTGGGTCATCTGGAATACCACAACTACGCGGCAGCCAACGAAGGCGATCCGAAGTGGATGGGCAAGGATCTGTACTATACCTTCCGCAAGGCCATCAGCGCGGACGACGAAGAAAACATGAACGCCATCCCACGCAAGCAGCGCGCGATGGTCCGCAAGGGCATCAAGTTCGAGCTGCGCGGCGAAGTGGACGATAACGTCGAGCGCTTCTTCACGGCCTATTCGAACAGCGTGCATCGCCTGGGCACACCGGTATTCTCGAAAAAATATTTCGCCCTGCTGAAGAAAGAATTCGGCGACGACTGCGAAGTGCGCGTGATCATGCAGGACGAGAAGCTGGTGGCTGGTGTGCTGAGCTTCTTCTTCCGCGATGAGGTGCTGCCTTACTACGGCGGCGGCATGCCGATCGCGCGCGACGTAGCGGGCAATGACTTCATGTACTGGAACCTGATGCAGGCGTCGGCCGCGAAAGGCTATCGCCTGTTCGACTTCGGCCGCAGCAAGAAGGGCACCGGGGCTTTCGATTTCAAGAAGAATTGGGGCTTCACGGCGCAGCCGCTGCCCTATGGCTACCAGCTGTTCGCATCGAGCGAGCTGCCGGATGTGAATCCGCTGAACCCGAAGTATCAGCTCTTCATCAAGCTGTGGCAAAAGATGCCGCTGCCGCTGGCAAATATGCTCGGGCCGCACATCGTCAAAGACCTGGGGTAAATCGTGGACGACCTGCTGTTGCTGGTGCACCGTATCCCCTATCCGCCGAACAAGGGGGACAAGATACGTTCCTGGCATTTGCTCAAGCATCTTGCCAGGCGCTATCGCGTGCATCTGGCGACCTTCGTGGATGATTCTGACGACTGGCAGCATGTGCCGACCGTGCAGGCGGTGTGCGCCTCCAGCCACTTCGCCGCGCTGAACCCGCGCGCCGCGCGCGTACGCAGCCTGGGCGCCTTGCTCGGCAACCGCTCGCTGTCGCTGGATTACTACCGCGATGCCGGTTTGCGGCAGTGGGTCGACGCGACCATGCGCGAGAAGAATATCCGCCGTATCGTGGTGTTCTCCTCGCCGATGGCGCAGTATGCCGAGCCGTACGCACAGGCGCGCCGCATCGTGGATTTCTGCGATGTCGATTCGGACAAATGGGCGCAGTACGCCGCCAAGAAGGCCTGGCCGGCCAGCATGCTGTACCGCTACGAAGCGGACCGCCTGCTGCGCTATGAGCGCCACATCGCGGCCACCACGGATGCATCGCTGCTGGTCTCTGCGCCGGAAGCGGACCTGTTCCGCCGCCTGGCGCCGGAAAGCAGTGCGCGCATCGGCTGGTTCAGCAATGGCGTCGACACCAGCTATTTCGCGCCGGCTGCGCATGCGAATCCCTACGCGCCCGATGAACGCGCGCTGGTGTTCTGCGGCGCCATGGATTACTGGCCTAATGTGGACGCCGTGCAGTGGTTCGCCAAGGAAGTGCTGCCCGCATTGAGCGGCGTGAGTTTCTATATCGTTGGCGCGCGTCCTGCGCCGGAAGTGCTGGCGCTGGCGGGTCTGCCGGGCGTGCACGTCACCGGCACGGTGCCGGATGTGCGGCCTTATGTGCAGCATGCGGCGCTCTCGGTCGCGCCGCTGCGCATTGCACGCGGCATTCAGAATAAGGTGCTGGAAGCGATGGCCATGGCGAAGACCGTGGTGGTCACGCCGCAGGCCCTGGAAGGCATTGACGCGCATCCCGGCCGCGAACTGCTGCTGGCGGCGGATGCGCCACAAACGATTGCCGCCATCACTACCGCGCTGTCCGGCTCCGCCGCATCGCTTGTCGCCATTGGCAATGCCGCGCGCGCGCGGGTGGAAGCGTCCTATAGCTGGGATGCCCGACTGGCGCCGCTGGACACTCTCATTGATACGCCGCCCGGTACTGCCGGCGTGGCCACCGGTGCGGCGCCGCACGCCGCCTCCACTGCATGGACCCAGGCATGAACATCCTCCAGACCGAACGCCCAGCCGCTGTCGCGCAAGACGCCGCCGCCTCGCCGGGCACACCGGGAACAGCCGCCGCACCGAACGGCATGCGCAATGCCTTGCTGGTAGCGGCGGTCATGCTGCTGCCCATCCTGATTTACTGGAGCACCGCCGCCTCCATCGTGGCGATCTGGGAGCGCTCCGGCACCTTCGCGCACGGCTATGTGATCCTGCCAATCAGTTTGTGGCTGATCTGGCGTCAGCGAGATGTGCTGGAGACGCTGCCCGTCAAACCTTTCTGGCCAGGCCTGATCCTGGTGGCCGGCTGCGGCGTGGCCTGGCTGCTGGCAGATTTGGTCGAAGTGCAGATCGTGAAGCAGTACGCTTTCGCTGCCATGATGCCGCTGACGGTACTGACCTTGCTGGGCACCCGCATCGCACGCGCGGCCGCCTTTCCGCTGCTGTTCATCCTGTTTGGCGTGCCGGTCGGCGAAAGCCTGATTCCGCCGCTGATCGAAGTCACTGCCAACTTCACCATCGATGCGCTGCGCATGACCGGCATTCCCGTGCTGCGCGAAGGGAACAGCTTCAGCATCCCGTCCGGGAACTGGTCCGTGGTGGAAGCGTGCAGCGGCCTGCGCTACCTGATTTCTTCGATTACGCTGGGCTTTCTGTACGCCCACCTGACGTACCGCAGCCGCTGGCGCCAGGGCCTGTTTGTGCTGGCAGCCTGCGTGGTGCCGGTACTGGCCAACGGTATGCGCGCTTACATGATCGTGATGATTGGCCACCTGAGCGGGATGAGGCTGGCGGTGGGCGTCGACCATCTGATTTATGGCTGGGTGTTCTTCGGTCTGGTGATGCTGCTGCTGTTCTGGATCGGCAGCTTCTGGCGCGAGGACCGCGAAGAACCTGCGCGCGCCAGCAGCGCGGCGCCTGCGCCTGTCGCTATGGCAGCTGTGCCGGTGCCGAGGATTGCCGCCGCCGCCTTGGCATTGCTGGCGGCAGCCGGCGTCTGGCCGGCCTATGCGCACTATGTGGAAGACAACGGCGCCGCTCCGGCGGTTCAGCTGGCGCAATTCCGTCCTGCCGCGCCGACGGTGGACGCGTTCACCAGCTGGGAGCCGGACTATCCGCAGGCCAGTGGCCAGCTGCGCAGCTTCCACGCAACGAGCAGCAGCCCGGTGGGCATTGAAGTACGTTATTACCGCGACCAGGTGGATGGCGCCAAACTGATCAGCTCGAGCAATCGCCTCGGCTGGGACCACGACGGCCTGCACGAATCCTCCAGCGCCCGACGCACCGAAACCATCGCCGGCCAGACCGTTGAAGTGAGCGAAACCGTGCTGTCCGGCGGGGTGGGCGGCCGCCGCATGCTGGTTTGGCACTGGTACTGGATCGGCGGAAAAATGACTAGCAGCAACTACGTTGGGAAATTGCTACAAATGAAACAAAAGTTACTTGCGGGTAGCGGCGATGGTGCGGTAGTGATGGTATTCTCACAATACGACGAAAAACCCGACAATGCGCGTGCCGCGATGCGGGAGATTCTGAATAGCAACCTTACTCCGCTGGATGCCGCGCTTGCCAGCAACAAGAGGCATTGAAGCAGCCACGCCGCCATGAATGACATCCCGCTCATCGTCCACCTGATCTACCGCCTCGATTTCGGCGGGCTGGAAACGCTCATGGTGGAGCGCATCAACCGCATGCCTGCCGAACGCTACCGGCATGCGGTGGTGTGCCTGACGGGCTTCAATCCGGAGTTCGCAAAGAAGATTGCCAAGCCGGGGGTGGAGGTACACGCGCTCGATAAACAGGCAGGCCTGTCCTTGCATACGCATGCAAAGCTGTGGCGCCTGCTGCGCCAGCTGCAGCCGGCCGTGCTGCACAGCTATAACCTGTCCGCCATCGAATACGCGCCGGCCGCGCTATTGGCGGGTGTGCCGGTGCGCGTCAACGGCGCCCATGGCCGCGACCACAACGACCCGCACGGCACCAACCGCAAGCACAATATGCTGCGCCGTTTAATGCTGCCGTTTTACGACGTCTGCTACGCCAATTCGGCAGCGATGGAAGTGTGGAACCGCGAGGTGATCGGCGTCCCTGAACACAAGAGCCGCATGCTGGGCAACGGCATCGATGCGGAACGCTTCCGTCCGCGCGCGCAGGGCGAAGCACGTCCCTTCTTCGGCGCGGACGATATCGTGATTGGCGCCGTGGGCCGCATCCAGGATGTGAAAGACCACGCCACCTTGCTCGACGCTTTCATCCAGCTGCGCGAGCGCCAACCGGCGCTGCGCCCACGTCTGCGCCTGGCGATCGTCGGCGACGGGCCGCTGCTGGAGAAGATGCGCGCCAGGGCCGCTGATGCAGGCGTCGCCGATGTGGTGTGGCTGCCGGGAGCGCGCACGGACGTGCCGGACATCCTGCGCAGCTTTGATGTTTTCGCGATGTCCTCGATTGCCGAGGGCACGCCCGGCTCCGCGCTGGAAGCCATGGCAAGCGGTCTGCCGGTGGTAGGCACGCGCGTAGGCGGCATTCCCGAAGTAATCGACGATGGCGTAACCGGTATTCTGGTGCCGCCATCGAATCCCGCTGCGATGGCCGCAGCGCTGGAACAATACGTGACCGCGCCTGCATTGGCGCAGGCGCATGGACAGGCAGGACGCGAACGGGTGCATCGCAAGTACAGCATGGCGGCCATGGTGGCTGCCTATCAGGGCATGTACGACACCCTGTGCGAACGCAAGATCAAGACTAGAAGGGCAATTCCATCATGTGCGGAATAGTAGGCATCCTGGACGCGCGCGGCGGGCGTGCGATTGACGAGGCGCTGCTGCGCCGCATGAACGACACGCAGCACCACCGCGGTCCGGACGAAGGCGACATCTACATCGAGCCGGGCGTGGGCTTTGGCCACCGCCGCCTGTCGGTGATCGACATCGCAATGGGCCAGCAGCCGCTGGGCAATGAAGACGGCAGCGTGATGGTCTGCTACAACGGCGAGATCTACAACTACCGCGAACTGACTGCGGAGCTGAAGGAGCTCGGCCACACCTTCAAGACCAAGAGCGACACCGAAGTGATCGTGCACGCCTGGGAGCAGTGGGGCGAAGATTGCGTCGACCATTTCCGAGGCATGTTCGCCATCGGCCTGTGGGACCGCAACCAGCAGGTGATGTTCCTGGCGCGCGACCGTCTCGGCGTAAAGCCACTGTATTACGCAATGACGCCGGATGGATGGTTCGGCTTCAGCTCCGAGCTGAAAGCGCTGCGCATGCATCCTTCGCTGTCGCACGAAATCGATCCGCGCGCGGTGGAAGACTATTTCGCATACGGCTATGTGCCGGAGCCGAAGACGATTTACAAGGGCGCGCTGAAGCTGTCGCCGGGCTTCCGCCTGACGCAGAAAGTGGGTGCGCCGCTGGCGGAACCGACGCAGTTCTGGGATGTGCCATTCAAGCCGCATCACGCGATGACCGAAAGCGATGCGCGCGGCGAACTGGTGGAACGCCTGCGTGAAGCGGTGAAGATTCGCCTGGTCGCTGAAGTGCCGCTGGGCGCCTTCCTTTCCGGCGGGGTGGACTCGTCGGCTGTGGTGGCGATGATGGCCGGCCTTTCCGACGGTCCCGTGCACACTTGCTCGATCGCCTTCAACGACAAGGCTTACGACGAATCGGCCTATGCGCAGCAAGTGGCGGAGCAGTACCAGACCGATCACTTCGTGGAAACGGTCGACACCGACGATTACGCCCTGCTCGATACGCTGGCCGGCCTGTACGACGAACCATATGCCGACAGCTCGGCGATTCCGACCTACCGCGTATGCCAGCTGGCGCGCAAGCGCGTGACCGTTGCGTTGTCCGGCGACGGCGGCGACGAGAATCTGGCGGGCTACCGCCGCTACCGCTATGCGATGGCGGAAGAGAGTGTGCGTGGCCGCATTCCGACCGGCCTGCGCAAGCCGGTGTTCGGCACTCTGGGCCGCCTGTACCCGAAGGCCGACTGGGCGCCGCGCGTGTTCCGCGCCAAGACCACGTTTGAAGCGCTGTCGCGCGATCTGGTGGAAGGCTATTTCCACGGCGTGTCGATCATGACCGACGCCATGCGCAAGCAGCTGTTCTCGGACAGCTTCCGCACCAAGCTGCAAGGCTACCGCGCCATCGACGTGATGCGCGGCCATGCGGACAAATCGCCGACCGACGATCCGCTGTCGATGATCCAGTATCTGGACATGAAGACCTATCTGCCGGGCGACATCCTGACCAAGGTGGACCGCGCCAGCATGGCGCATGCGCTGGAAGTGCGCGTGCCGCTGCTGGACCACAAGCTGGTCGAGTGGATTTCGGGCCTGCCGCCGGAATTGAAACTGAAGGGCGGCGAAGGCAAGTACATTTTCAAGAAGAGCATGGAGCAGTATCTGCCGAACGATATCCTGTACCGCAAGAAGCAGGGCTTTGCCGTGCCGCTGGCGGCGTGGTTCCGCGGTCCGCTGCGTGAACGCGTGAAGGAATCGCTGCTGGGTCCTAACCTGGCGTCGACCGGCATCTTCAACCAGGCCTTCCTGCAGGAGATGGTGGAACAGCACCAGTCCGGCCGCCGCGATTACAGCGCGCCGATCTGGACGCTGCTGATGTTTGAAGCATTCCTGAGAAAAGAGATGCAGGCATGAGTATCCGTATCCTGCATGTGCTGGACCATTCGATTCCGCTGCACAGCGGCTATACCTTCCGCACGCGTTCCATCCTGCAGGCGCAGCGCGCGCTGGGCTGGGAAACCTATCACATCACCAGCCCGAAGCAGGGCGATGTCAAGGCGGCACGCGAAGAGGTGGACGGTCTGGCTTTCTACCGCACGCCGCCTGCCCGCGGTGCGCTGTCCAAATTGCCGGTACTGAACCAGTTGGCAGTGATTGACGCACTGGCCACGCGCCTGATGGAAGTGGCAAAGGAAGTGAAGCCGGATGTGATCCACGCTCACTCGCCCGCACTGAACGCTGTGGCGGCCCTGCGCGTCGGCCGCAAGCTGGGTATTCCCGTTGTGTACGAGATCCGCGCCTTCTGGGAAGACGCCGCCGTGGACCACGGCACCAGCAAGGAGTGGGGGCTGCGTTACCGCCTCACGCGCGGCATGGAAACCTGGGCGCTGAAACGCGTCAATGCCGCCACCACGATCTGCGAAGGGCTGCGCGCCGAAATCATCAGCCGCGGCATCCCATCGCAAAAGATTGAAGTGATTCCGAATGCCGTCGATATCGGCGACTTCAGCACCGACGGCGTGCGCGACGAAGCGCTGGCGCAGCAGCTTGGCCTGGAAGGCAAGACAGTGCTGGGCTTTATCGGCTCCTTCTACGCTTACGAAGGCCTGGATATTCTGCTCAACGCATTGCCTTCCATGCTGGCCAAGCGCCCGGAGATCCGCGTGCTGCTGGTCGGTGGCGGTCCGCAGGACGCAGCCTTGCGCCAGCAGGCGAAAGACCTCGACGTTGCGGACCAGGTGATTTTCACCGGCCGCGTGCCGCACAGCGAAGTGCAGCGCTATTACAACCTGGTCGATGTGCTGTGCTACCCGCGTCACAAGATGCGGCTGACCGATCTGGTGACGCCGCTCAAGCCGCTGGAAGCCATGGCACAGGGCCGCCTGATGGTGGCGTCCGACGTCGGTGGCCATAAGGAATTGATCGAAGACGGCCGCACCGGTGTGCTGTTCAAGGCGGGCGATCCACAAGCCCTGGCGGAAAAAGTGCTGGCGCTGCTGGACGCGCCGCAGCAATGGGCGGAATTCCGCCAGCGTGGCCGCCACTTTGTCGAAGCGGAGCGCAGTTGGGCCGCCAGCGTGGCGCGCTATCGGCGCGTGTACGGCGGCATCGTTTCGCCAGCCATCGCGGGCGTGTCATGACGCAGGCGGCACAAGGCGCCTTGCGCATTGGCCTTGTAGGTCCGCTGCCGCCGCCCTCGGGCGGCATGGCCAATCAGACCTTGCAGCTTGCATCCCTGCTGCGTAGCGAAGGCCTGGAAGTGGAAACCATCCAGGTCAATGCACCTTATCGTCCGGCCTGGGCCGAGAAACTCAAGGGCGTGCGTGCCGTATTCCGTCTCGTGCCTTACCTGGCATCGCTGTGGCGTGCCGCCGGGCGCGTACAGGTCTTTCATGTCATGGCCAACTCCGGCTGGTCGTGGCATCTGTTTTCGGCACCGGCAATCGTCATTGCGCGGCTGCGCGGCACGCCAGTGGTGGTCAACTACCGGGGCGGCGAGGCCGATACCTTCCTCTCGCGCTCTCAAGGCGCCGTGCGCGCCACGCTGTCGCGCGCCAATGCGCTGATCGTGCCGTCCGGCTTCCTGGAGCACGTGTTCGGCAAGTACGGCTTCGCTGCGCAGATCGTCCCCAACATCATCAACCTGGAGCGCTTCAGCGCGGCGCAGGAACCAGCCCCGCCACAGGCACTGCGCCTGTTGGTCGCGCGTAATCTGGAAGCGATCTACGACAATGCCTGCGCGCTGCGCGCCTTGGCCATCGTGCGCAAGACGCATCCGCACGCCACGCTGGTGATTGCCGGTTCCGGGCCGCTGCGCGCGGAGCTGGAAGCACTGACCGCGGAGCTGGACCTGGAAGATGCAGTCACCTTCACTGGCCGCGTCGATAACCACGGCATGGCCACCCTATACCGCAATGCCGACGCCATGCTGAACTGCAGCCTGGTCGACAATATGCCGAACTCCGTGCTGGAGGCACTGGCCTGCGGCGTACCCGTGATCAGCACCAATGTTGGTGGAGTACCTTATCTGGTGGAGGACGGCCATACCGCGTTGCTGGTGCCGCCGGCGTCGCCGCAAGCGATGGCGGATGCCATCCTGCGTCTTGCCGCCGAACCTGCACTGGCGGCAAGCCTGCGCGAAGCGGGTCAGCGCCATGTGCAGCAATTTATCTGGGCGAATGTGCGCCCGCGCCTGCTGGGCGTCTACCAAAGCGTGCTTGCCCCGCGCGCTGCCAACGCAGTGAGCCAGCCATGATGTACACCGCCCTTGTTTCGAATCTGATCTTCCCGCTGCACGAGCGCCTGAAGCAGCACAGCACAGTCGCCGCACGCAAGCAGATGGAAGAGTCCCAATGGTGGCCTGCCACCCGCCTGCACGATCTGCAGCTGCAGCGCCTGCGCCGCCTGTTGCTGCGCGTGCAAAGCAAGGTGCCGTATTACCGCGATCTGTTCGCGCAACTGGGTTTCGATCCCTCGCGCGATCTGCATTCGCTGGACGACCTGCGCCGCCTGCCATTGACCGATAAGGCGACCATTCGTCAGCACAGCGACCGTCTGAAAGCGGAAGACGCTGTTGGCCTGTCCCGCTTCAACACGGGTGGTTCCAGCGGCGAGCCGCTGATCTTCTACATTGGCAAAGAGCGCGTGAGTCACGACGTGGCGGCAAAATGGCGCGCCACCCGCTGGTGGGGCGTGGACATCGGCGATCCGGAAATCGTGGTCTGGGGCTCGCCCATTGAGCTGGGCGCCCAGGACCGCGTGCGCATGGTCCGCGACAAGCTGCTGCGCACTCGCCTGCTGCCGGCCTTCGAAATGTCGGAAGCGAAGCTGGATGGCTTTATTGCCCGCATTCGCGAGCAGAAGCCGCGCATGCTGTTCGGCTATCCCTCAGCGCTGTCGCATATCGCCCGCCACGCCAAGGCGCGCGGCCAGCGTATGGATGATCTGGGCATCAAGGTCGCCTTCGTCACCTCCGAGCGCCTGTATGAGGAACAGCGGCAGCAGATCGAGTCCGTATTCGGCTGCCCGGTGGCCAACGGCTATGGCGGACGCGATGCGGGCTTCATCGCCCACCAGTGCCCGGACGGCAGCATGCATATCACGGCGGAAGATATCATTGTCGAAACGCTTGATGCGCAGGGCCAGCCGGTTGCGCCGGGCCAGGCGGGAGAGATCGTCGTCACTCACTTGGCCACGGGCGATTTCCCCTTCATCCGCTATCGCACCGGCGATGTGGGCGTGCTGGGGACCGAGCCATGCAAATGCGGGCGCGGCCTGCCGCTGCTGAAAGAGATTCAGGGCCGCAGCACCGACTTCCTGGTCGCACGGGATGGCACGGTGATGCACGGCCTGGCGCTGGTCTATATCCTGCGCGACCTGCCGCAGGTGAAGGCCTTCAAAATTGTGCAGGAAAGCCTGGACCTCACACGCGTGCAGGTGGTGCTGGAATTGCCTCTGGATGAAGCGCTGCGCGGTAAAATCGTCGCCGGTTTCCGCGCGCGCCTGGGCGCGGCAGTGAATGTGGAAGTAGAGCAGGTGGAAGCCATTGCGCCCGAAAAGTCGGGCAAATTCCGCTATGTCGTCAGCAAGGTAGAAACGGGGAAAACAGGAACATGAGGGACATACTCGTCACCGTGCTGGTGTTCGCATCGATACCCTACATTTTCAAGAAGCCATGGTTCGGCATGGTGATGTGGGTCTGGATCAGTGTGATGAATCCGCACTCGCAGGGTTGGGGCTTTGCACGCGAATTTCCGTTTGCCGCGATTATCGCCGGCGTGACCGTGCTGGCCATGGTGGCCAAGCCCAAAGAGATCAGGATGCCGATGTCGCCCGTGGTTGCGGCGCTGATGGCCTTCATATTGTGGATGTGTGTCAGTTCAGCCTTTGCAATCAATGTGGAACAGATTGGGCCGCAGCTGATCAAGGTGCTGAAGATCATGGGCATGACCCTGGTCGTCATGATGCTGGTGCGCACGCGCCAGCACATCGAGTGGATGATCGGGACGATTGTGTTCTCGATCGGCTATTACGGCGTGAAGGGCGGCCTGTTCACGATTCGTAACGGTGGCCAGTACCGTGTGTGGGGGCCATCCGGTACCTTCATCGACGGTAACAACGAGATCGCCCTGGCGCTGATCATGATCGTGCCGTTGATGATGTACTTCATTCCATCCATCCCGAACAAATGGGGCCGCCGCGGCATGTGGGCTTCGATCGGCCTGTGCGCACTGGCTTCGCTGGCCTCCTATTCGCGCGGGGCGGCGATCGCCATGGCGGCGATGGTGCTGTTCCTCTGGATGAAGAGCAGCAACAAGGCGGTACTGGGTGCGATTATCGTGGTGGCCGCTCCGCTTGTGCTGGTCTTCATGCCGGAGCAGTGGCATAGTCGCATCGATACCATCAACACTTATGAGCAGGACAGCTCGGCGATGGGCCGTATCAATGCCTGGCAGATGGCCATGAATCTGGCGGCGGAACGTCCGCTGACGGGCGGCGGATTCGAGATCTACGATCCGCAGGTGTTCCAGAAATACGCGCCGATTCCGGAAGATGTCCATGCAGCACACAGTATCTACTTCCAGGTTCTGGGCGAGCATGGCTACGTGGGCTTGCTCATTTATCTGCTGCTGTATTTCTACACCTGGCGATGTGGCACTTGGGTGATCCGGCATACGGCGCACGTTCCTTCGCTGGACTGGGCGACAAGGCTGGCACGGATGATTCAAGTAAGTATTATCGGCTTCATGGTGGGCGGGGCGTTCTTAAGCCTGGCCTACTTCGACGTTCCGTATTACCTGATGATGGCGATGGTCGCCATCCGCGAACTGGTGGCGAAGCAGCTGAACGAACGCAGGACCGAAGCAGCCGAAGCGGCGCGCATTGAACGCGACCGGGAAAAAGAACTGCAGGGAGACGCCCGTGAAGCGATCTGAGGGTGGCGTGCCTTTGCTGGAGAAGGGCTTGCTAGGCGTGCTGTCGCCAGGCGGATCGCGTGGCCTGTCCATCCTGATCTATCACCGCGTGCTGCCGCAGAAGGACCCGCTGTTCCCCGATGAAGTGGATCGCGCAGAATTCAGCGCGCAACTGGCGCTGCTGAAATCGCGCTTCAACGTGTTGCCACTGCAAGAGGCGATCAAGCTGACCCGCGCCGGCAAACTGCCGCGCCGTGCCGCCTGCATCACCTTTGACGACGGCTATGCCGACAACGCGGAAGTGGCCTTGCCTGTGCTGCAGCAGCATGGCCTGCACGCCACCTTCTTTGTCGCCACCGGCTTCCTGAACGGTGGCCGCATGTGGAACGACAGCGTGATCGAAACCGTGCGCCGTGCGCCGGACGGCGTGCTCGATGCGACGTCGCTGGGACTGGGAAGCCATCCGCTGCACACGATTGCCGACCGCCGCCGTGCTATTCCGGCCCTGATCGGCCAGTTGAAATATCTGCCGATGGAAGAACGCCTGCAGCAGGTGAACCGCCTGGCCGAACTGGCCGGCACGCCGCTGCCTGACGATCTGATGATGACCACCGCCCAGCTGCACAAGCTGCAGGCGGCAGGCATGGGCATTGGCGCCCACACGGTGAACCACCCCATCCTGGCCAAGCTGCCGCCGGAACAGGCGCAGCGCGAAATCGCAGAAGGCAAGCAGGCGCTGGAAGCCATGCTGGGTGCACCGGTATCGCTGTTCGCCTACCCGAACGGTAAGCCGGGCGAAGACTATCTTGCCGAACATGTGGACATGGTGCGCAGCCTCGGCTTCGAGGCCGCCGTGTCCACCGCCTGGGGCGCAGCGCGCAAGGGGCCGGACCTGTTCCAGCTGCCGCGTTTCACGCCATGGGACCGCAATCCGGTGCGCTTCGTGCTGCGACTGGCACGCAATCTGACGCAGGATGCGGCGCGAGTATAAACAAGGATTGATTGAATGAGTTTGAATGCGCAAGTCCTGACGGGCCTGAAATGGACGGCAGGTGCTAAATTCGGTGGCCAGATCCTGACCTGGGCCATCACCATTATCGTCATGCGCTTGCTGTCGCCGGCGGATTACGGCCTGATGGCGATGGCGACGGCTGCAGCCTCTCTTCTCGGCATGCTGGCCGAACTGGGACTGGGACAGGCGCTGGTGCAGGCGCAGGAAATCAGCACACGGCAGCTGCGCCAGGCAATGGGTTTCTTCACTCTCATCAACGTCAGCCTGTGCCTGATGCAGTGCGCAGCCACGCCTTTCCTGACCTCGTTCTACTCGGAACCGAAGCTGGGTCCCGTGCTGTACGTGATGTCGCTGCAATTCCTGCTGGTCCCGCTGGGCATGATTTCGGAAGTGCAGATGGAGCGCAAGCTGGAATACAAGAAGCGCTCGCTGGTTGAGCTGAGTGCCGCCATCCTGGCCAGCGTGACCACTCTAGTGCTGGCGCTGACAGGTTCTGGCGTATGGTCGCTGGTGCTGGGTAATCTGGCCGGCGTTGTGTGGCGCACGGTGGCATTGAATATCGCCGAGCCTTTCCCGCATCTGCCGATCTTCAAATTCGACGGCATGCGGCCGCTGCTGGCTTTCGGCGGCATGATGATGCTGTCGCGCTGCCTGTGGATGTTCTATGTGCAGGTGGACGTGATGATTATCGGCCGCGTCCTCGGCGGCAAGGTGCTGGGTGCGTACTCGGTAGCCATGCACCTGGCGTCGTTGCCGGTGCAGCGCGTGACGGCCATCCTGAACCAGGTGGCCTTCCCGGCACTGGCGCGCTTCCAGGACCAGCGGGAACTGATCCGCCAGCAGCTGCTCAAGCTGTTCAGTCTTCTGAGTTTGATCGCCTTCCCCGTTTCCTGGGGCATGTCTGCCACCGCCAATGAAATCGTACTGGTGCTGCTGGGCGAGAATTGGCAGGACGCCGTCTTCCCGCTGCGCGCACTAACGCTGATGATGCCGTTCCGTACCATGGTCGGCTTCCTGCCGACGGTGACGAACGCCATCGGCCGTCCGGAAATCGGCTTCTACAACGGCATCGTCAACTGCATCATCATGCCGCCGGCCTTCTACATTGGCTGCCAGTGGGGCATCATGGGTGTGGCGATGGCATGGCTGATCGCTTATCCGATTACGCTGTTGATCAACGCCCACCGCATGCTGTCGGCCGTCGAACTGACAATGGGCACCGTGGCCATGCGTATTGCGCCTGCGGTCGCCTGCGGCGCCACGATGTATGTGGCCGTGGAGGCGCTGCGCCGCGCCATGGACGGCAAGGCCGCCCACCTGACAATGCTGGTGACGGAGATCGCGGCCGGTGCGGTGGTCTACATGGTCGCCACCTGGACCTTCAACCGCGGCACCATGAGCGATGCATTGAAAGTCTTCGGCAAGCGCTGATCATTCTTCTTTGCCTTTGCGCAGGCGCATCAGCAGCGCCTCGGTCTGCTCATTCAGCGGCAGGCCGTGGCGGCGCAGCAGCTGGATGTGCAGCACCATATTTTCCAGTACCAGCTTGGCCGCCACCGCCAATAAGGTCATGCGGCGGTCTTCTTCGCTGAAGCTGTCCATCGCGTCGGCCATTTCGCACAGGTGGCTCGCCACCAGGCTGCGTAATTCATCCTCCTTGAAGGGGAGGTCGGCGAAATCGATCGGGTCTTCCTGCTCCACTTCGTGCATCAACACTTCGAGATCTTGCTGGGTAATCGGCATGCGCGGCTCCCATAGTTCGCCTGGCTTCATTTTAGCGCTAGAATCTGGCGCATGGCGCAGATCATCTTCACCCAGCAGCTGGCTCGCTTCCTGCCCGTGCCTACCTTGAGCACGCAGGCAGCGGATCTGCGTGCGGCCCTGGATGGCGCCTTTGCGGGCAATGCACGCCTGGGCGCCTATGTGCTGGACGACCAGGGCCATTTGCGCGAGAACGTCGTGATCTTCATCGACGGCAAACGTACGCGCGACCGCGAGAAACTGGACGACCCGCTGCAACCCGATTCCAAGATCTACATATTGCAGGCACTTTCAGGAGGCTGACATGGCAGACCGTGCATACGTGGCGACCCGCAAGGGCCTGTTCGAACTGGAAAAGCGCAATGGCGAATGGGCCATCGGCGGTATCCACTTCCTCGGTGAACCGGTCAGCATGGTGCTGCACGATGCGCGCGACGGTGCGCTGTATGCGGCGCTGAATCTCGGTCACTTCGGCGCCAAGCTGCATCGCCGCGACAAGGGCGTCACCGAATGGAAGGAAATCGCGGTGCCGGTGTATCCCGAAAAGCCGGCGAACAGCGAGGACAAGACGGCGTGGTCGCTGAAACAGATCTGGTCCCTGGAGGCTGGCGGCGTCGACCAGCCGGGCGTGCTGTGGGCCGGTACCTTGCCCGGTGGCCTGTTCCGCTCCAATGACCGCGGCGAAAGCTGGCAGCTGGTGGAGTCGTTGTGGAACCATGTGTCGCGCCCGAACTGGTTTGGCGGCGGTTATGACGTACCGGGCATTCACAGCATCTGCGTCGATCCGCGCGACAGCCAATCGGTGCTGGTGGGCGTGTCCTGCGGCGGCGCGTGGCTGACGCAGGATGGCGGCGCAACTTGGCAGCTGCGCACCAAGGGTATGGCTGCGCGCTATATGCCGCCCGAGATGCAGGATGATGGTCCGGCGCAGGACCCGCACCGCATCGTGCGCAGCGCCGGCGATCCCGACAAGCTCTGGTGCCAGCACCACTGCGGCATCTGGTACTCGACCGACAACGCGCAGACCTGGGTGGAAGCGCAGGCGCCGCTATCGAGTTTCGGCTTTGCGGTGGCCGTGCATCCGCGGGACGGCAGCAAGGCGTGGTTCGCGCCGGGCGTGGCGGACCAGCAGCGCGTGCCGGTTGAAGCCGCGCTGGCGGTCAACCGCACCAGCGATGGCGGGGCGTCCTTCGATACGCAGCGCAGCGGACTGCCTCAGGAGCATTGCTACGACCTGGTATATCGCCACGGCCTGGCGGTTGCCGAGGATGGCAAGACGCTGCTGATGGCGTCCACCACGGGTGGCTGCTGGCTGTCGGATGATGGCGGCGAACACTGGCAGACCATCTCCACCACGCTGCCGCCGGCTTACGCTGTGCGCTTCGCTTAAACCGCGAAGTAGCCGAGGAACATATCGACGGCGGTCGTGATGATCGCCTCCTGCTGGTCTTCCGCCAGCGGCGGCTGGCCCATGGCCACCTGCGGCCAGAACGCAAAACTTTTCAGCAGTCCTTGCAGGGTCATGGCGATAAAGGCGGGATCGCCCGCTTTCAGCTTGCCGTCCGCCTGGGCTGCACGCACGAAGACCGCCACGCCTTCTTCTTTTGAGCCCAGCTTGGCCACCATGTCCAGCGCCCGTTGCGGGCTGTGAACCGCTTCGGCAATCGCCACCCTGGCCAGATCCAGGAAGTAGGGATCGCGCAATAGCAGCATTTTCTGGCGCATCAGCTCCAGCAGCTGCGCGCGCAGCTGCTGGCCGGACTGATAACCGATCGCATTCAGCGCCGCACTGCAGTTCCACAGTTCCAGTAGGATCTGCTCGAACAGCTCGTCCTTGGAAGGGAAGTGGTTGTAGACGGTGCGCTTGGATACGCAGGCTGCCGCCGCGATGCGGTCCATGCTGGTGGCTTCGAAGCCGTTGGCGCGAAATTCCTCCAGCGCGGCCTCAATGATGGCGGCGCGTTTGCGGTCGGTCAGTTTTTCGTTCATGAGTGAATTTTACACCGGGGAGTTTACCTTTCCAAAAATAGAAACTACACTGTGTAGTGTACTTTCCATACACGGAGTGTTCCATGTCCAGCCTGACCCTGAAGCGTCCCGCCCCAATTACCACGCCATCCCTGCGCCGGGGTGGTAAATTCCGCAATGCCGCGGCCATGCGCAAGATGGGCGTCGGCCAGACCTTGAAAATCATGTGGAAGGTGTTTTTCGACAAACCGGACGATACGGTGCCGCGCTACGAGATCGCGGTGCGAGCGCTCACTAGCGTAGAATTGGCCGCTGCGCCTGACAATACGCTGTACCGCCTTGGCCATTCCACAGTGCTGCTCAAGCTGAACGGCGAACTGTGGCTGACCGATCCGGTGTTCTCGGAGCGCGCTTCGCCCGTGCAGTGGGCTGGTCCGGCACGCTTCCATCAGCCGCCCATCGGCATCGACGAATTGCCGCCGATCAAGGGCGTGATCCTGTCGCACAACCACTACGACCACCTCGATTACGCGGCCGTGCGCAAGCTGGCGGCCAAGACCGAGTTCTTCATCACTCCGCTGGGCGTGGGCGATACGCTGGTTAAATGGGGCATCCCCGCCGAAAAAGTGCGCCAGCTGGACTGGTGGCAAACCACCAAGGCCGGCAGCGTCACCCTGACGTCCACTCCGGCCCAGCACTTTTCCGGCCGCACGCCGTTCGACGGGAACGAGACGCTGTGGTGCTCCTGGGTGATCCAGAGCGGCGAGCAGCGCATCTTCTTCAGCGGCGACTCAGGCTACTTCAAGGGCTTCAAGGAAATCGGCGACCAGTACGGTCCCTTCGACCTGACCCTGATGGAAACCGGCGCCTACGACCCGATGTGGCCGGACGTGCACATGCAGCCCGAAGAAACCATGCAGGCCCACATCGACCTGCGCGGCAAAGTCCTGATGCCCATCCACAACGGCACCTTCGACCTCGCGATGCACAGCTGGCACGACCCCTTCGAACGCATCAGCGAGCTGGCCGCCGAGCGCAAGCAGGAACTGGCGACGCCCGCCATCGGTGAAGCGCTCGATATCGCCCAGCCTGCGGCTGCTACGCCGTGGTGGCGAAACCACGAATAGGCCGCTACAATGGCTCGAAATTACTTTTTTGATAATTTATGCGAGCCAAGTTCCTTTTCCTTCTGTCTACAGTAGTGGGTTCGGCGTGGGCGGATGAATGTCCTCAGCCCGTCTGGCCGAAAAACCGTCAAATAACTGCTGATCCCCCCGCTGCTACGGTGGGGATTCTGGTTGAGTATGAAAATGGCTGGGGAATGAAGCAGGATCTGGTCCGCGCGGAAGCATTTTATGAGCGCTCGGCGGCAACGGGCTTTCTGCAAGCGCGGTCGAGGCTCGATGCCTTGCGGGAGTCGTCGAAGTGAGGATGCGTATCAGCCTGGCGCTGTGCGCACTGCTTTGTTCTACAGCGTATGCGGCCAGTGATCGCGACACGCAAACTGGCATCGATCTGAAAAGCTGCAACAAACCTGAATGGCCGCGTGAGTCCTTGTACAAGGGTGAGTCGGGCAGGGTGACCTTGTCCTTTCTGATCGGGCCGGATGGCAAAGTGCTCGAATCCAAAGTGCTGGAGTCGAGCGGCTTCCCAATGCTTGATGTGGCGGCGCGCGATGGCCTTGAAAAATGCCAATTCACTCCGACCAGCCCCAAGCCCGAATGGACCAAGATGCAGTACGTCTGGTATCTCGAAGAAAACGCGCCCACGGAGGAAGCTAAGGTGAGGCACGCGCGGCTTCTCGCTGACGCAGAGCGCGGAGATGCGAGCGCGCAATATCGGGCGGCCACTATGCTCTTGTTTGAGAAACCGGTCGAACCGGAACGCGGAATGCAATACTTGCGCAGGGCAGCAGAACAGGGTCTGATCGAAGCGCAGGAAGGGCTGGGCATGTCACTGATCTCCGAGAAGTTCGTGCCGCGCGATCTGGTGGCTGCGGAAACCTGGTTACGCCGCGCCGCCGACCGAGGCTCGCCCTCGGCGCAGGCAATGCTGGGCCAGTTCCTGCTGACATGGGGCACCAACTCGATCGAGGGACTGGATTGGCTGCGCAAATCGGCAGAAAAGGGCGATTCGATGGGCCAAACCTCGCTGGCTGTGTACCTGCTGAGTAAGGACATCGAGGTGCCGCATGCCGTCACCTTGCTGCAGTCGGCCGCCGATAAACAAGACCATGTCGCTCAATTCGTACTTGGACAGTGTTACGAGGTTGGCCGCGGAGTGACAGCGGATCGTGCTAAAGCCATCCGTTTGTATGAGCGCGCTGCCGCGGCGGGCGTGCCCGATGCCGACGAGGCGCTGAAAGACCTGCAATCCACCCAATAAGGCTCTGTATGCGAAACGGACTTTTGCTTCTGGCGCTGTTGTGCAGTTCCGCGTGGGCAGAGGAGGGGCGCATCGCCGATCCGGTCCGGACCAAAGCGATCACGGTTGATCTCAATAGCTGTGCCAAGCCGGTGTGGCCGCAGGAATCGCTGCGCCGCGAAGAGACGGGCCGGGTCACGCTGGCTTTCCTGATTGGTTTGGACGGCACGGTGCTGGAGTCGAAAGTCGTGACCTCCAGCGGCCATCCGCTGCTCGATTATGCGGCACGCGACGGCCTTGAAAAGTGCAAGTTCACCCCGCCATCCCAGGTCGGCCGCACCCAGCCGGAATGGATGAAGATGCAGTATGTCTGGACGCTGGAAGGCGCACTGTCACCCGAACAGCAAGCGGCAAGGCGCGCACGAGTGCTGGCCGAGGCGGAGCAGGGCGATGCCGAAGCGCAGTTCAAGGCTGCCGGCGTGTTACTGGCGTCGGAACCGAAAGACCCCGCGAAAGCCGTCGAATTCCTGCGTCTGGCGGCAGAGCAAGGCCATGTGCGTGCCCAATTGGCGCTGGCCTATCAGCTGACCATGAGCAAGGATGGACCGGATCTCGCTGGTGCCGAGGCCTGGCTGCGCCGCGCAGCGGAAAAGAACTCAGCCGAGGCGCAGCTTGCGCTGGGCCAGTTCCTGCAAATGCAAGGCCGGGACCCCGCCGAAGCCCGCGAGTGGCTGCGCAAGTCCGCCGCGCAAGGCTCGCCTGCCGGGCAGGCAATGTATGCGGCGATCCTGATGCGCGACGACGCTGGCGTGGCGGAAGCGATCCCCCTGCTGGAGCAGGCGGCGGAAAAGCAGAACCGCTATGCCCAGTACCAGCTGGGCCAATGTTATGCCGAGGGCCGTGGCGTTGAGCGCGACAAGGAGAAGGCCCAGCGCCTGTTCGAGCGAGCCGCAGCTGCTGGCTTCCCGCCAGCCACGCGGGCCTTGCTGGCCCTGAAAAGCGCGCCTTAGGCTACCTCGTCAATAAACTTGCCGATGGTCTGGCCCAGCGTGTTGACGGTGGGCGTCTTGGCTTGCAAGCTGGGCGGGACCTGAATTTCGATTGCGCTGTCGAGGCGCGGAGTGGGCAGGGTTGGCGTCGCCGCCGCCTGAGCCTGGGCGCTGTCGCGCTGGGTGCGGGACAGGGTTTGGTTTTCCGTGTCGAGTTCGGCGCGGCTGGCGTCCAGCCGGTCCTCATCGCGTGCCACCTGGGCGCGGCTTTCCTGGACCTTGCGCTCGGCAACGGCCACGGCGGACTGCAATGAGTTCAGGGAAGTCAGGGAAACGGCCACGATTTCACCTCAAAAGGACCCTTTCGGGCACCAATCTTAGGTTAGGCCATCTTTATCGAAAAGGCAATCGCCCAAAAAAAGGGGCAGCCCGGCCTTGGATTCCGTGCTGCCCCGAGGGGAACTACAAGGGAACAGAAACTTTTAGAAGCGGTACATCAGGGACGCTTCCCAGGTGCGGCCAAACAGCGGACGCGCATTGATCGGGCCGGTGCCGCCGGTGGTCAGGCGCGAGTTACCTTCAGTCAGGCCCAGCTCGTTCGACAGGTTGGTGCCGGACAGGCGCAGTTCGATCTTCTCGCCAATGGTGAACAGGGCGCCCACGTCCACCGTCTTGTAGGACGGCAGGTACTGCAGGTTGGCCTGGTCAGCCCAGCGCGAGCCGATGTAGGTGTAGGTACCGTACAGCTTCACAGCATTGCCGTCGCCAAACGGGATGCGGTAGGTCGGCGTGAAGCGGAACTGGTACTTCGGCTGGCGCTGCACGCGTTTGCCGTCGGTGTCAGGATTGTCCTTGTACTTCGAATCCTGCCAGTCGCCGGTCAGGGTCAGGGTCAGGTCGCGGATCGGACGCACGGCCAGTTCGAATTCCACGCCATCACCCTTGGAACCGGAGATCGAATTCAGGATCTGGCCGTTCGCCAGAATCTGCTGGAAGGCGATGCCTTCGAAATCGGTGTGGAAGTAGTTGATGTAGGCGCTGTACAGCGGATTGGCGGTCTTGAAGCCCACTTCATACTGCTTGATCTTCGGCGTCGGCAGGATGCCGCGGTCGTCGACTTTGGCCTGGGTGCCGGTGTTGCGCAGATCGTCAAACGCGACGAAGGTGTGGCCCTGGTTGGCGCGCACAAACACGCTCATGTCCTGCGCCAGCTTGTAGTTGCCGCCGATGGTGAAGGAGTTGGCGGTGTCGGTGCGGGTCAGCGCCGTGTTCGAGCCGTTCGGCATCGAGGTATTGTTGTTGTACACGGTCAGCGGGTTGTTGTCAGTGTCGGCGCTGGTCAGGTTGGAAATGGTGGCATCCAGTTTCTGGCGCTCACGGCGCACGCCGCCGTCGATCTTGATGCGGTCGTTCACCTTCCATTCGTTGGCGATGTAGAAGGCGGTATTGCTGCCGTCATAGCTCGCCACCGGCGCGTAGAAGACATTGCCGTCAGTACCGTTCTTCGACACGATCACGCCGTTGTTCAAAGTGACGTTGATCAGGCGCGCGTTCGGCACGGCGGTCATCAGGTGGCTGTTACCCAGATACCACACATCGTCCGACGAGTAGTTCGCGAAGTAGCCGCCGATGGTGACGGTGTTGTCCTTGATCCACTCCTTGCTGACGCGGATTTCGTCGGTGAACGATTGCAGTTTCTTCTGCACCGCCCACAGCCCGGCCTGCACCACCTGCTGGTCGCCCGACACTGGCGTGCCGTCCAGGTAGGTTGCGGTAGCGACGGTGCCGCCATTGGCCTTCAGCGCGGCGGCGTTGTAATCGGACATCTTCAGCGGATTATTACCCGTGAACATGGCCACGGTATTCAGATCGCCGTCGAAGTAGTTGAACTTGTTGGACACATTCCAGCCCTGCAGGTTCTGGTCGAACTCGGCGCCGAACACGGTGGACTTCAGGCCGCGGCCATCGCCCAGGTCGAAGTTCAGGGTCTTGCCTGGTGCGGCTTCCACGGTGAAGCGGCGCATCTCGTTGCTCATCAGGGTGCCCTTGAGCGGATCGAAGCCGGGGAATTCGCTGATGGTGTGGCCTTCGTTGCTGGAGATTAGCGGCACGCCGGTGTAGAAGGCGTTCTTGTCGTCGGTACGGCGCGCATACAGGGTCAGTTCTCCCTGGTCCAGCTTGCGGGTCAAGGTGGCGGTGATCTGGCCGCCTTTGTCGGCCGGGAAGCCGGCGTCGCGCACGCCATTGGTGTTGCGGTAGAAGCCGCCGATGGTGCCGTACCAGCCGTCGGAGATCTTGCCGCCGTAGAACATGTCAACGCGGCGCAGTTCACCGGTGCCGGTGGTGAAGCGGATCGAACCTTCAGGCGTGTCGGAACCTTTCTTCAGGATGAAGTTCATGGTCGCGCCCGGCTGGCCGCTGGAGAAGATGGTGCTCGGACCGCCGCGCAGCACTTCGACGTGGTCGATGGTGTCATCCAGGCGGAAAGCGGAAGAACCCTCGAAGAAGGACAGGGTTGGCACCGGATAAATCGGATTGCCCTGCATTTGCACGGACACGAAAGGCGAGTCGGAACCCGATGGGAAGCCGCGCACCTCGATATTGGCGCCGGACTGGCCGCCGGTAGCTTCTGCATACACACCAGGCACCAGCTTCATCACGTCAGCGGTGCTGCTTGGCGACGCGGATTTGAGTTGTTCTTCGGTCGCGGTCGTAATGGAGAAGGCGGAATCGAGTTTGCGCACGCCGCGCGAGGCGGCCACGCCGGTCACAACCACTTGTTGCACTTCTTGCTGCACTTCCTTGGCTTGCGGCTGGGATTCAGCCGAAACCTGGGCTTCGGGTGCTTGATCGGCCGCTTGCACTTGATTGACCAGGGTCAAAACGGCAAGGGAAATCGAGGACAGCAACAGCTTCTTTTGCGGGGTCTTCATGTGGTGTCTCTTCTTTCGTGTTATGTGGTTCGGCTCCAAGGTCTAATCATTGAAACAAGAAATGATATCGATGTCAATCAAAATGATATCGATGTCATTTTTTGCGACACATTGGAAAATGGCGAATAAAACCTGTCATAATGCATCCGCCGAACTGTTTCCCAACTGAGTGATTGATGGCTGTGAACAAAACAATGGAAGATCTCGCCAAGCTGGCCGGGGTCTCGAAAATCACTGTATCCCGTGCGCTGCGCGACAGCCCGCTCGTGACGGAAGAAACACGGCAGAAGGTTCGTGCCATTGCCGAAGCTCAAGGTTATCGCTTCAATGTGAGCGCTCGCAATTTGCGCATGGGCCGTTCTTACTCGGTGGCGGTTGTTGTAGAAATGACACCCGCCAAGGGCCGGCCGATGTCCGATCCTTATCCGATGGAATTATTGGGCGGCATTACGCAGGAGCTGACCACAGCCGGCTACAGCGTGGTGCTGACCTCGAAACAGCTGCTGGATACGGCCCCCGTGCAGGGTGCGGATGGCTTGATCCTGCTGGGCCAGGGTTCGCACGGCGAGGCGGTGAAGACGCTGCAGAAAACCGGCCTGCCGCTGGTGGTGTGGGGCGCGCCCGAACCGGGCTCCAGCAGCATCGTGGTGGGTAGTGACAACCGCAAGGGCGGCGCCAGCGTGGCGCACCGCTTCATCGAGCTGGGCCGCAAGAAGCTGGTCTTTCTCGGCGACGTGGACCATGCGGAGGTGCAGGAACGCTGCGCCGGCTTCATCGATGAGATGGGCGGGCAGGGCACCGTGCACATCATCCGTCCGAAGGCCTTCACCTTCGAGGCGGGCTTCGACTGCATATCGGCCCTGCTGAAAAAGAAGGGCCAGGCCTTCGACGGCGTGTTTGCCGCCAGCGACTTGCTGGCGATGGGCGCGATCCGTGCGCTGGCCGAACGTAACCTGCGGGTGCCGGAGATTGTTTCCGTCATCGGCTACGACGACACGCCGGGCGCGGCCAGTTTTGTGCCGCCGCTGACCAGCGTGCACCAGTATCTGCGCGACGGCGGTGTGCTGTTGGCGCGCAAGATGCTGGACTTGATGAACGGCCAGCCGGTGACGTCCGAGACGCTGCCGACCACGCTGACCGTCCGCCAGACCTGATTTCCCGTTGAAAGCTTAAACGATAACGACACGCCGCGAATCCAAACCGGTTTGAATCGCGCAAAAGGACGAAGATGCAACATACCTACCCACTCGATGCCTGGTGTATCCGCGAAACCGCCTTCGATACGGCGTCCAACTTCCTCGACGAGACCCTGTTCGCTCTCGGCAATGGCTACATCGGCTTGCGCGGTACGCTGGAGGAGGGCTATTCCGGCCCGGCCGGCACTTCGCTGGATGGCAGCTACCTGAACGGCTTTTACGAGTCCGAACCGATCACTTATCCCGAGGCGGCCTACGCGCTGGCCAAGACCAACCAATTCATGCTGAACGTGCCGAACGCGAAGGGCGTGGCGTTGTGGCTGGAAGATGAGCGCTTCGACATGCTCACGGGCCAGGTGGAAGACTACGAGCGCAAGCTGGACTTCCGCACCGGCGTGCTGGAGCGTTCGCTGGTCTGGACGTCGCCGCAAGGCCGGCGCGCGGCGATCCGCACGCGCCGCCTGGTCAGCTTCGCCAACAAGCATCTGTTCGCGATCGAGTTTGCGGTCACGCCGCTGAATTTCTCGGGCGAGGTGAAGCTGGTGTCGTCTATCGATGGCGCGGTGAAAAATCAGGAAGCGGGCGATGATCCACGCGTGGGTAGCGCCGTGAGCGGCCCTGTGCTGCATCTGCTGGGCGCTGAGCTGGAGCCGAATTTTTGCGCGCTGATTCAGCGCACGCACAACAGCGGCTTCATGCTGGTGTCCGCCGCGCTGAACGACATCAGCGCACCGCACGAGCAGGGCGCCGCGCAGGACGAACTGCGCCTCGAACAGATCTATGTCGTGCCTGCGACGCAGGGCAGCGAAATCCGCCTGCACAAATATGGCAGCTATTACAGCTCGCGCGACTATGCGGAAGGCGAACTGTCGCAGCGCACGCGCGACACGCTGAACGCCGCGCGCGCCACTGGCTTCGATACGCTGGTCGCAGAACAGGCCAGCTACCTCGCCGACTTCTGGGCGCAGGCCGACGTGGAAATCGCTGGCGACGACGCGCTTCAGCAAGGTATCCGCTTCAACCAGTACCACCTGCTGCAATCGGTGGGCCGCGACGGCAAGACCAATATCTCCGCCAAGGGCGTGACCGGCGAAGGCTACGAAGGTCACTACTTCTGGGACACCGAGATCTACATCTTCCCCTTCTTCCTGTACAACAAGCCTGAAATCGCGCGCAAGCTGCTGGAGTATCGCTACGCCGGCCTGCCGTTCGCGCGCGAGCGTGCGCGCCAGATGTCACACACCAGGGGCGCACTCTACCCCTGGCGCACGATTGCAGGTGAAGAGTGCTCGGCCTACTTCCCGGCCGGCACCGCGCAGTACCACATCAACGCGGACATCGCTTACTCCATCAAGCTGTACATGGAAGCGACGGGCGACGAATCCTACCTGCTGCAATACGGCGCCGAGATTGTGATGGAAACCGCGCGCATCTGGACCGGCATCGGCAGCTACAACCGCGACGGCCGCTTCGTCATCAATGAAGTCACCGGACCGGATGAATACACAGCGCTGGTCAACAACAACTACTACACCAATGCGATGGCGCAGATGCACCTGAACTTCGCCGCATCCATCGCCGAGCGTCTGTCGTCGCAGAATCCGTCCGAATTTGCGCGCATCGCGGCGGCCGTGCAGCTGGATGCAAACGAGCCTGCATCGTGGCGCCGTGCGGCGGACCTGATGCTGCTGCCTTACGACGAAACGCTGAAGATCCACGAACAGGACGACAGTTTCCTGTCCAAGAAAGTGTGGGACTTCGCCAACACGCCGAAGGAAAACTATCCCCTGCTGTTGAACTACCATCCGATGGTGATCTACCGTCACCAGGTTTGCAAACAGGCGGACGTGGTGCTGGCGCTGCTGCTCCTGAGCGACCAGTTCACGCTGGAAGACAAGAAGCGCGATTTCGACTACTACGAAGCGGTGACCACGCACGATTCTTCGCTGAGCTCCTGCATCTTCAGCATCATCGCCTCCGAAGTGGGCTACCACGACAAGGCCTACGACTACTTTATGGAGACGGCGCGTCTCGACCTCGACGACACCCACGGCAACACGCACTACGGCGTGCATACTGCGGCGATGGCTGGCACCTGGATGGGAGTGGCTTACGGCTTCGCCGGCATGCGCGTGGTAGAGGGCGAGGTGAGCTTCGCACCGACGCTGCCGAAACAATGGCAGCACTACCAGTTCAAGATTCATCTGCATGGCTGCCTGCTGCAAGTGCGCGTCAGCGCGGGCAAGACCGAATACAAGCTGCTGCACGGCGACGTGCTGGCCTTCACCCACCGCGGCGGCCGCGTTGAAATCAGTGCCGCGTCGCCTCTCAAGGAACTGCCATGAAAGCTGTCATCTTCGACCTGGACGGGGTAATTACCGACACTGCCCGTTATCACTACCTCGCCTGGAAACGCCTCGCCGAATCACAGGGCGTGCATTTCGATGAAGCCTTCAATGAGCACCTGAAGGGCATCGACCGCATGGGTTCGCTGGACCTGATTCTTGCTTCGTCTTCGCGTTCATACACGCAGGACGAGAAGCTGGCGCTGGCGCACGAAAAGAATGAGCACTACAAAGAGCTGATCGCCACCATGTCGCCCGACGATCTGCTGCCCGGCGCCGTGGCTGCGCTGGATGCCTGCCGTGCCGCTGGCCTGAAGATCGGCCTCGCCTCGGTCAGCAAGAATGCCTTCAGCGTGCTGGATATGCTCGGCATCACCGGCAAATTCGACTACGTGGTCGATGCCGCGACCATCGCGTGCGGCAAGCCGGACCCGGAGATTTTCCTGAAGGCCGCGCGCGAGCTGGGCGTAGATCCAGCCGATTGCATGGGTGTGGAGGATGCCGTGGCGGGGGTAGCCTCGATCAAGTCCGCTGGGATGTATGCCTTAGGTATCGGCGACCCGCAAGTGTTGCGGCAGGCCGACAAAGTCATACCAAGCCTCGCGCAATTTTCGCTGTAAGCCATAACAATAATAACGATGGAGACAATGAATGAAAAACCAGCGCATCCGCTATATCCTGTTCCTGATCTACTTTAACTTCGCCATCCTGCTGAACAGCGTGGGCACGGTGATCCTGCAGGTCATCAACAACTACAGTGTGAGCAAGTCCGCCGCCAGCGTGCTGGAAGGCTTCAAGGATTTGCCGATTGCGGTCGTATCCTTTCTGGTGGCTTCCTTCCTGCCGCGGCTGGGCTACAAGAAAGCCATGCTGATCGGGCTTGCGATTGTCACCGTGGGCTGCCTCGCGATGCCCATGGCGCCGAGCTTCCTGACCACCAAGCTGCTGTTCCTGTCGGTGGGCGTGTCGTTTGCGCTGGTGAAGGTGTCGGTGTACTCGACGGTTGGACTGATTGCGGAAGACCGCCGTCAGCATGCCGGCATCATGAATTCGCTGGAAGGATTCTTCATGATCGGGGTGCTGTGCGCCTATTGGGTCTTCAGCTTCTTTATCGACTCCGCCAATCCGAAATCGCAAAGCTGGCTGCACGTGTACTGGGTGCTGGCTGGCCTGTGCGTGCTGACCTTCGTGCTGCTGCTGACCACGACCTTCGACGAACACCTTGCCGTGGCGCCCGAGCAACGCAGCCTGTCGCAGGATTTCGCCGCCATGCTCAAGCTGTTCTTCAAGCCGCTGGTGTGCGTGTTCGTGATCACGGCCTTCCTGTACGTGCTGATCGAGCAAAGCGTGGGTACCTGGCTGCCGACGTTTAATAACGAGATCCTGAAACTGCCCGCGGCAATGAGCGTGCAGGTCACCAGCATCTTCGCGGCCTGCCTGGCGGTGGGGCGCCTGTCGGCCGGTGTGCTGATGCGCCGGCTGAACTGGTATCCGGTGATGAACGCCTGCCTGATCGGCATGGGCGCCATCGTGCTGATCGCGCTGCCGATGACACATGATGTGGTGCTGGGGCCAAACGTCACCTGGTCGAATGCGCCGCTGGCCGCTTTCCTGTTCCCGATGATTGGCCTGTTCATGGCGCCGGTCTACCCCGGCATCAATTCGGTGATGCTCAGTTCTCTGCCCAAGCACCAGCATTCCGCGATGACCGGCCTGCTGGTGATCTTCTCCGCGCTGGGCGGCACCACGGGCTCGCTGATTACCGGCTATGTGTTCGGCGCCTTCAGCGGCCACACCGCGTTTTACCTGACGCTGGTGCCGATCACCGTGGTGCTGATTACCTTGTACTTCTTCAAGCGCGCGGTGGATGGCGCAGATGATGGGCTGAACGCGTCCGCTATAATTTTGTAATGAACCTGAAGCGCCTCGCCGACCAACTCGGCATGTCCAAGACCACCGTGAGCCGGGCATTGAACGGCTATCCGGAGGTGAGCGAAGTCACGCGCGAGCGTGTGCTCAAGGCTGCACGCGAGGCGGGCTATCAGGCGAATCCCATGGCGCGCAGCCTGGCGGTTGGGCGCAGCAATGTGCTGGGGATTATCTATCCGCTGCTGCCTGCGGATCTGGGCGATGCGATGTTCCTGAGTGTTGTGGGCGGCATGTCCGAAGCGCTGGAAGCGCGGGCCATGAATCTCATCATTGCGCCGGTGTCGCCGGCCAATGAAATGCCCTCGTATGAGCAGATGGTGCGCGGCAAGCGCGTGGATGGGCTGGTGGTCAGCCGCACGCTGGTGCACGATGAGCGTATCGCTTATCTGAGCCGCGCCGGCTTCCCCTTCATCTCCCACGGCCGCACATCGCTCGATGCGCCATATGCGTGGTTCGATTACGACAACGAGGCAGGCATTCGCATGGCTGCGGAACGCTTGCTGTCGCTCGGCCACCAGCGCATCGGCATGGTTAGCGCGCCATTGCAGATGAACTTTGCTGCCCAGCGCCGCGCCAGCTTCCTGGCGACGATGGCCGCGGCGGGCCTGCGATGCGATCCGCGCTGGCTGGCGGAAGACAGCATCGACCGCCGCAGCGGCTACACAGCCATGCAGCAGCTGCTGGCGTGCAGCCCGCGTCCGACGGCGGTCATCGTGGACAACCACCTAGCCGGCGTGGGGGCCGTGCGGGCGCTGCTCGACGCAGGACTTCGCATCGGTGAAGACATTTCGCTGATCGTCTGGGGCAGCCTGGCCGATGCCTTGAGCGACATCGACGTCACCACCATCGACCAGCCGCGCGCGCGCGAAGCGGGGGCCAGGATGGCGGTCATGCTGCAGGCACTGGTGGAAGGTGCGCCAGCGGCTTCCCTGCAAGAGCTTTGGCAACCCGCGCTGCTGGCAGGAGCTACCGTGGGTAGGCCAGTATCAAACGGTTGATGTAGCGGTCGAATGGCGGCCAGCCCTTGTAGGGTTGCGGTTCGTAGACGTAGGCAAAGCTGCGGAACAGCGAATACTGGATTTGCAGCATGAGGCGCGGCTTCTCCGTCGGCCGCTGTCCCTTATGGATGCCCGCCGTATCGACCGCGAAACCAAAGCCACGCTGGCCCATGGCCACGATCAGATTCTCCCGGCCGTATTGCCGTTCGACTTCGCTGTCGCTTTGCGTATGCAGCCGCATTGTCGCACCGGATTTGTGGGTGGATCGCACGTAGACGTGCGGACCATCGCCGGCGCTGACGTCGGTCAGATATACCAGCACTTTCAGATAGCGCCAGTCCTCCGAATCGCGATGAAATTGCTGCAGGTCGCGTTGCACGGTTGCGGCTGGGAAGGACCAGCGCAGACCCAGTTGAGAAATCGTTGGCATACAGCCGATATAACTGGATGCCATTTCCAGCAGGCGGCGATCATTGGCCAGTTCCAGGATGTGCGGACTGCCGATGATATCGCCCAGGCTGTATTCCGACAGCCGCGCGTGAGGCGGGACGTTGCCGATCGTGTAGCCGGATGCGCCATCGCCACGGCCTGTCAGCTTCTTGTCCGAGAAGTAGCCATGGATCTCCGCGCACTGGCGGTCGGACAACAAGGGGCCGAGTTCTGCATAGCCTTCGCTGCGCAGAGAGTCGATAAGCTGGTGCTGCGCAAGCGCTGCAGGCTTGGGACCGCTGCCCTGCCGGATGCGTATCCATTGCCGGAACACCGACACACACGCGCGGCGCAAGTGCGGCGCCACAACAATGCGCTGCAGATAGTAGAGAAAGCTGTTGATGGGCCGGAAGCCTTGCCCTGGGGTGAGGCGAGCGTATCGCATGGCAGCTCCTCGGAGAGGTATCTTCACCGAGAATAACGAGTTGCCTGCTACCTCATATTGCGTTAGATCAGAGCTTGAACGGCGCGGGAGGAGGGAGCCTCCCGCGCGTTATGGACTTACATATTGCGGCGATACTGGCCGCCAACTTCGAACAGCGCGGTCGTGATCTGGCCCAGCGAGCAGACGCGGGCAGCGTCCATCAGCTTGGAGAACACGTTCTCGTTGTCGATGGCTGCCTTTTGCAGCGCGGCCAGGGCGGCTGGCGACTTGTCGGCGTTACGAGCGTGGAATTCTTCCAGGCGCGTGAGCTGCGACTGCTTTTCGTCGTCGGTGGAACGGGCCAGTTCGATGGTGGCCGGCGCTTCCGAACCTTTCGGGTTGCGGAAGGTGTTCACGCCGATGATAGGCAGCGAGCCGTCGTGCTTCTTGTGCTCGTACAGCAGCGACTCTTCCTGGATCTTGCCGCGCTGGTAGCCGGTTTCCATCGCGCCCAGCACGCCGCCACGTTCGGCGATGCGTTCGAACTCCTGCAGCACGGCTTCTTCCACCAGGTCGGTCAGTTCTTCGATGATGAAGGCGCCCTGATTCGGATTCTCGTTCTTCGCCAGGCCCCACTCGCGGTTGATGATCAGCTGGATCGCCAGTGCGCGGCGGACGGATTCGTCGGTCGGCGTGGTGATCGCTTCGTCGTAGGCATTGGTGTGCAGCGAGTTGCAGTTGTCGTAGATCGCGATCAGCGCCTGCAGCGTGGTGCGGATGTCGTTGAAGTCGATCTCCTGCGCGTGCAGCGAACGGCCGGAAGTCTGAATGTGGTACTTCAGCTTCTGCGAGCGATCGTTGGCGCCGTATTTGTCGCGCATGGTCACGGCCCAGATGCGGCGTGCCACGCGGCCCAGCACCGTGTATTCCGGGTCCATGCCGTTCGAGAAGAAGAACGACAGGTTCGGTGCGAAGTCGTCGATGTGCATGCCGCGCGCCAGATAGGCTTCGACGAAGGTGAAGCCGTTAGACAGCGTGAATGCCAGCTGCGAAATCGGGTTCGCGCCCGCTTCGGCGATGTGATAGCCGGAGATCGACACCGAGTAGAAATTGCGCACCTGGTGGTGCACGAAGTATTCCTGGATATCGCCCATCACCTTCAGCGAGAACTCGGTCGAGAAAATGCAGGTGTTCTGGCCCTGGTCTTCCTTCAGGATGTCCGCCTGCACGGTGCCGCGCACGTTCTGCAGCACCCAATCCTTGATCTTCTGGAATTCGTCGTCGCTCGGCTGGCGCTTGTTCTCTTCAACGAACTTTTCGATCTGCTGGTCGATGGCGGTGTTCATGAACATCGCCAGAATGGTCGGCGCCGGGCCGTTGATGGTCATCGACACCGAGGTGCTTGGGCTGCACAGATTGAAGCCGTCGTACAGCACCTTCATATCGTCCAGCGTTGCGATCGACACGCCGGAGTTGCCGACCTTGCCGTAGATGTCCGGACGAATTGCTGGGTCGGCGCCATACAGCGTCACCGAATCGAACGCGGTGGACAGGCGCTTTGCGTCCATGCCGGTGGACACCAGCTTGAAGCGGCGGTTGGTACGGAATGCATCGCCTTCGCCCGCGAACATGCGGGTCGGATCTTCGCCTTCGCGCTTGAAGGCAAACACGCCGGCGGTGAACGGGAAGGAACCAGGGACGTTTTCCAGCATCAGCCAGCGCAGCAGCTCGCCGTGGTCTTCGTACTTCGGCAGCGACACCTTGCGGATCTTGGTGCCGGACAGGGTGTGCTGCACCAGGCCCGTGCGAATTTCCTTGTCGCGGATCTTCACGATGTACTCGTCGCCCGAGTAGGCCGCCTGCATATCAGGCCATTGCACCAGCAGCTTCTTGGCGCCGGCTTCCATCGAGTGATCGCGCTCGATGATCAGGTCATCGAAGTCAGCCACCGATTTGCCGGCCACGGCCAGCATGCGCTTCGATTCCTGCAACTGCTGGCGTTCGCGCGCCAGCTTGACCTGCTTCTGGGTGTTCTTGTGGTAGCCGCGCACGGTGTCCGCGATCTCGGCCAGGTAGCGCGCGCGTGCCGGCGGCACGATCACGTTCTTGCCGGTGCTGAAGCGCACATCGGACTTCGGCAGCACGCCGGCTTTGACTTTCAGACCCTTCTCGGCCAGCTTCGGCAGCAGGCCCTGATACAGCGCGGTCACGCCGTCATCGTTGAAGCGCGAAGCCTGGGTGCCGAATACCGGCATTTCTTCCGGACGCTTGGAGAACAGTTCGCGGTTGCGCTGGTATTGCTTGGCCACGTCGCGCAATGCATCCTGCGCGCCTTTGCGGTCGAATTTGTTGATGGCGATGAAGTCGGCGAAGTCCAGCATGTCGATTTTTTCGAGCTGGGATGCGGCGCCGAACTCCGGCGTCATCACGTACATGGATACGTCCACGTGCGGCACGATGGCGGCGTCGCCCTGGCCGATGCCGGAGGTTTCAACGATCACCAGCTCGAAGCCCGCCACTTTGCAGGCGGCGATCACGTCAGGCAGGGCCTGGGAAATTTCGGAACCGGCTTCGCGGGTCGCCAGCGAGCGCATGAACACGCGCGCGTGGCCGGCCCACGGATTGATTGCGTTCATGCGGATACGGTCGCCCAGCAGCGCGCCGCCGGATTTGCGGCGGGAGGGGTCGATCGAGATCACGGCGATATTGATGGCATCGCCCTGGTCCAGGCGAATGCGGCGGATCAGTTCATCGGTCAGCGAAGACTTACCTGCGCCGCCGGTGCCGGTAATGCCCAGTGTCGGCGTGGACAGGCCTTCCGCTGCCTTGTGGATTTCCTTGACCAGCTTGCCGTCGGCCTTGCCGTTTTCCAGCGCGGTAATCAGCTGGGCCAGCGGACGATGGCGCTGTTCGATGTCGCCATCCTTCAGCGATTTCAGCGAAGTCGGGGAGTAGGTGGACAGATCGATGTCGCACTGCTGCACCATCCACTGGATCATGCCGGCCAGGCCCATGCGCTGGCCGTCTTCCGGCGAGAAGATGCGCGTGACGCCGTAGTCGTGCAGGTCCTTGATCTCGCTCGGCACGATCACGCCGCCGCCGCCGCCGAACACCTTGATGTGGGCGCCGCCGCGCTGGCGCAGCAGGTCGATCATGTATTGGAAGTATTCGACGTGGCCGCCCTGGTAGGACGAAATGGCGATGCCTTGCACGTCTTCCGCCAAAGCGGCGGTCACGACTTCGTCCACCGAGCGGTTGTGGCCGAGGTGGACGACTTCCACGCCGTTCGATTGCAGGATACGGCGCATGATGTTGATCGAGGCGTCGTGGCCGTCGAACAGCGAAGCGGCGGTGACAAAGCGGACTTTGTTCGCGGGCTTGTACTGTTCCGGCTCGGAGGAGAGTTTCTTGGCGGAGGCGATGTCGTTCATTGGGAATCCTTGGAACGGTAGATTTTTCATTATATGACGTTTACGTTAACGTCAAGTCAAGCGATTTAGAACCAACGGCGTAACCCAGGTGGCTGCCACATCGTGGCAGCCACCTGGGTTACGCCGTCGGTTTTTATCAGGCAGCGTGCGCGCGTTCGCCGCTCTTGAAAGCAGCCAGCAAGCGCGACTTATCACCCTGATAAGTCTCCACAGCCTTCTCCTTCACATGGCCAAAGCCGCGGATTTTCTCCGGCAGGTTCGCGATGGCAATCGCCTGCTCGTGGTTACCAGCCGACAAGCTGCTCAGCAGTTCGCCCACCAGCGCGCGGTACTCGGTAATCAGCGCACGCTCCATCTTACGCTCCGCGGTGTGGCCGAAGATATCCAGTGCGCCGCCGCGCAGGCCCTTGAACTTGGCCAGCAGCGAGAACGCCTTCCACATCCACGAACCGTACTCCGCCTTCACCAGGTGGCCCTTGGCATCCTTCTTCGCGAACAGCGGCGGCGCCAGGTTGAACTTCAGGGAGAAGTCGCCTTCGAACTGCTGCTTCAGCTGCTCGACGAAACGGCCGTCGGTGTACAGGCGCGCCACTTCGTATTCGTCCTTGTAGGACATCAGCTTGAACAGCGACTTGGCCACAGCGGTGGACAGCTTGTTGCCCAGGCCCAGCGAGGTTTCCTTAGTGCGCACCTGAGTCACCAGCTCCTCGTAGGAAGCGGCCCATGCGGCGTCCTGGTAGCCGGTCAGGAACTCGACGCGCTTCTTGATCACATTTTCCAGCGACTGCGGCAGCTGCACCACGATGGCCTGGGTCGGGGTGGCGGTCTTCTCCACTCGCTTCAGGTCCACGGCGGCACGGCGGCCCCACAGGAAGCTCTTCTTGTTCGATTCGATGGCCACGCCGTTCATCTCGATGGCGCGCAGCAGGGCTGCTTCGCTCAGCGGAATGCGGCCGCGCTGCCATGCGTAACCCAGCATGAACAGGTTGGAGGCAATCGAGTCGCCCATCAGCGCGGTGGCCAGCTTGGTGGCGTTGATGAAGTCCACAGCCTGCGGACCGCCAACGGATTCGGTGATCAGCGCTTCCACGTTTTCAACCGGGTATTCCCAGTCAGGATTTTGCGCGAAGGTGCCAGGCGGTTGCTCGTGCAGGTTGACCACAGCCAGCGTGCGGCCAGGACGCATCTTCGAGATCGCGTCGGAAGCGCCGGAGGTTAGCATGTCGCAGCCCAGGATCAGGTCTGCTTCGCCGGTCGCGATGCGCTGTGCGCGCAGGTGAGCCGGGGTGCGGGCGATCTTGACGTGCGAAGTCACCGAGCCGTTTTTCTGCGACATGCCGGTCATATCCAGCACGGAAGCGCCTTTGCCTTCCAGGTGGGCGGCCATGCCCATCAGCGCGCCGACGGTAATCACACCGGTGCCGCCGATACCGTTGATCAGGATGTTGTACGGCTGTTCGCATGCCGGCAGCGCAGGCACTGGCAGATCGCCCCAGTCGTCGGTCTTCGCCACGCCGGTCTTGGACTTCTTCAGCGTGCCGCCTTCAACGGTCACGAAGGATGGGCAGAAGCCCTTCGTGCACGAGTAATCCTTGTTGCAGCTGGACTGGTCGATCGTGCGCTTGCGGCCAAACTCGGTTTCCTTCGGCAGGATCGAAACGCAGTTGGACTGGATACCGCAGTCGCCGCAGCCTTCGCACACGGCTTCGTTGATGACCATGCGCTTGTTCGGGTCCGGGAATTCGTTCTTCTTGCGGCGGCGGCGCTTTTCGGCGGCGCAGGTCTGGTCGTAAATGATGACCGAGCAGCCTTCGAGTTCACGCAGTTCGCGCTGCACCGCATCCATCTCCTTGCGGTCGTGCAGGGACACGATGGAAGGCAGGGCCGAGCGGTCGGTGTAGCGCGACAAGTCTTCCGTCACCAGCGCGATGCGCTTGATGCCTTCAGCGGCCATCTGCTGCGCGATCATCGGTACGGACACGGTGCCGTCCACCGGCTGGCCGCCGGTCATTGCTACTGCGTCGTTGTACAGGATCTTGTAGGTGATGTTGACCTTCGCCGCCACGGCCGCGCGGATCGCCAGATAGCCGGAGTGGAAATAGGTGCCATCGCCCAGGTTCTGGAACACGTGTGGCACTTTGGAGAATGCAGCCTGGCCGATCCACGGCGTGCCTTCGCCGCCCATGTGGGTGGTCAGCTTGTTCATCTCCGGGTAGATCGAGGTTGCCATCACGTGGCAGCCGATACCGGCGAGTGCGAACGAGCCTTCCGGCACCTTGGTCGAAGTGTTGTGCGGGCAGCCCGAGCAATAGAAGGCCGGACGGAACGGGGTCTCGATCGCTTTCTTCAGCACCGCGTCCTTCGCTTCCAGGAAGGTCAGGCGAGCCTTGATCTGGTCCTGGATATTGGTGTCGGCGATGTAGCGGGCGATGCGGCCGGCGATCACGCGCGCCACTTGCGACACGGAGAAGTCAGCCTTCGGCGGCAGCAGCCACTCGCCGCGCGGCGCAACCCATTCGCCCTTGTCGTCGAACTTGCCGATGATGTGCGGACGCACGTCGTCGCGCCAGTTGTACAACTGTTCCTTCAGCTGGTACTCAACGAACTGGCGCTTCTCTTCCACCACCAGGATCTCGTCCAGACCCTGTGCGAATTCGCGCACCGATTCCGGCTCCAGCGGCCATGGCATGGAGACTTTGAACAGGCGCAGGCCGACCTTGGCGGCCATGTCTTCATCGATGCCCAGTTCTTCCAGCGCTTCCAGCACGTCGAGGTAGGACTTGCCAGAGGCGATGATGCCCAGCTTGGCGTCCTTGGAATCGATGGTGGTGTGATTCAGCTTGTTCTCGCGCGCATAGGCCAGCGCTGCGTAGATTTTGTAGTCCTGCATCAGGGCTTCCTGATTGCGGGCTTGCTGGCCCAGCGGAATGCTGGACAGGCGTGCATTCAGGCCGCCTTCCGGCATCACGAAGTCTTTCGGGATCTTCACATCGACGCGGAACGGATCAGCATCCACCGAAGCGCTCGACTCGACGGTGTCGGCCAGCGCCTTGAAAGCCACGGCGCAACCGGAGAAGCGCGACATGGCCCAGCCGTGTACGCCCAGGTCCAGGTATTCCTGCACATTGCATGGATACAGTACAGGGATCATGCAGGCCGAGAAGATGTGGTCGGACTGGTGCGGCAGGGTGGAGGAGTAGGCGCCGTGGTCGTCGCCGGCCACCAGCAGGATGCCGCCGTTCTTCGACGTGCCGGCATGGTTCATGTGCTTGAAGACGTCGCCGCAGCGGTCCACGCCGGGACCCTTGCCGTACCACATGGCGAACACGCCGTCGTACTTGGACGGGCCAATCAGGTCAACCTGCTGCGAACCCCAGACGGCGGTCGCCGCCAGGTCTTCGTTCACGCCCGGCACGAACTGCACATTGTGCGCTTCCAGGTGCTTCTTGGCCTTCCACAGGGTTTCGTCCAGGCCGCCCAGCGGCGAACCGCGGTAGCCGGAAATGAAGCCGCCCGTGTTCAGGCCCGTTTTCTGGTCGCGGATTTGCTGCATCAGCGGCAGGCGTACCAGAGCTTGAATACCGGAGAGGAAAATTTTGCCGGAGGTGGAAGTGTACTTATCGTCGAGCTTGACGTCGTTCAGTGCAGGCGAGTTGCTGCCGGTTGCCGTGGTATCTGGCATGGGGGCTGTCTCCAAAATTCATGATTCGGTGCGTGGCTGGCACAGGTGAGCGCCGGGTAAGCGCATCCTTGCCTAGACACAGCGGCTGCGGGTTTGCAGCCTTTTTCAGTCCGCCAGTTTACGGTTTACTTTACGTATACGGAAATACGGTTTGGGGATGGGGGTATAAGAAAAAACGATGGCCAAAAACGGGTGGCAGGCACCCCAATTGACAGCGCTCGACCAATCGGACAGCAGCGAATGGGGTGCCTGCCACCAGGTCTACGCCCCGGGTTTGGTCTCCGCCCCCGGCCAGACACCGCTGGCGCACAGGTCGGCCGCTACCTGTTTCGCCAGAGAACAGATCGCGTTGGCGGCATTTGTCAGCGGGATGTTGCGTGATGCGCACAGAACGACGGTGCGGCTGATGGCCGGATCTTTGATGCGGTGGGCGCGCATGGCGCCGCGTTCGATGTCTTGCAGCACAGGCGCGACCGGCAGGATGGTGGCGCCCATGCCGGCCATGATGGCCGATTTCAGGATTGCTATAGAGTTAATTTCAATCACGTCGCCTACCGTAAGCCCCGCCGCCCGCGCCACGGCTTCGATGCGGGGACGCACGCCATGCTGCAAGCCCGGCAGGATCAGCGTGGTGTGCAGCGCCTGCTTGAGGGTGATGGCTTCGCGGCCTTCGAACACCGGCAGATCGGCGCGGCAGATATAGCTGAGCGCTTCTTCCGCCAGCACGGCGGTGGTGAACGGCGTCAGCTGGCCATCATCGAACAGGACGGCAAGGTTGACGCGCCCGCTCTTCAATTGCTCGGCCAGATTGCCCGTCAGCTCCTCAGTGAGTTGCAAAGTGATATCCGGATACTGCTCGCGCGCCGCCGTCAGCAGGGGCAGGGCAAGGGCCGCCGAAATGCTGTGCGGCAGGCCCAGAGTCACGCTGCCGGAAGGCCTGGCCGACTGGGTCACGGCGGTGCGTGCATCGGCCACCTGTTTCAGGATGGCCTGGGCATGTTCGTAGAACACTTTTCCCGCGTCCGTGCTGACCACGCCCTGCGCGCTTCGATGCAGCAACTGCGCGCCCAGTTCCTCCTCCAGCTGGCGCAATTGCTGCGTCAGCGCGGGTTGCGCCACATGCAATACCACGGCCGCGCGGGACAGCGATCCGTGGTCGACTATGGCGACAAAGTAACGAAGTTGGCGCAGTTCCATGGGAATGTGCAGCGTTAAGTAGTCATTTCATTAGGAAACATTTATCATTCTAGCGTGTTCCACGCTGTCCTATTCAGATAAAAGCATGCTCAAAAAAGTCGATTCGTCTCAGCTGAAGGTCGGCATGTACATCCACGACCTGAGTTGTGACTGGATGACGCATCCCTTCGTCCGCAATCGCTTCGTCATCGCCAGCCAGGATGAGATCAACAAGATCATCAAAGCCGGCATCCACGACGTGGTGATCGACGCCGGCAAAGGCCTGGATGTGGAAGAAGCGCTGACCCTGGACGAAGCCCAGGCGCAGACCGAACGCGAGCTGGAAGAACTGGCCAAGCAGCCTTCGAAGATTATCAAGACTTCGCTGGGCGAGGAGCTCAAGCGCGCGGCCCAGATCCGCCACCAGGCCGCAGGCGTGGTGCGCAATGTGATGGCAGATGCCCGTCTCGGCAAAGCCATTGAAATCGGCGCGGTGCAGCCGGTGGTGCAGAATATTACCGAGTCCATCCTGCGTAATCCGGGCGCCTTGCTGGGCCTGCTGCGCATCAAGGGCAAGGATGACTATACCTTCCTGCACAGCGTCAGCGTGTGCGCATTGCTGGTGGCCTTCTGCAACGCCCGCAATATGGATGAGGACATCATCCGTGAAGCCGGCATCGGCGGCCTGCTGCACGACACCGGCAAGGCCATGGTGCCGGATGCCATCCTGAACAAGCCCGGCCCGCTGACCGACGAAGAATTCGCCATCATCAAGAAACACCCGGAAGACGGCTGGAACATCCTGCGCCAGTCGCCGGACGTGCCGGCCATCGCGCTCGACATCACGCGCCATCACCACGAGCGCCGCGACGGCACGGGCTATCCTGACAAGCAGGCCGGCGACGAAATCAGCGAGCTGGCCCAGATGGCCGCCATCGTGGACGTCTACGACGCCCTGACCGCCGACCGCGTCTACCACAAGGGCATTCCTGCCGCGGCCGCGCTGCGCAAGATCTACGAGTGGAGCAAGCATCACTTCAATCAGACGCTGGTGCAGGAATTCATGCGCTGCGTGGGCATCTACCCGGTCGGCACCCTGGTGCTGCTGGAATCGGGACGCCTGGGCGTGGTGGTCGAGCCGCACGAAACCAATCTGCTGGCGCCGAAAGTGAACGTGTTCTTCAGCACCAAGACCAATGTCTACATCAAGCCGGAAACGATCGATCTGTCGCGTGGACTGGGCTTCGGCGGTGGGGACAAGATTGTGGGCCATGAGTCGGCGTCCAAGTGGAACGTCGATCCGATGCGTTTTATGACGCTGGCTTAGAAGAATTCAGCCGTATCGTTTGATTCGACAGTCTGCAGGCTGCCGCTGCTGACCAGCTCATCGTAGTGACAGGCCATATTGCGGCCGTGGCTCTTGGCGTAGTACAGCGCCTGGTCGGCACGGCCCAGAATGATCACCGGCGCTTCGTACGCGCTGATGCTGACAAAGCCCACACTCACCGTCACCCGTCCCACCTGAGGGAAATCATGCTCTTCCACGTTCTTGCGGAAGCGCTCGATGATCTTTTTCGCGTTTTCCAGGTTGGAAGAACGCAGCAGCACCACGAATTCCTCGCCGCCGAAACGGAACACGCGGTCCTGGGCGCGGAAGGAGGATTGCAGCAGGTTGGCGATCAGGATCAGCACCTCGTCGCCGTACAGGTGGCCGAACTTGTCGTTGACGGCCTTGAAATGGTCGACGTCGACCACGGCCAGCCACTGTTTCTCTTCTTCGTTGTGCTGGCGGCGCTCCAGGCCATCCGGCGGCACGGACAGAGCGTCCTGCTCGGCGGAGCTGGCCTGCAGCATCTTGGACAGCTGGTCGTCGAAGGTCTTGCGGTTCAGCAGGCCGGTCAGGGAGTCGCGCTCGCTGTAGTCCAGCAGGTTCTGGAAATTACGGTAGACGCTGACGATGCCGCCAATGATGTGGATGGTATCGCTGGTGTAGGGCGTCGGATTGATGATTTCCAGGCAAGTATCGGCCTTGTCGCCCATCCAGATCGGTAGCCACAGGGTATGCTCGCCGCCCGCATTCATATAGTCGGCACTGGACTCATGGCTGGCGATGCAGCGTGCAAGGGCAGGGTAGCTCGCGATCGGTTCGCCAGGGTTGGCGGGATCAAGGATTTCTTCCATGCGGGCCGGCTGGCCGCGCACGATGATGGCGCGTGGACGCACAAACATTTGGCCGCGCACGTTCACCAGGCTCAGCACCCGGGTACGTGTAGCGGAGGCCAGTTCCTGAACCGCCGAAATCACAGAGATGTCGAGCATCGTGTGATCCCGGTGGCCGGTCATGTCCACCATATGTTTCAGAAGGGAATCCATTTGCGCTTAATGTTTCCGATTTTCAAGGCTCACAGTGACACCAAGCACGAGGCCTTTCCAAAAGACAGCTGACCAGCATAATGTCTTTTTGCATTAAGGGCAATTGTCTTTGCGTGTTTTCATGCAAAACGCCACGTTTGATGTCGCCAAATCTAGCGCGGATGCGACAGCCCCAGTTTGACATAGAACATCCGGACGTGCAGGGAAAATTCTGTTCGGAAACCTTGTTTTGTGTCAACTTACCAAAAGGCACAACTCCTATAGTTGAGGCAATGGTGCGCAGCACAGGCGCCAGAGGCGTTCTTTTCTAAGGAGTCGATCATGAAAGCACTAATCGCAGCAATCCGGCGTTTCGGCCAGGACCAGCGCGGGCTGACCGCCATCGAGTATGGCCTGATGGCGGCGACCATTGCCTTGGCAGTTGCCGCCGGAGCAACAAAAGTCAGCGACGGCCTGAACACGGTGTTCACCGCCGTCAAGACAGCGCTGACCAGCTGACCGTGGCCGATGGCGGTAGTCATGCCGACTGTTTCGCAAGTTTTGCTGCTTTTCCTGGTTGGCCTGGCCGCCGCCTGCGACATCGCCAGTCGCCGCGTGCCGAACTTGCTGGTGGGCGCTGGCCTCGCCGCTGCGCTGCTATTGCACTTCGTAGCTGGTGGCCCGCTGGCGCCGCTGCGCCTGGGACTGGCAGGCGCGCTCGCCGGCGGGGCCATCTTTCTTCCCTTTTATCTGTTGCGTGGCATGGCCGCCGGCGACATCAAGCTGATGGCCATGGTGGGCGCCTTCGCCGGCCCGTTGGGCGCCTGCGTCATTGCCGTGCTCACCGCCCTGGCCGGCGGCGGCATGGCGCTGCTGATGCTGCTCGCCGCGCGCTGGCAAAAACGTCCCGTGGCGGGCCTGCCCTACGCTCTGGCGATCGCGCTGGGCACCGGCTGTGCCGTCGCCGCAACGCTGTAGTCGGTCTTGTTGCAGATCAATATCCGCATGGAAACCCCTCGCTATCATCGGTTCCTCACAAGGAGAAACGGCATGATCGACACCGAAGACATCCTGCAGGCATCCCTGGAACAGCCGCCGCTGCTGGCGCCGCCGCCGCGCACCGTGCGCGATACCGGCCTGGAGCTGCAAATGCTGGTGGAGCTGGCTGCCAAATCGCTCTATCAGATAGGCAAGACCCATCTTCCCGTGCTCACCACCCGGTTGCGGCTGTCGATCAATGTGTTGCGCGAGGTGATGGATTTCCTGGTTGCCGAGCAGCTGGCGGAAGTGGCCTGGCGCGGCGAATCCGATATCGATGTGAAGTACCAGCTGACGGGCCGCGGCCGCGAATGCGCCGCCGACTGGCTGGAGCGCCGCCCGTATGCGGGTCCGGCGCCGGTACCGCTGGATGCCTACCGCAGCCTGGTGATGCGCCAGGCCGAAGCGCTGCCGGACGTGAGCGCGGAAGAAGTGGCGGCCGTGTTTGCCGACGACTACCTCGACACCCGAGTACATGAACTGGCCGGCGCTGCCATGTACTCGGCGCGCTCGCTGCTTCTGTACGGCGTTCCGGGCAGCGGTAAGAGCACCCTGGCGCGCAAGCTGGGACGCCTGCTGCAAGGCACGGTGGCGCTGCCTTATGCCATCGCGGTGGGGCAGGAAATCATCCAGGTATTCGACGCCACCATTCACCAGCCGCCACCCATCATGCCGGGCCGCACACCGCCGCAACGGAGCGCCGATCTGCGCTGGATTCTTTGCCAGCGCCCCATCGTGCATCTGGGCGCGGAGCTCAGCGCAGACATGCTGGAGCTGCGCTACGACGCCCACAGCGGCTGCTACCAGGCGCCGCCTCACTTCAAGGCCAACAACGGTCTGTTCATCGTGGACGATCTGGGCCGCCAGCGTGTGCCCGCATCGGCCCTGCTGAATCGCTTCATTCAGCCACTGGACGTGGGCATGGACCAGCTGGCGCTGCAAGGCGGCTTCAAATTCACCGTGCCGTTCCGGGCCATGCTGGTGTGTGCCACCAACTTCGAGCCGGCCACATTGCTGGATGCCGCGTCGCTGCGCCGCATCGGCTACAAGGTGCGCGTGCCGGCCTTGAGCGAGGCGAATTACCGCGCCCTGTGCCGCCAGCAGTGCCGCGCGCTGAATGTGGAGCTGGACGAAGCGGCGCTGAATTATCTGATGAATGAGCTGCATGCAGGCAGCGCCCAGCCGCTGCTGGCCAGCCTGCCGCGTGAAATCGTCAGCCGCGTGGCGGATTTCGCGGGCTTTGCGGGACAGGCGCCGCGTTTGTCCGCAGCCACGCTGGATCAGGCCTGGTCCAGCATCTTCGCCGGCTGCGCGCCGGCACGTTCCGAAGTCCCCGCTTTATACGAGAGCATCGCATGAAGAACCGGCGCGCCTTCGCGATGATGGGCCTGGCCATCGTGCTTGGCCTGGCCGCCGTGGTGCTGGCTTCGCGCTGGCTGCTGCGGCAAACGCCCGGCGCGGCGCGCATCGTGGTCGCGGCGGCGGACGTGAACCTGGGCCAGCGCATCGCGCCGGACATGGTGAAACTGGCAGACTGGCCATCCGCCAGCCTGCCCGCGGGCGTGCTGCGCGATCCGCAGCAGCTCAATGGCCGCGTGCTGAAAGCCAGTGTGCGGCGCGGCGAACCGCTGACCGAGGCCAAGCTGGCGCCGGCTGGTACGCTGGGTGGGCTGTCCGCCCTGATTACGGAGGGCCGCCGCGCGATCACGGTGCGCGTCAACGATGTGGTGGGTGTGGCAGGGTTTGCGTTGCCCGGCAATTTCGTCGATATCCTGGTCAATACCCAGGCCGATGGCGAAGCACAAGGCAAGGAGTCGGCCATCTCCAAGATCGTGCTGGAGCGGATTCTGGTGCTGGCGGTAGCGCAGGAAGTCTCACGTGACGACACCAAGCCGCGCGTGGTGAATGCGGTCACGCTGGAGGTGACGCCGGAACAGGCCGAGCGTCTGGATCTGGCGCGCAGCGTGGGCACCTTGTCGCTGGTGCTGCGCAACCAGGTCGATCCCCGGCCGGGCGTCACGGCTGGCGCCACCAAGCATATGCTGCTGGCGCGCGCCGAAGCCGTCGCTGCCGCGCCTGCGGCGCTGGCGGCCGATGTCCCCGCGCCGCCGAGGCATGCCACCGCTACGCATGCGGCGCATTGCGTCGCCGTGATCAATGGCACCCACAGCAGCCAGGAATGCCTGTGAGGAGCCGCCATGAACGCCATCCCGGCCCTTGCCCTTGCGACGGCGCTTGCCTGCGCACACGCATGTTCTGCGGCAGGCGCAACTCCGGCAGCGCATAGCGGCGAAGGCCTGCGCTGCAGCGGCGAGGCAGCGGTGCCGGCGCATCTCGCACTCCATTTAGGCAAGTCCACCATGATGCGCATGCAGGAACCTGTTGCCGCGCGCGCCATCGGCAACCCGGCCGTGCTGCAGTCCTTGCTGGTGGCGCCCGACACGCTGTATCTGCTGGGGGTGGATGTGGGCAGCACCAACCTGATCGTGCAGGGCCGAAGCGGGATATGCAATGTGGTGGATATCGCCGTCGCCATGGACCCGGCTGCGCTACAGGGCACTTACGCCAACCTCCTGCCGGAAGAGAAGGACATCCGCGTCAGTGCGGCTGCCGATGCGCTGGTGCTGAGCGGTTCCGTGTCGGACGGTCCAACGCTGCAACAGGCGCTGGACCTGGCCACGGCTTACGTGCGGCAGCCGCTGCGCCCCATGCAGGCGGCGCGTGAAGCTGCACCGGGAACGGCGCCTGCAGCGGCTGTCGCTCCGGCACCTGCGGCGCGTGTGGTCAACATGCTGTCTGTGCGCGCACCCCAGCAAGTCATGCTGGAAGTGAAGATCGCCGAAGTATCCAAGACCCTGCTGGACCGCCTGGAGGGCGGCGTCGATCTGCACTTCAGCACCGGCAGCTGGACCGCGCGGCTGCTGTCCAACTTCGTCAGCGGGAATATGCGCAGCATGCTGAATCTCGCCGGGAGCAATGGCAATTCGCTGCGCCTGGACGCGGAAAAGCAGGACGGCCTGGTACGCGTGCTGGCCGAGCCGACGGTCATTGCGATCAGCGGCCAGGAGGGCAGTTTCCTTGCGGGTGGAAAGATCCTGGTGCCGGTGGGGCAGGACAACAACAAAATCACGCTGGAAGAAAAGGAATTCGGTATCGGCCTGCGCTTCACGCCCACCGTGTTGACGGGAGGCCTGATCAATCTGCGGGTGGCGCCGGAAGTATCGGAACTGTCGCGCGACGGCGTGGGCATCAGCACGACGGGCTTTTCGGGACGCGTGCTGCTGCCCCTGATTACGACGCGGCGCGCCAGCACCACCGTGCAGTTGCGCGATGGCCAAAGCTTCGCGATCGGTGGATTGATTCGCAACAGCCAGGTCAACAACGCGAGCACCTTGCCTTTGCTGGGAGAAGTGCCTGTGCTCGGCGCCCTGTTTCGCAGCAGAGATTTTCAGAACGACCGCAGCGAGCTGCTGTTCGTGGTGACGGCTTATCTGGTCAAGCCGCTGACCGGAGACTACCCGTTGCCCACCGATGGAGGTCAACCATGAGAGCACATCGCGTCCTGATGCTGGCGCTGCTGTGCGGCTGCGCTGCCGCGCTGCCGTCGCCAACACCGTTTGTGCACGGCGAAGCCACGCGCCGCGCGCTGGCCATGCAGATTCTCGATCCGGATAGCAGCCGCTCGCGTCAACCTGTCAGCGGCATGGATGGCCGCAGCGCTGCCGCGGCCCAGCAGCGCTACGAGAAATCCTTCAGCGACGCACAGCATGAAGCGGCGCCCATCGTGGCAGGGAAATGAAGATGATGTGCTTCCGTCAGCGCGGCTCGGCCGCTGTCACTTTCGCGCTGATGCTGGCGGTAATGGTCGGCTTCTGCGGCCTGGCGATCGATCTCGGCATGATGTATTTCCGCAAATCGCAGCTGCAGAACGCGGCCGATTCCGTTGCGTTGGCGGCAGCGTTCCAGCTGAACGGCACCACGGCTGGCGTGAGCTCGGCGCGCACGGAATCAGTGAACGTCGGTTTTAACCAGTTCGTCGGGCAGGGCAATTCGCTGGAATGGAGCGACGCCGCCCTGACGTTCAGCGCCGATCCCGATGCACCCGACAACGCCTGGCTCAGTATCGACGCGGCCAAAGCTGCACCAGCCAACTTGCGCTATGCCCGCGTGAACACCAATGCGCTGGGGGACCAGAACAGCGTGCGCCCATTGCTGATGGGTGTTCTGGGTTCCGGCAACGATCCGGTCAACCTGGCGGGGACAGCGGTGGCCGGGCCGCACGCCATGAATGTCCTGCCCTTTGCAATTTGCGCCATGAGCAGTACGGCCAGCGCCACGCGTGCCAACGGTGGCGCTGCGCAGGAGCTGGTCGAATATGGCTTCCGCTACGGCGTCGGCTACAACCTGCTGAACCTGAATCCCGCTGCGGGCGCCACCTCGGGCGAGTATTTCTATATCGATCCTATTGCGCCACCGGGTACGCCATCGCTGCCGGCTAATCTGAGCGACAGCCAGCTGGCGCCGTTCATCTGCAATGGCACGCTGGCCTACGCCACCCTGGCCGGCGCTCCGCTCAATTTGCGCCGGCCGGCCGGATTCACTTTGTGGCAGCAGCTGAATTCCCGCTTCGACAGCTATGGCGGCGCGCCTGCCTGCAATCCCGAAGCGGCGCCGCCGGACAGCAATATCCGCTCCTTCAGCGCCGCGGCGGCAACCTGGATGAATAACGCCGCGGCCCTGCAGACGGCGCAGGCGACAGCGCCGGCAGCGGGCCAGCCACTGCGCACGATTGCCGATCCCGCACCGGTGCTGCCGCCAGTGGCATCGGGCCTGTACGGTGTGCTGTGGGCATACGGACCCGCGCGCCGCAGCACCGGCAGCAATTTCGGCACCGTCAACTGGCAGATCCTTTACCCTTCGGCGCCCGCCATGGCGCCCGGCGCCTGGCCGTCCAGCCCCGCGCCTTACAAGAACGCCGCCTATACCACGGCTCCTTCGCGCCCCGGCCGCAGCGGACGCCGCGTGCTGTACGTTCCCTTGCTGTCCTGTCCCGTGGCGGCGGGCCAGTACGTCACGGCGTCCGTACTGGCGGTAGCGCGTTTTCTGATGACCGCGCCCGCCACATCCACTGCACTCAGCGCGGAATATGCGGGTGTGCTCACCACTGCCGCTGCCGGTGAGCCGCAACTGTCGGCGGAAGTGGAGCTGATTCGATGAAGCGGCCTGTCCTCGTACAGCGCGGCGTCGTGGCCATTGAAGTGGCGCTGCTGATACTGCCCTGTTTTTTCCTGCTGCCGACCATGCTGTATTTCGCGCGCATGACGCTGCACAGCATCGTGCTGCAACAAGCTGCCCAGAACTCTGGCCGCTATCTCGCTTCGGTGCCGCCGGAAGACATGACCGACGCGGCACGTCAGGCGGTGGTGCTGGATGTCGCCGCCAGGATCGTCAGCGATGCTGTCACCGGCGCGCATCTCGATAACCAGCCGCAGACAGTCATTTTCGTTTGCCAGAACAATCCCTGCTCGCAGCACACCTATTCGACGCTGCCAGCCCTTGTCGACACCCACATCACCCTGTTCTTCTCGGACCCCATTTTCATGGGCGTTGGCGGCTTTGCCGACTTTTCCGGCCAAAGCACACTGCAATACCAGGCGAGACTGCCTTATGCATACCGATGAACAGCGCGGATCGGTAGGCGTGGAATTCATGCTGGCCTTCCTCCTCTTTATGGCGACGATGTTCGCGGTGATCGAGTATGCACGCATGATGTATCTGTGGAATTCGCAGCAGGAAGTCACGCGGCGTGCGGCGCGGGCTGCTGCGGTCACCAACTTTTCCGACACCGCAGCAATGCAGGCATTGCGCCGTCGCGCCATCTTCCGCGACAGCGACGGCGCGCTGCCACTGGCGCCCGCGTTGACGCAGGACAGCGTGCGCATCGAATATCTGTCGCTCGGCGCCGATGGCGCGATGGCGCCGATTGCCGTGCTGCCCGGCTGCCCGGCCCGCAATGTGCTCAACTGCGCCATCGATCCGCACGGCGTGGACTGTATCCGCCTGATACGTGTCAGCGTTTGCGGCGACAGCAGCTGTTCTCCCATTCCCTACCAAGCCATGATGCCGCTGGTTCCCGTGCCCGCGTCGCTGCCGCCGGCCACCACGGTGCTGCGTGCCGAGTCACTGGGGTTTCGGCCGGGCCAGGCCATGTGTCCCTGAACTGCGTTAGCCTCCGGAGGAAAGCCTATGAAAGCCCTGATGATCGGCAAAGACGGTCAATTGCATGCGGAGCTGGCGGCCCAGGGGGCGGCTCGTCTGCCTTCGGTGCAGTTCGTCGTTGCGCGTAATGGCTTGCGCGACGCGGTGGAGCGCGTGCTGCCCGAGGCGCCGGACCTGGTGGTGTTTGATGCCAGCGAAGTGGAGCCTTGCGAAGCCGAGCTGGTGGAAAGGCTGGCACTGCATTATCCGCAAGCGTCCTTCATTCTGCTGACGCGCGCGCCACAGCATGATTTGCTGATCCGCGCCATGCGCGCCGGCATGCGTGAAGTGCTGCAGCTGCCACTGGTGCATCGCGCCTTCCACGAAGCCATGGACCGCATCGAGATCGAGCGTGGGCTGACACTGATGCGCGATGGGAAGGCGCTGTCCTTCATCTCCTGCAAAGGCGGTTGCGGCGCGACCTTTCTTGCCTCGAACTTTGCTTATGCACTGGCGGCGCTGGCCGAGAAGAAGGTGCTGCTGATCGACTTGCACGGCCAGTTTGGCGATGCGGTGCTGTATGTGTCGGACCAGAAGCCCGGCATGACGCTGTCCGGTGTGTGCAGCCAGATTGCCCGGCTGGACGGCGCATTCCTTGAATCGTCGCTGGTCCATGTGTCGCACAACTTTGGCGTGCTGGCGGCGGCGGACGATCACAATGTGGAGCTGAAGCCCGAACACATCGATACCATCCTGCGCGTGGCACGGCAGCATTTCGATTACATCCTGCTGGACGTGGGCCGCCAGATCGATGCACTGTCTCTGCGTGCGCTGGACAAGTCCGACGTGATCTTCCCGGTGCTGCAACTGGCCTTGCCCGATATCCGCGATGGCCGCCGTCTGCTGGATATCTTCCGCTCCCTCGGTTATCCGTACGAGCGCACACGCCTGATCGTCAATCGCTACGAGAAGGGCGGCAAGCTGCGCCTGTCGGATCTGGAGCATGCGCTTGGCGTCGACGTGATGCACACGGTGCCCAACGATTATCTGAACGCCACCGATTCGGTAAACCAGGGAGTGCCGCTCCTGCAGCTGGCGCGCAACAGTGCAGTGGCACGCAGCCTGGCCGAGCTGGTGGAAGTGGTGACGCAGCGCCGCACGCCGGAAAGCAAGGGTTTGTTCGATCGTCTGTTCAAGGGAGGCAGCAATGAGCCTGCGTGATCGTCTGGCCGCCGTGGAGCAGGATAACGGCGTCGCCAGTTTGCCTGGGCTGGTCGCCGCGGCTTACCAGGATCTGAAGAAGTCCATGCACCAGATGATCCTGGAGCGCATCGATCTGGAACGCCTGAAGCGTCTGACGCCGGAGCAGTTCCGGCACGAGCTGGCCTTGCTGGTCCAGCGCATCATCGAAGACGAGCGCATTGTGCTGAACCAGTCGGAGCGCCATCAGCTGGTGCTGGACATTCAGCACGAAATGCTGGGCTTTGGTCCGCTGGAACCGTTGCTGGCCGATCCCGGCGTGTCGGACATTCTGGTCAACACCCATGCGCAAGTCTACGTGGAGCGCAATGGCCGCCTGGAGCTGACCGGCATCACCTTCCACGATAACGCGCATCTGATGAAGATCATCGAAAAGATCGTCTCGCGCGTAGGCCGCCGCGTGGATGAATCGAGCCCGATGGTCGATGCGCGCCTGCCGGACGGCTCGCGCGTGAACGCCATCATTCCGCCGCTGGCGGTGGATGGTCCCATTCTGTCGGTGCGGCGCTTTGCCACGCTGCCGCTGACCATCGACAAGCTGATCGACTTCAAGAGCCTGACGCCGCCGATGGTGGAGGTGCTGCGGGCGCTGGGCCAGGCGCGCCTGAACATTCTGATCTCCGGTGGTACCGGCAGCGGCAAGACCACGCTGCTGAATGTGCTGTCCGGCTTCATTCCCGCCACAGAGCGCATCGTGACCATTGAGGATGCGGCCGAGCTGCAGCTGCGCCAGCCCCACGTGGTGCGGCTGGAAACGCGTCCGCCGAATATCGAGGGCAAGGGTGAAGTGACGCAGCGCGCACTGGTGCGCAACGCGCTGCGCATGCGGCCCGACCGCATCATCCTCGGCGAGGTACGCGGTGCGGAGGCGATCGATATGCTGCAGGCGATGAACACGGGACACGAAGGTTCGCTGGCCACGATTCACGCGAATTCGCCGCGCGATGCCTTGTCGCGGCTGGAAAATATGGTGGGCATGGCGGGCGCCAATCTCAGCGCCCGCGCCGCGCGCCAGCAGATTGTATCGGCCATCACGGTGGTGATGCAGCTTTCTCGGCTTGCGGACGGTACGCGCAAACTGGTGAGCATGCAGGAAATTACGGGCATGGAAGGCGAGACGGCTGCCATGCATGAAATCTTCCATTTCGAGCAGACGGGCGTGGATGGTAACGGCAAGGTGCTGGGGCAGTTTTACGCAACCGGTGTGCGGCCACGCTTTGCCGACCGCTTGCGCGCCTTCGGCGTACCGGTGCCGGATAGCGTGTTCGATCCGGGCCGCGTATTCGAATGAGGAGGCGGCATGGACTATCTGCTGCCCGCGTTTTCCGTCCTGCTGTTTGCCGCTGTGATCTTCATGGTGGAAGGCGCCTGGTTGTGGTGGAGCAGTAACCACGGCAGTGGCGCGCGCCGTATCGCGAAGCGATTGCGGTTGATGGCCGGCCGCAGCGAGAGCGGCGGCGACAACATCACCATCCTGAAGCAGCGGCGCTACGCTGACGCGCCCTGGCTGGAATCCTTGCTGCACCGTGTGCCGCGCGTGGCTGTGCTGGACCGTCTGCTGCTGCAGTCCGGGTTGCGCTGGCAAGTGGGCCGCTTTCTGGGCTGCTCTGCGCTGGCGGTGACGATGTCGATGCTGCTGCCGCGTGTGCTCGACCTGCACGCCATCCCGGCCGGCATGGTGATGCTGTCCGGCGCATGCGCGCCGATCGCGGTGCTGGTGCAGGCGCGCCGGCGGCGCATGCGCAAGGTCGAGCAGCAGTTGCCTGATCTGGCGGACTTTCTGGCGCGTGCGCTGCGGGCCGGGCATTCCTTCGCCAATGTGCTGCAGATGGCTGGCGAGGAAATGCCGGAGCCGCTGGGTGGAGAGTTCCGCGCCACGTATGAGGAAATCAATTTCGGCGTGTCGATGAACGAGGCGCTGCACAATCTGGCGGCGCGCGTGCCGCTGACGGATTTGCGCTATCTGGTGATCGCAGTGCTGATTCAGCGCGAGTCGGGCGGCAATCTGGCGGAGCTGCTGGACAACGTCAGCCGCATGACGCGCGCTCGCCTCAAGCTGCTGGCCCAGGTGCGTGTGCAGTCGGCGGAAGGACGCTTGTCGGCCTGGGTGCTGTCGGCACTGCCTGTCGGTGTGCTGGGCATCATGTCGATCACGAATCCCGCTTATGTGGCCGTGCTGTGGAATGACCCGGCCGGCGCCAAGCTGCTGTGGTATGCGGTGGGGGCCGTCGGTGTGGGCGTTCTGTGGATGCGCAGCCTGGTGAGGATCAAGCTATGAGCGGCGGCGAATTCCTGTTTCTGCTGATCGTCTTTCTGGTGGTGGCAGGCCTGGTGCTGGCTGCCACGCTGCTGTTTGCGCCGCAAGCCTTGCGCGAGCGCTTGCGCGGGCACGCACACGCGCCGAGCGCGGCGCGGCCGGACGAGGAGGGCGGTCTGTGGATCGAGCGCGTTGCACGCGTAGCGGAGCCATTCACCCGTCTCTCGCTGCCGGAGGAAGGGTGGGAGCGTTCCGCGCTGCGCATGCGCTTCATCAATGCCGGCTGGCGCAATGCCTCGGCGCCGACGCTGTACTTCGCTGCCAAGACTGTGCTGGCGCTCCTGCTGCCTGCCTTGATGGCGATTCTGCTGGCCGGTTCCGGTTCGCTGATCTTGCGCCAGTATTTTCTGGCGCCCTTGCTGGGTGCGGCGGCGCTGGGCTATTACCTGCCCAACGGCATGCTGTCGCGCGCGGTGGACCGGCGCCGGCGCGAGATCTTCGAGAATATCCCGGACGCGCTGGATTTGCTGACGGTCTGCGTGGAGGCTGGCCTGAGCATGGAGCGCGCGCTCTCCAAGGTATCCGCTGAAATCATCATCAAGAGCGTGGTGCTGGGGCAGGAGCTGCAATTGGTGCTGATGGAGATGCGCGCGGGCTTCAGCAAGGAGCGCGCGCTGCGCAATCTGGCTCTGCGCACGGGCGTGGAAGACATGGACGCCCTGGTGGCGATGCTGGTGCAGTCGGAGCGCTTCGGCACCAGCATCGGCGACTCGCTGCGGGTACATTCGGAAAACTTGCGGCAGAAGCGCAGCATGATGGCGCAGGAGGCAGCGGCCAAGGTGGCCGTCAAGCTGATGTTCCCGCTGATCTTCTGCATCTTCCCTGCGCTGCTGCTGGTGCTGTTGGGGCCTGCCAGCATTCAGATTAGCAGGATGCTGGGCGCTGTGGGCCACTGAAGGAGGGACTCATGCGCGCGCTTTCATTCCTTTCCGGCGCCGGCATGCTGGTCGCGTGCACTGCCACGCAAGCGCCGCTGCCGGCACCCGTGCCGCAGCCAGATGCCGTGTCACCGCTGGAGCGCGCAGTGCTGGCCGATCCTGGCGATGCGCAGGCCTGGCAAAGGCTTGGCGAAATGCTGATGGTACTAGGCGACGATGAACGTGCGCAGCGCATGCTGCAGCAGGCGCACACCCTGCGCAGTCACAGCGTGCGAGACGATTACGCTGTGCTGCGCGGTGCACTGGCCGAGGCGGCGCCCGGCATGCCACGCACGGAGCTGCGCGAGATCGGTCCTGCGCTGTTTGAGCTGCGCCGCACGCCCGTGCCGCATCCACCGGTGGTGCGGCTGGAGATCAGCAATGGCAATGGCGTGCCTGGACTGGCCGCCGCATGGGGGCGCTCGTTACGGAGCCAGCAGCTGCAAGTGATCCGCTTGTCGAACGCGAAGCCGTTCAATGTGCCGGCTACGCGCGTTCAATATCGCGGCAGCGGCGAACAGGCGCAAATCCTGGCGCGCCGCATTGGCGTGCTGGCGGTAGTGGCGGAGTTGGATGGAACGCGTCCCGGCGCGCCGGATATGCGATTGATTTTGGGACGCGATATAAGAAAAAAGCCGCCTACGGGTGTAGGCGGCAAACTCTTTGACTGAGTCAAGAGTGGTGGAGAAGAACAGTCAATTCCAGGCGACGCTACCCAGACCGCGCGCGGTCGAGTTGCGGGTGGCTGGTTTGCCGTAGACGGTTGCCGAACCCATGCCGCTCAGGCGCAGGTTGGCGGAATTCTTGGCGTAGAAGGTCGCGCTGCCCAGGCCCGTCATCTCGGCATCGAGACTTTCGGATTGCAGCTGCTTCGCATCCAGGCTGCCAATACCGCCCAGCAGCGCATGCAGGTTTTTGCTCTGGCCGGCGATCGTAATCTGTCCGGCGCCGCGCAAGTTCAGGTCGACATCTTCCGCATTGCCCGCATTGACGTTCATGCTGCCAACGCCGGTCAGTCGCGCTTCGACTTTGCGGTATTGCGAATTCATTTTCACAGCGCCTGCGCCTTCCAGAGAGAGGCGCATCGAGTCGCCGGTGAAGCCATTCATCTCTGCGGAGCCTACGCCTGCGGAGACCAGCTCACGCACTTGCGGCAGGCTCAGTTCTGCGCTGAGTCGCGGATTATCCATGTGCACGCCATTCAGGTCGGTGCCGATGCGCAGCGTGTCGCCGCTTTGCGTCACCGTCACTTTCGGCAGGTAGCGCTTGTCGCCGGAGACGACCAGGGAAGCCGGTCCTTGCTTCAGCTTCAGGCTGATCACACCATCCAGCACAACTTTCACGGCACGCCCATCGATGGTGCGGGTTTCGCTGACGTAGTCATCTGCGTGGGCGGCGCTGGTGAACAGGGCAGCTGCGGCGAACATCGTCATGCTGAAGAACTTTTTCATCTCTGTGGCTCCGTGTTGTTTGTGCTGGTGATTACAGGGCTGCTTTTTCAGCAGCGGTCAGGCGCTTGGCGCTGACGACGACGACTGGCATCTTCGCGTCTGCTTTTGCCACGATCGCTGCAGGTTCAGCAATGTGTTTGGCAGGGACTGCGGCGGTTGCGAAGCCGGTAGCGGCGATCAGGGCAACTGCACTCAGAAAGATGATTTCCATGTTTTTAGCGATGTTCATTTTAAGCTCCGTTCAGTGTCAGGTTAGTGCTGCTTGGTGATGCGTTTTGTGTTTCGTTGAGTGAACTATAGATAAGGCCACCGTCCAACACTACGGGCTTGCGACGAAATGCATTTTTGGCGACATGAACTGCAAATTGAGCGCGTAAAAGCAAACTGGGCGCCGAAGCGCCCAGTGTTGTGTACGGGCGGACGTCCGGCCGGACGTTCCGCGGAGAGGAAGCTTATGCGGCTTCGGCGTCTTCTTCCACCTTGGCTTCGCGCATCCACTTCACGATCGGCCAGGCGTCCTTGAAGCAGGCAGTAATCAGCGGCAGCAGTTCTTCCGGCTTGTTCAGCTTCAGATCGATCTCGGTATAGACGAAGAAGCTTTTCAGCTTGATGAATTCGATGTGCTCATGCTCAGGGTCGTAGCCCTTGGGTGGGCGCTGCAGCTTATGCTCTTCGGTGATCGAGCCATAGCGCGCCTTCAGCGCCTTGTTGGCCAGCGCCTTGCGGAAACCGGCCGCGTCTTCGACCATGTGGTTGCGCAGCGCCTTCAGGCGGTGCGGCGGCGGAATGTATTCGCCGGCGCCGATGCCGAGCCGGCCTTCCTTATCCAGCTGGAAGTAATAGGTCGGACCACCGGCCATGCTGGGGCGGCGCATATCGTTGGGCGCGATGGCGGCCGAGAAGTGCGTCTTGTACGGGCTCTTGTCGTGGGCGAAGCGCACGTCGCGGTTAATGCGGAACATGGCTTTCTTCGGATTGCAGAACTTCACGGCCGGGTCCATCTTGCCCAGTTCGATGATGACCTGGGTTACCAGTTCCAGAAACTCTTCGCGCAGGATGTCGTAGCGCGGCTTGTTCATGATGAACCAGGGGCGGGCGTTGTTGTCGGTCAGTTCTTGCAGAAAGCGGGTGAGGTCGCGCAGATGCATGGTGTGTTAGTGTTTTTTCGGAAGGGGGCGCTGGCCGACCATCACATCGAGATCGGATTCGCGGGTTTTGCGCAGGATGCGCATGGTCGACCTGCCGCCCGGCTCCAGCTGGGCGATCAGGTTCAGCATTTCATTGGTGTCCTTGACCGGCTGGCCATTCACCGACAGCAGAATGTCGCCGGGGCGCATGCCGGCCTTGTCGGCCGGGCCGTTGCGCACTACGCCGGCGATGATGGCGCCGCTGTCGCGCTTGAGGCCGAAGCTCTCAGCCATTTCCGGCGTGATTTCCTGGGATTCCACGCCGATCCAGCCGCGTGTGACGTGGCCTTCCTTGATGATGGACTCCATCACCGTCTTGGCCGTGCTGACCGGAATCGCAAAGCCGATGCCCACCGAGCCTCCGGTCTGGGAGTAAATGGCGGAGTTAATGCCCAGCAGATTGCCGTTGGCGTCGATCAGGGCGCCGCCCGAGTTGCCGAAGTTGATTGCGGCGTCGGTCTGGATGAAATTCTCGAAATGGTTGATGTGCAGATTATTGCGGCCCAGGGCGGAAATAATGCCCATGGTGACCGTCTGGCCCACGCCGAACGGGTTGCCGATGGCCAACACCACGTCGCCCACCTTGGCCTGCTCCACCTGGCCCAGGATGATGACGGGCAGCTTGTCCAGCTCAATCTTGATCACGGCCAGGTCGGTTTCCGGATCGGTGCCGACCACCTTGGCCTTGCCTTTGCGGCCGTCGGCCAGCACGACTTCAATCTCGTCGGCCGCTTCCACCACGTGGTTATTGGTCAGGATATAGCCTTCCGGGCTGACGATCACGCCCGAGCCCAGGCTGTTCTGCTCATCGTCGCCTTCGTCGCGGTCGCCGAAGAATTTACGGAAGAACGGGTCGCGCGACAGCGGATGGCGGCGCCGCACGGCCTTGGAGGTGAGAATATTGACCACGGCCGGCATCGCTCGCCCGGCGGCGGAGCGGTAAGAGCCCGGCGACGGCGTGGCAGGCGCCTCGGTCAGGGTGGCGGCCCGGGTCGTGCTGCTGACTTGCGAGCGCGCGGCGGGCGCGCCTTGCCAATCCGGCCGCATGGCCGAATAGACGAAATACAGTGCCAGGACAATGGTCACCGTTTGCGCAAACAATAACCAGAGTCGTCGCATAGTCAATCCGATGAGTAAGAGGGCGGACCGCAGTCACGGTCCGCCAATACTCCTATTTTCGCAAAGAATCGCGGATTTCGCGCAACAGCAGAATATCTTCGGATGGCGGGGCCGGTTCGGCGGCTGCCCCGGCTGGCTTTTCACCTTCCGCCTTGCGGCGTGCGATCGCTACCAGGCGCACCATCTGGAAGATGACGAAAGCCAGGATGATGAAGTTGATCAGGATGGTGAAGAAGCTGCCGTACGCGATCACGGCGCCCAGCTTCTTGGCTTCCGCCAGGGTCAGGTTGGCAGCCTGGCCGTTGAGCGGAATGTAATAGTTGGCGAAATCCAGCCCGCCAATCAGTTTGCCGACTGGCGGCATGATCACGTCCGCCACCAGGGAATCGACGATCTTGCTGAACGCGGCGCCGATGATGACACCGACCGCCAGGTCGATCACATTGCCCTTCATGGCAAATTCTTTAAATTCTTGCATCATTCCCATGCCGAGTCCTCCCCGAGTTTTGTTACTTTAAATCATACTGATTTTTCAACTTTGCGACAAACATATGGTCAGCAAGTGATACCGCTCTATGGGGATTGGTTGGAAAAATGCAAGGTTTTGCTTTAAATCGTATTCCGCTTACCTTATAATTTAAGGTTGCTAGAAGGTTTGTTAGCGCTTAATAAAGATTTCGATTTTTGACTGATTGGGGTTTGTATGAGCATCGAAAAGCAGGTCGATCCGAGCCGACGCGGCTTACTCGTCGCCACATGTGCGGCTGGTGGTGTAGTCGGATTGGGCGCTACGGGCGCCTTGGTAAGCACCTTCCAGCCGTCTGAGCGCGCGAAAGCCGCCGGCGCGCCGGTCGAAGTGGACATCTCCGCCATGCAGCCTGGTGAGCTGAAAACCGTCGAATGGCGCGGCAAGCCAGTCTGGATTCTGAAGCGTACGCCGGAAATGCTCGCGTCTCTTAAGAAGACCGACGACAAGGTGGCCGACCCGGACTCCAAGCGCAACCCTTCCGAATTCACGCCAGAATACTGCAGCAACGAACATCGCTCCATCAAGCCGGAAATCCTGGTCGCGATCGGCATTTGCACCCACCTGGGCTGCTCGCCATCGACCAAATTCGTTCCAGGCCCGCAGGCATCCCTGCCGGATGACTGGGCCGGCGGCTTCCTGTGCCCATGCCACGGTTCCACCTTCGACCTGGCCGGCCGCGTCTTCAAGAACAAACCTGCTCCGGACAACCTGCCTGTACCTCGTCACATGTACCTGAGCGATTCCAAGATCGTCATCGGTAAAGACCAGAAAGGCGAGGCATAATCCATGGGCGCATTCAAGGAAACCAAGTTCCCGGCCGATGCTCCGGCCGCACAGAAAGCACTGGGATGGGTCGATGACCGCTTCCCGCTGACCAAACTGTGGAACGATCAATGGGGCAAGTATTACGCGCCCAAGAACTTCAACTTCTGGTACATCTTCGGCTCCCTGGCGGCGCTGGTGCTGGTGCTGCAGATCGTTACCGGTATCTTCCTGACCATGCACTACAAGCCGGACGCCAATCTGGCCTTCGGTTCCGTGGAATACATCATGCGCGAAGTGCCGTGGGGCTGGCTGGTGCGCTACATGCACTCGACCGGCGCTTCGTCCTTCTTCATCATCGTGTACCTGCACATGACCCGCGGCCTGCTGTACGGTTCCTACCGTAAGCCACGCGAGCTGGTCTGGCTGTTCGGTTTCGCCGTGTTCCTGTGCCTGATGGCGGAAGCCTTCTTCGGCTACCTGCTGCCTTGGGGCCAGATGTCCTACTGGGGCGCGCAGGTGATCGTGAACCTGTTCGGCGCCATCCCGCTGATCGGCCCTGACCTGTCGCTGTGGATTCGCGGTGACTATGTGGTGTCCGACGCGACCCTGAACCGTTTCTTCGCCTTCCACGTGATCGCCATCCCGCTGGTCCTGCTGGGCCTGGTGGCTGCTCACCTGATCGCGCTGCACGAAGTGGGTTCGTCCAACCCGGACGGCATCGAAGTGAAAGAGAACCTGGGCGCCGATGGCCATCCGGTGGACTCTATCCCTTCGCACCCTTACTACACCGTGCACGATATCTTCGGCGTGTCCGTATTCCTGGTGCTGTTCTCGGCGGTGGTGTTCTTCGCACCTGAGATGGGCGGCTACTTCCTGGAGTACAACAACTTCCTGCCGGGCGATTCCCTGAAGACCCCGCTGCACATCGCTCCGACCTGGTATTTCACCCCGTTCTACTCGGTGTTGCGTGCCACCACCGCTGACTTCATGTGGGTGCTGATGGTGGGCGTGGCGGCATACGTCTCCTTCCTGTGGCTGAAGTCCAAGCTGGCTTTCCGCACCAAGGCCATCATCGCCGTGATCGCTCTGCTGGCCATCATCGGCATGCTGCCTTCCGTGCTGGATGCGAAATTCTGGGGCGTGGTGTTCTTCGGCAGCTCGGTGGTGATCCTGGCCTTCCTGCCATGGCTGGACCACTCGCCGGTGAAATCGATCCGTTATCGTCCAGACTGGCACAAGTATGTGTATGCCGGCCTGTTCATCGCCTTCCTGCTGCTGGGCTATCTTGGTACTCAGCCGCCTAGCCCTGTCGGCACGATCATCGCCCAGGTAGCGACGCTGTACTACTTCTCCTTCTTCCTGCTGATGCCATGGTGGAGCGAGATGGGTACGTTCAAAAAAGTGCCGGACCGTGTTGTATTCCACGCGCACTAATTGACGACCCCGATACGCTTAGCAAAGGATTGAATACATGAATTTCTCTAAGAAACTGCTGGCTATCCTGGCGCTGCTGCCGGGCCTGGCATTCGCCAACGAAGGCGGCTTCCCGCTGGACAAAGCACCTGACCGTTCGCATAATATGGCCGCCCTGCAAAATGGCGCCAAGCTGTTCGTGAACTACTGCCTGAACTGCCACAATGCTTCGGCCATGCGCTACAACCGTCTGCGCGATCTGGGCCTGACCGAAGAGCAGATCAAGTCCAACCTGCTGTTCACGGGTGAAAAAGTCGGTGAAATGATGACCACCGCCATGCCGGCCAAGGATGCCAAGGCCTGGTTCGGTACCGTGCCGCCTGACCTGTCCGTGATCGCCCGTGCGAAAGCCTCGGGTGCGGGCACCGGTGGCGATTACATCTACACTTACCTGCGTAGCTTCTACAAAGACGACAATCGTCCGACCGGTTTCAACAACATGGTGCTGCCGAACGCTGCAATGCCGCACGTGCTGTGGGAGCTGCAAGGCGTCCAGGCTGCCAAGTTCGTAGAAGAGAAAGATCCGCATGACGAGTCCAAGACCGTGCACAAGTTCGCCGGTTTCGAGCAAGTCAAGCCGGGCTCCATGAATAAACTGGAGTTCGACACCGCCGTAGCCGACCTGGTTGGCTACATGGAATGGATGGCTGAACCTGCACAACAGACCCGCAAGCGTCTGGGCGTGTGGGTCCTGCTGTTCCTGACCGGCTTCGCAATCCTGGCATGGCGCCTCAACGCGTCGTACTGGAAAGAAGTCAAATAATAATGCGTGCGCCGGCTTGTCCGGTGCGTGTTTGTGCCGTTCGCATTGTGCGTTTGGCTCAACTGGGGTGAACCGTTCGCGGTTTCGCCCCCTTTGTTTCTAAGGAACTACCAAAATGATGGTTCTCTATTCGGGTACCACTTGCCCATTTTCCCAACGCTGCCGTCTGGTCCTGTTCGAAAAGGGCATGGACTTTGAAGTGCGCGACGTTGACCTGTTCAACAAGCCGGAAGATATCTCGACCATGAATCCCTACGGCCAGGTTCCGATCCTGGTCGAGCGTGAATTGATCCTGTACGAATCCAATATCATCAACGAATACATCGACGAGCGCTTCCCGCACCCGCAGCTGATGCCGGCTGATCCGCTGATGCGCGCCCGTGCCCGCCTGATGCTGTTCAACTTCGAAAAGGAATTGTTCGTTCACGTGCACACGCTGGAAAGCGAGCGCAACAAGGCGAACGACAAGAACCACGACAAGGCCCGCGCCGAAATCCGCGATCGCCTGACCACGCTGGCTCCGCTGTTCCTGAAGAACAAGTACATGCTGGGCGACGAGTTCTCGATGCTGGACGTTGCCGTGGCGCCGCTGCTGTGGCGCCTGGACCATTACGGTATCGAGCTCTCCAAGACGGCTGCCCCTCTGATGAAGTATGCTGAACGTATCTTCTCGCGTCCGGCCTACATCGAGGCGCTGACCCCGTCCGAGAAAGTAATGCGCCGCTGATCTGAAGCGGCCCTCGGGGGCGTGCCGCTCAGCGGCGCCCCCAGTTTGATGAAGCAAGACCATGGCAGAAATCTCCACCAAGCCCTACATGCTGCGCGCCATCTATGAATGGTGCACCGACAGCGGCTATACCCCCTACCTGGCCGTCAAGGTCGATTCCGCGACCCAGGTACCGATGGAATACGTGAAAAAGGGCGAGATCGTCCTCAACATCAGCTTCGGCGCCACTTCCGGCCTGAAGATGGATAACGACGCGATCCACTTCCACGCGCGCTTCAATGGCGTGTCGCGGGAGATCTATGTGCCGGTCAATAACGTAATGGCGATTTACGCCAACGAGAACGGCCAGGGCATGGCTTTCGAGCCACTGCTGGGCACCGCACCGGCGGCACCTGCTCCGGTACCTGCGCCGGTTGTTGAAGAGCCGGCGGCACCGGTGTTGTCCTCCGTCCCCATCAGCGCCCCGCGCGTTGAAGACGGCAATGACAACGGTCCGGATGACGAGCCTCCAAAAAAGGGCGGACGACCCACCCTCACTCGCATCAAATAACGTATAATCGCCCGACTTAGTTTTACAGCCGGCTTAGCTCATCAGGTAGAGCAGTTGATTTGTAATCATCAGGTGGCGGGTTCGAGTCCTGCAGCCGGCACCAGAATTAAAAAAGCCCAGCCTTCGTGCTGGGCTTTTTGCATTTCGGGTGGCGGGACTGCACAAACAGTTTTCAAAAGAGAGTTTGGTTGCGCCAAACACCTGACTTCCCCGTTGGCTGAGCTATTCGTTATTTTTCAAAGGCTTAGGACTTTCCTGGCAGGTGGCATGGTCCGTGCAATAGGTCTAGCGAGCGCAAGCAAATGCTCAATAACCCATAACCACCCAAGGAGAATCATTATGAGCAAACTACTGAACGTAGCCGATCTGCATCAGGAAGAGGAACTGTCTGCTTCCAAAATGTCCCGTGTTGTTGGCGGCTACGACAAGGCCAAAACAAAGGCACTGGTCGAAGCCCATCGCGTCATTCACGAGATTGATGGCTTATTGAACGAACCTGAGCCAGCACCTGCGCACGTGTCGATGAAGCTGTAATTTGTCGACCAAAGAAAATAAGGGCCGGATTTCCGGCCCTTGTGTTTTTTAAGGCGGTCGCACTCTCAGCGGTGGCCGCGCCAGCCACCGCGGCCGCGCCAGCCGCCGCCGCCGCGGTAACCGCTGTGTCCGTAGTAGCCGAAGTTGAGGGAGACCGGCGGCCAATAGTAAGCCGGGTAGCCGTAGTCGTAATAGCTGTAGCCGTTGGGGTAGTAGTATGCCGGCGCCGCTGGCGCGGCATCGTAAGCATAAGGTGGTGCGTAGACGGCGCAGCCTGACAAGGCCATTCCTGCAGCCAGTGCGAGAAGAAGACGTTTCAGCAAGGTATCCATGGCAGCCTCCCCATGTGTTTTACCTGCTTGCATTTTAGGCTACGGCTAGTCATTTGCAATTTTACTTACATTTCGAGATGTAACTGTGGGCCTGCGCTGACAGGGGCGCGGCACGTGCGCTGCTTTGGCCGCAAGGACGCCGCTTCCATACTGCGCCGATATCTTCGACGCACGCAGGAGGCATCATGAACCCGACAGACCCACGCGAACTTTATGCCAAGCCACCGTTCCAGCTGCAGCATCAGGAATGGCCTGGACTGGCCAGTCAAATGATTCCGCCGCCGGATCATGGCGAGAAGACGTACAAAGGCAGCGGGCGCCTGGCTGGCCGCAAGGCGCTGATCACCGGCGGCGATTCTGGCATCGGCCGCGCTGCAGCAATTGCATATGCGCGCGAAGGCGCCGATGTGGCGATCAACTATCTGGCCGCCGAGGAGTCCGATGCACGCGACGTCGAAGAACTGATTCGTGCCGCGGGCAGCAAGGCGGTGCTGCTGCCGGGTGATATTCGAGATGAGGCTTTCTGCAAAAAGCTGGTGGACGATGCAGTGCGCGAGCTGGGTGGTCTCGATATTCTCGTCAACAACGCGGCAAGCCAGCATTCGAGCATGTCCATTCTCGATCTGACGACGAAGCAGTTGGACGACACCTTCAAGACCAATTTGTATGCGATGTTCTGGATCACCAAAGCTGCCATACCGCACATGAGACCGGGCAGCGCGATCATCGTGACGGCGTCGGTGCAGGCTTACGATCCTTCGGCTAATCTGCTTGACTATGCCCAGAGCAAGGCGGCGCAGGTGGCGTTCACCAAGTCGCTTGCTAAGCAATTGGGCGAGAAGGGCATCCGCGTGAACGCCGTCGCACCGGGGCCGGTCTGGACCCCGCTGCAAGTCTCAGGTGGGCAGACCCAGCACAATCTCGAAAAATTCGGCGAAGAGTCGCCGCTTGGCCGGCCGGGGCAGCCGGCTGAATTGGCCGCGACGTATATCACCCTGGCTTCGGACGAATCCAGTTATACGACGGGACAAGTGTACGGCGTGGCGGGAGGCAAAGGCAGTCCTTGACCTTGAACAGTCACGATTACGCAGTATCGTAGGAGTTGGGCATATGGCTTTCTGATCTATGCTGCCGTTCCGTCGATTGGCAGGTGCGGTTATGCAACTGAACTAGCCAAGTCTCGTTTCATAGTGTCAAATTAGAGTTACACTACAGGTGAGGTGCACGGATTTTCTATCGATAGGGCAGTTCACATTGCGGAGAACGATGCCATGAATACGTCACGCTGCTCACTCTTTCTTGGCCTGATCACAGTTGCACTATCCGCTGCCGCGGCCGAGCCGTTCAATATTGCGATCACGGTGGACGACCTGCCAGCGCATGGCGGCAGACTTCCTCCCGGCGCCACCCGCAACAGCATTGCGGAAACCTTTATCCGAACCCTGAAAGCGCATGGCGTCCCTGAGGCCTATGGCTTTGTGAATGCGCGTGCGCTGGCGGTCGAACCTGCAAGCGTGCAGGTGCTGGACATGTGGCGCCAGGCGGGCTTCCCACTGGGTAACCATACCTATAGCCACCTCAATCTCGATGCGGCCGAAACCCAGGATGCGTGGGAGGGCGACGTCATCGCGGGCGAGCCGGTGATTGCCCAGCGTATGGCCGGCGCCAACTGGCACTACTTCCGCTTCCCCAATCTCGCGGCAGGCAATGACCTCGTGAAGCGCGAAAGCGCGCGCGCCTTCCTGCGTGGACGCGGCTATCGCATCGCCGACGTCAGCGTATCCTTCGACGACTGGGAATACACCGATGCCTACACCCGCTGCGTGACCAAGGGCGACAACACCAGCATCGAAGCCATGCGCGCGCAATTCATGAAGGGCGTCGATGATGAAATCGCGCGCATGAAGTCGGAGTCGCAACAAGTCTATGGCCGCATGATTCCACAGGTACTGCTCACGCATATCGGCGCCTTCAGCGCTGTCACGCTGGACGACGTACTGCGCCGCCTGGATGCAGCCGGTGCGCATTACGTCACGCTGGCGCAGGCGCAAGCCGATCCCGCCTACGCGCAGCCAGGCAGCGGCACGGTCATCGGACGCACTGCAAAAGAACGTGGCATCCAACTCCCCGCACCGAAAGGCGACAAGCTCGACCTCGCATCCCTCTGCCGCTGATAAACACTCAGCAAGCTGACCAATCCCGCACAGGGATTGGCACTACTATTGTCTTGGCTTCATCAGCAGTCCCCTCATAACAAAACAATCCGGAGACACCATGAAACTAAGGCAGAGTAGTCTGTTCGTATCGTCATGCGCGTTCGCCATGTCATCCCTCGCTTCCGCAGCAACGTATTACGTGTCGCCCGCCGGCGACGATAACAACGCAGGTACGCAGTCCGCGCCATGGAAGACCTTCGCCAAGGCCCAGGCGATGGCCGTAGCCGATGACACGATTTACTTCCGCGGCGGCGCTTACGTCTTTACCGCAGGCCTGAACAGCTGCGCCAGCATGACGGACACCGTCAACGTCATCACCTTGAACAAGAGCGGCCAGGCCGGAAAGCCAATCCGCTACTGGGCGTATCCCGGCGAGACACCGGTGTTCGATTTCTCGCAGATGCAGGACAACTGCCGCGTAAAAGGCTTCAACGTTGTCGCCAGCTATCTGCACCTGAAAGGCCTTGAAGTGACGGGCGCTCCGCAGCATCCAGGTAACTACCTGAATAACGAAAGCTGGGGCATCTGGATCAATGGCAGCAACAACATCTTCGAATACCTGAACACGCACCATCATATGGGGCCGGGGCTGTTCCTGTCGGATGGCAGCAATAACCTGATCCTGAACGTCGATTCGCATCACAACTTCGACCCATACAGCAAGAGCGGTCCGGGGCAGAACGCCGATGGTTTCGGCGCACACGTGAAGGCCAACCGCCCGGGCAATGTGTTCCGCGGCTGCCGTGCATGGTCGAACACGGACGACGGCTATGACACGATCAACGCCGGCTCGCAAATCATCATCGAGAATTCCTGGGCATGGCTGCACGGCTACTACCCGGGCACAACGACGCCGATCGCGGCAGGCAATGGCAATGGCATCAAGCTCGGTGGCTTTGGCGGTGGCTATGCGGCGAATGCGCCGCAGCACATCGCGCGTTTCAATGTCGCCTTCAATAACAAGGCGGCGGGCTTCTACGCCAATCACCACCCTGTGGCGAGCTTCTTCTACAACAACACGGGCGTGGCCAATCATTACAACTTCAATATGCTGGGCGTGGACCCGAGCGGCGCTGCGATCAATCTCGGCATCTTGCGCAACAACCTGTCCTATCTCGGCACAGCGGTCACCAATATGGCCGGTACGGACAATGCCTACAACAGCTGGAACCTGCCGGTGTCGGTTACCGCTGCCGACTTCCAGGGCGTGTCTACGCAAGGCTGGGATGCACCGCGCCTGCCGGATGGCAGCCTGCCGCCCATGCCAAACTTCCGTCTCGTGAGCGGCAGTGATCTGGTCGATGCAGGCATCGATGTTGGCCTGCCATTCACCGGCGCCGCGCCGGATCTGGGTGCGTACGAAGGCACCACGCCAGTGGTCAGCTTCGCCGACGTTACGTCCAGCGTGAAGATCATGCAGTCCGGGCTGACGCTGGACCGCGCCACGCAGAAGATGAGCGGCACGGTCACCTTCACCAATATGTCGAACGCCGTCATCAGCGGCAACCTGCAGTTCCGCGCCGATTACCTGACCAGCGGCGTCACGCTCGATAACCGCACCGGTATGCAGGGTGGCGCGCCGATGCTGTCGGTGCCGAAGGCCTCGTTGGCGCCGGGCGAAACGGTGACCGTCACGACTGTGTTTGCGAATCCGGGCCGCGTCAGTGTCGGCTACACGCCCAAGCTGCTCGCTGGCTCTTTCTAAGGACAACTCATGAAAAGTTTGATGCTACGTGTACTTCTGCTGCTGGCGATGGTCGGCGGCGCGGTGCCTGCAATGGCGGGACCGCTTTATCAGGTGACGGTGAATACTTCGGCCCTGTCGGGCATGAGTGGCTACCTCGATTTTCTCTTCCTCGGTCTGGGCAGCGCGACACCTGCTGAAGCAAGGCTGTCGAACTTGTCCGGTGATCTCACTGGTGCGGATGCGGTATTTGGCGATGGCACCGGCACGCCTGCCAGCGGCATCTTGATCGGCAACAGCACCGGCTGGAATGAATATGCCGCCGGCGCCAACTTCGGCGGGCTGTTCACCTTCGATGTGCAGTTCAGCGTCGATGCGCCTTTCGGTGATGGCACCACGCTCGGCGTGGCCCTGCTGGACAGCGGCTTCAATTACCTCGGCACGGCGGCGAACATCGTCACCATCGCGCTGCAGCCTGGCGCGGCGGATGGCCTGGCGGTGGATGCGGCGTTCGCCCAGGTGAATGCTGTGCCTGAACCGTCGGCGCTGTTGATGGTGGTGATGGGACTGATCCTGCTGGGCTTCATCCGGCTGCGCAAGCCTGTGTTCTGACGCAGTCTGTGCGAGAATGGTCCGGCTTGAAGTCGTCACAAGGACCATTCCATGCACGAGATTTCGCATCACCTGTTGGCCGCCATCTGGCAAGCGCTGGATGGCGACGCTGCTTTGCTGGAACGCTGCACGTTCAGCGGCGATGACAGCCTTCCCTCCGTCTTCGCTACCTCGGACCTTGCCGCCGCATCGATCGGTGCAGCCGGGCTGGCGCTTGCATCGCTGCCGGGCGTTGGTGGAAACGTCGCCGTATCGCGTCGTCTGGCGTCGCTGTGGTTTGGCTTCACGGTCCAGCCGCATGGATGGGAACTGCCGCCGGCATGGGATACGGTTGCGGGCGATTACCGCGCGGTGGATCGCTGGATTCGCCTGCATACGAATGCACCGCATCACCGCGCGGCAGCATTGGCGGTACTGCAGTGCGCGGCAGAGCGGGAGGCCGTTGCGCAAGTAGTCGCACGCTGGCACGCCGGCGACCTGGAGGCTGCCATTGTGGCGCAAGGCGGCTGCGCTGCGGCCATGCGCTCTCTGGACGAGTGGTGCGCGCATCCGCAAGGCATCGCACTGGTTGATGCGCCGTTAATGCTGCGCGAAAGCTGGCCGTGCGGTGCGTGGACATGGCGGCCGGACGCCGCGCGTCCGCTGCAAGGTATCCGCGTTCTCGACCTCACGCGCGTGCTGGCAGGTCCCGTCGCGACGCGCTTTCTCGCCGGTTTCGGTGCTGAAGTGCTGCGCATCGATCCGCCGGGTTGGGACGAAGGCATCCTCATCCCCGAAGTCACGCTTGGCAAACGCTGCGCACGTCTCGACCTGCGTGAGGCCGGCGATCGCACCGAGTTTGAACGGCTGGTGGCGCAAGCCGACGTTCTGGTGCACGGCTACCGCGATGGCGCGCTCGATGGCTTAGGCTATGGCGCGGAGGCACGCGCCGCACTGAATCCGAATCTGATCGACGTTTCACTGAATGCTTATGGATGGAGTGGCCCGTGGCGCGGGCGCCGTGGCTTCGACAGTCTGGTGCAAATGAGCACCGGCATAGCGGATGCGGGCATGCAGGCGCAGAACGCGGCCAAGCCGGTGCCGCTACCGGTTCAGGCGCTGGACCACGCCACCGGCTATCTGATTGCGGCCGCCGTGATTCGCGGCATTCATGCGCGGCTCACGCAGCAGTGTGCCACGCGTTGGCGATTGTCGCTGGCGCGCACGGCGCGATTGCTGACGGAAGCGCCACGTCCGCCCGAGCGCGCTGCGTGGCAGCCGCTGGGCGAGTCCGACATTGCGCCAGATATTGAACAAACCAGCTGGGGACCTGCGCGCAGACCGTATGCGCCGCTCACAGTGGGCGAGGCGCATATGCGCTGGTCACGGCCCGCCAGCGCGCTCGGATCGTCAGACCCGAACTGGGATTAGCACCATGCTCGCGCCGGAGGACCAATGGAAGTTCGCTCTCGGCAGCTATATCTACGAGTTCGCCAAGCTGGAAGCGCATGTGTTCAGGCTCTGTTCCTCCATCGTCGGCGCTGACGACACGCGCAAGCTTACCTTCGGCAAGCGCCTCGACCGCATCAAGGCGCATCTGAAGCAGCAGGCACCTGCGCAGTGCGAGCCGACGCTGGCCTTGCTCAGGCAAGCACGCGGTATGTCGAAGTTCCGCAACCACCTGCTGCACAACACCGAATTTCATGGCGGCGCGTCGCCGCAGCTGAGCGAACTGCAGGAACAACTGCGGCTACTGGAGGACCTTATCGCGCAGCTGCTGTCATGAGCCGATACGGCGATGCTCGCCGACGTTCTTCGGCGGATGGCCCGTCAGTGCGGCGCGCGCCATGGCAAACAGCGTGACCATCTTGCTGCTGCCGGTATCCCAATATTCGGCCGTGTCGATGCTGAACTTCAGCATGGCCAGGTGCGGATCGTCGACGCCGTTCGGAAACCAGGCCTTGGCCTCGACGTTCCATAGCTCTTCAGCCTTGGCTCGGTCGTCCACGATTTCTGCATAGCCGGCAATCGACACGAACAGCATATCGTCCACATCGGCGAAGCTGAGGTTGGCCAGCGGATTGTTGAGCAGCTCACGCGTGAACTGTTCCTGATTGGAGACGAAAAACCACATGCGGCCTTCGTCGTCGAGCTGCTGCAGAGTCAGTGGGCGGCTGGTCAGCGCGCGCATATCGTCGGCCGTGGTCAGCATGCCGAACTTCACATCCTTGACCTTGTCGCACAGGTCTTGCAGTTCTTCGTTGGTGAAGGGAATCATGGCACTGTCCTCATTTGTCGTAAACAAGGCCATACCATACGGGACTTGGCGTGGCGGCTCCGTACGCCAGCGAACACCAGACTGGCATGATTTCCGGGATATTTGTCCGCCAAGCTCGCGCTTTCATTCCTAATATTGGGAATATTCAATAAGGAGAACGACAATGCGCAATCCAAAACTCATGCTGGCCGCGGCCTGCCTGCTGGCTGGTGCAATCGCCAGTCCGGTAGCGCTGGCGGAAGCGCCGGGACCGGCGGTAAAAGCCCTGTTCACCAAGGCGCTGCCCGACTATCCCGGCAAGGAAGCCTTGATGCTGCAGGTGGAGTACCCGCCTGGCGGCGCCGACCCGATTCACCGCCACGATGCACACGCATTCGTGTACGTGATCGAAGGTTCGATCGTGATGGGCGTCAAAGGCGGCAAGGAAGTTACGCTGAAGGCCGGCGAGACTTTCTACGAAGGCCCGAACGATGTGCACACCGTCGGCCGCAACGCCAGCAAGACCAAGCCAGCTAAATTTGTGGTGGTCCTGCTGAAGGATGCGGGCAAGCCCGCATTGATCCCGACGGATAAGTAATTACAGATCCTGCTTGAACACTTTGCCGTTCGCCATCACGAACGGCACTTGTTTGAGCACGCGCACATCCTTCAGCGGATCGCCGCTGACAGCGATGATGTCCGCATTCTTGCCCGGCTCCAGCGAGCCGGCGTCCTTGCTTACGCCCAGCAGATCGGCCGCGTTCACCGTAGCCGCTTTGATGGCTTCCATCGGCGTCATGCCGAATTCCACCATCAGTTCGAACTCGTCGGCATTGCGGCCATGCTTGGATACGCCGGCATCCGTGCCGAACGCGATCTTCACGCCACGGTCATGCGCCAGACGGAAGGCCTTGCCGGTGATGCCGATGCGCCATTTGATCTTTTCCAGCACTTCCGGCGAGTAGGCATTGGGATTGGCGGCCAGGCGCTCCTTGTAGCCATTGATGGTGGACATGGTCGGCACATAGTAGGCGCCGGATTTCAGGAACAGCTTGACGCTGCCTTCATCGAGCAGGGTGCCGTGTTCGATGGAGTCCGCCCCGTAGCTCAGTGCGAGATCCACGCCGTCCTTTCCGTGGGCGTGCACCGCGACCTTTTTGCCGTACAAGTGGGCGGTTTCGATCAGGGCTTTGGCTTCGTCGTCGAACATCTGCTTGCCGACGCCTGCGCCAACCTGGCTGTTCACGCCGCCGGTGGTGGCGATCTTGATCACGTCCACACCGCGGCCGATTTGCAGGCGCACCGCGTGGCGGCAGCTTTCGGCGCTGTCGCATACATTGTCGGTGTGGATGGCTTCCTGCACCCAGTCCGCGTAGCCCAGGCGGCCGTCCATGTGGCCGGACGTAGTGGAAATCGGGGTGCCTGCATCGATGATGCGCGGACCTTTGACCCAGCCCTTGGCGATCGCATCGCGCAGGGCAAGGGTGATGCCCTGGTCGCTGTCGCCCAGATTGCGCACGGTGGTGAAGCCCGCGCTCAGGGTTTTACCGGCATTCAGCTGCGCCTCGTAGGCCCAGGCGGCGGCGCTGGTCGTCACATTGGCCAGCGCGCCTTCGGCCCCGGCGCGGTCCGAGATCAGGTGCACGTGGCTGTCGATCAGGCCTGGCAGCACGAAGCGCTGGCGCAGGTCGACGATTTTTGCGCCGGGGTACTTGTCTGCGCCGACGAAGCCATCCAGCACGGCCTGTACTTTGCCATTGTCGACCACCACGGTGGAGGCGCCGCGCGGCGCTTGTCCGGGTTTATCGAGCAGGATTCCGGCCTGGATCAGCGTTACCTCGGCAGAGGCGGCGCCGGTAAAGGCCATCAAGACGGCAAAGGACAGGGCGTGCTTGGTCATCGGAACTCCTTTTATCTGTGAAGCGACGAATGTAACACGTCCTGCTTGAGCAGATAAACCGAAGCGGCCAGCAGCACGACATCCTTCATCAGGAAGGCCACCGGGCCGACCATGGCAGGGAAGCCGCCCGCCGATGCTTCCCATCCGCCCGGAATGAAAGGGATGATGGTCACGGTCATCACAAAGGTGATCACGGAGCCCAGCGCACCCAGCATGCCGAGTTTGCGGTTCCAGAAGCCTGCAAAAATGAGCAGGCCGAAGGTCCACTCAGCGGCACCGAGAAACCAGCTCGCGCCGCGCACGCCGAACACGGGATACATCCATGAAATGAGCGGGCCGTTGCTGATGTAGGGGATCAGCACCTGGGCTTCGTATTCCCACCATTTCTGATAGCCGAAAAAGAAAAACATGATGACCATCGCCGCGCGCAGGACGTGCAAGTCCAGGTCCGGCGACATCAGTTTGGAGCGTGACAGTACCTTGATCAATGCATGCATGTTCGCTCTCCTTAGTCGGCCGCCGGGAAATCGACGGCGGTGTCGTTGATACGGTTGAACACATTGGTGAAGGTGGTCACCGCGATCGCCAGGCTGATTTCCACGATTTGCTGGTCCGTGTAGCCGGCCGTCTTGATGGCGTCGAATTCGGATTGCAGGATGGTGCCGCTGGTCTGCTGCAGCAGGCGCACGAAGCGCACCAGTGCATCACGCTTGGCATCGCCGGTCGGTTCGAATTTGCGGATCTGCTTCATGGTGTCGCGGCTCAGGCCCGTCATCTTGCCCAGCATGGTGTGCGCGGCGACGCAGTAATCGCAGCCGGCGATTTCGCTGACCAGCAGCTTGATGGTTTCCTGCTCCTGCTTGCTCAGCGAAGTGACGGTGGCGTCGGCTGCCAGCACGGCTTTCAGTGCTGCGGGACCATGGGCGCCGATGGTGGCGAAGGTGTTTGGCACGCCGCCGGCGGCTTTCTTGATCTGGGCATAAATCTCGGCGGTGGCGCCCGTGGCGCTGGCAATCGCTGGGGTAGTGATTCGGCTCATGATGTTCTCCTTTACGACAGTGGTTGGGATGGATGTACTTTATGCCGCCGAGCTGAGCCGGATAACGGATAAAATACTCAATATCGTGCTAATTCGTCTCATCCACTTATGTCCACTATCGATTGGCTCAGCCGCCTGCTGGAACTGACGCCCGCCAGCGGCAGGCTGGAAGTACGCTGCCTGTATGGCGCGCCGTGGCGTGTCGTGTATGAAGATTCCGCGCCGGGCGAGATCCCCTATCACATCGTCAATGCCGGAACGGCGGTGGTGGAAGACCCGGCGGGCGGCCCGCCGGAGATGCTGCATGCGGGCGACGTCGTGCTGATGCCGCACGGCTCGGCACACCGCCTGCACGATGGCAGCGGCAAGAAGCCCGCCACGGCGCGCTACCGCGATGCGCCCAACCTGACCGTCAGCGAGAACGTGGGCAGCGGCGTGCGGCTGGACATGCTGTGCGGCCGCTTCGTCCTGCCGCCGCACAGCGACCGGCTGATGCGCGCTTATCTGCCCGCGCGTCTGATCGTGCGCGGCGGCGAAAGCGCGGGCCAGCTGGCCGGGCTGGTGGCGCTGATGCGGCAGGAATCCTCCAATGGCAATCTGGGTGGGGATGCGATGCTGAAGGCGCTGTCCGCGGCACTGTTCGCCCTGGTGCTGCGGCTGGCCAGCGAAGCCCAGGATGCGCCGGTTGGCCTGATGGCGCTGGCCGGTTCGCCGCGGCTCGCACCGGCACTGGAAGCGATGATGCGTGAACCGGCGCAGGAATGGACACTGCCGCGCCTCGCCGAGTTGTGCAATATGTCGCGCGCCACCATGGCGCGTCACTTTCAGGAGAAGCTTGGACGTTCAGCCAGCAGCCTGCTACTCGATATCCGCATGACGCTAGCCGCGGACGAGTTGCGCAAGCCGGGTGGTTCGACCGAGCGCGTGGCGGAGAAGGTCGGCTACAACTCGGTAGCGGCCTTCAAGCGCGTCTTCAAGCAGCACACCGGCCACACGCCCGCCGCCTGGCGTCAACTGGGTAGGGCCGATCTGATGGGGCGCCCAGCCCCGCCGCTTAATGAAGGAGCTGCTCCAGCCACTGCTTGAGTGAGCTATGCGCGGCGCTGTTAATGTCGAGGAAGGCCATATGGTCCATGCCTTCGATTTCCACGTGATGAATGCGATCACCGCGCACACGGGCATCTTCCGCATAGCCGCGTGACAGATAGGCGGGCAGGGATTCGTCTTCGCTGCCGTGGATGATCAGTTGCGGCACGCCCAGCGGCAGCAGGCCGCGCGGGGAATAGGTCTGGTAGCGTTCGGGCACCGAATCCGGCGCGCCGCCCAGCAGAGAGGCGACGGCGCTGTCGGCGGGATCGAGCTTGTGCGTGGCGTGGAAGTCGGCCACCGGCGCCAGTCCGGCCACGGCGAGCGGCTTCACGCGGCCCTGTTTGCGGGAACCCAGCCAGAGCGCAAGTTGTCCGCCAGCGGAATGTCCCACTACGATCACGCGCGTCAGGTCGATGTGCGTGCTGCCGGCTGCCAGCACAGCCAGATGGTCGAGTCCTGCGGCGGCGTCGGCAAACACGTGGCGGTAATCCGCGCCGTGTTCGGTGAGGCGGCGGTAGCCCATATTCCAGACTGCCAATCCGCTAACTGCCAGATCTTGCGCCACCACGTCGAACTGGTCGCGTCCATGCGGCAGACGCCAGAAGCCGCCATGCAGCAAGCAAATCACGGGCAGATGGCTGCCTGAGGGGAGGTAGAGTTCTCCGGCCTGGGAGGGAAGGGGGCCGTAGTGGTGGGTTCGGATTTCCATCGGCCTATCTTAGTGGACAGTTGCCGCGAAAATGTCACGAGATTGTAAGCAGGGCGGACTGCGCCGCCCCAGCTTGAGCGACTGTTCAGGCCTTCGGTGCCTTGTGGTGCTTGGCTTTGTGGGTCTTGTGGACGCTGTGCTTGCCAGCCGCGTGGTTTTTGGTCGAGTGGGTCTTGGCGAATGCCGGGACGGACAGGGCGAGCGCGATGGCTGCGACAACGATGTGTTTCATGTGAACTCCAGTGGATGCGGCAAATGCGTGCCGTTTCGCTGCGTCATTATATGCGCAGCTTCGCACAACATGGGATGCGATATGTACGGAGACTGGTAACATGTAGAGAAAAGCAGAGGAGGGCATCATGGCGCTACCACACGCATCATCCGGGCAGGTGATCGGCATCCAGGGACCGGCAGGGGAAGACCTGTCGCAGTTCTCGTCCATCGCATTGGCGAAGACGGAACAGCTGGAGCTGATACGCATCGTGCTCCCATCCGGCAAGGCACTCCCGGAGCACAGCGTGAAGGGCCAGATCACCTTGCAATGCCTGCAAGGCGAGGTGGCGTTCGATGCGCATGGGCGTACCGCCATCATGCGTGCGGGCGAGATGCTTTATCTGCAAGGCGGCGCGCCGCATGCCCTGCGCGCCAACCAGAATTCGCTGCTGCTGCTGACTATTTTGCTGCGGGATTGACCGGCAGGCGGAAGGTAAATCGCACGCCGGCATCGGCGGCGCTGTCGAGGCGGACGGTGCCGTGCAAGATGGCTTGCACCACGTTCAGCACGATCGCCAGCCCCAGTCCTTGCGCACCCTCGCCGACACGCGTCGTGTAGAAGGGATCGAACACACGCGGCAGCTCCTCGGGCGGGATGCCGCAGCCGTTGTCCTGGTACACCAGCTCCACCGTGTCGTGATCCGCCAGCAGGCCGGAAATCGTAATGCGCCGCTCGCCGCGTCCGTCGAAGGCATGGGCCAGTGAGTTGTCGATCAGCTTGGCGAGCACTTGCTCGACGTGGCCGGGATAACTGTCCATGGTCAGCCCGCGCTGGATATCGGTACACAGCTCCACGTGGCCGCGGTTCAGCATGGGACCCATCGCTGTCGCGATATTGCGCACCGTTTCCTCCAGCTTGAACAGGCGGCGTTCCTGCGCATCCTGATCGACGGCGATCTGTTTGAAGCTGGCGATCAGATCGCCGGCGCGTCCGCTGTTCCGTTCGATCATCTGGCAGGCGGCGCGGGCTTCTTCCAGCAGGCGCTGCAAGCCGCCCTGCGTCAGCTGGCGCGACTGCAGCTGGGCAGTGACCGAAGCGATGCGGTCGGCCAGCGTCGATGCGCTCAGCACGATATTCCCCAGCGGCGTATTGAGTTCGTGGGCAATGCCCGTCACCAGCCGCCCGACCGTGGCCATTTTTTCGGTCACGATAATCTGCTGCATCAGGGCCGCGTCTTCCGCCTTGCGCTGGCGGCAGTGCCAGATCTGCAGCAAGTCCTGCTCGACCACATCGCGGAATTGCTCCAGCAGCTCGGCGTGGACAGGGTCATAAGAATTCTCGTGGCGATCGAGCAGGCACATGGTGCCGAACATGCGGCCATCCGGCCAGCGCAGGGGATAGCCCATATAGGAAATCATGCCCAGCGGGACGTTGGGGTTGTCCTGCCAGCGCGGATCGGCCAGCGCATTCGGCACCACCAGCGGGCGCCGCGTGGCCATCACCGTTTCGCAGTAGTAGCCGCTGTTATTGGGCGCCAGCGCATCGGCGCTATAGGGATTGCCGGGCGAGTTGCTGGCGATGAGCACGCGCATCGCCTCCGCCTCGGCCTTCATGATGAGGGCCGCCGGCACCTGGATGATTTTTGCGACGAGGTCGAGAATGCCCTGCCACTTGGCCATGACGGCCGGGTCGACGGCCAGCTCGCTCAGGTCGATCGCTGAGGTATCCATCGTCCGCTTTCAAGAAAAAAGCGCTGATGGACCATTATAGGCTCAGCTTGCAGGGCCGGTGGTTGTTTCCCCGCGCGGGTCGCGGGCCAGCAGACGCTGCACCAGTTCCTGCGGTTTGCCGCCATCGAACAGCACGCCCGCCACGGCATTCGTGATCGGCATTTCTACGCCCAGCTTCTGCGCCAGTTCACGTACGGCTTTCGCGCAGGGCACGCCTTCCGCCACGTGGCCCAGTTCATTGACCACCGTCTCCAGCGACTTGCCCTGCGCCAGACCGAGGCCGACGCGGCGGTTGCGCGAGAGGTCGCCGGTGCAGGTGAGGATCAGGTCGCCCATGCCGGTCAGGCCCATGAAGGTTTCCACCTGGCCGCCCAGCGCCGTGCCGAGGCGGGTGATTTCCGCCAGGCCGCGCGTGATCAGGGCAGCGCGGGCGTTCAGGCCCAGGCCCATGCCGTCCGCCACGCCGGTCGCGATGGCCAGCACGTTCTTCACGGCGCCGCCCACTTCCACGCCCACCAGGTCTTCGCTGGAATACACGCGCACCATGCCGCCGTGGACCGTCTGCACCACGCATTCGCGCAGCGCGGCCGAGGAGGAAGCGATGGTCAGCGCGCAAGGCAGGCCCTTGGCCACTTCCTGCGCAAAGGAGGGGCCGGACAGGGCGCCGGCCGGCACCGCATCGCCCAGGACTTCCCGCACGATCTGGTGCGGCAGCAGGCCGGTTTCGTATTCGAAGCCTTTGCACAGCCAGACGATATTGGGAATGTTTTTGCCTTTCAGCGCCTTCAGCAGCGGACGCAGTCCGGCCACCGGGCTGGCCGCAATCAGCAAGCCATCGCTGCCCACGTGGGCGACGGCCGCATCGAAATCGGCCGTGACAGCCAGGCTGTCGGGGAAGGGATAGCCCTTCAGATAATGCGTGTTCTCGCGCGCGGCCGCGATTTCGGCCATGGCGTCCGCATTGCGGCCCCACAGCAGCACATCGTGGCGGGCGGCGACGGCAATTGCCACCGCGGTGCCCCAGGCGCCGGCGCCCAGCACGCTGATCTTGCGCGGCGTGGCCGCTGTTTTTTGATTGTTCTGCATTACTTCAGAGGCCCCAGATATCGGCGCTGCGCACATAACCGCTGCTGCCATCGCGGTGGCGCACCTTGGTCCAGCCATTGCCGGCCAGTTCAGTCAGTTCCAGCAGCACGCCTTTGTCGGCGGTGAACACGATGGCGGAGGCCTCATCTGCCGCGGCGCGCACCTTGGTATTGGCATTGCGTACGATGACATTGCGCTGCTGCTTGCTCAGGCCCTTGGCTTCGGTCCAGGCCAGGCTGCCGTCCGCATCGCGCACCTTGACCCAGTCGCCGTAAGTGATCACGACTTCCAGCGGCGCGCCGCGCGGAACGATGAATTGCTTGCCTGCCTTGAGGGAGGGAGCGTCGTAGAGGATGGCCGGAGCAGCGCCTACCGTCCGAAAGTCGACAGCCGAAGCCGCAGCGGACGCCAGCAGCGTAAAGGCTAAAACTATCGAACGGGAAATTTTCATTGCAAATCGCATGTCTATAAACGCACAAAGGCCGCTAAGGGCCTTTGTGGACAGGAAGCCGCTCGGGCTTCCATGGTACAACAGAAAGATTACTGCACGGTTGGTGCAGCTTCGGCGCCGCCAGCTTGCTGCTGGGCCAGGGCGGCCAGACGCTGCTGGTAGAACACTTCGAAGTTGATCTCAGCCAGGTGCACTGGCGGGAAGCCGGCGCGGGTGATCAGGTCGGCGATGTTCGAACGCAGGTATGGGTACACGATGTTCGGGCAGCCGATGCCCAGCAGTGGGTCCAGCTGTTCAGCAGGAATGTTGCGGGCTTCGAAGATACCGGCTTGCTTGCCTTCCACCAGGAAAGCGACCTTTTCACCGACCTTGGCGGTCACGGTGATGGTCACGGTCGACTCGAAGATGCCTTCGGACAGCGGCTCAGCGCCCACGTCCAGGGCCACTTCGATGGTTGGCTGGTTCTGTTCCAGGAAGATAGCCGGGGAGTTCGGCTGTTCCAGCGACATGTCCTTCAGGTAGACGCGTTGGATTTGGAATACGGGTTGCAGGGTTTCGTCAGACATGGATCGCTTTCGTTATCGTAATAGGTCTCTGGTTTTGCTTGCTAGGCTGCGGACAGCCCAAATCAAACGCGAGGGCAAATTGTAGCAAAACTGCTTTATTTGCAAACCGTTTTACTGCCCTCCGTTGTATTTGGGGATCGTTTAACCTTTTAACAAGGGGTCCAGTCCACCGGCCTGGTCGAGAGCGTACAGATCGTCGAAGCCGCCCACGTGGGTGTCGCCGATATAGATTTGCGGCACGGTGCGGCGGCCGGTTTTCTCCATCATCAGCTGGCGCTGGGCTGGGTCCAGGTCAACGCGGATCTTATTGATGTTCGATACGCCTTTGCTTTCGAGCAAGCGCTCGGCACGGACGCAGTAGGGGCACACCAGGGTGCTGTACATGGTTACGTTGGTGGTCATGGCTAATCCTTCACAGTTATTTCTTCATTGGCAGGCTGGCAGCCTGCCAAGCCGCGACGCCGCCTTCCAGCACGACGACGTCAGTGAATCCAGCCTTTTCCAGAACTTTCGCGGCGCTGAAGGCGCGCGTCCCCTTTTGGCAAACAACAATAACAGTCTTGCTTTTGGACTTTTCCAGCTCGCCGAGGCGGTTTGCCAGGTCGGCCGCAGGAATATTCACGGATTCCGGCAGACGGCCTGTGCCAAATTCTTCCGCAGTGCGTACATCGACAATGGTGGTTTTACCGCGGTTTATCAACAGGGTTGCTTCGGCAGGGGAGGCTTTTTTACTGCGCTGAGTCAGGACTGGCCAGAGCAGCGCGCCGCCCGAAATGACTACGATGCCGATAAGAATGATATGGTAGAGGTCGAATTTCACGGGTTTTCAATGGTTGAACTTAATCCGCGCATTATAAAATAGAAGCTTGCGCGTAGCTCCGGCCGCGGTTTTTCACCAATTTCCTACTCTTAAGATATTGCTCTATGTACAAAATCGTATTCATGCGTCATGGCGAGTCCACGTGGAATCTTGAAAATCGCTTCACCGGCTGGACCGATGTCGATCTGACGGAAAAAGGCGTTGGCGAGGCGAAGATCGCCGGCCAGGTGCTGAAGGAAGCCGGTTTCAAATTCGACCTGTGCTACACCTCCGTGCTGAAGCGCGCCATCCGCACCCTGTGGCTGACCCTGGATGAGATGGACCTGATGTACCTGCCGATCAAGCACGACTGGCGCCTGAACGAACGTCACTATGGTGCGCTGCAGGGCCTGGACAAGGGCGAAACCGCCGCCAAGTTTGGCGATCAGCAAGTGCTGGTATGGCGCCGCAGCTATGACACGCCGCCGCCGGCCCTGGAAGCGGGCGATGACCGCTCCTCCTACAACGACCCGCGCTACGCCGGCCTGCCGAAGGATTCGATCCCGCTGACCGAATGCCTGAAAGACACCGTGGCGCGCGTCATGCCTGCCTGGAATGATGAGATCGCTCCTGCCATCAAGGCCGGCAAGCAGATCCTGATCTCGGCCCACGGCAACAGCCTGCGCGCCGTGATCAAGATGCTGGACGGTATCAGCGATGAAGACATCGTTGGCCTGAACATCCCCAACGGCCAGCCGCTGGTGTACGAACTGGACGCCGACCTGAAGCCGATCAAGCACTACTATCTGGGCGACCCGGCAGCGATCGCCGCCGCCCAGGCTGCTGTAGCCAACCAGGGCAAGGCCAAGTAATTCCGGATGGCAGTGACTCCGATCCGGCGTGCCGGTGCGGCCCTGCTCGCACTGGTGCTGGCCGCGGGTGCCGCCTACGCGGCGCCCAAACAGACCGAACGCAGCAAGCAAAAAGCCTCCGCCGAAGCGGAGCGGGCCGCTTTGCAGCAGAAGCTCAGCAACCTCAAGCGCGACATCGGCAAGACCGAAAGCGCGCGCGAGGATGCGGCCGATACGCTGGCGGAGTCCGAAGAAGCCATCTCCAACGCCAACCGCAGCCTGCGCGACCTGGCCGAGGAACAATCCCAGACCAATACCAGGCTGGCCCAGCTGGCCGCTGAACAATTGCGCCTGGCCGCCGTGGTGGCGGCGCAAAAGCAGCAGCTGGCCAAGCTGTTGCGCGAGCAGTACCAGGCAGGCAATGAAGACCGCATCAAACTCCTGCTCTCCGGCGACAATCCCAACCGCATCAACCGCGAACTGCAGCTGATGGCCTATGTGTCCCAGGCCCAGGCCAGGCTGCTGGAATCCCTGCGCGCTAACCTGAAGGCGGTCGAGGACAACCAGGCCGAAGCCCAGAACGCCAAGCAGGAACTGGATGAAATCGCCGAGGAAGAACGCCAGCAGAAGAAAGTGCTGGAGCAGGAAAAGGGCCGCCGTGCCGCCTTGCTGGCCAATCTGTCCAAAAAACTGGTGGCCCAGCGCAAGGAAGCCGGCAAGCTGGAGCAGGATGACCAGCGCCTCGGCAGCCTGGTCGAGCGCCTGAACAAACTGATCGAAGAACAGGCGCGCGCCGCTGCTGCGGAAAAAGCGCGCCAGGAAAAACTGGCCGCCGAACGTGCCGCCAAAGCCAAGGCGGAAGCGGAAGCGCGCGCCCTGGCCCGCGCCAAAGCCGCAGCGGAGCGCGAGCGCCTGGCGCAGGAAAACAGGGCCAAGGGCATCAAGACGCCGCCACCCAAGCCGGAACCGGAAGAACCGCCGCGCGTGGCCGAAAAAGAGCCGGAACGCGACGACAAGGCGCCGCGTCCGTCCGAAGTGGCGCTGGCTCCGGCCGCCCCGGATGGCGCCTTTGCCGCCCTCAAGGGCCAACTGCGCGCCCCCGTGCAGGGCAAAGTGGCCGCCAAATTCGGCACCAAGCGCGGCGAAGGCGTGAGCTGGAAGGGCATGTTCATCCAGGCGCCGGAAGGGGCGGAAGTGCGCTCCGTGGCCGCCGGACGGGTGGTGTTTGCGCGCTGGCTGCGTGGCTTCGGCAACCTGATCATCGTCGATCATGGTGGCCAGTATTGGAGTATCTACGGCTTCAACGAGTCCCTGCTCAAACGGGAAGGCGACGCGGTGAAGGCAGGCGACCCGATCGCAGCGGCCGGAAATACCGGTGGTAACGAAGAATCGGGTTTATACTTTGAATTGCGGCACCAGGGCAAGGCATTCGATCCTGCCGGGTGGGTGAAGTTCTAGCAATAAGTGAAGGCGTCATGGGCAATAAGTTCAAGAGTTTCGGCCTGATTGGCCTGGGCATGGTGGCCGGTGTCGCCGCTTCGATGCAATTTTCCGCCGTGGCGCAGAAAGCGGGCACCCCGCTGCCGCTGGAGGAGCTGCGCCAGTTGTCCGAAGTCTTTGGCCTGATCAAGACCGACTACGTGGAGCAGGTCGACGACAAGAAGCTGGTGGAAGACGCCATCGCCGGCATGGTCGCCTCGCTCGATCCCCACTCCGTCTACCTGGACAAAAAAGCCTTCAAGGAAATGCGCGAGTCGGTGGCCGGCAAGTTTGTCGGCATCGGCATTGAAGTGGGCATGGAAGACGGCTATGTCAAAGTCGTGTCGCCGATCGAGGATTCGCCCGCCTTCAAGGCCGGCATCAAGGCTGGTGACCTGATTACCCGCATCGACAACACCCCGCTCAAGGGCCTGTCGCTGGATGAAGCGATCAAGAAGATGCGCGGCGATCCGCACACCAAGATCATGCTGACCATCTCGCGCAAGAACGAAGACAAGCCGCTGATGGTGCCCATCGTGCGCGAAGAAATCCACGTGCAGAGCGTGAAGGCGAAGATGATCGAACCGGGCTACGCCTGGCTGCGCATCTCGCAATTCCAGGAACCGACGGTCGACGATATGGCGAAAAAGCTGAACAAGCTGTACGCCGACAATCCGAACATCAAGGGCCTGATCCTCGACCTGCGCAATGATCCGGGTGGCGTGGTGCCGGGCGCAATTGGCGTATCGGCGGCCTTCCTGCCGAAGGATTCCGTGGTGGTGTCCACCAACGGCCAGTTGATCGACTCCCAGCAGACCTTCTACGCACGTCCCGAATACTATTCCGGCCGCCACGGCGGCGATCCGCTGTCCAAGCTGCCAGCCGCGCTGAAGACGGTGCCGATGGTGGTGCTGGTGAATGGCGGCTCCGCATCCGCATCGGAAATCGTGGCCGGCGCCCTGCAGGACTACAAGCGCGCCATCGTGATGGGCAGCCAGACCTTCGGCAAAGGTTCGGTGCAGACCCTGCGCCAGCTGACGCCCGATACCGCCGTCAAGCTGACCACCGCGCGCTACTTCACGCCAAATGGCCGCGCCATCCAGGCCAAGGGCATCGTACCGGACTTCGCGGTCGATGAAACGGCGGAAGGCGACGCATTGAACAGCCTGCGCATCCGCGAATCGGATCTGGACAAGCACCTCAGCAACGACGACGCCGATGCGCCGAAAGCCGCGCGCCGCGACGAACTGGAAGAAGAGCAGCGCCTGATCGCACTGGCCAAGACCCAGAAGCCGGTCGAATTCGGCGGCAAGGACGATTTCCAGCTGGCCCAGGCCATCAACCACTTCAAGGGTCTTCCTGTGAAGCTGGCCAAGGCCGACAAAGTGGAAGCCGACAAGCCGCCGGTCGCTGAAGCGAAGCCGGAAGCCAAGCCGGTCGAAACGCCCAAGCCGCTCGACAACAAGGCGGCGGCCAAAAAGTAAGCGATGGACGACGGACAACTGCTGCGCTACTCGCGCCACATCCTGCTCGATGAAATCGGCATCGAAGGCCAGCAGAAAATCCTGCAAGCGCGGGCACTGGTGATCGGCGCGGGCGGCCTCGGTTCGCCGGCCGCGATGTACCTCGCCTCGGCCGGCATCGGCCAACTCACCATCATCGACAACGATGAAGTGGACCTCACCAACCTGCAGCGCCAGATCGCCCATACGACGGCGCGTGTTGGCCGTCCCAAGGCGGAATCGGCACGCGAAACCCTGCACGCCATCAATCCCGAGATCAGCATCACCGCGCTGGTCGAGCGCGCCGATGATGCACGCTTGGCCGAACTGGTGGCGCAGCACGACGTGGTGCTTGACTGCACCGACAATTTCAAGACCCGCCATGCCGTCAACCGCGCCTGCGTGGCGCACAAGGTGCCGCTCGTCTCCGGCGCCGTGATCCGCTTCGACGGCCAGCTCAGCGTGTTCGATCCGCGCAGTGGCGAACAGCCCTGCTACTCCTGCCTGTTCCCGCAAGACCAGCCTTTCGAGGACGTGGCCTGTTCCACCATGGGCGTGTTCGCGCCGCTGGTGGGCGTAGTGGGCGCCATGCAGGCAGCGGAGGCGCTGAAGCTGGTGATGGGAATCGGCGAATCGCTTGCCGGCCGCCTGCTGCTGCTGGATGGCCTGCGCATGGAATGGACCAGCATTACCATCACCCGCAACGACGGCTGCCCCGTCTGCGCGGCTCATAACTAAAAGCCCAGGGAGATCCACCGTAATGAAGCGTATTGCCTCCGTACTTGCACTGTCCATCGCAGCCGCGTTCAGCGCCCACGCTGCGAGCACGACCCGCTATGTGATCATTTCCGAGAACAACGGCAAGCAGACCGGCGAACAGGTTGTCGAACGCATGGACGACGGCCTGACCAAGGTACGCTTCATTTACAAGGACAACGGCCGTGGGCCCGAGCTGACGGAAGAATTCCGCCTGGCGCCGGACGGCACCATGAGCAGCTATCACGTCAAAGGCAATTCGACGTATGGTGCCGTGGTGGACGAATATTTCGAGCGCAGCGGCAGCAAGGCGCAGTGGCATTCGACCACGGAAAAAGGCAGCAAGGACGTAACCGGCCCCGCCATCTACGTTGCGCTGAACGGTTCGTTCGAGGTGTCGTCTGCCGCCATTAGCGCGCTGGCAAACACGCCGGACGCCAGCATGCCGCTGCTGCCTTCCGGCACGCTGAAGCAAGTCAAACTCGATGAAGTGCAGGTCACCAGCGCTGACGGCAAATCCACCCAGACCGTGCAGCTGCTGGCGCAAACCGGCCTGGGTCTGAGCCCGCAGTTCTCCTGGGCCACCACCGGCGACAAGCCTGCCCTGTTCGCGGTAGTCATCCCCGGCACCTTCGTGTTCTCGCTGGACGGCTGGCAGAACAACGGCAAGCTGCTGGCCGAGCACCAGAAAGCTGCGGAAGCCAAGATGCTGAACGACCTGGCGGCCAAGCTGCAGCATCCGCTGGAGGGCCTGACCGTGGTGCGCAATGCGCGCATCTTCGACAGCGAAAAGGCCACCGTCGGCAAGCCGTCCGATATTTACATGCTGCGTGGACGCATCACTGCCGTGCTGCCGGCGGGTGCGCCGGTGCGCGGCGCGGTCAACGAGATCGATGCCGCCAACCGCATCGTGCTGCCTGGCCTGTTCGATATGCATGGTCACATCTCGCGCTGGGATGGTCCGCTGCACATCTCGGCCGGCGTGACCAGCCTGCGCGATATGGGCAACGACAACGCCCAGATCCAGATGATGATCGACGAAACCAGCAACGGCAAACTGCTTGGCCCGCAGATCGTGCCGGCCGGTTTCCTGGAAGGCGAGAGCCCTTATTCCTCCAACGGCGGTTTCGTGGTGAAGACCCTGCCGCAGGCGAAGAACGCGATCGACTGGTATGTCGAACATGGCTACCCGCAGCTGAAGATCTACAATTCCTTCCCGAAGGAGATCCTGAAGGACACCGTCTCCTACGCGCATGAGCGCGGCCTGCGCGTGTCCGGCCACATCCCGGCCGGCCTGCGCGCCCAGCAGGCGCTGGATGCCGGCTACGACGAGATCCAACACATCAACCAGGTGATGCTGAACTTCCTGTTCAAGGAAGGCGTGGAAACGCGCAGCCTGGAACGCTTCTACCTGCCGGCTGAAAAGACGGCCGATCTGGACTTCAACTCCAAGCCGGTGAAGAATTTTGTGTCCTTCCTGGCGAAGAAGAAGATTGTGATCGATCCGACCCTGTCCACCTTCGCCTTCCTGAAACAGAAGGATGGCGATGTGAATGAGCCTTGGGCGCCAGTGGAAGGCAATATGCCGCCTGACGTGGCGCGCAACTTCCACGTCGGCACCATGAAGATTCCGGATGCGGCAACCCAGAAGCGCTACGAAAAATCCTACGCCAAGATGGTGCAGTTCGTCGGCATCATGTACAAGGCCGACGTGCCGCTGGTGGCGGGCACCGACGATATCGCCGGCTTCACCCTGCAGTCCGAGCTGGAATTCCTGGTCAAGGCGGGTCTGACCCCGTCGCAGGCGATCCAGATCGCGACCCGCAATGGCGCGCTGTATACCCGCACCAGCAATGACCGCGGCAGCATCGAAAAGGGCAAGCTGGCAGACCTGGTGCTGGTCGATGGCGATCCGACCAGGGACATCGGCGACATCCGCAAGGTGGCGGCGGTAATCACGCGCGGCTCCATCATTTATCCGAAGGAGATCGATGCGGCGGTGGGCGTGCGTCCATTCGTCAGTGAGCAGCCGGTCGTGAAGACGCTGGAATCGGTGTCGTCGAGCATTGCCGGCAGCAATGATGGCGCGCTGCGCCGCATTGGCGCGTCGGCCCGCGAGCGGGATTAACGTTCGTGACCAAACGTGACTAAAACAGACACGGGGCTCCGGCCCCGTTATACTGCTAGTTTAGGCATTCTTGTTTAATTTGTAACTGAACCTTTATGCAAAAGATTTCTCAACGCCGCCGCGCGCGCGGTTTTACCCTGATCGAGATCATGGTGGTCGTGGTCATCATGGGCGTGCTGGCTGCGCTCGTGGTGCCGAAGCTGCTGGGCCGCGCCGCCGAATCCAAGGTGGCTGCCGCCAAAGTGGACATCGCCACCATCATGCAGTCGCTGAAGCTGTACAAGCTGGATAACCAGCGCTACCCGACTACCGAGCAAGGCCTGCAAGCCCTGCTGACCAAGCCGACCAGCGGTCCTGCGGCCAATGGCTGGAAGGCCGGCGGCTACATCGAGAAGATGCCGAAAGACCCATGGGGCAATCCTTATCAATACCTGTCCCCGGGTCTGAAAGGTGAAGTCGATGTGTTCTCCTACGGCGCCGACGGCCAGCCCGGCGGCACCGGCGACGATGCCGATATCGGCTCCTGGGAACAATAAGGAAGTCTGAAACATGGCGGGCCGCCAGCGCGGTTTTACCCTGATCGAGCTGCTGGTGGTGCTGGTCATCATCGGCCTCACGCTGGGCCTCGTCACGATGAACGCAGCGCCCAGCCAGCGCCAGTCCCTGCAGCAGGAAGCCAAGCGTATCGCCTTGTTGCTGCAGCTGGCGCGGGATGAGGCCATCGTACGCAACCGCCCGGTGGCTTTCGAGGCCGATGCGGAGAATTACCGCTTCCTGGTCCGCAACGACCGCACCTGGGAACCGCTGCCGCAAGACGATATGCTGCGCGAGCGTCCCTTCAAACAATCCCCCGTCCGCCTGCTGCTGGACCCGGCCACCAATGCGCCGGGCAATATGCGCATCGTGTTCGGCCGTGAGCCGGTGGACAAGCCCTTCGCATTGACGCTGGCGCTGGGCGAGGTCCAGGCCACCATCCGCGCCGACGGCGTGGGCCATTTCACGGTGGACTAAGCATGCGCCAGAAAGGCTTTACCCTGCTGGAAGTGCTGGTGGCGCTGCTGATTGTCGGCACCGCCCTGGGCGCCGCTTTGCGCGCCATGGGCAGCCTGACCCAGAACAGCGACGGCCTGCGCGCCACCATGATGGCGACCTGGTCGGCCGAAAACCGTCTGGTGCAGGTGCGCCTGGCGAAGACTTATCCTGCCATCGGCAAGACGACTTTCGAATGCCCGCAGGGCGACCTGAATCTGCTGTGCGATGAAGAGGTGATCCAGAGCCCGAACCCGCGCATGCGCCGCGTGGAAGTGAGCGTGTACGAAGCCAGCCGCCCTGAGCGCCGCATCATCAAGCTGGTTCAACTGGTGCTGCAGGAATGAAGCGCGCATCCGGTTTTACGCTGGTTGAGCTGCTGGTGGCCATCACCGTGCTGGCCATCGTGGCCGTGCTGGGCTGGCGCGGCCTGGATGGCATCGTGCGCTCGCGCGAGCAGCTGACCGCGCAGATGGAGCAGACGCGCGGCATCCAGCTTGCTTTCGCCCAGCTGCAAAGCGATCTGGAACAGATTGCGGACAAGGCCACGGTGTTGAACAACCACCAGAATCTGCTGGCCGATAACACCCGCCTGATTTTCATCCGCACCGTGATGGGCGAGAACGCCGCTTCGCAGCTGCAGGTCGTGAGCTACCGCATTCGCGACGGCGTGCTGTCGCGCCGCGAATCGGCTGCCACACGCGATCTGGTGCAGCTGGATTCCTTGTGGCAGGCGGCGCTGGGCGATCCGGGCTGGCAGAACGATGTGGACCTGCAGCCGGGCGTGAGCAGCATGGCGGTACGCGTGTGGGAGAACGGCGGCTGGAAGCAGGTGGAGAATTCTTCGACCTCCCTGGCCACCGTGCAGCAGCCCGAGGGCGAGGCACCTTGCACCAGCACCGAGCCGGGCGGCTGCCAGGGGCAGGGCACGGGCAGCGGAACCGGATCTGGTACAGGAACCGGCACAGGCACCGGCACCGGCACCGGCACCGGCGCGCAGTTCACGCCGACGCTGCCGGGCACTGGCCCGACCGGCCTCGAAATCACCCTGCAAATCCAGGGCCTGCCGCAAGTGCTGTCCAAAGTCTTCCTGCTGGGGGCTGTATGAACAAGCGCCCTTCGATCCGGCAACAAGGCGTGGCTGTGGTGACGGCCTTGCTGCTCACCACCCTGGCGGTGTCCATCGTGGCCAGCCTGTTCTGGCAGCAGCAGGTGCAGGTGCGCTCGATGGAAAACCAGCGTCTGCACTTCCAGACCCGCTGGATTCTGCGCGGCGGCCTTGACCTGGTGCGTCTGGTGCTGCGCCAGGACTTGACCGACAGCCGTGGCGTCACGCGCGCCGACGGCATCTGGGCCACGCCGCTGGCCGAAACGCGTCTCGACCAGTTTGTGGAGCGTGAGCGGGTTCAGAACGAATCTTTCGATGCGACAATCGCCGGACAGACTTACGACGCTCAGGCGCGCTACAATCTGGCAAATTTGGCCAGCAACCGCTTTGTCATTCCGGCGCAGGTCACTGTTTTCCAGCGCCTGCTGCAGAACCTCCAGCTGAATCCCTCGCTGGCGGCGGCGGTGGCGGAGCAGGTGGCGCGCAGCCAGGTGTCCAGCGCTACGCCGCCGGCAGGCACGGCGCAGGGCCAGTTGCCGGTCCCATCGGGGAACGGGCAGCCAATGGAGCTGCTGCGGGTGGAGGATTTGCTGTCGGTGGCGGGCTTCAACCAGGAAGCAATCGAGAAGCTGCGCGATTTCGTGATCGTGCTGCCGGAGCAGACGAAGGTGAATGTGAACACGGCGTCGGCGGAAGTGCTGTCGTCCATTACCGATATGGCGCTGAGCGAGGCGCAGACGGCAGTGGTGGCGCGCAAGCGCGCTTTCTTCCCGCGCGCGTCGGACTTCGACCAGTATCTGACCAGCATTGGCAAGAAGCGTATTACCAATGTAGAAGTGGATGCAGTCAGCGGCTACTTTCTGGTGCTGAGCCGCGTCAAGCTGGACCGCGCCGAGTTGATAAGCTGGTCGCTGGTGCATCGCGAGCAGACCGGCAAGACCAGCATCATATGGATACGGGAAATCTAAGGAACAAGGAAAGAACGCTTTGACGACTCTCTACATTCGGTATCCGGCCCGCGCCGCTGCCGCCCCTGATACGGGCGTGCCGACCAGCTGCCAGTTCGCGCTGGTGGGCGATGGCGGCAATGTGATGCAGCAGGGCGCTGGTGCGCTGGGCAATCTGGGCGACCTGGTTGCCGGCGCACGCCGCGTGGTGCTGCTGCTGGCCGCCGCCGACGTGACGCTGCTGCGCGTGAAAGTGCCGCCGCTGTCCGCTGCCAAGCTGAAAGCCGCGCTGCCCAGCCTCGTCGAAGAACAGATTCTGGGCGACCCGGCTGACTGCGTGCTGGCGCTGGCTCCTGCCAGCAGCGATGCGGGGGAGCGTGTCATCGCCGTCGTCAACCGCGCCTGGCTGGAAGTGCTGGTCAAGGCGCTGGTGGCCCAGGGCGCGCACGGCATCAGCGCGCTGCCAACCCAACTTTGCCTGCCGCTGCAGCCGGGCGGCGCCTCCGCCGCGCTGGGTGTAGACGATGCGGGTCTGGAGCTGACCCTGCGCAGTGCCCAATACGAAGGCATGGGCCTGACCCTGCCGCCGCAGCCGGAAGCCGCGCTGCACACGGTGAGCGCGCTGGCTGGCGATGCACCCGTCACGCTGTATGTGGCGCCTGCGCTGCGGGCCGAATACGAAAAGCTGGCGCAGTCGGTGCAAGGCATCATGGTCGAAGAAGACCACTGGGCGCACCGCATTTCCGCCGCCAAGGCTGTGCAGATGGATCTGGCCGCCGGCCTGGGCGCTGTCAGCGGGGCTTCCGCGCGCGCCTGGCAGCGCTGGAAGTGGCCGGTCTACATCGCCGTTGCGGCCCTGCTGGTCAACATCGTGGGCGCCAACGTCGAATGGTTCCGCCTGCGTAGCGAAGCGGCGTCCGAGCGTCAGGCGATGGTGCAAGTTTTCCGTTCCGCTTATCCGAACCAGCCTGTGACTGGCGATCCGGCTGCGCAAATGCGCCGCAATATCTCCATCGCGCGCGCCAGCAGCGGCGGTTCGTCGGGTGATGAATTTACCGCCATGAGCGCGGCTTTCGCCGAAGCGCTGGCGATGCTGCCGAACCGCGAAGTGGTGGCCAGCCTGGAATACAAGGAACGCGGCATGACCGTGAAACTGAAGCCGAACAGTGTCGATGCGAACGGTTTGACCCAGGTACAGTCGGCGCTCGCAGCGCGCAAGCTGGCGTTGACGGAGACCGGCCCCGGCGTGTGGCAGATCAAGGCGGGAGGCCAGAAATGAGCAGGATCACCGATAAATTCGGCAGCTACCGCGCAGCTGCCGGCGCCTTCTGGAATGAGCGCACGGACCAGGAGCGCCGCATGCTGGCCATCGGCGGCGGCGTGGTCGTCTTCGGCCTGGTGTATGGCCTGCTGATCGATCCGGCCTTCAGCGGCCGCGCCCAGCTGGCGAAGGATCTGCCGGAGCTGCGCCAGCAAGTAGCCGAAGTGCAGTCGCTGGCGGGCGAAGCCTCGCAGCTGGCGGCGCAGCCAAATGTGGCGCCGCCGCCGATGTCGCGCGACAGCGTCAACAGCAGCCTGCAAAGCCGCGGCCTGTCGACGCAGTCGCTGACGGTGACCGGCGAATACGCGAAGATTGAATTCAAGGGTGTCGCCTTTGCCGGCCTGGTGGCCTGGCTGGATGCGATGCGCCGCGAGCAGCGCCTGACGGTGCAGGAAGCGAACATCACGGCGCAGAACACGCCGGGCCAGGTTGACGCCACACTGACCATGCGCCAGGACCTGGGAGCACGATGAAGCGCGCTTTTCTGTGGTTGTTGGCGATTGCTGTCAGTGCAGGATTGACGCTGCTGGCCTTTTTCCCGGCATCGTGGGTGGCCGAAATGGTGGAAAGCCGGACCGGCGGCCGTTTGACCTTGGGTGACGCGCAGGGTACGCTGTGGCGGGGCTCGGCCTTCATCGGGGGCGCCGCCAGCGGCAAGGATGCGGTCACGCCCCTGCTGCCGGGCCGTTTTGCCTGGAAGCTGTCGCCCTTGATCCTGGTGGGTAGCGTGGATGTGGAGCTGTCCAATCCTGAATCGCTGTCGCAGCCCGTGAATCTGCGCGGTGGCCTGAGCCAGTGGCAGGTCAGCCCGGCGGCCGTGATGCTGCCGGCCGATGGTCTGGCCGGACTGGGCGCGCCACTGAACACCCTTGCGCCGACCGGGCGCATGAAACTGTCCTGGTCTTCGCTGCAACTGTCGCGCGAAGGCAACGCTGTGGCGCTGGAAGGCCGCACCACGCTGGAGATGCAGGACATGGCTTCGCGCCTGACCTCCATCCGTCCGCTGGGCAGCTACACGCTGGCGCTGGACTGGCACGGCCAGCAGGCCAACCTGCTGCTCGGCTCTGTGAAAGGCCCGCTGCTGCTAAGCGGGAGCGGCAAAATCGATCATGGCCGCCTGCAGTTTTCCGGCCAGGCCGAAGCGGCAACAGGATATGAAGACACCTTGGCGGGCTTGCTCAATTTGCTGGGCCAGCGCCGTCCGAATAGCGTTAAAAACGTCATTGCACTAGAGTTCCGATAATGAAGACACACACTGCAAGCAAAATCTCCCTCCCGGCGCTGCGCCGACTGAGCGCCGCCGCGCTGCTGTGCTGTGCGCTGGCTCCGGCCGCCGCGCCGGTGATGGCTGCCCCGAACGATGAAGCGGCACTGAACTTTGTCGGCGCCGATATCGAGTCCGTCATCAAGGCGGTTGGCCACTACACCAACATCACCTTCCTGATCGACCCGCGCGTCAAGGGCACGATCACGGTGGTGTCGGAAAAACCGGTCAGCAAATCGCAGGCCTTCAGCCTTCTGACTTCGGCACTGCGCCTGCAGGGCTATGCCATCGTCAGCGGCGACGGTTACGCGAAAGTGGTGCCGGAAGCGGAAGCCAAGCTGCAATCCAGCCCGACCATCGTCGGCGGCCAGCACGCGCCAAAGGGCGACCAGGTGGTGACCCAGGTCTTCCACCTGAATCATGAGGCGGCGGCCAATCTTGTAACGGTGTTGCGTCCCTTAATCACGCCGAACAACACGATCAATGCCAACCCGGGCAACAATACGCTGGTCATTACCGACTACGCGGATAACCTGACTCGCCTGGGTAAGATCATCGCGTCGCTGGATTCGCCGTCTGCGACGGACCTGGACGTGGTGCCGGTGCGCTACGCGATTGCCAGCGATCTGGCGGCCATGGTCAACAAGCTGATGGAACCGGGCGCCGGCGGCGACTCCGGCCGCGTGACCGTGATGGCCGATCCGCGCACCAATTCGCTGGTGCTGCGTGCGCCATCCGCTGCGCGTGCCAATCTGGCCAAGTCCCTGATCATGAAGCTGGACCAGCCGACCACGCAGCTGGGCAATGTGCACGTGGTCTATCTGAAGAATGCGGAAGCGACCAAGCTGGCGGAAACTCTGCGCGCCGTGGTGTCCAGCGATACCTCCGGTGGCGGCCAGGGTAATGCCGCAGGCGGCCTGGCCCAGCTGGGCACGGGTTCCAACAATAATCAGCAGGGTGGCCTGGGCCAGAACAACCAGGGCAGCAGCACCTCGGGCGGCCAGACCGGCCCGACCAATCCTGCGCTGACGGGCAGCCGCAGCGGCCAGTCACTGACCACGGGCGGCGCCGGCGGCTTCATCCAGGCCGATGCATCGACCAACACCCTGATCATCACCGCACCGGATGCGGTCTACCGCAATCTGCGCGCCGTGATCGACCAGCTGGACGTGCGCCGCGCCCAGGTCTATATCGAAGCGCTGGTGGTGGAAGTCAGCGCCGACAAGGCATCCGAGTTCGGCGTGCAGTGGGCGGGCCTGAGCGGCAACAGCGGCACCACCTACCGCGTTGGCGGCGGTACTTCCTTCCAGAACGGCACGGGCAACAACCTGGTGAACCTGGCCACGGCCACCACGCCGGCGCCGGGCGCAGGTCTGACCATCGGCGTGTTCAAGCAGCTGGCCAACGGCAAGCTGGGTCTGGGCGCCGTGGCGCACTCGCTGGAAACCGTGGGTGGCACGAATATCCTGTCCACGCCGAATATGATCACGCTGGATAACGAAGTAGCGACCATCCGCGTCGGCCAGAACGTGCCGATCCTGACCGGTTCCTATACGACGACTTCCGGCACCAACAACAACCCGTTCCAGACCATCGACCGTAAGGACGTTGGCCTGATCCTGAAAGTGCGTCCGCAGATTTCGGAAGGCGGCACCATCAAGCTGGCGATCTACAACGAGAACTCCAGCATCGACACCAGTGTGACGTCGGACAGCGGCATCATCCTGAAGACGCGCCAGATCGAGAGCAATGTGATTGCCGACGATGGCCAGATCATCGTGCTGGGTGGCCTGATCCAGGACGACGCCAGCGACAACGTGGAGAAGGTGCGCGGCCTGGGCGATATCCCGGTCATCGGCAACCTGTTCAAGTACCAGAAGCGCGATCGCAAGAAAACCAACCTGATGGTGTTCCTGCGTCCGCAAGTGATCCGCACCCAGGACCAGAGCATCAGCCTGACCGGCGACCGCTACGACTATATCCGCGGCACGCAGCAGCAGATCCAGCCGGACAACACCGTCCTGCTGCCGAATCTGGGCCAGCCGGTGCTGCCTGAAGTGGTCAATGGCCAGCCGACCGGCGGCCAGCTGGCGCGCCCTGTGCCGCCGGTACCGGCGCCGGTCACCAATCCTGGCGGCGCCGCGGAAGTGAAGCAGCAATGACGAACCTCCTGCCTTACGCCTTTGCGCGCGACTTCCTGGTGCTGGCACAGCCCAGCGAAGGCGACGCGCATTCGGTTGATGTGCTGATCTCGAACGCGACACCGCCCGCAGCCATTGCGGAAGTGTCGCGCCGCTTCGGCCGCGTCAACCTGAAACACCTGCCGCGCGCCGATCTGGACGCGGCCATCGCCGGCGCCTATGCGGGCGCGGGCGGCGACGCCTCGCAAGTGGCGGAAGAATTCGATGCAGACCTGGACCTGACCAAGCTGCTGCAGGATGTTCCTGCGATTGAGGACTTGCTGGAATCGTCCGACGATGCGCCGGTGATCCGCATGATCAATGCACTGCTGACGCAGGCACTGCGCGACAGCGCGTCCGATATCCACATCGAGCCTTTCGAGCAGACTTCGGTGGTGCGTTTCCGTGTCGATGGCGCGCTGCGCGACATCGTGCGTCCGCGCAAGGCGATTCACGGTTCGCTGATCTCGCGTATCAAGATCATGGCGCAACTGGATATCGCGGAAAAGCGTCTGCCACAGGACGGCCGCATCACGCTGCGCGTGGGCGGCAAGCCGGTGGACGTGCGTGTTTCCACGCTGCCGACCGGCCACGGCGAACGCGCCGTGCTGCGTCTGCTGGACAAGGAAGCAGGCCGCCTCGATCTGCAGCACCTCGGCATGAGCGACGAGATGCTGGCGCAATTCAATCAGCTGATCAACCAGCCGCACGGCATCGTGCTGGTGACCGGTCCAACCGGCTCCGGTAAGACGACCACCCTGTACGCCGCGCTGTCGCTGCTGAATTCCACCACCACCAACATCATGACGGTGGAAGACCCGATCGAATACGATCTGCAAGGCGTAGGCCAGACGCAGGTCAACTCGCGTATCGACATGACCTTCGCCAAAGCCCTGCGCGCGATTCTGCGCCAGGACCCGGACGTGATCATGATCGGTGAGATCCGCGACCTGGAAACGGCGCAGATCGCGGTGCAGGCTTCGCTGACCGGCCACCTGGTGCTGGCGACCCTGCACACCAACGACGCCGCATCGGCCGTGACCCGTTTGCTGGACATGGGCATCGAGCCCTTCCTGCTGTCGTCGTCCCTGCTGGGCGTACTGGCCCAGCGCCTGGTTCGCAAGCTATGCCCCGAGTGCAAACGCTTCGACGGCCAGCAATGGCATGCCGTCGGCTGCGACAAGTGCGGCATGACGGGATACCAGGGCCGCGTCGGTATTTACGAGCTGCTGCAGACGGACGAAAACATCCGTGGCCAGATCCACGACCGTACCTCGGAAGCGGAAGTGCGTCACACCGCCCAGCAGCACGGCATGAAGACCATGCGCGAAGACGGCGAGCGCTGGCTGGCCAACGGCACCACGACGCCAGCCGAACTGCTGCGCGTGACGAAGGACTAAGCGATGCCGGCATTCCGTTACGAAGCTGTCGACGAAAACGGCGCAAGCAAAAAAGGCGTCGTGAATGCCGACAGCGCGCGTTCCGCACGTGCGGACCTGCGCGCACAAGGTCTGGTGCCGATCAAGGTCGATGCTATCGCGGCACAAGTGGACGCCAGCGGCGTCGCCACGCGCCGCGGCTTCGGCGAAAAGCTGAGCACCACCGAACTGGCGCTGTTCACGCGCCAGATGGCCAGCCTGCTGGAAGCCGGCCTGCCGCTGGAACAGGCGTTCACCGCCTTGCTGGAACAGGCCGAGCGCCAGTATGTGCGCGACCTGATCGCATCCATCCGCTCCGAAGTGATTGGCGGCGCCTCGCTGTCGGACGTTCTGTCGCGCCACCCGCGCGACTTCGCCGAGATCTACCGCGCGCTGGTCGCCTCCGGTGAACAGATCGGCCAGTTGTCGCGCGTGCTGTCGCGCCTTGCCGATTACATCGAGCGCCGCAATGCGCTGGTGCAGAAGGTGCGCCTGGCGTTTACCTATCCGGCCATCGTGACGGTGGTGGCCTTCCTGATCGTGATCTTCCTGCTGACCTATGTGGTGCCGCAGATTGTGTCCGTGTTCGCAAACACCAAGCAGAAGCTGCCGTTCCTGACCATCGTCATGCTGGCGATTTCCGATTTCGTGCGGCATTACGGCTTCGTCGTGCTGGCCGCGTTGATCGCGGCCTGGGTCAGCTGGCGGCGCGCCTTGCAGAATCCAGCGCTCAAGTTGCGCTGGCATACCTGGCTGCTGACGGCGCCCCTGTACGGCAAATTCGAACGCAGCCTGAATACTTCGCGCTTCGCCAGCACACTGGCGATTACCACCGGCTCTGGTGTGCCGATCCTGCGCGCGCTGGAAACCAGCCGCGACACGCTGTCGAATATGGCCATGCGCACGCTGGTGGAGCAGGCCAGCGACGCCGTGCGCGAGGGTGTGAGCCTGGCGCGTGCGCTGTCGGCGCAAAAGCATTTCCCGCCCATGCTGATCCACATGATCCGCGCGGGTGAAATCACGGGCGAACTGCCCGCCATGCTGGACCGCGCCGCCAGCGCGCAGGAAGCAGACCTGGAGCGCCGCACGCTGACCATCGCGGGCCTGCTGGAGCCTTTCCTGATCCTGGCCATGGGTGTGGTGGTGCTGCTGATCGTGCTGGCCGTGCTGATGCCGATCATCGAAATCAATCAGCTGGTACGCTGAAACTGGAGAAAAGAACTTGAAGCGTTTGCCTTTGATTTGCAGTGTGGCCGCCGTGGCGGCGCTGTCCGCCTCGCTGGCGTACTGGGGGCTGCAATTGTTCAAACCCAAGCAGCGTGCCATCGCTCCGCCACCCGTGGCGCAGGCGGCCGAGTTGAACGTGGATGCAGCGCGCGGACTGTTCGGCGGCCAGACCGCTGTGGCGCAAGTCAGCAACTACCAGCTGCGCGGCGTCGTCGCTGCGATCAATGGACGCGGCAGCGCGGCCATCATCGCCACCGAAGGCCAGCCGGCGCAGGCTTATGGCGTCGGCGCTGAAGTCGGCCCTGGCGTGACCGTCAAGGAAGTGCAGCCGCGCTTTGTGATTTTGATGGAAGGCGGCATTCAGAAGCGCCTCGATCTGGCCGTGGATGAAGGCAATGCCGCCGGCGGCGTAACGCCAATGCAGCCGTCAGTGCAGATGGCGCCACCATCGGCGCCGATGGTGCCGGCTCCTGTGCAGCCGCCGCAACCGGCGCCTGTAGTGGGTCCTGGCCCTGGTCCAGTGGCAGGGCAGGGCGCGACGCTGCCGCCTGCGCAGCCCATGCCGCAACCAGGACAACAGGGCCAGCCGGGCACTGGCTCGGCGTCCGGCCAGAACGGCCTGGTTACGCCACCGCCGCCGCAAATGGCGCCCGCCCAGCCGGTAACCACTTCGCCGGGCAATCCAAGCCGCTAAACGCATGAAGACTCTGCGCCTGCTCCTGGCCTGCGGCATCCTGGCCGTGCACGGAGCGGCGCTGGCGCAGGACGCCGCGGCATCCGCCAAGCGACCGCGCGTGGCGCTGGTGCTGTCCGGCGGCGGTGCGCGCGGCTTTGCCCACGTTGGCGTGCTGCGCGCCTTGCGCGATATGCACGTGCCGGTCGATATCGTGGTCGGCACCAGCATGGGCAGCGTAGTCGGCGGCGCCTACGCCGCGGGCGCCTCGATCGGCGACCTCGAACGCATGGCTGCCACCACCGACTGGGACAGCGTGGTCGCCGACCGTCCCGCGCGCGACGCGCTGGCCTTCCGCCGCCGCGACGAAGACGCCAACATCCCATCCCGCATCGAATTTGGCCTGAACCGCAACGGCGTCACACTGCCGCCCGCCGCTGCCAGCAATGCCGCGCTGGAAATGGCACTGGAGCGCCTGCTGCCGCCCGGCACGCGCAACACACCGGTGGGCCAGTTGCCGCTGCCTTTCCGCTCCGTCGCCTCCGACCTGCTGACGGGCGAGCTGGTGACGCTCGACGACACTCCGCTGTTCCAGACCGTGCGCGCCTCGCTGGCCGTGCCGGGCGTGTTCGCGCCGGTGCGCATCAAAGGCCATCTGGTGGTCGACGGAGGACTGGTGCGCAATCTGCCGGTGGACCTGGCCCACGCCATGGGCGCGGATGTGGTCATCGCCGTCAACGTCGGCACGCCGTTGGCGTCGGAAAAAGAACTGGGCAGCGCGCTTGGCGTCGCCAATCAGATGCTGCAAATCCTCACCGAGCAGAATGTGCAGCGCTCGATCAAGGAACTTGGCCCGCAGGACTTGCTGATCGCTCCTGACCTGACCGGCGTCAGCTTCCTCGACTTCAGCACCTATGCACGCGCCATCGCGGCCGGCGAAAAGGCAGCGCGCGAGCTGTCGCCGCGCCTGGCGGCGCTGGCCGTGCCGGCCGAAGAATATGCCAGCCTGGAGGCGATGCGCCTGGCCGGCCCCGGCGAAACCGACCGGCCGAAAAGGCTGGCGAAGCTGGAAGTACAGGGCACGCAGCACATCAACGCGGAGATTCTGAAGAAGCAGTCCGGCCTTGAGCCGGGCCAGCCCGTAACGCGCGAGGATGTGCGCCAGGCTGAGGTCACGCTGTACGGCCGTGGCGATCTGGCGCGCGTGGAAACCGAGGTGCAGGACAAGGACGGCGAGCGCGAAGTGACCATTCGCGCCACGGAGGCCGAATGGGCGCGCAACCGCATGCGCGTTGGCCTCGAACTGGCCAGCGATTTTCGCGACTCGAACGACTTTGCCATCAAATTGATGCACGTGCATTCGTCCATGAACGATTGGGGCGGCGAGCTGCGCACGGAAGCGCGTATCGGCAATGTGCGTGGCGTCGGTGTGCAGTGGTGGCAGCCGCTGGGTGCCGGCTCCAAATGGTATGTGATGCCGTCTGCGCAGATAGGCGAAACCATCTCGGACTTGTACAGCAGCGGCTTGCGCAAGGCGCGCGTCGGTTACGACGTGCGCACCGGCTCATTGGCCATCGGCCGCGAGTTCGGCAACTGGGGGGATATCAGCGTGGGCGTGCAGAAGCAGCGCTACACGGCGCACACCATCTTGCCCGAAGACCCGAGTGCCCCGGACCAGAAGGTGAGCGACACCGTGCGCTTCGTGCGCTTCCGTGTCGATACGCTCGATTCACTGGGCTTTCCGACGCGCGGCATGCTGATCAACCTGGGGCGCGAAAGCACGCCGGGCAGTGCGTCGAATGTGGGCGCATCGCAAGCCAACTGGGGCGCATCGGCTTTGTTCGCATTCCATTACGACGACTGGGCGGGACACTTCCTGGCCGAATGGGCGCGCGCACGGGCAGGCGCTGCGCCGATCAACCTTGGCGGCTTCCTGCGGCTATCGGGTACCAAGACGGATTCGATCCAGGAACCCACCGTGCTGTTCTCACGGGTGGTCGTGGCGCGCAAGATCGGCGCCTTGCCAAGCGCATTCGGCGGTACGCTGCGTGCGGGCTTTTCGCTGGAAATGGGCGGTGGCTTCGACCGCAGGCCCGATGCCCTGGGCAGTGCACTCAAGCAGGCGGGCAGCCTGTTCCTCGCAGTTGAAACCCGATTCGGCCCGCTCTATCTCGGCGCAGGTGCGACCAAAAATGGAGAACAGACCATGTACCTGTTCCTCGGGCCGGTCTGGTAATCAGTTGCGTTCAGCGTCCAGCCAGACCTGGCTGGATGAGGTGGAGCGCGTCAGCTCGCCGGAGTTGCGGTCGCTAAGGCACTTGGGCCATTCGGCCTCCTTCACGGACACGCAGTATTTCCGGTCGAATTTGGGATTCGGCACTTTGGTGCTGGTGCCTTTCTCGACGGGGATCTTTTCCGCCTTCGGGTCGCCGGGTGTGCCGACGGTCAGCACGCAGACATTGCTACTGGTCTCGACGCATTCGAACGACGAGGAGTCGCCCGATGCCGTGACGCGGTATTCCAATCTGCCTGCGTGGGCGAGCAGGGGAGCTGCCAGCAAGGTGGCTAATGCGATGACTTTTCTGTTCATTCCCTCTCCTCTCTGGTGAGCTGGTGCTGTCTCACATCATGCCATATTCAGCGAAATTCAGAACTATTCAGATCGTTTTCAGGACTTTTGCTGCACGCGCTTGCTACAAAGGGAACTCCATTCACTTCACCAGGAGTTCGTATGCGTCGTCTCGTTTTTTGCGCTGCCATGCTGTTTGCTGCCGCTGCGCAGGCCATGCCGGTCACTTACACCATCGTCAGTAAGCTGTCGAAAGTGAGTTTCAGCCTGGAGCATCAAGGCTTTATTCCCGTGACGGGCAGCTTGAAAATTGAGCCGGGCAGCTTTGTGTTCGATCACGAGGACTGGTCGAAATCATCGGTGATGGTCAGCATGCCGACGCGCATGCTGGATATGGGCGACGGCTTGTGGAATGGCCAGATCCGCGATGATGACGCGTGGATGTCGCTGTTCAAGCAGCCTGCCATCAAATTCCGCAGCACGCGCGTGGAGCAGCGCGACGGGATGAGTGGGGTGCTATATGGCGATTTGACGCTGGCTGGCGTGACGCGGCCGGTGGCGCTGCAGATGCGGGTCAACAAGGTGGGCATGAACCAGGTCAGCAAGAAGCCCTCGGTCGGCATCACGGCGACCGGCATCGTCAAGCGTTCGGAGTTTGGCCTGGGGGCTTATCCGGATCTGATCAGCGATGAAATCATGGTGCAGATCCAGCTGGAGGCGGCGCAAGGGCCGGATACGGAGGCGCAGCAGGAGGCCATGCTTAACGCCGGCACTCACTGAATCCTGGCGGCGGCGGACTGGCTGACGGCGGTGGCGATTTCCGATTGAATGGCGAGTTTGTCGCCAGGCGTGCGGTCGTAACTGTCGGACCAGACCACGAAGCCATCGGCGGCGCGCGTGAGCCGCGCGGCGATACGCAGTGCGCTGCCGGACTTGCGCACGCTGCCATCGAGCACATAGGCGACGTGCAGTGCCTTGGCGACTTCGGCGGCCGCTTCGTGCTTGTTCTTGTAGTAGTAGGACGCGCCGGGCGGTGCAAGCACAACGCCGGGCTGCTTGCTCAGTTTCGTGATCAGCTCTTCGCTGACGCCGTCGGCGAACGGTTCTTCGTTCATGTCGTCGGTCAGGTCGAGGAAGGGCAGTACGGCGATGGAATGCGCCTTGCCCGGCGCGGGGCCGGCAGGCGCGCGCAGGGTGAAGGCGGCCAGGCCAGCCGCGGCGAGTGTGGCGCAGAGCGCAATCGCCGTGCGGCGGCGCATGCGCTGCCGGGGGCCTGGCAGAAGCACCGCGGCTGCAACGTGCGGCGCGGCTTCGACGGGCGGCGATGGTGCCGCCGTCTTTGCCGGTTGCGCGGCATCGGGCAGGTCGATGGATGTGGCGTGCGATGCGCTCACGGGCGCGATAAGGCGGTAGCCGCGGCGGGGGACGGTGACGATGTAGCTTGGCTTGCGGGCGTCGTCGCCAAGCTGGCGGCGTAGGGCGGTGATGGCCTGGTACAGCGAGTCGGGCGAAACGACCACGCCCGGCCAGGCGTGCGTCAGCAGTTCATCTGAGGACAAAACCTCGCCGGCGTGATCGGCGAGGCAAACCAGCAGAAGCAGCGTGCGCTCTTCCAGCCGCACACTGGCACCTTCGCGCGAAAGCTCGCCCGTCAAGCGATTGACGGTCCAGTCTCCGACGCGGAAGGTGCCCTTACTCGTCATCCGAGCCGCTGAGCTTTTTCCGGATCAGGGCCTGGCCAGCCTGGCGGTCGGCCGTGGTGCGGTTCTTGTCGTGCGGCCCTGCCGCGCGTGCCTTGGCCAACTGCGCAATCGGATTGCGCGGCTTGCCAAAGTTTTGCGAGGGCTCGACGCGAATTCGCATCTTCTGCCGGGTTGCCAGCTGCTTGTTTGCCATTACCGCCTCTTCTACAACACGTAGCGCGACAAATCTTCGTTGACGGACAGCGCATCCAGGCGCTGGTTCACATAAGCCGTATCGATGGTGATTTCCTTGTCGCTGGTTTCGGTCGCCGAGTAGGAGATTTCTTCCAGCAGCTTTTCCATCACCGTGTACAGGCGGCGCGCGCCGATATTCTCGGTGCGCTCGTTGACCTGGAAGGCGATTTCCGCCAGGCGGGTAATGCCTTCCGGTGCGAACACCAGCTTAACACCTTCCGTGGCCAGCAGGGCTTCATACTGCTTGGTCAGGCAAGCGTCGGTACTGGTCAGGATGCGTTCAAAGTCGGCGATCGACAGCGATTCCAGCTCCACGCGGATCGGGAATCGGCCCTGCAGTTCAGGGATCAGATCCGAAGGCTTGGCCAGATGGAAGGCGCCCGATGCGATAAACAGAATGTGGTCGGTGCGGATCATGCCGTACTTGGTGTTGACGGTCGTGCCTTCCACCAGCGGCAGCAGATCGCGCTGCACACCTGCGCGCGACACGTCGGCGCCGCCCACTTCCGAACGCGACGCGATCTTGTCCACTTCGTCCAGGAACACGATGCCGTTCTGCTCCACGTTCTGGATGGCTTTCTGCTTCATCTCGTCTTCGTTCACTAGCTTGGCCGCTTCCTCTTCGAGCAGCAGCTTCATGGCTTCCTTGATCTTGACCTTGCGCGCCTTCTTGCGGCCACCGCCCATGCCGGAGAACATGGACTTGATCTGCTCCGTCATTTCTTCCATGCCGGGCGGCGCCATGATTTCCATCTGCGGGCTTTGCTCGGCCAGTTCGATTTCGATTTCCTTGTCGTCCATCTCGCCCTGGCGCAGGCGTTTGCGGAAGGTCTGGCGCGTGGTGTCGTTGGCGGGCGCCTCGGTGGTCTGCGTGGTGGAGAAGCCGAAGTCGCGCGGCGGCGGCAGCAGGATATCCAGCACGCGGTCTTCCGCGGCATCTTCAGCGCGTGCGCGCACCTTGGCCATTTCGGACTGGCGGGTCTGCTTCACGCCAATGTCGATCAGGTCGCGGATGATGGTGTCCACATCGCGGCCCACGTAGCCGACTTCGGTGAACTTGGTCGCTTCCACCTTGATGAAAGGCGCATCGGCCAGCTTGGCCAGGCGGCGCGCGATCTCGGTCTTGCCGACGCCGGTCGGGCCGATCATCAGAATGTTCTTGGGCGTGATTTCATGGCGCAGCGGTTCTTCCACCTGCTGGCGGCGCCAGCGGTTGCGCAGCGCGATCGCCACGGCCTTTTTGGCCTTGCCCTGGCCAACCACATGCTTGTCGAGTTCCCCGACGATTTCCTGAGGAGTCATGTTCATAGTCTTAGTCCAGGGTTTCGATGATGTGGTTCAGATTGGTGTAGATGCACAGCTCGCCCGCGATGGTCAGCGATTTCTTGACGATCTCGGCAGGCGCCATATCGGTGTTCTGTGCCAGCGCCACAGCGGCGGACTGGGCGTAGGAGCCGCCCGAGCCGATGGCGCCGACGCCATTTTCCGGTTCCAGCACATCGCCGTTGCCGGTAATGACCAGGGTCGATTCGCTGTCTGCCACCAGCAGCATGGCTTCCAGGCGGCGCAGCACGCGGTCGGTGCGCCAGTCCTTGGCCAGTTCAACCGAGGCGCGCAGCAGATTGCCCTGGTGTTTTTCCAGTTTTGCTTCGAAGCGGTCGAGCAGGGTGAATGCGTCGGCGGTGCCGCCGGCGAAACCGCACAGGACTTTGCCCTGGTACAGTTTGCGCACTTTGCGCGCGGTGCCCTTCATGACGACATTGCCGAGGGTTACCTGGCCATCGCCGCCCAGCGCCACTTGCTTACCGCGGCGCACGCACAGAATGGTCGTTCCGTGAAATTGTTCCATAGTTGCCTCAATGTTATGACGCGTTCAGGCGTCCAGCCGCAAATATGCGGCCGGATGAGGGGAATGCAAGACGCGGCTGAGCTAGCCGCTAATAACGGTGGGGGAACAACCGCGCGATATCAGCATACCCCAGGAGTCGCTGGAGTGCTGCAACCAAGTGGTTCACATCGCGGAATTCGATGCGGCGCTCGTCCACCGCCAGCTCCTGCAGCTTGGCGAGCAACTGGCCGGCCGCGCCGAATTCGATGCGGGCCAGGCGCGAGCAATCGAACACCAGGGCCGGGTATTGATCAGCATAGCCGCTGATGGCGGTGAGTAAACCGGTGAGATCGCCTTCGATCACGGCCGGCAGCATGAAGCGGTCGGACGCGCCGGAGGCGGCTTGCTTGGGCGCATTGGCCACCTTGGTCGGCGCCACGAAAGGCGGCGGCGACACTTCAAAGGTGACGCAATAGTCCATGCTGGCCTCTTCGAAATCCTTCTCGCGGTTTTGCAGGCGCAGCAGTTCGAGATAGAGCAGCCAGGGCGCTTCGCCTTCGTCGCGGCGGCCCACGTCGAGGACGGCGCGTACCTGCGTCGCCAGTTCGGCCGCAGCGGCCACGATCAGCTCGCGCTGGCCGGCCTGGGCTTTGCGCAGGGCGTCCAGCAGCAGTCCGCAGCCTTCCGGTGCGACACCGTTGACGCGGCTGAAGTCGAAGCGCAGCGGCAGGCGGCTTGGGGCCGTATCCACCTTGGCCAGCTGGACGGCGATGCTGCTATCCAGCACGCCGGCCACGGCCACGGTCGGCGTCAGGCCCGTGTAGCCGGCGCCGGCGGCGGCCGGCGCTTCGGCCGGCAGCGGCGCCCAGGACGGCGGCGAGGTTTCAAATTTGCTGGCGTAATCGATGGACAGGTCGTCGAACGCCATCTGGTCGTTCAGCACCTGATACAGATCGAACAGCATCCACCACGGCGTGCGGTCCTGCGTGGCGCCGGACTCGCGCAGACTGGCGGCCAGGATCTGGCGCGCGGCATCGGTCTGGCCGTTGGCGTACAGGATGGCGATTTCCTCGACGATGGGCGCGCTTTCGGCCGCAGCGGCCTCCAGCGGGGTTTCGTCGTCGCCCAGCAACTCGGTGGTGTGCTGGTCGAGCATGGGCAGGGTATTGCCGTTGGCGGTTGCCGTAGCCGGAAGGTTGGGGCGCGGCCGTTTCCAGGCCGGCTCCGGCTCGTTGAAGATGTCAGCCGCCATCGCCGCCTCAATGGCGTCGATCTTCATGGCGGTGGCACGGGCGATATCGCGCTGCAACTCGGTTTGCGCGGAGGCGCGCTGGCGTTCCAGTTCGCTGTCCGCGGCCAGACGTGCGGCGGCCTCGTCATCCTCGACGATTTCGCCAGCCTTGTTCTTTTTGAAAATCGAAAAAAGTCCCATGGGACTGTTAGTGTATCTCAGAGGCAAAAAAAAGCACGCCACGGCGTGCTTTTTTCGTCAACAGTGCGCTTAGTCGCCGTACAGCTTCTGTTTCAGCTCGCGGCGTTGCTGCGCTTCCAGGGACAGGGTTGCGGTCGGACGCGCGATCAGGCGGGGAATGCCGATCGGCTCGCCCGTTTCCTCGCACCAGCCGTAGTCACCATTGTCGATGGCGATCAGCGATTGCTGCACTTTCTTCAGCAGCTTGCGCTCGCGGTCGCGGGTACGCAGTTCCAGTGCGTGCTCTTCCTCGATGGTGGCGCGGTCGGCAGGGTCTGGCACCAGCACGGTTTCGCGCAGGTGTTCAGTGGTTTCGCCGGCATTCTTGAGCAATTCCTTTTCCAGCGCTTGGAGTTTGGCTTTGAAAAACGCCTGCTGGGCCGGATTCATATAGTCCTTATCGCTCATCTTCAGAATTTCTTCTTCGGTGAGGATTGGAGCTTCTGCTGCGGCGGGGGTCGATTTGTTTGCTTTTGTCATGACTTCGCTTACCTTCGATACGACAGAGTTTTCAAATTGCAGCGTTACGGCTCAAAAAAAACGTCTTAGTTTATACCAAACATTGTTCAAGACCGCCAATAAAGATGTCTTTTGGAAGATTTTTGCCAATAAACACCATTTTGCTTCCACGTGTCTCGTTTTCGCCCCATTTTGCACCCAGGTCGCTCCCCATCAACTGGTGTACGCCCTGGAATACAACTTTCCTTTCTGCGCCCTGCATCAACAATACGCCTTTGTAGCGCAACATGCGAGGGCCGTACACATTGACGAGTCCGCCCAGGAATTCGTCCAGCTTGGCGGGATCGAACGGACGTTCACTTTTAAACACAAAGGCGGCAATTTCATCCGTGTGATGGGCATGGTGGTGGTCATGCGCATGGCTGGGGTGATTGCAGTGTTCGCCGTGCTCGTGGTCGTGATCGTGGTGCTCGTGGTCGTGTTCCTCGGCTTGCAGGAAGTCGGGATCGATTTCCAGCTTTTCGTTCAGGTTGAAGCCGCGCAGATCCAGTACCTCGGTAATCGGGGCGCGGCCGAAGTCGCTCTTGCCGATCGGGGCGCGCGGATTGATGCGCTTCAGACGCGCGGTCAGCTCGGCGATCGCCGCTTCATCGACCAGGTCGGTCTTCGACAGCAGGATTTTGTCGGCGAAGCCCACCTGGCGCTGGGCTTCTTCGTTGTCGTCCAGCTGCTGCATGGCGTGGCGCGCGTCGACTACGGTAACGATGGCGTCCAGCAGGTAGTGGCTGCCCACTTCTTCATCCATGAAAAAGGTCTGGGCCACCGGGCCAGGATTCGCCAGGCCGGTGGTTTCAATCACCACGCGGTCAAATTGGATTTCACCGGCAGCGCGTTTTTTCGCCAGATCGGTCAGGCCGATAATCAGGTCGCCGCGCACGGTGCAGCAAATGCAGCCGTTATTCATTTCAACGATTTGCTCGCGGCTTTCCTGCACGAGAATTTCGTTGTCGATGTTTTCCTGGCCAAATTCGTTTTCGATGACGGCAATGCGCATGCCGTGCTGCTCTTGCAGAATGCGGTTCAGCAGCGTGGTTTTGCCTGCGCCGAGAAAGCCGGTCAGGATGGTAGTAGGAATCAGTGCCATGTTCAGCTCGCCGCTTTAAGAATCGGACGATTATGCATGAATTTCTTTAACACTGGCAAACGCGGCAATTGATATACATCAGTACGGCGGATGATTGATCTGCCTTATTTGATTTTAGCTCTCGGGTGCGCCTTGTCATAGACCAGCGCCAAGTGCTGGAAATCAAGCGCTGTGTAGACCTGGGTCGAAGTGATGCTGGCGTGCCCCAGCATTTCCTGCACCGCGCGCAAATCGCCGGACGATTGCAGCACATGCGAGGCAAAGCTGTGGCGCAGCATATGCGGGTGCACATGCACCGGCGTGCCTGCGGCCAGGCTGTGCGTCTTCAGGCGCATCTGGATCACGCGCGGCGATACGCGCGTGCCGCGCTCGCTGAGGAAGAGGGCGTTGCTGCCATCGGTTGGCGGCTGGCGCACGGCCAGCCAGGCGGTGATGGCATCCAGCGCCGCGCTGCCGACCGGCACGCGGCGCATCTTGCCGCCTTTACCGGTGACCACCACTTCTGCGTTGTCGCGCTCAAACCAGCCCACCGACGCGGGATGGCCGGCTTCCGCCTTGCGGTAGTGCACATCGAGGCCCGCCAGTTCGGACACGCGCAGGCCGCTGGAATACAGCAGCTCGAACATGGCCTTGTCGCACAGGCGGGCGGGCGCGTTGGAGTCGGCGCGCGGAATAGCGGGATTGACCAGATTGACGGCGTCGTCGACCGACAGCGCCTTGGGCAGGGTCTTGGCGCGCTTGGGCGGTTTCACGCCTTCGACGGGATTGGCGCTGACACCGCCCTTGCGTCCCAGCCATTCGAAGAAGCCGCGCCAGCCGGACAGCTTGCGCGCAATCGAGCGCCCATCCAGGCCGCGCGAATGCAGCTGGGCCGTGTAGCGGCGCACATCGAATTGGGTGAGGGCGGCCCAGTCCTTGTCGCCGGACAGCTGGGCCAGTTCGCGCAGGTCGCGGCCGTAAGCGGCGACCGTGTGCGCGGACAGCTTGCGCTGGGTGGCCAGGTGCGTCAGGTACGCATCGGCCGCGTCCAGCTTGCTGCTCATACTTAGTCCTGCAGCTGGGCCAGTGCGACGCTGGCCGTTTCGCCGATGTGGACCAGGAAGTCGGTCGCCATCAGCGAAGTGAAGCGTTCCGGATCGGGCGAGCCCATCACCAGCAGGCCGAAGGCGGCGCCTTTCACGCCCGGCTTGCGCAGCGGCAGGATCACCACGGACTTGATGTGCTCGGCATCTGCCAGCCAGCGCGCAGCTTCGAAATCGTTATTGCCGCCGCAGTAAGGCGCCATCAGGCTGTTGGCGAACAGGCGCGCATCTTCGCTAGCGTCGCCTGCGAACCATTCGCCGGCGTAGTCTTCGGCGACGTTGAACAGGCGCAGCGTGGCTTGCGGCACGTGGAAGCTGTTCATCAGGCCTTCGGTCACGGCACTCGGCAGGTCGGCGATGTCGCGCACTTGCAGCAGCGCCTGGTTCCAGCTGTGGAAGCGGTTGGCGATGGTCGCGTTTTCCTGGGCGTGGCGTGTCAGTTCCGACAGGCGCAGTTCCAGCGCTTTATATTTGTCGCGCATGACTTCCATCTGACGCTCCTGCAGCGACACGGCGCGGCCGGTCAGAGGACTGGAGAGCTTCACGTCGCCCAGCAAATTGGCGTGTTCTTCGAAGAAGTGCGGGTGGTCGGCCAGGTATTGCGCGACGGCGGCGGAATCCAGGATAGCGGTCATTGTTTAGTACATCTAGTTATGGCAAGCCACATTCTACCTGAGGCAATCCCAAATTAAAAAAAGCGGACCCGGTTTCCCGAGGTCCGCCTGAGTGGCTGGCTAGCCGCTTAGAAATTATGGTGGATACCCAGAGCGTAGTGGTTCTGGTTGGACGTGTCGGTCGAGGTCACCGTGAGCGGAATCTTCTTCTGCGACAGGTCGATGTACAGATAGGTACGGGCCGACAGGTTGTATTCATAGCCGACCGACACTTGCTTGGTCTTCAGCTGGCCGTCCGGCTTCTTCTGGCCGTAGCCGAACAGGATCTTGCCCGGGCCCAGGTTGTAGTTGGCGCCCAGCACCCAGGCATCGATGGTGTCGTTGACGGCGACGATATGGCCCAGGTCCTGTTTGCCGTAGCTCGCCATCAGTTTCAGGTCTGGCATCGGGCGATAGAAGGCGCCGACCGACCACCATTTCACTTCCACCGCATTGCGCTCGGCGCCCACATAGACCGAGTAGCGCGGCAGGTTGCTGCCGGTGTCGGTGTAGGTCGCGCTGACGGAGTACGGGTTGGCGGACGCCAGGGAGCCGACCGGATACTGCGGCGCGGCAGCGGTGCCGCGGCCGATGAGGGCAGTCGCCAAGCCGTTGTTTTCCTTGGCGGCCCAGTTCAGGTTCAGCTGGAAGCCGTTCCAGACGGGCGTGTTGTACCAGACTGCGTTGGCGAAGCGGTTGCCGGAGTTGCCGGCCACACCCAGCGGGTCGGAACCGGAGCCGGCCAATGCCGTGCGGTAGCCTGCAACCATCAGGTCGGTCTGGAAACCGGCCTGGTTCGGCATACCGGACCAGGGTTCGTAGGCGATGGTGGTTTCCTGCAGCGCGGTCAGAGCGCGGCCCAGGCGGACGGTACCGAAGCCGCCCTGCAGGCCGACCCGGCTCTGGCCCTGGAACAGCGGACGCGACACGCCTTCGATCGTACCGGTATCAGGCTCGAAGCGGATTTCGAGCTGGAACAGCGCCTTCAGACCGCTGCCCAGATCTTCCACGCCGCGGAAGCCCAGTTTGTTGTTATCGCGTTTGCCTTCGAGGACGGCAGTGTTGGCGGAATTGGTGGTCTTATTGATACCGGCATCCAGCGTGCCATAGATAGTGACGGACGATTGTGCGAAAGCTGCGCTACTGAAGGCGCCCATCAAGGCCAGGGCCACTAAGGATTTCTTCATCGTTCTTTCCTTTATAAGTATGTCGGTCAGATCCACGTGCGTCTCATACACTCGGATGAAGAAACCTTAATGCGAGGCTTCGTCAACCGCGCGGTATTGGTCGATTATGGTCACGCTTATTGGTCTAAAGCGACGGAATTGTCCGAACTTGTTGTATTTTTGAAACGCTTAACAGGCTGCTCATGTGGCCACTTCAACCTCTAATTTCCGATATGTAAGGTAGCCGAAAGCTGGGGCTGTCACATTTGTCATAAATCAAAGAAACAGTGAGTTGTATGCGTCATACAAACAGGCGCATCGCTACACTGGACTGCAGCCTTTTCTTGGAACCGGAATAGTTAGTGGAACGATGGCGAATCGTGAAGAGCTAGTTATTATCAGGGGGGCACGGTCGGGAGACGCTTCATGCCAACTGGCGCTGGGCAAGCTGTATTTGTTCGGCGGCGCCAGCCTGCCCCGCAACCCGCCAACGGCATTGCACTGGTTGTGCCGCGCCGCCGGGCAAGGCATGACCGAAGCCTGGCAACTGGTCGGCCGCCACATCTCCTTTGAACATGCAAGGAACTGCCGCGATCTCGCGCTGCCGCTATATGTGCGCGCGGCCGCGGCGGGCGAATCGCAGGCGCTGCTTGTGCTGGCCGAACTGCTGCTGGAGCCCGGCCCGGCGTTGGAAGGCGAGGCGGAATGGCGCGGCATCGCACACGGCTTGCTGGCGAAGCAGCCGGGGCCGCGCGCCCAGCACTTGCTGGCGCGGCTGGAGCCTGTTGCCGCGCCGGCGCCCCCAGCCCCGCGGCGGCTGGCGGATACGGGCATCGACGCACACGCTTTGCCGCAGGACGTCTCGGACGCCGAACTGGCACGCCAGCGCGAGCAAGCGGCACAGGCCGGCGACCGTACGGCGCAGCTGGCATTGGGGCTGGCGCTGGCGCGGATGAACACGGATGGCGACCGTGTCGAGCCCGGCGAGAGCACGGTCAACTTCAAGCGCGCCTTGCGCTGGCTGGCGCGCGCGGGCGAGCAGGGCCTGGCGGATGCGTGGTTCGCGATGTCGCGTATTTATATCCGCCCCGAATTTTCCCAGCGCAGCTTGCGCGATGCCCAGGCTTGTCTGGAACGCGCGGCCGACATGGGCCACAGCGGCGCGCAGCTGGAGTGCGGCATCCACGCCTGGCGTGCACGGCGCGGCGACGAACAGAACGATGTGAAGGCAGCGTACTGGCTGCAGAAGGCGGCCGCGCAAGGCAGTGCGGAGGCGCTGGCGGCGCTGCAACGCATCGCACCATCGCCTGAGCCGTCGGGCTGGGCGGAATCTTTGCTGCCGCAGCTCACCCGCGAGCTGTTGTCCAGCCAGCCTTTGCTGGCGGCGCGCATCGAGCTGGCCGCGATGTTCCGGCTGACCAGGGCTGAAGCCTTGTTATTGGATGTGAAGACGGCCGACCATGGCCATTGCCTGGTAGTCGATATCCGCGCCTACTACGGGCGCAGCAGGCGCCGCCTGGTGCTGGTGCGCAGCGCCCAGCAAAGACAGGCGCTCGATCGCATCGTGCGCCTGTTCGAGCAGGTGGACTGCAGTCCCGCCGGGCCGGAAGGCAATTACCGCCAGCGGCTGTACCGCTTCAAGACCTGGGTCATGTCCGCCGTCAGCGACGAGCTCGCCGCCGCATGAATCGGCGGGTCGATGACCCGCCCTACGGTAGCAGCGTAGGACGGCTCATTGATCCGCCATCGCTCAGACCGTGATTTCGCCTTCGAAGACGGTGACGGCCGGCCCGGTCAGATACACCGGCTCGCCTTCGCCCGCCCACGCAATCGACAACTGGCCGCCGCGTGCATCCACGCGCACAGGGGAATCGAGCAGTCCGCGCCGGATGCCCGTCACCACGGCCGCGCAAGCGCCCGTGCCGCAAGCCAGCGTCTCGCCCGCGCCGCGCTCGAACACGCGCAGCTTGATGTGCTGGCGGTTCATGACCTGCATGAAGCCCGCGTTCACGCGCTTGGGGAAGCGGGTGTGATGTTCGATCAGCGGACCGGTCAGCTCCACCGGCGCGGTTTCCACATCCGCCACCACCTGCACGGCATGCGGATTGCCCATCGAGACAGTCGACACTTCCACCGTCTCGCGGTTGCCGCCCAGTTCCAGCACCAGCGGCCACAGCGTATCGCGGCCCTGCGCACGGCCCTGCAGGCCTTCCGGATCAAACGGCACCAGCGCTGGTTCCAGCACGGGCGCACCCATGTCCACGGTCACGCTGCCATCATCTTCCAGGCGCGGCGCAATCACGCCGGACAGGGTTTCCACCGAAATCTTGCGCGCCGACGTCAGGCCTTTTTCGGACACGAACTTGACGAACGCGCGCGCGCCATTGCCGCACTGTTCCACTTCGCCGCCATCGTTATTGAAAATGCGGTAGCGGAAATCGCAGCCGGGCACGGCGGATTTTTCGACCACCAGCATCTGGTCCGCGCCCACGCCAAAACGGCGGTCGGCCAGAGATTTCCACTGTTCAGGCGAGAAGTCGATCTGCTGATTGATGGCGTCGATGACCACGAAGTCGTTGCCAGCGCCATGCATCTTGGTGAATTTGAGCTTCATTTGATATCTGAGTAGAAGGACGGTTCGCCATTGGGACGCGTCTTGAATCGTTTGTGCGTCCAAAAATATTCCGCTGGCGCCTCGCGCACGCGCTCTTCGATGAATTCGTTCATGCGGCGGGTGGCGGCCACCATATCGGTACCAGGATAATTCTCCCACACCGGATAGAATTTGACGCGCCAGCCTTGATAATTTGGCAGGAAAGTAGCAATTACCGGCACCACTTGCGCGCCGGCCGCCGCTGCGATGCGGGCCGTGGCGGTCAGCGTGGCGGCGGGAATGCCGAAGAAGGGCACGAATTCCGCGTCCTTTTCGCCGAAGTCCATGTCCGGCAGCATGAAGTAGGGCAGATGTTCTTTCATCGCGCGCAGGATGGGCTTGATGCCGTCGTTGCGGGTGAACAGCTTGACCGGTTTGAAGCGGGCGCGGCCGGCGCGCAGCTGCTCGTCGAACACCGCGTTCTTCTGCGGCGCGTACATGGAGGAAGCGCTCGCTTCCATCGCAATCGATGCGCCGCCCACGTCCAGACAGACGAAGTGCGGGCACAGCATGATGGTCGGTTTTCCGGTCAACAGCGCAACGGGAACTTCACCCGGCGGCATGCCGGCGCTGGTTTCGATCCTGATCAGGCGGCGCAGGCGCTTTTCGGAGGCCCACCACAGGATGCCGCGGTCCAGCACGCTGCGCGAATACGCCTGGAAGTGAGCGAGCGCCAACTTGCGGCGTTCGGCTTCGGACATTTCCGGCATGGCCAGGCGCAGATTGATCAGGGCGATCTTGCGGCGGGGCGTCATGATGTAGAACAGCAGGAAGCCGATCCCGTTACCGAGGCGGCCGAGGACCGGCAGAGGCAGCCAGTGCATCAGCCACATAAAACCCAGCAGAAGCTTCATGCCGCCTCCTGCTGCGAAGGTGCGGCCACGCCGGCCGGCACCTTGTAGCGGTTATAGCTCCAGTAATACTGGGCAGGGCAGCGCGCGATCAGCTTTTCCATTTCGGAGTTGATGGAGCGGGCCTGGGCGGCAGTGTCGCCTGCCAGCGAACCCTCGAAAGGCACGAAACGGACGGTGAAGCCTTTGCCGGACGGCAGGCGCTCGGCGTAGACGATGATGACCACCGCATCGCCCAGCTGCGCCATCTTGGCCGGCAGGGTCATGGTGTAAGCGCTGCGGCCGAAGAAGTCGGCCCACACGCCTTCGCCTTCCTGCGGCACCTGGTCGGGCAGCAGGCCGATCGGCTGGCCTTTCTTCAAAAACTTGGCCAGCTGGCGCACGCCGCTCATCGTGGCTGGCGCCAGCAGCAGATTCTTGCGCGCGCGGGCGCCTTCGACCAGCGGCTTCAGGGCAGCCTGGCGCGGCGGACGGTACATCACCATCAGCTCGGTGCGGTGGGCGATTTCCTGCGCCGTGATTTCAAAGCAGCCCAGGTGGGGAGTCAAAAATACAATGCCGCGGCCCGCATCCAGATTCTTTTGGACCAGTTCCCAATTTTCGATGTTGGCGCTGCGCGACACGCGGTCGGGATTTGCGCACCAGATAAATGGCAATTCGGCGATGGCTTTACCCGCTTCGGATACAGCCTGGTGCAAATGTGTGGAAAAGCCGGCTTGGGCCATGTTAGCCTGCATGCGGCGGCGATGAGAGGGGGAAAGCGTATAAACTATCCAGCCCAGCCCTACGCCGAGTGCGTGCAGAACAGGCAAGGGAAATATCGAAAAGAAACGGAAAATGCGTAACAGCATGAATATGTTTATAAGAGCAAAAGCTAGCGTTGCTCTAGCCAAAAATTTTTTAAGAAGCGTAAAATACCACGTTAGGTATGAACCGCCGAGTTAATCAGACAACTTGCGAGGCGGAATATAAATTTCGCTAAAGCGTCGCAAGCTGTGTTAGTTTTGCGACAATGTTATTTGAACAAAACTAAGGAGCTTGCGATGTCTAATGACTACCTGTTCACCTCTGAATCCGTTTCCGAAGGCCATCCCGACAAAGTCGCGGACCAGATTTCGGACGCCATCCTCGACGCCATCCTGGCGCAAGACCCAAAAGCTCGCGTAGCTGCTGAAACCCTGTGCAACACCGGTCTGGTAGTGCTGGCCGGCGAAATCACGACCCACGCGAACGTGGATTATATTCAAATCGCCCGCGAAACCATCAAGCGCATCGGCTATGACAACACCGAATACGGCATCGACTACAAAGGTTGCGCCGTGCTGGTGGCTTACGACAAACAATCTCCTGACATTGCGCAGGGCGTGGATGAAGGCGCCGGTATCGACCTGGACCAGGGCGCCGGCGACCAGGGCCTGATGTTCGGCTACGCTTGCGACGAAACCCCGGAACTGATGCCGGCTGCGATCTATTACGCACACCGCCTGGTGGAGCGCCAGTCCCAGCTGCGCAAGGATGGCCGCCTGCCATGGCTGCGTCCTGATGCGAAGTCCCAGGTCACCCTGCGCTATGTGAACGGCCGTCCGGTGTCGGTGGACACGGTGGTGCTGTCGACCCAGCACGCGCCGGAAATGACCCACAAGCACATCGAAGAAGCGGTGATCGAAGACATCATCAAGCCGGTGCTGCCGCGCGAGTGGCTGCAGGACACCAAGTTCCTGGTCAACCCGACTGGCCGTTTCGTGATCGGTGGCCCACAGGGCGACTGCGGCCTGACCGGCCGTAAGATCATCGTCGACACCTACGGCGGCGCAGCGCCGCACGGCGGTGGCGCCTTCTCCGGCAAGGACCCGTCCAAAGTGGACCGTTCCGCTGCCTACGCCGCCCGTTACGTTGCGAAGAACATCGTGGCCGCCGGCCTGGCGCGCCAGTGCCAGGTGCAGGTGTCGTACGCGATCGGTGTGGCACGTCCGATCAACATCACCGTGTACACCGAAGGCACCGGCGTGATCTCTGACGAGAAAATCGCAGAACTGGTGCACGAGCACTTCGACCTGCGTCCGAAAGGCATCGTGCAGATGCTGGACCTGCTGCGCCCGATCTACCAGAAGTCCGCCGCCTACGGCCACTTCGGCCGCGAAGAGCCGGAATTCACCTGGGAGCGTACCGACAAGGCAGGCGTCCTGCGCGCGGCTGCTGGCTTGAAGTAAAACCCGAGGCATGAACCTGGTGGCAGCCACTGCGTGGCGGCCACCTTCGCCGGCGGCACCGACCGGGTGCCTGCCACGATGTGGCAGGCACCTGCATCTGCCGCGGGTTTTTCTGTATAATTCCACCTTTCCGAGGAGCGCTGCGACGACCGTTCAGGTTTGCCAGGCTCGGAACCTCAACACTGCGCTCACGTTACTTTTTTCAACCAATGAAAGGAGGGCGTGATGAACGCCGTACTCAAAGATTCCCACGATTACATCATCGCCGACATCGGCCTGGCTGCCTGGGGCGAAAAAGAGATCAAGATCGCGGAAACCGAAATGCCTGGCCTGATGGCCATCCGCGAAGAATTCGCTGCTGCTCAGCCGCTGAAAGGCGCGCGCATCACCGGCTCGCTGCACATGACCATCCAGACCGCAGTGCTGATCCGCACCCTGGAAGCACTGGGCGCGAAAGTGCGCTGGGCGTCTTGCAACATCTACTCCACCCAGGACCACGCTGCGGCCGCTATCGCTGCGGTAGGCACTCCGGTGTTCGCTGTGAAAGGCGAAACCCTGGACGAATACTGGGAATACACCCACCGCATCTTCGAATGGCCGGGTGAAGGCGTGTACTCCAACATGATCCTGGACGACGGCGGCGACGCAACCCTGCTGCTGCACCTGGGCGCCCGCGCCGAGAAGGATATCTCCGTGCTGGCCAATCCAGGCTCGGAAGAAGAAATCTGCCTGTTCAACTCCATCAAGGCCCACCTGGCCAAGGACGCGACCTGGTATTCCAAGCGTCTGCCGCAAATCCTGGGCGTGACCGAAGAGACCACCACCGGCGTGCACCGCCTGTACCAGATGCACAAGGAAGGCAAGCTGGCCTTCCCGGCAATTAACGTGAACGACTCCGTCACCAAGTCCAAGTTCGACAACCTGTACGGCTGCCGCGAGTCCCTGGTGGACGGCATCAAGCGCGCAACCGACGTGATGGTGGCCGGTAAGATCGCCGTGATCGCCGGCTACGGCGACGTGGGCAAGGGCTCCGCGCAAGCCATGCGCGCCCTGTCCGCACAGGTCTGGGTCACTGAGATCGACCCGATCTGCGCCCTGCAGGCTGCAATGGAAGGCTACCGCGTGGTGACCATGGATTACGCTGCTGAACACGGCGATATCTTCGTGACCTGCACCGGCAACTACCACATCCTGACCGAAGCGCACATGCTCAAGATGAAGGACCAGGCCATCGTCTGCAACATCGGCCACTTCGACAACGAGATCGACGTTGCGGCACTGAAGAAGTACCAGTGGGAGAACATCAAGCCGCAGGTGGATCACGTGATCTTCCCGAGCGGTAAGCGCATCATCCTGCTGGCGGAAGGCCGTCTGGTGAACCTGGGCTGCGGCACCGGCCACCCATCGTACGTGATGTCGTCCTCCTTCGCTAACCAGACCATCGCGCAGATCGAACTGTTCGCCAACACCAAGCAGTATCCGGTCGGCGTGTACACCCTGCCGAAGCACCTGGACGAGAAGGTCGCCCGCTTGCAGCTGAAGAAGCTGAACGCGCAGCTGACCACTCTGACCGAAGAGCAGGCCGCGTACATCAACGTGAAGGTCGAAGGCCCTTACAAGCCTGAGCATTATCGTTACTAATCGGCGCCGCTGCAGTCATCCGCAGCCATAGGCCCAACCCGGTGTCCGGCACATCGTGCCGGACACCAGCCTTCCAAGGTTTCCAAAAATGCGTTTGGTCCTTACCTGGATAATCAATGCCGCGGCCCTGTTTGCCGTGCCTTACCTGATGCATTCCGTCGATGTCACAAGCATCGGCGCCGCCCTGGTTGCAGCCCTCTTGCTCGGCCTGGTGAATACCCTGATCCGCCCGCTGCTGCTGTTGCTGACGCTGCCCGTTACCGTGCTGACGCTTGGCCTGTTCATCTTCGTCATCAACGGCCTGATGTTCTGGCTGGTGGCGCAACTGGTGAGCGGCTTCCACGTGGACAGCTTCGGGGCGGCGATTCTCGGCGCGCTGCTGTACAGCGTGATCTCCTGGGCCTTGTCCACACTCCTGCTCAAAGACGACAATGGCTAACCATAATTTCAGTATCGAATTCTTCCCGCCCAAGACGGCGGAAGGGGCAGAAAAGCTGCGCGCCACGCGCGCCAAACTGTCCGAGCTGCATCCCAAATATTTTTCCGTGACCTTCGGCGCCGGCGGCTCGACCCAGCAAGGCACGCTGGACACCGTCCTCGAAATCATGGCCGCCGGTGAAGAAGCGGCGCCGCACCTGTCCTGCGTGGGCGGCTCGCGCGACTCGATCCGCGCCGTGCTGCAGCAGTACAAATCGCATGGCATCAAGCGCCTGGTGGCGCTGCGCGGCGACCTGCCGAGCGGCTACGGCGGCATGGGTGAATTCCGCTATGCGAACGAGCTGGTGGAATTCGTGCGCGCCGAAACGGGCGACTGGTTCCACATCGAAGTGGCGGCCTATCCCGAAGTGCACCCGCAAGCGCGCTCGCCGCAAGACGATATGCAAGCCTTCGTGCGCAAGGTGAAGGCCGGCGCCAACGCGGCCATCACGCAATACTTCTACAATGCCGACGCTTACTTCCATTTCGTGGAGCAAGCGCAGAAGCAGGGTGTGGACGTGCCGATCGTGGCGGGCATCATGCCGATCACGAATTACACCCAGCTGATGCGCTTCTCGGATATGTGCGGCGCGGAGATCCCGCGCTGGGTGCGTCTGAAGCTGGCGTCGTTTGGCGATGACAGCGCATCGATCAAGGCCTTCGGCCAGGACGTGGTCACGGAACTGTGCGAGCGCCTGCTGGAAGGCGGCGCACCGGGCCTGCACTTCTACTCGATGAACCAGGCCGCGGCCACCACCGCGATCTGGCAGCAGCTGGTTTAAGCCTGTTCGGTGATCACGATATCCAGCGCGATATCGTGGTTATCGACGCCAAACTCCACCTCAAGGCAGCTGTATGCCACGCCCACTGTTGCGGGGCGTGGTTCCTTTGCCAGCGTGCGGTCGTAGAAACCGCCGCCATATCCCAGCCTGAAACCACCCGCATTAAAGCCGAGGCAAGGCACCAGCAGGGCCGGCGGATAAGGCTCAATGCGCAGATGGGCCGGCACCGCCACGCCCATGCCATCCTTCACCATCGTCTCGCCGATTTCCCACGATGCGAATTCCAGCGGCGCGTCGCGCTGCACCACGACCGGCAGCAGCAGGCGCACGCCAAGCCGCGCCAGTTCAGCGTAAGCCGCATGCAGGTCGGGCTCATCGCGCAAGGGCCAGTAAACGCCGAGTGCGTCGACACCGCTGCCTTGCCACCATGTCACGATGTTGGCACACAGCCCATGGTCCCACTGCTGCCGCGTTTCGGCCGGAATGGCGCGGCGTTCGGCCAATAAGGAACGCCTTAATTCCGTCTTGGTCTGTGCGCTGGAGGCTGGTAGCTCGGCGGGGTTGCGTGGTATTCTAGGTGCGCTGGTCATATCGTGAATTACATTGAGAGTCGTAGATTGATTTCCCTGTCGAAATGGATAGCCGGCGCACTGATGGTGACCGCAAGCGTCACCGTGAATCTGGCCTGCGCGCAGGATACCGCAAGCGATACACGCAAGGAAGACGACGCATTCCTTCTGCTGCGCGATTCCGTGCGCCGCGATGATGCAGCCAAGGCCGAATTCTATGGCGCCCAGCTGACCAATTACAGCATCCCTTCTTATGTCGACTATTATCGGCTGAAATCCCATTTCAAGGACGCCACGAACGCCGAGATACGCGACTTCCTGAAACGCTACGAAGGCAGCGCGATTGCCGACCGCCTGCGCAACGACTGGCTGCTGGACCTGGGCCGCAAGCGCGAGTGGGCCACCTTCGATGAGCAGTATCCGCTGTTCGTGCTGCAGGACGATACCCAGGTCAAATGCTACAACCTGTTGTCGCGCCTGACCAAAGGGCAGAACGTGGCGGTCGATGCGCGTGCGCTGCTGGTCTATCCGCCTTTTTACGGCGAGGCCTGCGGTTCGCTGATCGCATCGCTCTACCAGACCGGCCAGTTCAAGGACGAAGATGTGTGGACGCAGGTGCGCCTGGCCGGCGAAACCAACGCCACCGGTCCGGCACGCCGCGCCATCATGCTGCTGAACGGCTCCGACAAGAAGATCGCGCAAGCCATCGACCTGCCCACTATCTCAATGGCGAAGGGCGCCGGCAGCAGCCGCGCCGATCACGAGACGTTCCTGGTCGCAGTGGGCCGCGGCGCCAAGACCAGCCTGAAACTGGCCGTGATGGCGCTGAACAAAAACGCGCCGAAACTGACGCCGCAGGAGCGCGCGATCGGCTGGGCCAACGTCGCGCTGCAGGCCTCGTATTCGCTGGCGCCGGAGACTGCGGAATACTGGCAGAAGTCGTCCGGCGCTCCGCTGTCGATTGACCAGATTCAGTGGAAGGCGCGCATCGCACTGCGCAGCCAGGACTGGAAGACGGTGCGCGCCACGATCGCCGCCATGCCGCAATCGCTGCGCAGCGATCCGACCTGGATTTACTGGAATGCGCGCGCCATCGCTGCGCAGGAAGGCCGCACTGCGCCGGAAGCGCTGGCGCTGTACCGCAGTATCTCGACCGGGAACGACTATTACAGCCTGCTGTCCGCGGAAGAACTGGGCCAGCTGGTGACGATTCCGCCGCCGGGCGCGCCGCCGACGCCATTTGAATTGGCAGCCATTTCCACCAACCAGGGCCTGCAGCGCGCGCTCAAGTTCTTCAGCATGCGCCTGCGTTTCGAAGGAACGCGCGAGTGGAACTGGGAAACGCGCAAGCTGAGCGAGCGTGAGCTGATCGCCGCTGCCGAATTCGCGCGCCAGAATCACATCCTCGACCGCATGGTGTACACGTCTGAAAAGACGCGCGTGCAGGCCGACTACACGCACCGCTATCCCGTGCCGCATGACGACATCATGCAGCCCACCACCAGCACACTGGGACTGGATCGCGCCTGGGTGTATGGCCTGATCCGCCAGGAATCGCGCTTCATCATGGATGCGCAATCGGGCGTGGGTGCGTCGGGCCTGATGCAGGTGATGCCATCCACCGGCCGCTGGGTCGCCAAGAAGATCGGCCTGACGGACTTCGTGCAGGACATGCTGCATGATGTGAAGACCAATATCCTGCTCGGCGCGAACTATATGAATATGGTCCTGGGCAGCATGGACGGCTCGCAAGTGCTGGCCACCGCCGCTTACAACGCAGGTCCTGGCCGCCTGCGTTCCTGGCGTTCCACGCTGGTGAAGCCGATGGACAGCACCATCTTCATCGAAACGATTCCCTATTACGAAACGCGCGGCTACGTGAAGAATGTGATGACCAACGCCACTTTCTACGCTGCCCTGTTCGAAGGCCGTCCGCAATCGCTGAAGCAGCGTCTGGGCACCGTCACGCCGAAAGGCTATACGGAAGCGGAACAGCAGGAATCCACCTTCGGCAGCCGATAAATCACCGGAAGCGATTATGCACACCACTGCACTCGACCCTACCCTGGAACAAACTCTGGCCGCCGCACGCGCGCCGGGCCTGACACTCGTCATCGGCAACAAGAACTACTCTTCGTGGTCGATGCGGCCGTGGGTGGCGATGAAGGCGTTTGCGATTCCCTTCACCGAAGTGCGCATCCTGCTGGACCGTCCCGATACCGCGACCAATATCGCCAAGTGGTGCGACAGCGGCCGCGTGCCGGTGCTGCTGGCTGGAGATATGACGATCTGGGACAGCCTGGCCATTTGCGAATACGTCGCCGAGCAATTTCCCGACAAGCATCTGTGGCCGCAGGACGTGGCCGCGCGTGCCATGGCGCGTTCGGTCTGCGCCGAGATGCACAGTTCCTTCACCAGCCTGCGCTCCACCATGCCGATGAACGTCAAGGGCAATTATCCAGGCAAGGGCCGCACGCCGGCCACGCAGGCGGACATCGGCCGCATCAGCGAAATCTGGGAAGAGTGCCTGAGCCGCTTCGGCCACAATGAATTCCTGTTCGGCGATTTCTCGATTGCGGACGCTTTCTTCGCCCCGGTCGTAAGCCGCTTCAAGACCTATGGCGTGGTGCTGCCGCCAGCGCTGTCCGCCTACTGCGAGCGCATGCGCTCCCATCCCGCTGTGGCGGAGTGGCTCGACCAGGCGCTGGCCGAAACGGAAAGCGCGCCGCTGCACGACGCCGAGATGCCGGACTGACGCCGATGAAGACATATGTGGTCGGCGGCGCCGTACGCGATGAATTGCTTGGCCTGCCGGTCAAGGACCACGACCACGTGGTCGTCGGCGCCACGCCGGAAGAGATGGTTAAAGCGGGTTTCCGCCCCGTCGGCAAGGACTTCCCGGTTTTCCTGCATCCGCAAACGCAGGAGGAATATGCGCTGGCCCGCACCGAGCGCAAGACGGCGCCCGGCTACAAAGGCTTCGTGTTCCACACATCGGCCGATGTGAAGCTGGAAGATGACCTGGTGCGGCGCGACCTCACCATCAACGCCATCGCCCGCGCCGAAGACGGCACGCTGACCGATCCCTATAACGGCCAGCAGGACATCAGGGACCGTATCTTCCGCCACGTCTCCGACGCCTTTGCGGAAGACCCGGTGCGCATTCTGCGCCTGGCCCGCTTCGCAGCGCGCTTCCCGGATTTCACAGTGGCGCCGGAAACCAATGAACTGATGCGGCGCATGGTCGACCAGGGCGAAGTCGATGCGCTGGTGCCTGAACGTGTATGGCAGGAGATCTCGCGCGGGCTGATGGAGCAGAAGCCCTCGCGCATGCTGCAAGTGCTGCGTGGCTGTGGCGCGCTGGCCCACATCATTCCGGAACTGGACCGCCTGTGGGGCGTGCCGCAGCCGGAACAGTGGCATCCCGAAATCGATACCGGCATCCACATGGAGCAGGTGGTCGATTACGCCGCATCTCAGCATTACGATCTGCCTGTGCGTTTTGCAGCGCTGATGCACGATCTGGGCAAAGCGGTAACGCGCCCGGAAAAATGGCCGGCACATCACGGCCACGAAGGCGAGGGCGTCGATCTGGTGCAGCAGGTGTGCAAGCGCCTGCGCGTGCCGACCGATTGCCGCGACCTCGCGGTGATGACGACGCGCGAGCATGGCAATGTGGCGCGCGCACAGGAGCTGCGTCCGCGCACCATCGTCACCCTGTTCGAGCGCTGCGACGGTTTCCGCAAGCCTGAACGTTTTACCCAGCTGCTGCTGGCGTCGGAGTGCGATGCGCGCGGACGCGAAGGCGGCGGCATCAGCTTCCGCGACAAGCCCTTCCCGCAAAAGGAGTATCTTGAGAAGGCGCTGGCTGCTGCACGCGGCGTCAATGCGGGCGAGATCGCCCAGCGCTGCGTGGATCGTCCGGAAAAAATTTCCGAGTTCGTGCGTGCAGCCCGCGTGCGCGCCGTGAAGGAAGCGATCGGATTCGATGGTGACGATGATGGCGAGGAGGGCGTATGACTTCTCTGAACTTCTTCCGCAATCCGCTGCGCCACTGGTTCGGCGATGAGCGTCCCACCGTGCCGGTGAAGGAGCTGCGCGAGCGCGACCGGCGCCGCATGCTCAAACATTTCCTCTGCCTGGAAGGGCGCGACCGCCTGCTGCGCTTTGGCTCGCCGGTCACGGACGAACAGGTAAGCAAATATGTGCAGAGCATCGACTTCGATCGCGACCTGGTGTTCGGCGTGTACAACCGGGTGTTCAAGCTGGTGGGCGTTGGCCATCTTGCTTTCGCCGAGACCAGCGAACAGCGCAAGCAGGCGACCGAGAAGGATCGGGTAGCCGAATTTGGCGTGTCCGTGCTGAAGTCCGCGCGCGGCCTGGGTGTCGGCTCCAAGCTGTTCGAGCGTGCCAGCATTACTTGTCGAAATAACGATATTGACACCTTGTACATGCACTGCCTGTCGTCCAACCAGGTGATGATGCATATCGCGAAAAAGGCCGGGATGGAAATCCATCGCGACTATGGCGAAGCGGATGCCTACCTTAAACTTGGCCCCGCCAGCCCTGGCACGGTGCTGCAGGAAGCGATGGAAGAGCAGCTCGCCACGCTCGATTACGCGCTGAAGGCGAACGTGCGTGCCGCCGCCAAGCTGCTCGACAAACTGCCCGGCGCAAAGAGCGAAGACTGAGTTGTCAGGCCCTTTGTGGCCTGACAACAACCGACTGTCGCGCCGCAAATTGACTTTGCGGCCGGCTTCTCTGCTAAAATTACCTAACTTCTCGGTCGCGCCTTCGCCCCCGGCGCCCTGCCACCAATTACCCGGCCCCATCTCTGCCGGAAACCGCTGGCCTTATTTTGGCCGCATTTTCCGGAGACTCCTATGGCTGCGCTGGCGCTGCGTGTACTTATCCTTGATTCCAATTCCGATGCTGCCGATGCTTTGGCGTCCGGCCTGCATGCATGCGGTCACGAGACCGTAGCAATTTGCCCCGGCGAAGCGAGCGTGCGCCTGGCCGATCACTTCGGTCCGGACATCGTGCTGTGTGCTTATCATCCTTGCGACATCGAGGTGCAGCAAACCCTGCGCGCCATGCGCTGGCTGCCCGGCTTTGAAGAAGTGCTGGTTCTGATGCTGGCCGATCCGATCCACGCGGAGGAAGCCAGTTGCCTAGGTCACGCGGTGGCTTGCCAGCCCGTTGGTCCCGCCACCGTGATGCAGGCCATCACGGGCGCCATCCTGGCGCATTCGGGTCCGATGGCCGAAGTCATACCCTTGCATGGCGAGCGCATACTATGCCACTGACCTTCCGTTTGCGCATGGCGCTGCTGGTGGCGGGCCTGGTGCTGCTGGCATCGGGACTGGTGGCGCTGGCCCTGTCCTGGCAGGCCGAACGCCATATGCGTGCCGACATCGGCGCCCAGCAGGAAACCCTGCTGGCCAGCGCCGCGGCCTATATTGACCATGATTTGTCCGCCAAGCGCGAACTGCTGCAGGCGCAGGCGGAACGCATCGGTCCCGATGTCTCGCCGCGTCAGCTGCAAACCCTGATGGAACATAGCGCCAGCCTGCGTGGTGCTTTTTTCAATGTTGTCGCCATCGACGCGCAAGGCGAGCTGTTTGCGAGCTTGCGCGACCGGCGCGACGTGGGCCATCTGAATGTGTCGAACCGGCCGTATTTCCAGCAAACGGTGGCGATGCATGAGGGTGTGATATCGGCGCCGTTCCGCAGCGCGCTGTCGGAAAAGCCGGTGGTGCTGGTGACCGAGCCGGTGTTCGACGCGCACGGTGAGCTGCGCTATATCCTCGGCGGCGCGATTGAACTGGAAGGTCCTGGCTTCTTCGGCCAGATCGAAGCGCTGCAGCCAGGCGAGGGCAGTTATCTGTTCATGCTCGATCAGAATGGCACGATCGCGCATCACCCGGACCATTCTCTGCTACTGCGCAAAGTGGGCAGCGATAAGTCGACCATTCTGCCTTCCGCTGCCGCTGCGCTGGCGGGCTTCGAGGGCTGGACCGATGGCGTCATGCCGGATGGCCAGAGTGTGCTGGTGTCCTACAAACGTCTGCTGAAATCGAACTGGATCATCGGCGCGGTGTACCCGGAAGAAGAAGCGCTGGCGCCAGTGCTGGCGATGCGCCGTCATGCGGTGGCCGCATCGGCAGTGGTGGCCCTGGTCTGCGGCGCCTTCGGCCTGATGGCCGCGCGCCTGCTGATTCGCCCACTGCTGCGCTTACGCCATCGCGCTGCACGCGTGACGGCAGGGCTGGACGATATCCACGTCTTCGACACCGATCGCCGCGACGAATTCGGTGATTTGAGCCGCACTTTCTACGCGCTCACCAGCCAGCGCGCGGCGGCACAAAGCAAGCTCGCCGAGCTGGCGCTGAGCGATCCGCTGACCGGCACAGCCAACCGCCGCAAGTTTGAAGAATCGCTGCCGCAAGCCATCGCCCGTGCCGGCCGCGCGGGCCAGCACATTGCGCTGGCCTATCTGGACGTCGACTACTTCAAATCGATCAACGACACGCTCGGCCACGCCAGCGGCGACGAGGTCCTATGCGAGTTCGCTCACCGCCTGCATCGCGCCGTGCGCAGTACCGACCTGGTCGCACGCCTCGGCGGCGACGAGTTCGTGGTGGTCTTTGAGCAGCTGGCCGATGAAGGCCAGGTCGCCCAGCTGGGTGAGCACATCATGACGGCCATGCGCAGGCCATTCGAATGCGGTGGCCGCAGCATCCGCGTTACCACCAGCGTCGGCTTCGGCGTCGCCAGCGGCGCCGGCACCTCCGCCGACGCGCTGCTCGCCATGGCCGACGAAGCCCTCTACGCCGCCAAAGCCGCCGGCCGTGACGGCTGGGTCGTCTGCAGCGAAGGCGAAGCCGGCAAAGTCCGCCGCCTGTCCTGCCGCGGCAACGCGGATAAAGCCTCTTCCGCCATGGCGCAAACTACTCGCTGAATCTGCGTCCCACCTCTGGCTATTCATCCACGCTATCTCGGTAGTTGGAGTTCGGATAGAGCGGCTGGCCTGGCGGACGCTCCGGCACGGGGAAGCCATGTTTGTATGTCCACGCGCGGATGTTTTTGATTGGCCCCGGCTTCTCACCATCCGGGCACTCGTGAAGGCATAACCAGGTTTTTCCTTGGAGGCCAATGACTGGTTTGGGTTCATCGGACAGCCGAGACCAACCAATCATTTCGCCTATGAATGGGCCATCCTCCGAATAGGAGGTAACGTCGATATATGGCTGAGACCATCTGTAGAGCTGTGCAGTCCATTCGCGGCAACCAAAACTGCCGAAGATGCTGTTGCGATCCCAGTCGTCCAGGTATCGGCTACTGTCCGCTTCAGCGCAAACTGCTGGTGAGAACTCGGTCTGGCCGGCTATCCCTTGCGACCATTCTGCAAGATAGTATGGTTTTTTTCGTGGGTCGCCTGCATCGAGCAATAGAATCGAGCCCATTTTGTCGCGCTTCCCAAGCCAAGTGCCTGCCGCCAGGTCTTTAGAGCGAGCGTGGCCGCTGCCATCGAACTGAATAAGTACGGTTATTACGGACTCGGCATGCGGGACAGCGATGTGCGAGCCTCGACCAAATAGCCCTTGTCCCGTCAACGCGTATTTTTCGACGCCGTCGAGTGTCATGGTGTTGTTCATGGCACGCGCTATCCTTCGTGAGCTTTCAAACATATGCTGCCCCGATATGAAAAGCAGGTATCGAATTTCCCAGGGACGATCTAACCATCGAGATGAATTGTCGACTTGAGCCAGTGCTTGTGCATGAAAAATAAGCGCGACGAGTAGCCAGATGAGTTTGGGTGGTTTCATATCAGGTGGGAATCCGAGAGCGTTATGTGGAGATGGTTGCGATGGGTTACCTCGTTCCCATCCAGCTGTGCGTTCGCGGTTGTTGGGCTGTTGTCACGAGTACTTGAAACCATGTACCAAGGATCGAATGTCTCGGTAATGCTGGGATTCTTGACTAGTCTTTCTCTGAGATCGTGGATTAGTTTAGGCTCATGACGTTGAACTTCTTCTTCCCATGGTGGCCGCAGCAGGTCACCTTTTTGGCGATCCGCCTGGACTTCCGCTGAAATCCTGTCGATGTCTTCTTTGAGTGATGCCGTCTTCTCTTTGTTCTTGTTGGTGTTATACCGACTCCGAGCCATGGAGAGTTCTTTTTCGTGATCCGCGACTTTATTCATAGTGCTTCTATATGGGGCATACTTTTCTTTTTCGTTCTGGCTGACATTCTTTCCAGAGACGGTGCTTGCTGTTGTTAGTGATGATCGATCCAGGTCTAATCTGCTGGTAGCTGAGCAGACGTAATTCACGTCGATCCCTAAGCCGACTCGGTGAACAATTGCTCCAAGCATCGGTCGCCACGAGGAGTTGATGGAGAGTTCAACGACGTCCGATGCACGAGCCTCTGTGAACAGGACTGCAAAGGCTCTCGGATGCGTACGTGGAAGAACCTCTTTCAGAAGAGGACAAACGCCGATATTCTGGTGCGCGTTCGAATCAATCGATTGGTCGAACTTTATTTTTAGCTTTGATGCAGCAGCTTCACCATTGGCTGCGAAATCAATTTCGAGGAATCGCTCGCTAAGACCATCATCGGTAAATATACGGAGTACAGCCTGCCGGATAACGGTAGAAAGATCTTGAGGTAGCAGAGACTCCGCTTCCTGCCTCGTATATCGGTGCGATATAGACATCCATATATCACCGGTAAGTAGCGCCTTGTATTTGAGTATTCGAGCTCCGTTCGAGTCGGTTTCGCATGCTGCTTGACCCACTACGGGCTTGATGTCAGGTCTGCAGCCCAACTGCTCCTTGATGTCGACGTGCACGTCGTCTGTTCCGACTGTCAGTTCATATACAGGGTGTTGACGGAAGCGCGGATAGGCATCGCTATTTAAGAAAAGAACTACCTTGCTGCCGGTGTCAACTCGAAGGTTGATGCAACGATTACTCGCCGAGAGCGCCTTTGGCCTCTTGATGAAATCAGATAGCACGTTCCCATTAACAGCCACTGCATATGGCAAGGCTAAGCTCTCTTTGGTGCCCGTCTGGAACTGGTAGCACACGCTTATCTTGGAACGAACAGGGACGTTCGTTACTGCACCTTCTGGGGTAAGCGTGCAGCTGGCGGCGCTCATGCTTCGTCCTCCCAGTGCAGGGACATCGTAAGTGCCTCGTGGTGGTCAACGCGCTGGGTGTGGCCGTCGGAGAGTTCGATGCGGTAGGGAAGGCCGGCGATGGGTTGGCCGGTGGTCTCGTCGATGGCGCGGAAGGCGCCGCTGAAGTTTGTATCGGGCGCGCGAGCGGGAGCCGGAGCCGGAGCGGCGGCGGAGGAGCTGTCGGCGCTACCGCCGCCACCGCCGCCCGCATCAATGACCATCTCGCGCTGGCTGGCGATCAGGGTTGCGCCGCAGGCGGTGTGCATGCCTTCGACGGCAGTGGGTTTGCCGCCGTAGGTGTGTGTCGAGACGCCTTCGATGATCGGATATTTGCCTTTGCACAGCGGGCAGATAGTGTTGTGGCCAAGCTGGGCGATCTGGCGGCCGCCGGTGGTGACGTTGGGATTCCCGTCGAGGACGCGGCCTCCGTGCGAAGTCCGGTCGCCCTTGCAGATCACTGCGCGCATGATGGCCTCCTGCCCGAAAGGCTTCACTGTAGTGCGCTGATACCAATAGTGAATTGAGCTACCGCAAGCATTCGGGCTAAGATGGCGGACATGAAAAAACTCGCCCTCACTCTGGCGCTGTGCGCCTCCATGGCCGGCGTACGCGCCGCTGATTATCCTGAGCCCATGCAGGGCGACTTCGTGCTGAAGGACTTCCGCTTCGCCAGCGGGCAGACGATGCCGGAGCTGCGCATCCATTACCGTACGCTGGGCAAGCCGCAGCGCGACAAGCAGGGCACGGTGACGAACGCTGTGCTGATCACGCACGGAACCGGCGGCAGCGGGACGCAATTCCTGCGTCCCGAGTTTGCGGGCGATCTGTTCGTGCCGGGCGGTATGCTGGACGCGCAGCGCTACTACATCATTCTGACCGACGGCATCGGCCACGGGAATTCGAGCAAGCCGAGCGACGGACTGCATGCGCGCTTCCCGCACTACGGCTACCGCGATATGGTGGACGCCCAGCACCGCCTGCTGCTGGAAGGCCTGAAGGTCAATCACCTGCGCCTGGTGATGGGCACGTCGATGGGCGGCATGCAGAGCTGGGTGTGGGGCGAGCGCTATCCTGATTTCATGGATGCGCTGATGCCGCTGGCCAGCCTGCCGGACCAGATCTCGGGACGCAACCGCGTGTGGCGCAAGACGGTGATTGACGCTATCCGCCACGACCCGTCCTGGCAAGGCGGCGACTACGCGCAGCAGCCGCAAAGCCTGCGCACGGCGGAGGAGATGTTGTACTTCATGGGCAGCAATCCGATGCTGCGCCAGCAGGCCACGCCAACGCTGGCCGCCACCGACGCCGCGCTGGATAAATACGTGGAAGAAGGCATGCGCCACGGCGACGCCAACGACCTGCTGTACCAGCTGGAGGCGTCGCACGATTACGACCCGGCGCCGGAACTGGAAAAGATCCGCGTGCCCCTGCTGGCCGTGAACAGCGCCGATGATCTGATCAATCCACCGGAGCTGGGCATCCTGGAAAAAGGCATCAAGCGTGTGGCGAAAGGCCGCGCTATCGTGCTGCCGTACACGCCTGAGACGCGCGGCCACGGCAGCCACACCGTTGCGGCGCTTTGGAAACAGTACCTGCAGCAGTTGTTGGAGCAGACGGCAAAGTAATGCCATACTGTGTCCGGGAGGCGGGTTATGCGCGTACGGACATCAACAGTCGCTGCAGCACTGCTTTGCGGTCTGACTCAGGCCGCAGCCCTCGCTGCGCCCCTTCAGTTTTGCTATGAGGATGCGCCGCAGGCTCCCTGGACCATGCCCGATGGTTCAGGCCTGAATATCGAGCTGCTCAGACGCGTTGCCAGGATGACGGGCGACGAGTTCCAGTTCTTTGCCCGCCCCTGGAAACGCTGCCAGGAGGAGACGCGCGGTGGCCGCATGGATGGCATGATCGGCGGCGCCGATGCGCCGGATCGCCGCAGCTACACCGTGCTGCCTTCACTGGCCGATGGCAGCGTCAATACCGAAAAAGCCATTTATCACGACCACGCCAGCGTCTATATCCGCGTCGGCAGTGGCGTGAGCTGGGATGGCAAGGAACTGATTAATCCGCGCGGCATCGTGGTGGCGCAGCGCGGCTACTACGTGGCCGAAATCCTGCAGCAGCGCGGCCAGCGCGTGCTCGATACAGTGAAGTCGGTGGAGGATGGCCTGCGCATGGTGGTGGCGGGCATGGCCGATGTGGCGGTGCTTCAGGGACGCGCGGCGGAGGAACTGGTGCATGACGATCCCCGCTTCCGCGGCAAGATCGAGCTGGCGCGCCAACCCTACGTCGATCTGCCGCTATTCCTGCATATCAGCCGCAAGACTTACGATCGCGATCCGAAGCGCATCGAAGCGATCTGGAACGCCATTCCCGTGGTGCGCGCCTCGCCTGAATTCCGCAAGCTGGAACACGAGGCAAGACGCGAGGACTGACGCCTAGCGGGCGTTCAGGTAGACGGGATTCCCCAGCAAAATCAGCTTGCCTTCGGCGGTGACCACATCAGTGCGCACCCAGTGCGGCTTGCCGTCGCTGGCGTAGCTGAATTCCAGTTGCGCATCGTCGCTGTTGATGGCAGCGTCAGACAGTGGCTGAATTGGCTTGCCATTGTCGGTCACGCGCAGCTTTGCGCCCTGCACCGCGGCGGCATGCACGTGGAACTTCACGGCGCTGCCGGCAGGCACGTTGAGCGTATCGCCCATCATGGCTTCGCTGCCTGCGTGGCGTGCATGCACTTCCAGCAGGCCTTTGCCTTCGCCTTTCACGTCAACGAAGACGTGGCCGGCACGGATGCCATCGATGATGGCGATCTGCGTCAGCTCCGCCGCATGCACCACAGTTTGCGGACGGCCCAGGCCCGGCTCGTCCGGACGGTGGCTGTCGCTGCCGCCGATGGCGGTGATGCGGTAGCCTTGATTCAGCTGCTTTTCCCAGAACGGCACGCCGGACCATGGCGTGTCCGCATCCGGACCGTTCACGGCTTCGATGGCTTGTACCAGATGCATATCGGTCGGCTGTTCCCATCCGCAGCCCATGCAGTCTTCACCGGAAGGGCGCACGGGGTGATTGATGGACACCAGGCCTTTCAGCTTGGCCGCCTGCGTCAACAGCGTGTTCCAGTCGGGCGAGGCATCCGGTGCGACCCGGAAGTCCAGCGGTGCGATGGTGCCGAACAGATTGGCGTGGCCGTAGAAGGTGGTGATCTCGCGGCCGGGCATCAGCAGCACTTTGTCGAAATAGGGCTGCAGTTCGCGGATGCCGTGCGTGTGCGCGACGCCGTTATGCTCGGTGATGGCGAGGAAGTCCAGTTTGTGGTCGGCGGCTGCCTGCGCGGTCAGGAACATCGGGCACGGCACGCTCTTGCCGCTCTGGCTCTTGCAGCTGCCGTCCGATTGCGCGGTGTGGCTGTGCAGGTCGCCACGGAACCAGGCGGGACCTGGCTTCAGCGGCGCGCGCAAAAGCGCCGGTTCATCGGCGACGTTCAGACCGCGCGAGAACCAGACTTCGGCTTTGTAGTCGGAGTGCGAGGTCTTGCGGATGTTGGGCATACCCATCAACACGGCCCATTCGCCTTGCAGATGCGGGATCGGCAGGTAGGATGGCGTAGCGTCCACGCTGCTGACCGTGATGGTGTCCTTGTTACCGCCGCTCCAGCCGCGCAGGGCGCCGTCCGGACCGATCAGGCCCAGGTCGACCACGCTGCGTTCGGCCTTGCCGGTGTAGCTGAAACGGACCGTCACGCGCTCCACGCCGGCGGGCACGGTGAAGGGCAGGCGACGGTAGCGCTGATGATCGCTGCCGTCCAGCGAGCCGCGCAGCACGAGGTCCGGCACCGACGCCGCCTGTGCCGTTGAAACTGCGGCGGCATTTGTCGCGAGTGCTCGCGCACCGGCCGCAGGCGAGGCAGATGCGGCGCCCCCGGCCGCTGCGAGCAGCAGGGCGAGGGCGGGCAGCAGTTTGGCTGCTTTAGAAGTCATACTTGACCGCCAGACGTACGGTGCGGCCCAGCACTGGACGCGCCAGGAAGGTGTTGGCGCCGGCGTCCGCGCTTTGCAGTTCGCCCGCGCGTGGATTGCCTTCGGTCAGACCCTGGGAGTTGTTCACGTTGTCCACGTAAGCGTAGGCGGTGATGGCAGGGGTAACCTGGTAGCGTGCCGACAGGTTCACCACATGATATGCAGGCAGGCGTACCGAGTTGGCGGAATCGACGAAGCGGGCGCCTTCATATTCCCACGAAGCTTGCAGGCGCAGGCGGTCTTCGAACAGGTTCACACCCGGCACCAGGCGCGCGCTGACTTTCGGCACGCGCACCAGCTGGTTGCCGCTGAAGTCGCGGATCAGCGGCAGGTTGTTGACCTTGTCGGTGTACGTCAGGTTCCGGTACTCAGGCTGCTGCCACGTGAAGGTGAAGCCCAGATCGCCCCAGCTCACTGGGCGCAGCTTGCCTTCCAGTTCCACGCCGTAGGTACGGGTCGAAGCGTAGCCGGTCTGCGGGGTGGAGGTGGAGTTGTTCACATCGAATACATAGTTCGTGAAGCTCACGTTGTTGTACTTCGAGTAGAACAGGGTCGGGAAGATCTCGTAAGTCTGGCCGCTGTACTTGTAGCCTACTTCGCCCAGGTCCATGGTCTGGATGATCGGGGTGGCGGTCGGGCTGGTGATGTAGGAGCTCAGATTCGGCAGGTGGAAAGCCTTGGTCCAGCGGCCGAAGACGCCGGAGTTCGGCGCCAGCTGGTAGTTCGCGCCCAGGGTCCAGCCGGTTTTGTTGAAGGTGTGGTCGTAGTAGTCGAACACGCCTGTGCCGGTGCGGATCTTGGAGGTAGCGAAGGTGCCCAGGTTCACATTGGCCTGGCGCTCGGTCTGGCCGGAGGTGTTCACCTGTTCCCAGCGCAGGCCGCCGTCAACACGCAGCTGCGGGTTGATCTGCCATTCGTCGGCCAGGTAGAAGGCGTTGGTCTTCGAGATGCCGTTCGCGTTTTCCGACTCGTAGCCGTAGTTGTAGATGCCGTGGTCGGTGATGGAGCCCAGCGGTTTACCGGATGCGTCCAGGCCTACCAGGTCAATCAGGGGTGCCTGGCTCTGCGCGCCCAGCAGTACGGAGGAGGAATAGCGGCTGAAGTGCTGGTTGAAGCGCGCGTAGTAGTAGCCCGCGGTCACTTCGTGGCGCTGGCCTGCGATATCGAAGGCGCGCGAGATGCGCAGATCGTTGGTCACTTCTTCCAGCGGCAGGGTCACGCCGCGCAGGCCGCCGACGATGATCAGGCCATTCGGATCGACGTAGTTGGTGCCCGGTTGCTTGGTGTACTGCAGGCCAAGCTGGGTGGCGCCCGGCACGTAGGACAGCAGCGATTGCGATTGCTTCAGGAAGGCCGCAACGCTCAGCAGCTGGTTGGCGAACACGCCGTTACGCTGGGTTTCGGTCTTCGAATAGCGCAGCCCATCGGTCAGTTTCCAGTCGCCCAGTTCCTTTTCGATGTTGAGGCTCAGCTGATTGCGGCGCACGTGGGTGCCGTCGCTGTTGTCGAAGTGGTAGGTGCCGCCGTTGCCCATTTTCTGGTCGACGATCTGGGTCTGCGGACCGGCCACGGTGCCGTAGTTGCCGTCAAAGCCGGGGATGGCGCGGATCTCGCCGTCCGGGTAGGTGCGCATCGGAATCGCCAGGAACAGCGCGACCTTGTCGTCCAGGTGCTTGGCATCGAAGGTAATGCGGCCATGGTCGATTTCCTTGGTCAGCTTGAGACGGATCTGGCCACCGTCGTTGGCCTTGAAGCCCGGATCGCGCACGCCGTCGTCCTGGCGGTAGAAGCCGCCGATGCCGATGCCGTAGTCGTCCTTCAGCGGGGTGGCGTACCAGAAGTCCACGCGCTTCATGTTGTAGTCGCCGATGCTGAACTTGATCAGGCCATTCGGGTGGTCGCCGATTTCACGGGAGCGGAAGTTGATCGCGCCGGCCGGTGCGTTGGTGTAGAACACGGAGGACGGACCGCCGCGCACCACCTCGATACGGTCGATGGTTTCGTCCAGGCGGAAGGCCTGGTCGGCATTCAGGTAGCCCAGCGACGGGTCGTGCTGCACCGGCATGCCGTCTTCCAGCAGGGTGACGGAACCGAAACCGTCCACAGGGATGCCGCGTGCGCGGATATTGCCCGATGCTTCACCGCCCGACGACTCCACCCAGAAGCCCGGCACCGATTTCATGGCTTCGGTCACGGAGGTCGGCGCTTGCAGGCGCAGCGCTTCTTCGTTAATGGTGGTGATGGAGTAGCTGGCTTTTACCTTGGTGCGCTTGTTTGGCGTACCGGTCACCACCACCACGTCACCGGAAGGCGCGTCGGGCGTGACCGAGGCTTCGGCGGCTGGCGCAGCGGCATCGGCCGACTCTTGCGCGTGCAGCGGCAGGGCCGCCATCGTCAACAGAGCGGCGCTACCGCCGGTAAAAGCCGCGCGAATGGCGCGGGCAAGCATAGGATTTGCCACGTGTATTCCCCTGGATGAGTTAGAAAATGGTAAGACCAGTGCAATACCGTTCATAATTGTGAACGATAACAACGGGCGGTACAGTACCAAGGGAATGTGAATACTTGATGACAAGCCACGTGCAGAACACGCAGCTTGTCGTGGACAGGTCCTGAATTGGTCTTACAACTTCGCCGCTGCCGGGAAGTCGACCGGCACCTGGGTAGTGGCGTGCAGGTAGTTGGTCACGGTCTTGTCGCCGATGGTGACGATGGTGTCGACCAGATTGGCCGTGGTCCAACCGGCGGCAAAGAAAGCCTCCACTAACGCTGGGTCGGCGCGGCCGCGGTTCTCGGCGATATTGCGCACCAGACGGGCGAGGGCATCGAGCTTGCTGTCAAAGCTTGCGCTGCCGTGGCGAATCTCGATGATCTGTTCATCGCTGAAACCGGTCATCTTGCCGATCATGGTGTGCGCGGCCAGGCAGTATTCGCATGCGTTCACCTGGCTGACCACCAGGTTCACCACTTCGCGCGCCTTGCCGGTGATGCTGCTCTTCGCATTCTGCAGTGCGAGGTAGCTGCCTAGAGCATGTTCGGAATGCGCCATCGTTGCATACAGGTTCGGCACCATGCCGAGGGCTTTCTGCAGGTTGTCGAAGATGGCCTGGTTGGCGGGGGATACTTCGTTGCGGGTTGGGACCTTGATCATGATGATGCTCCTTTGAGTGAATGAAATTATTGGGCGATATAGCCGCCGTCGACGGCGATGCTCTGACCCGTGAGGTAGCGCGCCTTGTCGCTGGAGAGGAAGACGATGGTTTGCGCGATTTCGTCCGGCGTTGCGGCGCGGCGTGCGGGGATGGTGGCGAGGAAGCCGGACTTGCTTTCTTCGCTGCCGCCGGTGAAGCGGTCCAGCATTTCAGTCGCCACCGGACCGGGCGCCACGGCGTTCACGCGCACGCCGCTCGCGGCGCCCTCCAGTGCCGCGCTTTTCGTGATGCCTTCCACGGCGTGCTTGCTGGCCACATAGACCGAAGCACCTGCAATGCCGACATGGCCTGCGATCGAAGACAGATTGATGATCGAGCCCGAACCTTGCGCCAGCATCGCGCGCATCTCGCGCTTCACCGACAGCAGGGTGCCCAGCACATTGGTGGTGAAAGTGGCTTCGTAGTTTTCCGCCGACTGCTCAGTGACTGGCGCCAGCGATCCTTCCGTGCCGGCGTTGTTGACGGCGACGTCGATGCGGCCAAAGCGTGCCACGGTTTGTTCGACCAGCAGACGGACTTCGTCTTCGTGGCGCACGTCGGCCTGCAGGAATTCGGCTTCGGCGCCAAGCGAGCGCAGTTCGGCGGCGAGCATCCGTCCCGCTTCGGCACGGCGCCCGCTGACGGCGATGCGTGCGCCTTCGCTGGCGAAGGCGAGGGCGGTGGCGCGGCCGATGCCAGTCAGTGCGCCGGTGATGAGGACTACCTTGTTCATGATGATCTCCTTGAGAGGTGTTGAATCGATGGCTTCACTATGATTCATTCCGTCATGGAGATTAAGTGGGTGTATGCTCATAGCATTCATTCCAGTTGGGAATTAAATGGACAAGCTTCAGGCAATGAAAACCTTCGTGCGCGTGGTGGAAACGGGCAGTTTCTCGGCCGTCGCCCATCAAGCCAACACCACGCAGGGGGCGGTCAGCAAGCAGGTCTCCGCGCTGGAGCGCGAACTGGGCGCGCGTCTGCTCACGCGTACCACGCGCTCCCTGGCGCTGACGGAGGAAGGCGAGCGCTATTTCGCCCAGGCGCGCCGCCTGCTGGCGGAAATCGCGGAAGCAGAAGCCGCGCTGCGTGAGGGCGAGCAGCAGCTGACGGGATGGCTGCGCGTGGCCGCGCCGGTTGGTTATGCGCGCTTGAAGCTGATGGCGCTGATGCAGTCCTTCATGGCCGCGCATCCCGCCGTGAAGCTGGACATCCGCCTGAGCGACGGCTTCATTGACCTGGTGGAGCAGGGCATCGACGTCGCGATCCGGATCGGCGAGCTGCCCGATTCCAGCATGATCGCACGGCGCGTCGGCACCACCCAGCGTATGTTGATGGCGCACCGCGATTACGTGCGGCGCGTGAAGCCGCCGCGCCATCCGAACGATCTGGCGCAGCATAACTGCCTGATTTACAGCGAACTGGCACTGCGCAACGCGTGGAGCTTCACCGCTGGTCCCGGCGCGCCGGAGCCGGCAGGCACGGTATGCGTGGTGCGCGCGGAGGGCAATCTGCAAACCAACAGCAGTGAGGTGATGCGCAGTGCCCTGCTGGGCGGCATGGGAATCGCCTACTCGCCGGCCTGGCTGGTGGACGAAGAAATCGCGCGGAGAGAAGTCGTGCGTCTGCTACCCGATTGGGAAGCGACGGCGCTGCCGGTGAATGCGGTCTATCCGCGGGAGCGCGCCGGCTCGGCAAAGGTCAAAGCCTTCACCGGGCACATTGCGCGGGGACTGGGCGAATCAGACCAGCGGTAGGGCGGTTGTATCTTTCACGCGCTGGAGGGCGAAGGACGATTTCACGTCCAGCACCGCCGGGTGGCGCAGCAGGGTGGACATCATGAAGCGCGAAAAGTGGTCCATGTCTTCCACGTGCACGCGCAGCAGATAGTCCATCTCGCCGGTCATGGCATAGCAGGCCACCACTTCCGGCCACTGCTCCACCGCCACCGCAAAGTCGGCGCGCGGCGATGTGCCGCTCGGGTTCACGCCGAGGGCGCGCGCCGTGCCGGCGGTGACTTCGCTATGCTTTTCAAGACGTACATTGACATAGGCCAGCAGGCCGAGGCCGATCTTGTCCGGGTCGAGCAGTGCCACATATTGGCGGATCACGCCTTCCTCTTCCAGGCGCTTGATGCGGCGCAGGCAGGGCGAGGGTGACAGATTCACCTGCTCGGCCACGTCCTGGTTCGACAGGCGGCCGTCGGACTGCAAAATGGACAAAATCTTGCGGTCGGTTTTATCCAGCGCAATCTTGGTCATTATTTCCCCTGTTATTCGTGGTTACGGCAATATTATTGCTCATAACCCTGAAAGCAGGGAAATCTTTGCAATTTAATGTCGCATTCCCGGGACTATACTGTGCGCAATTCAGAACGGGAGACAAGCATGAAATTTACCCCCTGGGAAAACCCAATGGGCACCGACGGTTTCGAGTTCGTCGAGTACGCCGCCCCTGATCCGAAAGCGCTGGGCGCACTGTTCGAGCGCATGGGCTTTACCGCGATCGCACGCCACCGCCACAAGGACGTGACCCTCTACCGCCAGGGCGATATCAATTTCATCATCAACGCCGAACAAGATTCGTTCGCGCAGCGTTTCGCCCGTATCCACGGCCCTTCCGTGTGCGCCATCGCCATCCGCGTGAATGACGCCGCCTACGCCTACAAGCGCGCGCTGGAAATGGGCGCATGGGGCTTCGACAACAAGACCGGTCCGATGGAACTGAACATCCCCGCCATCAAAGGCGTGGGCGACTCCCTGCTGTACCTCGTCGACCGCTGGCGCGGCAAGAACAAGGATGTGGCGCCGGGCAGCATCGGCGACATCAGCATCTACGACGCGGACTTCGTCGCGATTCCTGGCGCTGAAGCCAACCCGGTCGGCAATGGCCTGACCTATATCGACCACCTGACCCACAATGTGCACCGTGGCCGCATGAAGGAATGGGCGGACTACTACGAGCGCCTGTTCAACTTCCGCGAAGTGCGCTACTTCGACATCGAAGGCAAGCTGACCGGCCTGAAGTCGAAAGCCATGACTTCCCCATGCGGCAAGATCCGCATCCCGATCAATGAATCTTCGGACGACAAGTCCCAGATCGCGGAGTACCTGAACGAGTATCACGGCGAAGGCATCCAGCACATCGCTCTGGGTTCGGACAATATCTACAACTCGATCCAGGGCATGCGCGACCAGGGCATCGTGTTCCAGGACACCATCGAGACTTACTACGAACTGGTGAACCGCCGCCTGCCGAACCACGGCGAGCAGCTGGAAGAACTGCGCCGCCTGCGCATCCTGATCGATGGCCATAGCAGCGCCGACACCAACGAGCGCGAACTGCTGCTGCAGATCTTCACCCAGAACGTGATTGGCCCGATCTTCTTCGAGATCATCCAGCGCAAGGGCGACCAGGGCTTCGGCGAAGGCAACTTCCGCGCACTGTTTGAATCGATCGAACTTGACCAGATCCGCCGCGGCGTTCTGGAAGACCCGAACAAAAGCGCCGCGTGACCGCATGCACGGCGGATCGATGATCCGCCCTACGCAGAGTAACCGAAACGTACGGTGACGGTGGTTGCGGCACAAGACAAACGTAGGGCGGGTCATCGACCCGCCGCACCGGCGAACCTCGCAGCAAGACGGGGCGCCGGTTTTGCAGTTTTTAGAAAGTATTGGAGACACACCTGATGAACGCACCCGTCAAGAGTGGCGAGCTATCGCCAGCACAGGACATCACCCTCGACGATAAGTGGACCCTGGAGCGCGGCCGCGCCTTCATGACCGGCACCCAGGCGCTGATTCGCCTGCCGATGATGCAGCGCGAGCGCGACCTGAAGGCTGGCCTGAACACCGCAGGCTATATCACGGGCTACCGCGGTTCTCCGGTCACGTCGATCGACATGACCGCGATGAAGACCAAGAAGTACCTCGACGCGCATCACGTCAAATTCCATCCCGGCATGAACGAAGACCTGGCGGCGACTGCCGTCTGGGGCACCCAGCAAACCAATCTGTTCGAAGACGCCAAGTACGACGGCGTGTTCTCGATGTGGTACGGCAAAGGCCCTGGCGTTGACCGCTGCGGCGACGTGTTCAAGCACGCCAACAACGCCGGCTCCGCCAAGCACGGCGGCGTGCTGGTGCTGGCCGGCGACGACCACGCTGCGAAATCGTCGTCGACTGCCCACCAGTCCGACCACATCCTGAACGCCTGCGGCATTCCGGTGCTGTATCCGGCGTCGGTGCAGGAATACATCGATTACGGCCTGCACGCATGGGCAATGAGCCGCTACACCGGCCTGTGGGTGTCGATGAAGTGCGTGACCGACATCATCGAATCGGGCGCCGTGGTGGACTTCGATCCGGACCGCGTGCAGATCAAGATGCCGGAAGACTTCGAACTGCCGGCAGGCGGCCTGAATATCCGCTGGCCGGACACCGTGCTGGACATGGAAGTCCGCATGAACAGCTACAAGTGGTACGCCGCGCTGGCCTACTGCCGCGCCAATAAGCTGAACAAGATCATCTGGGATGCGCCGAAGCCGAAGATCGGCATCATCACCGCCGGCAAGTCCTACCTGGACACCCGCCAGGCGCTGGCCGACCTCGGCATCGACGAACAAGCCGCTGCCGACATCGGTATCCGCCTGTACAAGATCGGCATGACCTGGCCGTTGGAAGCGGATGGCGTGCACGAATTCGCCAAGGGCCTGGACGAAATCCTGGTGGTTGAAGAAAAGCGCCAGATCCTGGAATACGCGCTGAAGGAAGAACTGTACAACCTGCCGGACGGCCAGCGTCCGCGCGTGGTCGGCAAGTTCGACGACACCGGCGAATGGAGCAACCATGGCAAGACCGGCCACGGCGACTGGCTGCTGCCTGCGACCTATGAGCTGAATCCGGCCCAGATCGCACGCGCCATCGCATCGCGCATCGAGCACTATTGCAAGGACCATCCGGTTGCAGCACGCGTGAAAGAGCGTATCGCCTTCCTGGAAGCCAAGGAAGCCGCGCTGAAAACCCTTCCGGTGAAGGCGAATCCGGAAACGGACCGCATTCCTTACTTCTGTTCCGGCTGCCCGCACAACTCGTCCACCAAGGTGCCGGAAGGCTCGCGCGCCATGGCGGGTATCGGCTGCCACTACATGGTGCTGTGGATGGACCGCGAAACGTCCACCTTCACCCACATGGGCGCGGAAGGCGTGACCTGGGTTGGCCAGGCCCCGTTCACCAACGAGAAGCACGTGTTCACCAACCTGGGTGACGGTACCTACTTCCACTCGGGCATTCTGGCGATCCGCGCTGCCGTGGCGGCGAAGGTGAACATCACCTACAAGATTCTGTACAACGACGCGGTGGCAATGACCGGCGGCCAGAACGTGGACGGCCCGCTCGATCCGGGCATGATCTCGCGCCAGATCGCGGCCGAAGGCGTGACCCCGATCATCGTGGTGACCGACGATCCGGACAAATACCCTGACGATTACAATTGGGCCAAGGGCGTGACCGTGCGTCACCGCTCCGAGCTGATGGAAGTGCAGAAGGAACTGCGCGACATGCCGGGCGTGTCGGCCATGATCTACGACCAGACCTGCGCTTCCGAGAAGCGCCGCCGCCGCAAAAAAGGTGAATACCCTGACCCGGCCAAGCGCGCCGTGATCAACGAAGCCGTGTGCGAAGGCTGCGGCGACTGCTCCGTACAGTCGAACTGCCTGTCCGTGGAGCCGCTGGAAACTGAACTGGGCCGCAAGCGCCAGATCAACCAGTCCAGCTGCAACAAGGACTTCTCCTGCGTGACCGGTTTCTGCCCGTCCTTCGTGACGGTGGAGGGCGGTGGCCTGAAGAAGCCGAAGAAAGCCGGCGGCGCCGGTGGCGAGATTCCATCGCTGCCTATGCCTAAGCTGCCTTCGACCCTGAACCCATACGGCATCCTGATCACCGGTATCGGTGGTACGGGTGTGGTGACCGTCGGCCAGATCCTGGCGATGGCGGCCCACGTGGAAGGCAAGGGCGCGATCGTGCTGGATATGTCCGGCCTGGCCCAAAAAGGCGGCCCGGTGATGTCGCACGTGCGTCTGGCCGACAATCAGGCTGACCTGCACTCGACCCGCGTGGGCACCGGCAGCGCCGACCTCGTGATCGGCTGCGACCAGATCGTGACCGCCAGCCGCGATGCACTGAGCCGCATGGGCGAAGGCCGTACCTATGCTGCCATCAACTCCACCGGCGCCACCACGGCTGCTTTCGTGAAGAACCCGGACTGGCAATTCCCCGGCACCAGCTCGCAGTCCGAAATCAAGCGCGCCATCGGTGAGCAGAATGTGGACTTCGTGGATGCCGGCCATATCGCCACCTCGCTGATGGGCGACTCGATTGCCACCAATATGTTCATGCTGGGCTACTCCTTCCAGAAGGGCCATGTGCCGCTGTCGGAAGCGTCGCTGATGAAGGCGATCGAACTGAATGGCGTGTCGGTCGGCTTCAACAAGTCCGCCTTTACCTGGGGCCGTTATGCGGCGCACGATATCGCTGCCGTCACCAAGATCACGACGCCGGCCAAGGTGATCGAGTTCAAGCGCGCGCAGACCCTGGAAGAAATCGTGAACAAGCGCGTCGAACTGCTGACCGCTTACCAGGACCTGGCTTACGCCAAGAAGTATGTGGAGTTTGTGGAGCAAGTGAAGGCAGCGGAAAGCGCAACCGGCGCCAAGTCTCTGAAGCTGACCGAATCCGTGGCGCGCTACTTCTACAAGCTGATGGCCTACAAGGACGAGTACGAAGTGGCCCGCCTGCACAGCGATCCGGCCTTCCGCGAAAAGATCGCCAATATGTTCGAAGGCGACATCAAGCTGAAGTTCCACCTGGCGCCGCCAATCCTGGCGAAGAAGGACAAGGACGGCCACTTGATCAAGCAGGAATTCGGTCCGTGGATGATGAAGGCATTCGGCGTGCTGGCCAAGTTCAAAGGCCTGCGCGGCACCGCCCTCGACGTGTTCGGCTACACCGCCGAGCGCAAGATGGAGCGCGCGCTGATCGGCGAATACCGCAACACCGTCGCCGGCCTGCTGCCGAAGCTGACCGCCGAGAACCTGGCGACCGCCGTGGCGATCGCGCGTATTCCTGAAGACATCCGCGGCTACGGCCACGTGAAGGAGCGTCACCTGAAGGCCGCCAAGCAGAAGGAAGCATCGCTGCTGGCAGAATTCAGCAAGCCTGCAGCAGCAACGCACGCAGCCTGATTGCTCGCACTTCGACAAAAAGCCGGGGCATGTCCCCGGCTTTTTTACACCCCGCACCGCAAAGCAAGTGGCAGGCACATCGTGCCTGCCACTCGGGTGACGCCGTGGGTTGCCCCCGATTCGTGAAGAAATTTTTTTTACATAAGCATCTGCCAAAAGATTCGTTCATTAATTGAAATGGAGTTGCTAAGGTTGCGCCTTTGTAAAAAGGACCACTTCAATGCGAACACAATTTCAATTGAAACCGCTGGCGGCAAGCGCGATCGCGCTGCTGTGCGGCGCAGCCGGCCCGACCTGGGCGCAGACACAGGACGCCGCGCCCGCTGCTGTTGTCATCACCGGCTCGCGCATCCCGCGCGCCAGCACCGAAGGCCCGTCGGCCGTTACCGTGATTACCGGCGAGGACATCACCAAACAAGGCTTCAAGAACGTCTTTGACGCGCTGACCAATCAGTCGCAGAACAGCGGCTTCGTGCAGGGCGCCGACTACGGCAATACCTTCACGCCGTCGGCCAACGCCATCAGCCTGCGCGGCCTGGGACCCAATCACACGCTGGTGCTGTTGAACGGACGCCGCCTGGCGGACTTCCCGATTGCGTATGAAGGCACGGTCAACTTCACCAACCTGGCCAATATTCCATCGAGCGTGGTGGAGCGCATCGAGATCCTGAGCGGCGGCGCATCGGCCGTCTATGGCTCGGACGCGATCGCGGGCGTGGTCAATATCATCCTGAAAAAGCAGGCGCAAGACTACGATATCAACCTCAAGGGCGGCACCACCACGCGTGGCGGCGGTGGCGACAGGCGTCTGCAGTTCACCGGCGGACAAAGCTTCGACAAACTCAATACGCTGTTCAGCGTTGAGTTGCTGGAGCGCGATCCGCTGTGGAGTGCAGACCGCGACTTCATGGCCAGCAAGACCGGTGTCGCACCGACTTCGGTCCTGGCGCGCAAGAACGTCAGCACCGGCAAATACGTGGACCTGGGCGACACCTGCTCGTCCATCGGCGATCTGTTTGGCGGCAGCACCGTGAAGTACACGGCCAAGGCGGGCAGCTATTGCGCCAGCCCGAAAGTGGGGCCGACCTACTGGACCACGCAGACCAAGAACAGCAGCCAGAATATTTTCGGCAGCGCCAATTACGAGCTGTCGCCTGCCACCACGCTGTATGCGGAAGCGCTGTATGGCCAGAACCGCAGCACCAACAACACGCGCGGCCCATCGTGGAGTTCGCGTTCGGCGACCGACAGCTATTTCTGGAACAGGAACACCGGCGCTTACGAGGCCTGGAGCCGCTACATCTCGCCGGAAGAAATGGGCGGCGTCGACCGCTACAACCGGACCTGGGACGATCAGGCCAGTTCTCTGTCGTTCGGCCTGCGCGGCCAGATTCCGAACTCTTCATGGAATTATGAAGCGGGCTACACCGCCTCTCTTTACAAGAGCCAGAACCACACGCCGCGTGCGCTGGCCAATATCGACAGCTTCTTCCTGGGGCAGCAGCAAGGCGTGAACGCGGATGGCATCGCGATCTTCGCCCCCGATCCCGCACGCCTGACGAAACGGTTGACGGCAGATGAATTCAACAGCATCACCGGCGAATCGGTCAGTCATGACAAGTCGTGGACCAATACCCTGAGCCTGACCGCCAACGGCGAAGCCTTCAACTTGCCGGCAGGTCCGGTCAAGGTCGCGACGGTGGCGGAGCTGGGCAAGCAGGGCTTTTCCAATGTGCCTGATTCGCGCATCAACGAGGGTTACTTCAACACGCTGGTGCCGTCCGACGTGACTTCCGGAACGCGCAAGCGCTACGCGATTGGCGCCGAAGCCAGCATCCCAATTGTGAAAACGCTGGATGGCACGCTGGCCGGACGCTACGACCGCTACAACTTCGCGGGCCGCAGCGATGGCAAATTCACCTACAACGGCGGCCTGGAATGGCGTCCCGTGACGCAGGTCCTGGTACGCGGCAACTACGCGACCAGCTTCCGTGCTCCGGATATGAATTACATCTACAAGGCGCGCGGCACCGGCTACTACTCGTCCACCACGGATTACTACCGCTGCGCCAAGGCGGGCCTGCCGGTGGCCGATTGCGATTTTGCGAACTACTCGCCGGGTGCGGACTATGTGCAGACCGGCAGCAAGGACCTGCGCTCCGAGAAGGGCCGCTCCACCGGCCTTGGCGTTGTCTGGTCGCCCAGCGCAGACTTCGACGTCTCGCTGGACTACTGGAAGATCCGCATCGACGACCTGGTGACCAATCTGAGCGCCGACAAGCTGCTGCGCGACGAGGCCGACTGCCGCCTGGCCGGCGATCTCACCTCGCCAACCTGCGCCGACGCCATCGCCCGCATCGTGCGCTATCCGGACAATGCGCTGAACAAGCCCGGTGAGATCAAGACCATCCTGGTCAATCCGATCAATGCAGCATCGACCAAGGTCAGTGGTATCGACCTCGCGGCCAAATACATCCTGCGCACTGCGGTCTACGGCAATTTCATCACCCGCGTGAATTATTCGAAGACGCTGAAACAGGAATCGCGCCAGTTCGCGGGCGATCCGCTCAACGACGACAAGAACGACCTGTCCAACTACGACTGGCGCGACAAGCTGAATGCCAGTCTGACCTGGAATGCGGGCGACTGGTCCAACACCCTGTTCGTGCAGAGCTACGGCAAAGTGCCGAATGGCGCGGGCGACGCCTGGCTGACGCCGACCACTTTGGTCAACGCCAGCGTCGTGTACAAAGTGAACAAGCGCACCACCGTTTCGGCCGCGGTCAACAATCTGTTCAACCACATCAAACGGGACGACAGCGCCGGATGGCCGTATTACCCGGTCGGCAACTACAGCCCGGCAGGCCGCCAGGCCTGGCTTGAGCTGAACTACCACTTCGGCTCCTAAGCTGCGACGGCGCCCACAAGGCGCCGTTTTTATTACAAGTTTGCTGAAATTGGCGGCAGATGGCGCACTATAATCACGGCATGCAAAAAACCGTCTTACTGTTGGCCCTGTGCGCCACCCTGGCCGCATGTGGCGGCAGTGATTACGCTCCTCCGCAAACGCCGGACAATCCACCTCCCGTGCAACCCCCGCCAGTCGACCCGCCACCGGTGGACCCGCCGCCGGTGGCCGACGAACCATCGCTGCCTTATTGGAATCGCTGCGAGCATCCGCGTACCGGCTCGCCGGATGGCTTCTTGCCTTATCCCGATGTGCAGGGCACGCTGGCCGACGAGAAGAAGTTTTTGCGCCTGTTCCTGAACGAGACTTATCTCTGGTACAAGGAATTGCCAAAGCTGGACGAAGCCAGCTATACCAGTGCGATTAGCTATTTCAACGCCTTGAAAACGCCGCTGCTGACCGCGTCCGGCGCAGCCAAGGACCGCTTCCACTTCACCTATCCGAGCGCGCAGTGGGACGCGATGCAGAAAGGCGTGGACAATGGCTACGGCGTCTATTGGGCGCGCAATGCCGACGGCAAGGCGCCACGCACGTGGCGGGTCACCTACATTATTGACGGCACGGCAGCCCAGCTGGCAGGCCTGAAGCGCGGCGACTCGCTGGTGGACCTGGACGGTATCGATTTCGTGAATGCCTCTGATGCCGACTCGGTCGCAAAACTCAATGCCGGGTTGACGCCCCTGACCGTTGGCGAGCAGCACAGTTTCACGGTGCAGCGCGGCGCGCAGAAGATCGCGGTCACCATGAAATCGGCCCGCATCGATGTCTCACCCGTGCAGAACGTGACGACCATCGACACGCCGACCGGCAAAGTAGGCTACCTGGTATTCAACTCGCACAACACGGCAGCGGAACGAGGCTTGTTCGACGCCTTCAATACTTTGCGCGATGCGCAAGTGAAGGACTTGGTACTGGACTTACGCTACAACGGAGGTGGCTTGCTGACCATCGCCAGCGAACTGGCATACATGATTGCAGGTCCGGACCCCACTACAGGCAAAATCTTTGAGCAGACGCTGGACAACGGCAAAGACGATAAGCCTGCGCCGGTCACGTTCCTGAGCAAGACCCTGGGCTACCTCTCATCGAACCCGGCGCCGCGCAATACGGACTTGCCCTACCTGGGCCTGAAGCGCGTGACCATACTCACCAGTGCAGGTACTTGCTCGGCCAGCGAGTCCGTCATCAACAGCCTGCGTGGCGTGGATGTGGAAGTGAACCTGGTCGGTGGCCAGACTTGCGGCAAGCCCTATGCGTTCACGCCTATCCCCAATTGCGGTACGACCTATTTCGCGATTCAGTACCAGGGCATAAACGCCAAAGGCTTCGGCGATTACGGTGACGGCTTCGCGCCGACCTGCAATGTGGCGGACGATTTCGGCCATGCGCTTGGCGACAAGGCCGAGTCGCAACTGTCTGCTGCGCTGTCGCTGCGCGCCAACGGCAGCTGTCCGGCGCCGGCGGCATCGGCGCGGGCGAGGGCGGCGGCGCCGCAGCAAGTGTTGGTTCCTGCGCGGCCGGAAGTCGCGGAACTCAAAATATTGCAATAAAAAGTAGCTAAAACGACAGTTTCCCGATAAAGTTGCTCAAAGGATACTTGCTTTAAGTATTCGCTAACTAATGGGAAATTTATGTCCGAAGCTGTTTCCAAGCCTTCGGCGGAGATGCTGTCCCAGCTGACCCGTCCGACGGCCTCGTACAAGCGCAGCGCCTACCTTGCGGTGGCTGGCCTGCTGGCCTTTGTGCTGGTGTATTTCGGTCTGGCGGGGTGGTTCCTGGCCACGGCCTGGCGTCTGATTCGGTCCGCTTCGCACGCCTCGGGCGGGTTCTGGAACTATGTCGGCGCCGCGGTCGCCCTGCTGCTGGCGGGCTTCATGCTGAAGGCGATCTTCTTCGTCCGGAACGCCAAGCCGGAAGGGCTGGAGGAAGTCACGCCGGAGCAGCAGCCGCGCCTGTTCGCCTACCTGCATAAGCTTGCGGATGCCGCCGGTGCGCCGCGTCCGCATCGCGTATTCCTGTCGAACCGCGTCAATGCGGCAGTGTTCTACGATCTGTCGCTGGCGAACCTGATTTTCCCAACCAAAAAGAATCTCGAAATCGGCCTGCCGCTGGTGAACGCGCTGCCGCTGGGCGAGCTGCGCGCCGTGCTGGCGCACGAATTCGGCCACTTCGCGCAGCGTTCGATGGCGGTAGGCCGCTGGGTCTATCTGGCGCAGCAGATCGTGCAGCAAGTGGTGGCGCGGCGCGACAAGTTCGATGCGTTTATCGCGGGCCTCGGCCGCATCGACTTCCGCCTGCTGGCAGTGGCCTGGGCCTTGCAGATTGTGGTGTGGTCAATTCGCTCGCTGGTGGAGTCGGCCTTCCATCTGCTGGTGATGGTGCAGAGTGCACTGTCGCGCGAAATGGAAATGCAGGCCGACCTGGTGGCGGTTTCTCTGACCGGCAGCGATGCGTTGATCCATGCGCTGCACCGGCTGCGCGCGGCCGACGATGCCTGGGACCGCACGGTCGGTTTCGCCATGGCCGAACGCAATCAGGGTAATCCCGCGCGCGATGCATACGCCCTGCAGCGGCAGATCACTTGGCGCATGGCCGCGATCCTGGACGATCCGCTGTACGGCAACGTGCCGCCGCTGCCGGAGACGCAGCCGGAAGACCACCGCGTGTTCAAGGCGGAGCTGGGCCAGCCGCCCAAGATGTGGCAATCCCACCCGCAAAATCATGAGCGCGAACAGAACGCCAAGCGCCAGTACGTCGCGGCGCGCATCGACCAGGCCAGCGCATGGACGCTGTTCGAGAATGCGCCCGCACTGCGCGAAACCATGACCGCCCGCTTGCTGGCCGGCGCCGAGGAAGCGAAGGAGCCGATTCCTGTCGAAGAAAGTCTGGCGCGTCTGGACCATTATTACGGCCGCGAGCAATACCATGGCCGCTACAGCGGCATCTACTTCGCCCGCAATCTGACGCGCCATGCAGCAACGCTGGCAGACTTGCGTGCGGAGCGCGATAAGGCAGCGCTGGTCGACCTGAAGATGCTGTATCCGCAAAGCCTCGCCAAAGATGTGCGCGAACTGCGCCAGCTGGAGGGCAATAAAGGCCGCATTGGTGCGGTGATCGCCGGCCATCTGGCGACGGACGGCGGCCGCGTGCAGCTGGATGGCCGGCAGTATCACCGCCGCGAGCTGCCGGCCCTGAAGGTGCAATTCGAGGCGCGCATTGCCGAACTCGAAGAGCAGCTGCGCCGCCACACGGCGCAAAGCCGCCGCGCCCATTTTGCCATCGCCCAGCAGCTCGGCCAGGGCTGGCCCGAATATCTGGACAGCCTGCTGGCCGTGCTGCACTACGCGGAGCACCCCTCGGCCAATCTGAACGACGCCTACGGCCTGGTGCAAAACACCTTTTCCGTGGTGGTGGCGATTCGCCGCCAGACCGAGAAGAGCATCGACAAACTGATGCTGCACTGCATGGCCCTGCGCGACGTGCTGGAAGAAATCTACAAGGGCCGCACCGACGTGGAGCTGGATGCGGAACTGATGGCGCGCATGGAGATGAAGGAAAGCTGGGCGGTCACGCTGGGCGACTTCACGCTGCCGCATGTCTCGCGCGAGAACATCAACGAATGGCTGAACGGGGTGGCGAGCTGGGTACGCTTCACCGACAACTGGCTGAATTCCATGCGTGCCTGCGCGCTGGAGCGCCTGCTGATGTGCGAGACGTCGCTGGTGCGCCAGCAGGCACTAGGCGTGGCGGGGGAAGCGGCGCCTGCGCCGTGCAAGGTGCCCGCGAAATATGCCGCGCTGGCGGAAGGCGAAGAGCGCAAGCTGCAAACCTCGCTTAGCTGGTGGGCGCGCTTCCTGCGTGCGGACGGCTGGCTGGCCGGCGGTGCACGCCTGGCGGTGGCTGGCGCCATCGTCATTGCGGTGCTGACTGCCGGTGCCCAGCAAGGCGAAACCAATATCATGGTGCTCAACGGCCTGGGAACGGCGGTCGACGTGACGATCGACGGCCGGAGTGTGACGGTCGGACCGGGCGAACACAGGATGGTGGGCGCATCGCCGGATTCTACGCACAAGATTGAGGCGCGCAGCAAGGGCAATCTGATCGAAAGCTTTAGCGCCGATGACGGCAATGGTGTTGGCGTCTACAACGTGGCCGGTGCGATGCCGCTTGTGCACTGGACGGCGTATTACGGCTCCAACCACACGGAAGACAAGCCGCAGATGCTGGGCTCTCCGCGCTGGAGCGGCAGTACGGAAGACGTGCTGTTTGCCGAGCCGCCCAAGAGCGTCTCCAGCCGCACGGGCTCGACGCGCACTGTGTTGGGCAGCGTGAGTGGCGACGATCCGGCGCGCCAGATGGAGTTCGTATCCAACCCGGCGCAGCGTGAAGCCATGCTGCTGGCGCACGCGCGCTGGGACAATCCGGACCATCCGGCCGGCTATGGCTGGCTGCAGCTGGCTTACACCGGCGGCCACCCGGAAATTCTGGCCCAGCGCCTGCATGACACGCCGGACAATGTGACCTTGCGCCGCCTGGAGCAGGACGTGGCCAAGGAATCGCCGGAAGTGTGCGCCGCCGCGCGCGCACGGGCAGCGGAAAAGCCGGACGACGGCGACCGCGCCTACCTCGCGTTGCGCTGCAGCGGCACCGCACCGGCTGACGATGTCAAGCTGGCCGAAGCCATGGCTCGCTGGCCGAAGAATCTCTGGCTGAAGAACATGATGCTGCGCCGCCTGATCGACAACGGCGAACTGGCCGCGGCCGAGCCTTTGGCGCTGCAGCTGGTTGGCAGGCCGCCTTTCGGGCGGGATGATGCGGAACTGGAGCTGGCGCGTATCCAGCGCTACACCAAAGGCTGGGCCACGCGCGCAGCGACGGTGTCGCCAGACACCATGCTGGGCTGGCTGCAGAAATCCGAGCAGGGTAGCCATCCTCAAGGCTCGCCGGACAACGCCTATGCTGATCTGAACTTGGGACAGCTCGGCGTGGTTCGCACGAAGATCGACGGCCATGCCGACATTCAGGCGCGCATGCAGCGCCTGGTGGGGGCGTCCGACAACGCCTCCTCCGTGGAGATCAGGCGCGCGCTGGAAGTTCCGCTCGGCCAGGGCATCGATCACGCGACCGTGCTGACCACGGCCGCGCTGGCGCTGCGCACCCAGCACGATCCCGAGCCCTATTTCAAGGCTGCCGAACCGCTGTATGGCGAGCTGGCGCCGAGGATGCGCGAATTCCTCCTGCTGACGAACAAAGGGCGCTTTGCGGAAGCGGAGCAGTCGCTGGTTGGCACACCGCTGGCCGTGCGCGGCATGGCGTACAGCGCGGGCCTGGTGCTGGCCGGTCCGATGGCGCCGCCGCAATGGCGCAAGATGGCGCGCGCCTTGCTGTTTGCGCCGGAGCGCCCTTACTTCCGCGCATAAGCGGACTATAATGCATCGGCCTGCGGGACCGGCCTGGCCGCGTCCCGCTCCTTCAATGAACTTTGCCGGAGCCTGTGCCGATGATGCGTTCTGCTTTGCTGCTGTCCCTCCTTGCCGCCCTCCCTCTTGCCCACGCTGCGCCTGACCTGACGACCGTATCCGAGCGTTCAGGCTTCCAAGCCACGGGGCACTACGATGAAGTAGTCAAACTGTGCGGCGATTTCCAGAAAGCCTATCCGAAAGCCGTTCGCTGTTTCAGCTTCGGCACCACGCCGGAAGGCCGTCCCATGCTGGCACTGGCCGTATCGCGCACTGGCGCGCTGACTGCGAAAGATGCCAAGGCGCGCAAGCTGCCCGTACTGCTGGTGCAGGGCGGTATTCACGCCGGCGAGATCGATGGCAAGGATGCAGGTTTCCTCGCCTTGCGCGAAGCGCTGGAGGGCAAGGTTGCTACGGGTTCGCTCGACAAGCAGGTGCTGCTTTTCGTCCCCGTCTTCAATGTGGATGGACATGAGCGCTTCGGCAAGAACAACCGCCCGAACCAGCGCGGACCGGTGGAAATGGGCTGGCGCGTCACCGCCCAGAACTACAACCTGAATCGCGACTACGTGAAGGCTGACGCGCCGGAGATGCAGTCCATGCTGGCGCTGGTGAACGAATGGGACCCGCTGGCCTATATCGATCTGCACGTGACCGATGGCGCCAAGTTCCAGCCGGATGTGTCGATTCAGGTTGAGCCGGTGCACGGCGGCGATGCGGCGCTGATGAAGGCGGGCCTGGACCTGCGTGAGAACGTGATGGCCGATCTGCGCAAGCAAGGTTCCGATCCGAAGCACTACTACATTTCCTTCGACAAGACCGACGATCCGACCTCCGGTTTTGTGGACAGCATGTCCACGCCGCGTTTCTCGACCGGCTACTTCCCGCTGCGTAACCGCTTCGCCATGCTGGTCGAAACGCATTCGTGGAAGGATTACCCGACCCGTGTGCGCATCACGCACAACACCATCGTGTCGCTGCTGGAGCAGGTGGCACAGCACGGCCAGGCCTGGTCGCGCATGGTGGCGGAAGCGGATGCACGTGCCGCATCGCTGGCCGATATGCCGCTCAGTTACAAGACCACGGACAAGGTCACCATGATCCAGTTTGGCGGCTACGAATACACACGCACGCCTTCCGAAGTTTCCGGAGGCCTGTGGACGAAATACGATGAGAGCAAGCCGCAGATGTGGACAGTCCCGCTGCGTGATGAGGTGGTGCCTGACTTCACCGTGAAAGCGCCAGCCGGCGGCTATATCGTACCGGCCGCGCAGGCTGCACTGGTCAGCGCCAAGCTGAAGATCCACGGCATCAGCTATAAAGTGCTGTCCACCGCGCCGGGCAGGATTGACGTCGAAACCTTCCGCGCCGAGCACACCAGGCTGTCGCCGAATTCCTTCGAAGGCCACCAGCTGATGACGGTCGACGGCGCGTGGAAGCCGGAGCAGCGCGAAGTAGGCAAGGGTGCATTGTTCGTGCCGATCGCCCAGCCGAAATCGCGTCTGCTGATGACGATGCTGGAACCGAAGGGCGCCGACGGCTTGCTGGCCTGGGGCTTCTTCAACAACAACTTCGAGCGCAAGGAGTACATGGAAGAGTATGTCGCCGAGGAAGTGGCGCGCGAGCAGCTGGCGGCCGATCCTGCGCTGGCCGCGGAATTCAAGGCCAGGGTGGACGGCGATCCGGCCTTCGCCAAGAGTGCCCACGAACGCCTGAACTTCTTCGCAAAGCGCCACGCTTCGTGGGACGAGCGCTTCAACCTCTATCCGGTGTATCGCACTGCCGCGAAGTTCTGACGAATCAAGACGCTGAGTATTTGCGTGGGCGCCGCGCTGGCGGCTTAAGGTGTGCCTAGAATGGCGCTCATGCTTACTCGTCTTCTTATACTACCGGCGCTGCTGGCCAGCGGCGTCGCCAGCGCCGCCACCTGGTACGTCGCGCCGGACGGCAAGGATAGCGCCGCCGGCACGCAAGCGGCGCCGTGGCAGTCCATCGCCCGCGCGCAGGAGGCCGCCGCTCCCGGCGATACGGTGCTGTTTCGCGGTGGCCGCTATGTCTACACGGCGGCAGTCAAAGGCTGCGCCACGCGCACCGACAGCGTGGATGCGGTGCTGCTGAATAAAAGCGGAAGCGAGGGCCAGCCGATTCGCTACTGGGCCTATCCTGGCGAAACGCCGGTGTTCGACTTCTCCGCGATGAAGGACGATTGCCGCGTCAAAGGTTTCAATGTCTCCGCCAGCTGGCTGCATATCAAAGGCCTTGAGCTGACCGGCGCGCCGCAGCAGCCGCAGAACCGGCTTAATCACGAATCCTGGGGTATCTGGGTCAACGGCTCGCACAATGTGTTTGAGCAGCTGAACACGCACCATCATATGGGTCCCGGCCTGTTCATCAAGGATGGCGGCTATAACCTGGTGCTGAATTCAGACTCCCACCACAACTACGATCCTTACACTTCAAACGGTGCGGGTCAGAGCGCGGACGGTTTCGGCGCCCACGTCAAGGCGGGCCAGCCGGGCAATGTCTTTCGCGGTTGCCGCGCATGGGACAACACCGACGACGGCTTCGACCTGATCAACGCTTTTTCGCCTGTGGTGATCGAGAATTCCTGGGCCTGGGGACATGGCTATCTGCCCGGCACGCGTACGCCGCTGGCGGCGGGGAACGGCAACGGCATCAAGGCCGGCGGCTATGGGGGAAAATACGTGCCGAACGGCGTGCAGCACACGGTGCGTAATTCCATTGCCTTCGACAACAAGGCGGCAGGCTTCTACGCCAACCACCATCCACTGGCGCTGGAATTTACCGGCAATATCGCTTTTGCCAACGGGGCGAACTTCAATATGCGAGGTATCACGCCGGACGGCGCAGCGGCCAGCTTCGGCATTCTGCGCAATAACCGCTCATACGGCGACCGGCCTAACAGCTATATGGAGGCTGTGGACGCCCAAGACAATTCCTGGAATCTGCCGCAAACGCTGCCCTTGCAGGGCTGGGATGCGCCACGCCAGGCCGATGGCAGCCTGCCCGCGCTGCCCTGGCTGTCCGCACTGCGTTAGCGCAGCTGCCAGCGCCGCACGATCTCGTTCTTGCGGCCATTCGAGGAAATGATGCGGTAGCCCTCGTTGAACAGCTTGCGCGCCTGTTCGCCTTGTGGATGCGTGGTGCTGAAGCCGATGTAGGAACCCATCGGCGTGGCATGGAAAGCCACGCCGACATTATTCACCCGCGCCTGCTGCACGATTGCCGCATCCGTCTTCATCTGATTCGCCATCATCAGTGCCAGGTCAACACGGCCCGCTGACAGCTTGCGCAGATTGGCCTGTTCGCTGTTGGCGCGGTCAAGCACCGCACCGCGCTTTTCGACTTCCGCCAGCGAGGCGGGATATTCATAGCCGTTGACGATACCGATGCGCGTGCCCGGTGCAATCTGCTGTTCCGAGGTGGCGGGCAGTGAGCGGTCGGTGTTGTAGTAATAGCGGGGAAAGACTTCGAACAGCGGTTGATCCGACAGCGCCACGTATCCCTTTTGCTCGGGTGCTGGCGACATGTTAAAGCAGCCCGCCACTGCGCCCTGCATCACATAGGCCTTGCAACGCGCGTATGGCACCACCGTCAGCTTGACGCTTGTATGGACCGCCTCGAAAGCCGCGCGCACCAGATCATTGGCATAGCCGCTGCCATCCGGCCCGGACCAGGGCACTGCCGCATCTTCCACCATGATCTCGATCGGAGCGCCTGCCTGTGCGGCCGGCGGCGCTGCGGCAGCGGTGGTGGCGGCAAGCCAGAGCGGCAGCAGCGAGGCTCGCAGCATATTTCGTTCTTTCTTCCTTGGCAAAAGAGTGTGCACATTGTAGACCAGGATGTCGCTGGAATGTTTGTTTAGTAAACTTGATAAACAACGGTGATTTCAGGCCCTTCGATACGCTGGGACGTACGTTTATTGGCTAAGATGGAGCGATAACTAAACAGGAGACATAATGGGTATTCGCAGCAAGTTCGGCCTGGCGCTGCTCGCGCTGGTGGCCGCGGCATCGCATGCGGCGCAGCAGGGCAGCCCGGCAGCCGCCGTCAATGTATTCATCGGCACCGGCGGCGATGGCCACACCTTCCCCGGCGCCACGCGTCCGTTCGGCATGGTCCAACTGAGCCCGGACACCCAGGTCCGCCACTTCAAACAGAGTTATCCCTGGGCGGCAGGCTACCGTTACGAAGACAACTCCATCCTCGGCTTCTCGCATACCCACTTCTCCGGCAGCGGTCACTCCGATCTCGGCGACATTCTGCTGATGCCCTACAGCGGCGACACGAAGCTGGAACCGGGCTATCCGGAGCGCCCCTTCAGCGGCTACCGTTCGCGCTTCCGCCACGAAGACGAACGCGCGGAGCCGGGCTACTACGCCGTGCGCCTGCAGGATAACGACGTCAGTGTCGAACTGACCGCCAGCGAGCGGGTAGGCCTGCATCGCTACCACTACGACAAGGGTGCGGACGCCAAGGTGATCCTGGATCTGCGTCAAAGCATTTACGATTACAACGGCAAGAACCTGTGGTCCTCGATGCGCGTCCGCGACAACAGCACCATTACCGGCATGCGCGTCACGCGCGGCTGGGCACCGGGACGCCAGCTGTATTTCGCGATGAAGTTCTCGCGCCCCATCGCCGGCCGCGCGCTGTACAACCGCGAAGAGGGCGTCGAGTACAAAGGCTTCGCTGCGCCGGGCAAAACGCCGTCCGAAAAGATTTACGTGGAAGGCAAGGCCCTGGTTGGTGCACTGGACTTCGGTGTACCGGCCGATGGCACGCTGATGGTAAAGGTCGCGCTGTCCGCCGTCAGCGAAGACGGCGCGCTAGCGAATCTGGAAGAAATGCCGGGCTGGGACTTTGACGCGGAACGCAACCGCGCCAGCAAAGCCTGGAACGATGCCCTGTCCGCCGTGGTAGTCGAAGCGCAGGAACCAATGCGCACCATGGTCTACACCAGCCTGTATCACGCCATGCTGGCGCCAAGCCTGTTCATGGACCGCGACGGCCAGTATCGCGGCCCGGATAACCAGGTGCACAAGGCCAAGGGTTTCAGCTTCCATTCCACCTTCTCGCTGTGGGACACCTACCGCGCTCTGCATCCTTTGCTGACGCTGATCCAGCCGGAACAGCAGAACGTCGACTTCGTGCGCTCGCTGATCGTGTCGCAGCAGGAAAGCCCCTACGGCATCCTGCCGGTATGGCAGTTCAATGGCCTGGAAACCTGGTGCATGATCGGCTACCACGCGGTGCCGGTGATTGCGGACGCCTACATGAAGGGCCTGAAAGGCTTCAGCGCCGATGAAGCGCTGGCCGCGATGACCGCCAGTGCCGAATACGGTCCTTATGGCGGCCTGGAACACTATATGAAGCTGGGCTATGTGCCGATCGACCTGGAGCCGGAAGCGGCATCCAAGACCGTCGAATATGCTTTCGACGACTGGACCATCGCGCGCATGGCCGAGAAGATGGGCAAGAAGGATATCGCCGCCCGCTACTACAAGCGCGCCCAGAATTACCGCAATGTGTTCGACACCAAAACCGGCTTCATTCGCGCTCGCAAATCGACGGGCGAATTCCGCGAGCCCTTCAATCCCGTGCTGTCCAACTTCGGCAGCGATTACACCGAAGGCAGCGCGTGGCAATATTCCTGGTATATGCCGCACGATAACGCCGGTCTGATCTCCATGCTGGGCGGCGATGCGGCAATGGCGGCGAAGATCGACCAGGTATTTGATGCCAAGGTCGATGCGAACGTGTACGCGCATATGGAAGACATCTCCGGCCTGATCGGCCATTACGCCCACGGCAACGAGCCATCGCATCATGTAGCCTACCTGTACAACTACGCCGGTGCACCGTGGAAGACTCAGGCGCGCCTGGGCCAGATCGTCGCCAGCCAGTACAGCGCCAAGCCGGACGGTCTGGCGGGCAATGACGATCTGGGTCAGATGTCGGCCTGGTTCACCTTTACCGCCCTGGGCTTCTATCCCGTAGCGCCGGGCAGCAATGAATACGTGATCGGACGTCCTTTCGTGGACAAGGCCGTGCTGAACCTGCCAAACGGTAAGCACTTCACCATCCGCGCCGAGCAATTGAGCGCAACGAATGTGTATGTCGGCAGTGTCACGCTGAACGGCAAGCCGCTGCAGCGCAGCTTCCTGCGCCATGAAGACATTACCGCAGGCGGCGAGCTGGTGTTCCGCATGCAGGCAACGCCGAATACCGACTGGGGCCGCGACCACAAAGCCCGTCCATACACGCAGACGGCTTACCAATGATGAAATTCGGACTGGTACTCGCCCTGGCCGCGCCGCTGGCCGGGGCACAAATGGTTGGCAAGGTGGCCGATCCCGTGGAGTGGGTCAATCCCCTCATGGGCACGGCCAGCAGCATGGAAATGTCGAACGGGAATACCTATCCGACCATTGCCGTCCCGTGGGGCATGAACTTCTGGACGCCGCAGACCGGCAAGATGGGCAATGGCTGGGCCTACACCTACGGCGCGGACAAGATCCGTGGCCTGAAGCAGACGCACCAGCCGTCGCCTTGGATGAACGACTACGGCCAGTTTGCCGTCATGCCCATCACCGGCGCCAAGCGTTTCAACGAAGACGACCGCGCCAGCTGGTTCTCGCACAAGGCGGAAGTCTCGAAGCCTTATTACTACAGCGTGTATCTGGCCGATTCCAACGTCACTGCCGAAATCGCGCCGACGGAGCGTGCTGCCCAGTTCCGTTTCAGCTTCCCGCAGTCCGAGAAAAATTATGTGGTGGTGGATGCCTTCGACAAAGGCTCCTACATCAAGATCCTGCCCGATCAGCGCAAGGTGATTGGCTACAGTACCCGCTATGCGCGCGGCCCGCTGCCGGCCAACTTCCGCAACTACTTCGTGATGGTGTTCGATAAGCCCTTCACTTCGGCCGACGTCTGGAGCGGCAAGCAGCTGACCGAGGGCGGTCTGGAAATGACGAGCGACCACAGTGGCGCCATTGTCGGTTTCAAGCCGGGCGAGCAAGTGCACATGAAGGTGGCGTCATCCTTCATCAGCGACGAGCAGGCCGAGCTCAATCTCCAGCGCGAACTGGCGAACGACGATTTCGACGCCACGCGCGCCAAAGCCAAGGCGGCATGGAATCGTGTTTTGAGCCGCGTGGAAGTGGAGGGCGGCAGCATCGACCAGATGCGCACCTTCTATTCGAGCCTGTACCGCATGGTGCTGTTCCCGAACAAGCTGTATGAGCTCGACGCGAAGGGGCAGCCGATTCACTGGAGCCCATACAACGGCCAGACTCTGCCCGGCTATATGTTTGCCGGAACCGGATTCTGGGACACCTTCCGTGCGCTCTACCCCTTCCTGAATCTGGTCTACCCCTCGATCAACCGCGAAATGCAGGCGGGCCTGGCCAATGACTTCAAGGAAGGCGGCTGGCTGCCAGAGTGGTCCAGTCCCGGTCTTGCCAACGTCATGATCGGCAATAACTCGGCCGCCGTCGTGTCGGATGCATGGATAAAAGGTATTCGCGGTCAGGACATCGACACTTTATGGCAAGCGCTCAAGCACGGCGCCGGCAACGAAGGCCCGATGCCAGCGGTGGGCCGCTTCGGCGTCAAGTATTACAACGAGCTTGGTTACGTGCCATACGACGTGAAGATCAACGAGAACGCCGCGCGCACGCTGGAATATGCCTACGACGATTTCGCCATCTACCAGCTGGGCAAAGCGCTTGGCAAGCCGGAATCGGAAATCGGCATCTACGCTCAGCGGGCCATGAACTACAAGAAGCTGTTCGATCCCGAAACAGGTCTGATGCGCGGCCGGAACAAGGACGGCAGCTTCCAGTCGCCGTTCAATCCCTTCAAATGGGGCGATGCTTTTACTGAAGGCAATAGCTGGCACTACACCTGGTCCGTGTTCCATGACGTCGATGGCCTGATCAAGTTGATGGGCGGACGCGAAGCCTTCGTCGACAAGCTCGATACCGTCATGAAGCTGCCGCCAGTCTTCGACGAAAGCTACTACGGCGAGGTAATTCACGAAATCCGCGAAATGCAGATCGCCAATATGGGCCAGTACGCCCACGGCAACCAGCCGATCCAGCACATGCTCTATCTGTACAACTACGCGGGTGCGCCATGGAAGGCGCAGTACTGGATTCGTGAAACGCTGAACCGCATGTACCGTGCGACGCCGGATGGCTATTGCGGCGATGAGGATAACGGCCAGACCTCGGCCTGGTATGTGTTCTCCGCGCTGGGCTTCTATTCCGTCACGCCGGCCGTCGGCCAGTACGTGATTGGCGCGCCGCTGTTCCAGCACGCTACGCTGCATCTTGAAAACGGCAAGGACGTGCGTATCAACGCGCCGGCCAACGATGCCGACAAACGCTACATTGAGTCCGCGCGTCTGAATGGACGCCCGTACACGCGCAACTGGCTGGCGCACGATGAGCTGCTGAAGGGCGCTACACTCGACTTCAATATGTCGGCCGTGCCGAACAAGCAGCGCGGCACAGCACCGGACGATGCTCCCTATTCCTTCTCGCGCGAGACGCAGCATGAGCGAGCCCACTGACCCGGTCACGATTCGCACCATTGCGCAGCACACCGGCCGTTCGATCGGCACGGTGTCGCGCGCGCTGAAGAATCAGACCGGCCTGAGCGAAGAAACGCGCGCACTGATAGTCGCCAAGGCGCGCGAACTGGGGTACGACTTCAACAACCTGAAGACGGGGCGCATCCGACGCATCGCATTTTTGCTGCATTCCCAGCACAGCACTTTGGCTGCCAGTCCCTTCTATTCGCCCGTGCTGCATGGCGCGGAAGCGGCCTGCCGCAAGGAAGGGATTGCGCTCTCGCTGTTCGCGGTCAATCCGGCCGAGCCGGTGGCGGAGCTGATTCGCCTGCACCAGCCGGATGCGATTCTGTGCGCCGGCTATTTCGAGCCGGAGGTGCTGGCAGCGCTGCGCGCCAGCGGCAAGCCGATGGTGCTGGTCGATATGCGCCTGCAGGGCTACACCTCGGTCAACGCCGATCACCATCTGGGCGGCTATCTCGCCACCCGTCACCTGATCGAGAGTGGACGCAAACGCATTGCCATGCTTTCCGGTCCGCTGTCGCACTACAGCATTCAGCAGCGTGTGCGCGGATTCCGCAAGGCGCTGTACGAGGCGCGGCGCCTGGCCGATCCCGATCTTGAGGTGACCTTGCCCGGCATTGGCGACCGGGATCAGGCCGTGCGCGATGCGATGGCCGGTCTGCTGGCGATGACCCAGCGTCCCGATGCGCTGTTCTGCTACAACGACAGCACGGCGCTGGCGGCGATGCGCTACTGCCTGGATGCAGGACTCAAGATTCCGCACGATCTTGCCATCGTCGGCTTCGACGATATCAGCGCGGCAGCGATGGCGGTGCCGCCGCTGTCGAGCGTCAGCACCGACAAGGAAGCGTTGGGCGCGGCCGGTGTCGAGTTGCTGATGCAAACGGATACCAGCCAGGTACTGGAGAAAATTCTCGCGGTGCGCCTGGTCGTGCGCGAGAGCAGTAATGATGACTAAACCACGGATGACCAGATGACCCAGGCTTTCCCCGATTTCTTCGCGCGTTCCACACTGCATAACCATGTTGCGCAGACAATGTCCTTCTATTACCCGCGCTCTATCGATCCGAGCGGCGGCTTCTATCATTTCTTCAAGGACGACGGCACGGTCTACGACGCGGCGACACGCCATCTGGTGTCGAGCACACGCTTTGTGTTCGTGTATGGGATGGCTTACCGCCACTTCCAGCGGCCGGAGTATCTGCAGCAAGTGCGGCACGGCGTCGATTTCCTGCGCAATGTGCACCGCAATCCTGAAACGGGCGGCTACACCTGGCTGTTGAAGTGGCAGGACCGCAAGGCTGAAGTGCTGGATGCGGAAAACCACTGCTACGGTCTGGCCTTTGTGCTGCTGGCGTATTCCCATGCACTGATGGCGGGCGTGGAAGAAGCGCGCGGCTATATCGAAGAAACGTTCGCGCTGATGGAGCGCCGCTTCTGGGAACCGGAGCATGGTCTGTATGCCGACCAGGCCAGCGCGGACTGGTCGGAGGTGTCGTCCTATCGCGGCCAGAACGCCAATATGCATGCCTGCGAAGCCTTGCTGGCCGCGTACCAGGCTACTGGCCAGGTGCATCTGCTGCGCCGCGCCGAACTGCTGGCCTGGAATATTACGCAGCGCCAGGCGGAACGCGCCAACGGCATGATCTGGGAACACTACAAGAGCGACTGGTCGGTCGACTGGGAATTCAATCTGCACGACAAGGCCAACCTGTTCCGTCCATGGGGCTACCAGCCGGGCCATTTGACCGAGTGGAGCAAGCTGCTGCTGCAACTGGAAGAACATGGCGCGCATCTTCAGCGCGATCCATCCTGGCTCCTGCCTGCCGCACAGAAGCTGTTTGCCATTGCGCTGGACAAGGCCTGGGACCATCAGCATGGCGGCATCCATTATGGTTTCGCGCCGGACGGCAGCATTTGCGATGCGGATAAATATTTCTGGGTGCAGGCTGAAACACTGGCTGCTGCCGCGCAGCTGGCCGCGCGCACCGGCGATCCCCTTTACAAGACCGTGTACGAAAAGCTGTGGAAGTACAGCTGGACGCATTTTGTTGATCACGAATACGGCGCCTGGTATCGCATCCTGACCGCCGATAACCGCAAATACTCGGACGAGAAAAGCCCGGCAGGCAAGGTGGACTATCACACCATGGGCGCCTGCTACGACATCATGCGCGCCTGGAGCAAGCATGGCTGACGGCGCGCGCTTTGTCTGCGCCGGTGAGGCGCTGACCGACATGATCCGCCATGACGGCGATGTGTGGCATAGCCGCGTCGGCGGCTCGACCTGGAATGTGGCGCGGGCTTTGGCGGCGCTGGGTGCGCCGACGGCGTTTGCGGGCGCCATCAGCCAGGACGTGTTTGGCGACGCGCTGTGGCAGGCCAGCGAGGCGTCCGGACTGGATTTACGCTATCTACAACGCTATGCGCGCCCGCCGCTGCTGGCGATAGTGCATTCGACCACGCCGCCGGATTATTTCTTCGTCGGCGAGAACAGCGCCGATCTGTATTTCGACGCGCATACGCTGCCCGCCAACTGGCTGCACGATGCGCGCTGGCTGCATTTCGGCGGCATCAGCCTGGCACGCCAGCCGCTTGCCGACAAACTGGTAACGCTGGCCACCGCTGCGCGTGCAGCCGGTGTGCGCATCAGCTATGACCCGAACTTCCGCAAGCTGATGGACGAGCGCTACGACGTCACGCTGCGCGCAATGGCGGCGCTGGCCGATGTTATCAAAGTCTCGGACGAAGACTTGCGCGCGCTGTTCCGTACCGATGACGAAGCGGCAGCGCTGGCGCAACTGCGCGCCATGAATCCTGTGGCCGCCGTGCTGTACACGCGCGGCGGCGAAGGCGCTTCGCTGCTGGCCGGCGCCGGCATGTGGCATGCGCCGGCGCCGCGCATCACTGTTGCGGACACGGTCGGCGCGGGCGACGCCAGCATCGCCGGCCTGGTCTTCAGTCTGGACCATCATCCTGAGCGCGACTGGCAGCAGCATCTTAACTTTGCCGTAGCCTGCGGCGCGGCAGCCTGCTGCGCTCCCGGCGCCCATGCCCCCACCCTTGACGAAGTGGAGAGAATCAATGGAAACATATAGCCCTGTTGCTTCCGCACCGAATGCCGCCGCGTCTGCGCCGACGAACTACCGCAGTGCGTTGTCGATTGTCACACTGCTGTTCTTCATGTGGGGTTCGCTGACGGCGCTGAATGATGTGCTGATCCCGCACCTGAAGGCCGTGTACCAGCTCAGTTATGTGCAGGCGATGATGGTGCAGTGCTGCTTCTTCGGCGCCTATTTCATCGTGTCGCTGCCGGCCGGTATGTTGATCCGCAAGATCGGCTATCAGCGTGGCGCCGTCGCCGGCCTGCTGATCGCCGCGTCCGGCTGCGCGCTGTTCTACCCGGCGGCGAATTCCGGCTATGCCTTGTTCCTGTTTGCTTTCTTCGTGCTGGCGAGCGGCATCACGGTGCTGCAGGTGGCTGCGAATCCTTATGTGGCGGCACTGGGTGAACCGCGCAATGCGTCCAGCCGTATGAGCCTGGCCCAGGCCTTCAATTCGCTGGGCACGACGATTGCGCCTGCGCTGGGCGGCATGCTGATTCTTGCTGGCGGTGCGCTGAGCCACGGCGCGGCGTCTGGCGGTGCGGCGGCGGAAGCATCCACCGTGCAGGGACCTTATCTGGTGCTGGCGGCAGCGCTGCTGGTGCTGGCCGTGCTGTTCTCGCTGGCGCGCCTGCCGCACATCGAAGCGGGCGAACCGCCGGCAGCGGCCCGCGAAGGCTGGGGTGCGCTGCTGGCGCATCGCCACCTCGTGCTGGGCGCAGTGGCGATCTTCCTGTATGTGGGCGGGGAGGTGAGCATCGGCAGCTTCCTGGTCAACTACTTCGGCGAGCCGCAAGTCGCCAGCCTGGCGCCGGCCGATGCGGCGCGCTATGTCAGCTACTACTGGGGCGGCGCCATGATCGGACGCTTCGTCGGCAGCGCGGCCATGCACTACGTGAAGCCGGGTAATGCGCTGGCCTTCAATGCAGCTGCCGTGATCGCGCTGGTGCTGCTGTCGATCTTCAGCCACGGCGGCGTGGCGATGTGGGCGATTCTGGCGGTCGGCCTGTTCAACTCGATCATGTTCCCGACCATCTTCAGCATCGCGCTGAAAGACCTTGGCCACCTGACGGGGCCAGGCTCCGGCCTGCTGTGCATGGCCATCGCGGGCGGCGCCATTGTGCCTCTGCTGCAAGGGGCGGTCGGCGATGCCGCGGGCGTCCAATGGTCCTTCCTCATCCCGGCTGCCTGCTACACCTTCATCCTTTATTACGGGCTGAAATATGCGGGGATTTACGACCGCTAACGGTGCGCTTGCAACGGCGGATCGATGATCCGCCCTACGCGAGGGTAACAATATTCCTGGCCTGGCGTAGGGCGGGTCATTGACCCGCCGCGATCGGCACGTGGCTTAACCGGCTTGAAGAGGAATGATGCCCGGTGTGGCCGTTGGCGTGGAGCAGGGTTCTTCGTCGAAGGCGATGTCGCCGAGGGGATTGGCGAGGCCGTCGGCCTTGATGTCTTTGAAGCCGAACAGCTCGCGGTCCATCAGGTGCGAAGGAACCACCGTCGACAGGGCGGAGAAGGTGCTTTCCACGCGGCCCGGATGTTTCTTTTCCCAGTCGCGCAGCATGGCCTTGATCTGCTTGCGCTGCAGGTTTTCCTGCGAGCCGCACAGGTCGCAAGGAATGATCGGGAAGCCTTTCACGGCCGCATAGCGCTCGGTGTCTTCTTCCTTCACATAGGCCAGCGGACGAATCACCACGTGCTTGCCGTCGTCGGACACCAGCTTGGCCGGCATGCCCTTGATCTTCGCGCCGAAGAACATATTCAGGAAGAAGGTTTCCAGGATGTCGTCGCGGTGGTGGCCCAGGGCGATCTTGGTGCAGCCCAGTTCATCGGCCACGCGGTACAGGATGCCGCGGCGCAGGCGCGAACACAGGGAACAGGTGGTTTTCCCTTCCGGAATCAGGCGCTTGACGATCGAGTAGGTGTCCTGGTTCTCGATGTGGAAGGCCACACCCAGTTCGGTCAGATAGCGAGGCAGCACGTCAGCCGGGAAGTTCGGCTGCTTCTGGTCCAGGTTGACGGCCACGATCTCGAAATTGATGGGCGCGCGCTCGCGCAGCGTCATCAGAATATCCAGCAGGGCATAGGAGTCCTTGCCGCCGGATAGGCAGACCATGACCTTGTCGCCTTCCTCGATCATATTGAAATCGCCGATGGCCTGGCCCACCAGGCGGCACAGGCGCTTGTGCAGCTTGTTGTTTTCGAAGGCCACCTTGTCGGCGGCTTTGGTGTCGACTACGGCGTTCATGCTACGTCCTTGATCTTGAATACTTCCACGCCCACACCCTCGCAATCCGGATAGACATCAGGCTTCATCGTCGATACGCGTGCTGCCAGCACTTTCGGGTGCGCCAGCATGGCCTTTACCACGTCATCCACCAGTGTTTCCTGCAGATGCACGTGGCCCTCGGCCATGCGGCGGGCGATGGTCTCGCGCATGAAGTCGTAATCCACCACTTCATTCAGTTCGTCGTCCTTGGGCGTAGACACGGCCAGCGGAATATACAGGTCCACGTTGATCAGCACGCGCTGCTCGCCCTTCTTCTCGAAATCGTGCACGCCGATATTGATCAGCACTTCGTAATTGCGCAGGAACAGCCGGCGGCAGTCTTGCAGTTGCGGGTGAATGAGGGCGGACAGCATTTTGCGAAAACCTTAAAGTTGAAATTATTTGGCGACGAACATCACGTCGCGTCCCGATGGCTGCAAGTGCTGGCCGCCATCGACAAGTAAAGTGGTGCCGGTCATGGCGCGCGCACTGGCCGCATAGACCACGGCAGCGGCAATGTCCTCCGGCGTGCTGGAACGGCCCAGCGGCGTTTGCTGGTGCGCCTTGGCGAAGCCTTCCTCGCTCTGGTCGCCGGACACCATGGTGATCCCCGGCGCCACGCCCACCATCCTTACCTTGGGCGCCAGCGCCTGCGCCAGCATGGTTTGCGCCGCTTCCAGCGCAGCCTTGGACAAGGTGTAGGACAAAAAATCGGGATTGAGATTATAAAGCTTCTGGTCCAGCAGATTGATGACGACCGCCTCGCCGCGTTCCGGCGTGGCGTCGTACAGCGCATGCGCGAGCAGCACGGGCGCGCCGACATTGGCGTGCATATGCGCGTCCAGCCGCTCGAAACCGAAATCGAAATGGCTGTCGTAATCGAACAGCGACGCGTTGTTGACCACGCAGTGCACGGCGTCCAGCGCCGCTACGGCGCGCGGCAGCAGCTGCTTCACCGCTTCCTGGTCGGACAGGTCGCAATCGAGCGTGACGGCGCGGCGGCCCAGCGCGGCAATCGCCTGCGCCACATCGCGCGCTTCGTCGTGCGAATGGCGGTAATGGACGGCGATGTCCCAGCCCGCCTGCGCCAGCCCGAGGGCAATGGCGCGGCCCAGGCGCTTGCCGGCGCCTGTGACGAGGGCGACGCGTGGCGTGGTCACTGGCTGTGTTGTCGTCATATTAAGTGTCAATCAATTCCGTAGGGTGGGGCGCGCCGATTCGCTACAATGCCGGAATGTCTTTACCAGCACCTTCTTCCGACGCGCTGGCCGCGTCCCAAGCCTTGCAGCAGCAGATCGCCGCCGATATCGCGCAGCAGGGCGGTTCCATTCCATTCTCCCGCTTCATGGAACAGGCGCTGTATGCGCCCGGCCTGGGCTATTACAGCGGCGGTTCCGCCAAGCTGGGAAAAGATGGTGATTTTACAACTGCACCAGAGCTGACGCCGCTGTTCGGGCAAGCCGTGGCGCACGCGGCAGCCGCTATTATCGCCCAAAGCGCGCCGCATATCCTCGAATTCGGGGCCGGCACGGGCAAGCTGGCTTTGGATGTGCTGACCGAGCTGGCTGCCGCCGGCGTGACGGTCGAGAGCTATTCCATTGTCGACCTGTCCGGCGAGCTGCGCGCACGCCAGCAGGAAACCTTGCGCGCCTTCCCACAAGTGCGCTGGCTGGACCGCCTGCCGGAACGCTTTGAAGGCGTGGTGCTGGGCAATGAGGTGCTGGACGCCATGCCGGTCGATATGGTCACGCTGACCGGGCAGGGCTGGCAGGCGCTGCATGTGACCGTGCGCGACGGCGCCTTTGCCTGGGATGCGGTGGCGCCCGATGCCGCTCTCGTCGAGCAGATCGCCCGCCAGATTCCGGACCCGGAAAGCCTGCCGGTCGGCTACGTGACCGAAATCCACGGCGCAGCCTGCGGCTTCATGGCGACGCTGGGCGCCATGCTGGCAGGCGGCCGCGGCGCGGCGCTGCTGTTCGACTATGGTTTCCCGGCGCGCGAATTCTATCTGGGCGACCGCGCTACCGGCACCCTGATGTGCCATTACCGCCACCACTCCCATCCGGACCCGTTCTACTATCCCGGCCTGCAGGACATCACCGCCCACGTCGATTTCACGGCCATGGCGCTGGCGGCCCAGGACGCGGGTGCGGACGTGCTCGGCTATACCAGCCAGGCCGGTTTCCTGATCGGTGTCGGCATCGGCGAGCTGCTGCTGCGCACCGACCCGTCCGACACCATGCGTTACCTTCCGCAGTCGAACGCCCTGCAAAAGCTGGTATCTCCGGCGGAAATGGGCGAACTGTTTAAAGTGCTGACCATCGGTAAAGACGTGGAACTGCCCGCCGAATTGCTGCGCGCGGATCGCGTCCACCGTTTGTAGAGGCGGGCTGCCGCTGATAATATTAAGAGATGGGAAAGATCCACACTCACTATGACAACTTAAAGGTGTCCCGCGGGGCGCCCCAGGAAGTCATACGTGCCGCCTACAAAGCGCTGAGCCAGAAATACCATCCGGACAAAAATCCCGGTGACGAAAAGGCTGCGCGCATCATGGCCATTGTCAATACGGCCTATGGCACGCTGGCTGATCCGGTGCGCCGCAAGGAGCATGACGAGTGGATCGCCCAGGAAGAATGGGAAATCGCCTGGCTGGAGAGCACCAAGCACGACAGCCACCATGCGCCGGCTGAGCCGGGCTGGTCCGATCATCCGGTGGATATTCCGCGCCGCCGCGTGCTGAAGCGCCGCCTCAAGCTGTGGGGTTCGCTGGGCGGCTGCGTGGCGCTGGGCTGGGTGGGCGGCATGCTGACGGTGTCCGAGCCGCGCCAGATGTCGGCCGTGCTGGCGTCCGGCTGGGGCGGCAACAAGCCAACTGCCGAGCTGACGGCGACGGCCACGCCAAGCCGTACTTATCCCCGCGTGGAAAAAGCCCAGAACAGCGATGACGGCTGGGCTGTCGCCAAACCCTATTCCCCGGAACCGAATGTGATGAAGCCGCCGCCGATCAAGGTGGTGACCTTGTCCCAGGTCGTGCTGCCGAGCGCGACGGTCGATTGCGAGCATGAGAGCCCGACCCTGGTGGCGCCGAACGGCGAGCCATGGCCGCAGCAGTCCGGCTATGTGGATGGTTTTCCGGTCGGGAACAAGGGGGAGGATATGCAGCTGACGCTGGACAATGCCGCCAACCCGGCGGCGGTGTTCATCAAGGTCTACGACCTGGAGCGTCACGCCAATGTGCGCTACGCCTTCGTGCAGGCGCACGACAAGCTGATCGTGGATCAGCTCTCCAACGGCAAATACGAAATCCGCTACCAGAACATCGACCTCGGCCCGGACAAGAACGGCTGCGCCGCCCGCCGGGCCAAGCAGGCCGACAGTTAAGCCGGCACGGCGGGTCAATGACCCGCCCTACGATCGTATCGTCACCCCCCGTGCGTCCGATGGGTGTTCCGTAGGGCGGATCATCGATCCGCCGCATCCGCGGCGCATGTTATGGCGCCAGGCCTTCGATCAGTCCCATTTCCGCGCTGGACATCAGGCGGTTGATATCCACCAGAATCAGCATGCGTTCGTCGATGGTGCCGAGGCCGATCAGGTATTCATTGCTGAACGCCGTGCCCATGTCCGGCGCCTGCTTGATCTGGTCCGGCGTCAGGGTGGTCACATCGGACACGCTGTCCACCACCATGCCCACCACGCGGCCATTGATATTCAGGATGATGACCACGGTGAACTGGTCATACACTGGCTCGCCCAGCTTGAACTTGATGCGCATGTCCACCACCGGAATGATGATGCCGCGCAAGTTGATCACGCCCTTGATGAATTCCGGCGCGTTGGCAATGCGGGTCACCGCTTCGTAGCCGCGGATTTCCTGTACTTTAAGGATGTCGATGCCATATTCCTCGGAACCCAGCTTGAAGGCCAGAAATTCGCGGCCCAGCCCATCGGCTCCGGTGGTATGCAGCGCTGCACTGTCTTGCATGGAGTTTCCCCTCCTCAAATAGGTGTTGTCAGAGCGTATCAGAGTTGCAAGCGATTTGCGAGACGGAAAGTTTCGATTGTCACCAGTTTGAATTCTGATTATGCTGGATGTAACGATTCGGCATTTTAAAACAAGGAGATGGTATGGCGGACCCGAACGCCGTTGAGGATGATTGGCTGCTGGAAGAAGACGAAGACGACAAGCAGCCGTCCCTGGCGGCACCCGATCAGCGCCAGTGGCGTGTGTTGATCGTCGACGACGACCAGGACGTTCATGCCGTCACCCGCCTGGCGCTACGCAATGTGAGTTTCAAGGGCCGTGAGCTGGAGCTGTTCTCCGCCTACAGTGGCCGCGAAGCTTTCGACATCCTGCGCGACACGCCTGACATCGCTCTTGTATTACTCGACGTCGTGATGGAAACCGACGATGCCGGCCTGCTGCTGGCGCGCCGCATCCGTGAAGAGCTGCATAATTCCATCGTGCGCGTGGTGCTGCGCACCGGCCAGCCGGGCCAGGCGCCCGAGCAGCGCGTGATCATCGAATACGATATCAACGACTACAAGGCCAAGACCGAGCTCACCACCCAGAAGCTGTTCACCACCGTCATTTCCGCTCTGCGCGCCTACGAAAGCCTGAATATGCTGGAGCGCAGCCGTATCGGGCTCGGCAAGATCCTGGCCGGCGCCACCAATCTCTACCAGATCCATTCCCTGCGCGAATTTGCCTCCGGCGTGCTGAACCAGGTGTCCGCCATCCTCGACGTGGGCGCCGACGGCGTGCTGTGCCTGATGCAGGTGGAAACCGGCGACACCACCGTGGTGGCGGCCACCGGCGGCTATGCGCCGCTGGCCGATGCGGAACAATTGCCGCACTCGCATGAACTGTGGCCGACCATCGCCAAGGCCTTTGCCGAGAAGAAGAGCCAGTTCGACCATCCGGCCAACGTGCTCTACATCCACACCCAGGAAAACCGCGACGTCGCGATTTCCGTCACGCCGCCATGGCCGCTGGCCCAGATCCAGCGCGACCTGCTGGAAGTATTCTGCGAGCGCATCGCCGCCGCTTTCGACAACCTGTATATGTTCGGCCAGCTGCGCAAGGCGCAGGAGGCGACCGTGGTGGCGCTGGCGGATCTCGCGGAATTCCGCGACGGCTGCACCGGCGGCCACGTGCGGCGCGTGCAGCGCCTGTCCTCCGCCATTGCCGCACGCATGAAGGAATGCGGCGTGCAGGACGAGGAACTGACGCCGCAACTGGTCGACATGATCGGCCTCGCCTCCATCCTGCACGACGTGGGCAAGGTGGCAACGCCGGATCACATCCTGCTGAAACCGGGGCCGCACACGGAAGAAGAAAAGGCCCTGATGCAAACCCATGCCGCCGTCGGCCGCAGCGTGCTGGAACGTGCCGCCAATATGGTGGACGGCGTCAGCTACCTGACTTACGGCGCCGAAATCGCGGGTGCGCACCACGAGCATTTCGATGGCCAGGGTTATCCGAATGGCTTGAAAGGCAAGGACATCCCGCTGTCGGCGCGCATCGTGGCGGTGGTGGACGTGTTCGACTCGCTGCTGCATGAGCGTCCTTACAAGGAGCCATGGCCGTATTCGGACGTGATGAGCTATATCACGGCCCGCCGCGGCAAGCAGTTCGATCCGGACGTGGTGGATGCCTTGCTGGACGTGATCGGCAAGGATCCCAAGTTGGGCATGGATTAAAAGGTTGTGGCGGCGCTGCCGCGTACAGCAGCGCCAAACTCACCAATTCTCACTGCGACGTAATATACTGGGGACAGCCCTTGAGAGGGGGACTGTCCCCGTTTACGTTGAAATATCATGAATGAACTGAAGGGCCTCAGCGCGCTGATCATCGAGCCGCACCCTGGCATGCGCGCCAGCCTTCACAATATGCTGAACCTGTGCGGCCTGAGCCGTATCGACGATGCGTCGAGCTCGGGCCAGGCTATCCGCGCCCTGGAAAACAAGGTCTACGACCTGATCCTTTGCGAATACGATCTTGAAACCGGCCAGGACGGCCAGCAGATGCTGGAAGACTTGCGCCACCACCGCTTGATCAACGCCTCCACCATGTTCTTCATGGTCACCGGCGAAGGCCAGTTCAGCAAGGTGGTCAGCGCCGCCGAACTGATGCCCAGCGATTACATCCTGAAGCCTTTCGCGGCCGACAATATGATGGACCGCATCTGGCGCGCGCTGGATCGCCGCAATGCGCTGCTGCCGGTTTATCAATTGATTGAGCTGGGCGACTTTGCCGCCGCGCTGGAAGCTTGCGAGGCGGGCGAGATGGCGCAGCCGCGCTTTGCCGCCGACTTCATGCGCCTGCGTGCCGAAATGCATTTGCAGCTGGGCGAGCCGGAACTGGCCGAGCCGATTTATGCGGAGTTGTGGGACACCCGCCATATCCACTGGGCACGCCTGGGCCAGGCCAAGACCCTGTTTCTGCGCGAGCGCTACGACGAAGCGCGCCAGATGCTGGAAGAGCTGCTGGGCCAGAACGCGCGCTTCCTCGATGCCTATGACTGGCTGGCAAAAACCCACGAAGCCAATGGCGACCTGCCTGCCGCGCAAGCCGTGCTGAACGATGCGGTGGAATTGTCGCCGCATGCCGTGCGCCGCTTGCGCCGTCTGGGCGAGGTGGCGCTGGAGGCGGGCGATGTCGATGCCGCTGAACGCGCCATGAAACAAGTGGTCAGCAAGGCGCGCTACTCGGAGTTTCGAAATCCGGAAGACCACGCGCGGCTGGCGCAGACGCTGGTGAAGAAGGGTGATCCGGTGCAGGCGGCGGCCGTGATTCGCGATCTGGATAAATCGCTGGCGGGGCAGAAGAACACGGAAGTATGCAGCGCCATTTCGTCCGCCATGCTGCACGAGTACACCGGCAATGAAGCGCGCATGAATGCATCGATCGACAGCGCGCTGGCGGGCTGCAAGCGCGCCACCGGCCTGTCGAACGAAATCAAGATGGAGCTGGCGCGTACCTGTCTGGAAGTGGGCAAGGAAGAACAGGCGGCCGATGTGATGCGCGATGTGATGCGCAACGCGGCCAGCAATGCCGCCATGGCCAAGGCGGTGCGCATGATGGAGCAGGCCGGGCACGGCGAGCTGGCCACGCGCCTCGCCAACGAAAGCCGCACCGAGGTCGGCGATATGGTGGCGGAAGGTGCGCGCCTGGCAAAGGAAGGCGACTTCCGCGGTGCGGTGGACCTGATGGCGGAAGCGGTGGCCAAGCTGCCCGACAATCCGCAAGTGGTGTTCAATGCCGCGGTGGCGGTGCTCAAATGCCTGGAGAACACCGGCTGGGACGAACATCTGGGCCAGTACGCGCTGGACTATATTGCCAGCGTGCGCCGCCTCGATCCGGTCAATCCCAAACTGAATGCCCTGGTCAATCTGCACCAGGACATATTGAAGAAATACAACATCCGTCCCGGCCGCCGGCGCGAACCTGGCGTGCGCATAGCGATATAAGAGCAATGCCGCTTGCTCGGCGCTACAATGGCTTGCATTAGCCTACAACCATAACAGTAATGCCACATTCCCATGACGAGCAGCGGCCCGTACGCGCCCTGCTGCTGAAGAAGCTATGCAGCGACGATGAAGGCCTGTTCGCGCTCGGCGTCTCGGTAGCACGTGTGGTGCAGCTGGCTGACTCGGATGACCAGGGCACGCAAAGCCTGGCCTACTACGTTCTGTCCGACGTCGCGCTGACCCAGAAGATCCTGCGTCTGGCGAACACGCCGCAGTACCGCACCGCAGCCGGTACGCCGGTAACCACCATTTCCCGCGCGATTTCGCTGCTTGGTTTCGATACCGTGAAGACCACCGCGCTGGCCATGCTGCTGGTCGATACGCTGGCCAACAGCAAGCATGCGCAAAGCGTGCGCGTGGAACTGGAGGCGGCGCTGTGCGCCAGCCTGGTGGGACGCGAGCTGGCGCGGCGCAGCCCTTACCAGAAGGCGGAAGAGGCGGCGATTGGGGCGCTGTTCAAAAACATCGGTCCGCTGGTGATCGCCTCGCGCGAGCATGAGCGCTTCCGCGAAATCGCGCAGCTGATGGCGACCGGCCAGCATACGCAGGCGCAGGCCTCGCAGATGATTCTGGGTTCGACGTACGACACGCTGTCGGCCGCAATTCTGAAGGAGTGGAAGATCCCTGATGTGATCGTGCGCTCGACAGGGCCGCTGCCGCCGGGCGCGCAAAAGCTGCCGATCGACCGCGCCGAGTGGATGCGCATGGTGGTGAGCTTCAGCATGGATGCGGCGCGCGCGGTGACGCGCAGGTCCGGTCCCGCTGCGGACGATGCGCGCTTGCTGACGCAGCGCTTCGGCGTGGCGCTGGCTATGGAGAAGGAAGACGTCGAACAGCTGTTCTTCACCGTCCGCCGCAATATGGATGCGCTGCTGGATTCCATGCAGCTCGGCGCGCAGGAAGAACCGGAAGAGGAAGTCCACGAAGGTTTGCCGAATGTGCTGGCGCTGGCCACCATGGACGCGGGCCAGAGCGAGCAGGAGGGCATTTACCCCAGCGGCAAGCCATTCCATGCGCGCGAACTGCTGCTGGCCGGCGTGCAGGAAGTGACGCAGATGCGCGCGGCAGGACGCAGCAAGGTCAATGAACTGATCCAGGCGGTGCTTGAGACGCTGTATCGCAGCATGGGCTTCCGCTTTGCGACGGTGGCGCTGAAGGATGTGAAGAGCGGCCAGTTCCGCGCCCGTATCGCGCTCGGCGAGCGGCATGTGGAACGCGCGGCGGCTTTCGCTTTCCCCTTGCAGGGTAAGGATTTGTTCCATCTGGCGATGGACAACGATGCGGATCTGATGATCGCCGATGCGACGGTGCCGAAGATCCGCGATCTGCTGCCGGACTGGCATCTCAAACTGCTGCCCGATGCGCGCAGCTTCATCGTGCTGCCGCTGGTGGTGCAGGGCGTGCAGCTTGGCCTGTTCTACGCCGACCGCGCGCATCCCGCCCCGGAAGGCGTGCCGCCGGATGAGACTTCCCTGATCCGCGCCCTGAAAGGCCAGGTGCTGGTAGCCCTGACGCCGTGAGGGCGGCGGCGCAATGAGCCGCGGTTTGCAAGCGCAAGCGTGAAGGGGCGGGCGCCGTCTCCGCGCCGTCATGTCGCGTGCGGATTCCGGGATCAAAACGGCAGCGCGCGACAGGGCGGCGGAGGCTGTCGAAAATGCAACTTAAAAACAACACTTGCAAAGTTGCAGGTGCAGCCCTTACAATCTCGCCCCGAAGCGGACGTCAGTGCCGCAGTGCAGAAAACTGCATTGTGTGTGTTGACAGTCTTTTGTAATTGCTTCATACTCTGCGGTTCCTTCGCGGAGGGGTGGCCGAGTGGTTAAAGGCAGCAGACTGTAAATCTGCCCTCTTATGAGTACACTGGTTCGAATCCAGTCCCCTCCACCAAAACAAGGAACAGAGTGAATGTAAGACGGACCTCGCGGGTGTAGCTCAATGGTAGAGCTGAAGCCTTCCAAGCTTAAGACGAGGGTTCGATTCCCTTCACCCGCTCCAGTATGGCCTGCATTGCATAAGCTTTAACAAGCATCAAATAAGCCCTTGTAGCTCAGTGGTAGAGCACTCCCTTGGTAAGGGAGAGGCCACGTGTTCAATCCACGTCAAGGGCACCAGAATTCTGCAGTAAATCTATCTGATAGTCGGGCGCGTGCCCAGCAACTCAACATTGTTAGGAGTCTAAAATGGCAAAAGAAAAGTTCGAGCGGACTAAGCCGCACGTGAACGTTGGCACCATCGGTCACGTTGACCATGGTAAGACCACCCTGACCGCTGCAATCGCAACCGTTCTGTCGAAGAAGTTCGGCGGCGAAGCGAAAGCTTACGACCAGATCGACGCTGCTCCTGAAGAAAAAGCACGCGGCATTACCATCAACACCGCACACGTTGAATACGAGACCGCAACCCGTCACTACGCTCACGTTGACTGCCCAGGCCACGCCGACTACATCAAGAACATGATTACCGGTGCTGCGCAGATGGACGGCGCGATCCTGGTTTGCTCCGCAGCTGACGGCCCAATGCCTCAGACCCGTGAGCACATCC